>Ga0070658_10003209_pt1 | contig 13497 bp, 10 predicted proteins | sample KBSC13metaG_FD_64664 | JGI IMG/M metagenome (GOLD analysis project Ga0070658, IMG submission 64664) | Corn rhizosphere microbial communities from Kellogg Biological Station, Michigan, USA - KBS C1-3 metaG | ecosystem: Host-associated > Plants > Roots > Rhizosphere > Soil ... | reverse complement strand
TAGCCTGCGCCGTCACCTTCGCCGCATTTGGCGTCGCCAGCAAGAAACTTACCGACGACCTCTCCCCTCTGCTCGTGTCGATATATCAAAACGTAGTGGTGACGATGGTGCTCCTGCCGTTCCTCCCATTCTTCCGGCCCATGCCGCATACCGGCACGACGTGGATATGGCTCGCGCTGCTCGGCGTGGTCACCACCGCGCTCATGCATCAGCTCTACTTCTACGCTCTGCAGCGTCTCTCCGCGTCGACATGCAGCGGCTTCATCGCATTGGAACCCGTGTACGCGATCCTCTTCGCCGCCGTCCTATTTCACGACTCCATCACCACTCGCGTACTCATCGCTGCCGCCCTCATCATCGCCGCTTCCATCGCCCTGCATCGACGCGAAGAGGCCGACGGCCATGACCTCGTCGACGTCCCCTAGCTATCGACAAAAAAGAATCCGAGATTTTTTCGCAGTCTCTTGACTCTTTCGCAAGACCCGTGCATAATAAAATCACTTTTACCATAAACTTACTGTCAATTAGGCGGTGGCAAGATTTATGGTCTGGGAGGAACGCCATGGCGGACAGGCAGAACGGTGTTACAGCGAAGCCGGCCTCGTCGAGAGAGACAGATGAAACCGTCCTTGACGAGATCCGCAAGGCGATCCTCAGCGTGCGATTTGGCAACGTGCAAGTGATCGTGCAGGACGGCAAAGTCGTCCAGATCGATAAGACAGAGAAGATCCGGCTCACCTAGATCGTCGGTGGATCTCGACAAATACAGAAGAACGGCAGCTGACCAGACACCTGGAGGCGGATGCGTCCGGCCTCGTTGCTGTATAAGCGACTGGGGCCTGTTTTGTTTTATGGAAGGATGAATCCAATGAAGTGGTTGCGCATTATCTCCGTCGCGGCTCTCGCCGTGTCTTTCAGCCTGACGGCTCCTGCGGTTCGCGCCGCGTCGAGCCAGATCTTAAACGTCTCCTACGATCCGACTCGGGAGCTATACCAGGACTTCAATGCGGCGTTTGTCAAGTATTGGAAGAGTAAAACTGGGCAGGACGTTACGATCAAACAGTCGCACGGAGGATCGAGTAAACAGGCACGCTCCGTTGTCGACGGCCTCGGCGCCGACGTTGTCACCCTTGGCCTTCCCTCCGACGTCGACTCCATCGCAAAGGCCGGTCTGATCGACCCATCCTGGGCAAAGCGGCTTCCGAACAACAGCACTCCCTACACATCTACTGTGGTCCTGGTAGTGCGCAAGGGCAATCCCAAGGGCATTCACGACTGGGGCGACCTGATCAAGCCGGGGGTACAGGTGATTACGCCGAATCCGAAGACGTCGGCAGGTGGGCACATGTTGTACTACGCCGCCTACGCCTATATCGCGGCGAAGAGCCATAATGATCCCGCAGCCATCCGCGCCTTCCTGGCTGCCCTCTACAAGAATGTCCCAGTCCTCGACAGCGGCGCCCGCGGCGCCACCACGACCTTCGTCCAGCGCGGCATCGGCGACGTCCTCATTGCCTGGGAGAACGAGGCGCTGCTGACCGTCAACCAGCTCGGCAAGGGACAGTACCAGATTATCTACCCGTCGGTGAGTGTGCTGGCGGAGCCGTCGGTCGCCGTTGTTGACAAGGTCGCCGGCCAGCGCGGAACGTCGCCTATAGCAACGGCCTACCTTCAGTATCTGTACTCACCCGAGGGACAGGCCATCGCTGCCAGGCACTACTATCGACCGCGCAATCCCGCCGTCGCCAAGCAGTACGCGGCGCAGTTCCCCAAGATCAAGCTGCTCACGATCCAGCAAGTATTCGGCGGCTGGGAGCCCGCGCAGAAATGGCAGCTCAACAGCGGCGGAGTGTTCGATCAGGTGTTCCATCGATGAATCCCGTGGTGCCGCGCTGAAATCCGCCTACCCGTGGATGGAAGAAACCTGCCAACCACGGTATATTCGGCACGTACCAACCAGATTTAGATTGGAGATGGATCAGTGAAAACATGGATAACCGGCACGGCCGCCATTTTGATGGTCGCCGCCGTCGGAGTGGCTCAGGCGCAGTCGACGGCGGACTTTCCAGACGTCAGAGAGAACCATTGGGCTTACCAGGCAGTGCGCGATCTGGCCGACAAGGGCCTCGTCAAGGGCTACCCGAACGGTGAATTTCTCGGCGACCGGCCGTTGACCCGGTTCGAATTTGCGACAGTCGTCGAGCGGCTTCTCGAAACGGTCTCCGACGTAAAAGCCGGCGCCGCGCCGTCGACAGTAGTCACCCAGGACGACCTCAACAAGATTCAGGTGCTGGTCGACAAATTCCAACCGCAGCTCGACGCCATCGAGGCCGACGTCGCCAAGGCCCGTGCCGACATCGACGCGCTAAGGCAGAACATTTCTGACCTTCGCACCGATGTCCAGGATGCCAAGGATCTTGCCAACAAGGCTCAGAGTACCGCGGACGCATCTTATGGTGTTGGATCAAAGCGGAAGTTTCAGATCTCCGGTTACGTCCAGGGTCGATACTATGCTGCCACCTCGCACGAGCAGACCGATCCCGGCAAGTTGCACTTCCCATCCGGCGTCGCCGCGCCAAGCAACCCGGTCAACGGCACCTATGCCGCCGGCACCAACGGGGCGACATTCCAGGTCCGCCGGTCTCGCCTGAAGTTCTTTGGTCAAGTAACGAAGAACACGCGGTACACGATCCAGATCGACGCCAGCGGTAACAGCGCGTCGACCCCGGTGTCAACCCGCGAAGGATGGGTGTCCTATACCTTCAACAATGGCGATCCGGCGAAAAACCTCACCGCGAGCGTCGGACAGTTCGCGAACCCGTTTGGCTATGAGGGGCCGCTTTCGTCAGCCAGCATCCTCACCCCAGAGCGACCGCTCGCGTTCAACGAGAGCACGGCCGGTATCTTCAGCGGAACCGACTACGACAAGGGCGTGCTGCTGGTCCAGCCCTCCGGCCGCACCAAGTACACCTTCGCCGCCGTCAACGGCTCGGGCTACGGCACCTCATCGACGCCCGCGACCGACACCGACCGCAATATCGACCAGATCTATCGCGTGGCCTATTTCGGCGGCCCCAAGCTCTCCGGCGGTGCCTCCTACTACAACGGACAGATCTCCTACACGGCCGCCGCAGGCGCGCCCTACACGGGTCGGAAGAAGCAACTGCTCGGCCTCGATGCCCAGTATGTGCCGACCCCGAACCTCTTCCTGAATGGGGAATGGCTCGGCGGAAAGTTCGAACAGCGAACGTACTTCGCCGGGGCGACTCAGCCTACGCTCGCGATGACTACGAGCTTCGCGCCCGGCAACCGCGTCGACGGATACTATGTCCAGGGTGGATACATTATATCGCCGGCCGGTGCGCATCCGCTGACACTCGCCGCGAGCTACGATGTCCTTCGCCGCTCGACGGGCGGGGTCCAAGCAGGCGCCGCCGGTGGCCCCGCAGGCTCGAACCTCGACGACGTCAACCTCGGCTACGGCATTCTCTACAACCTAGACCCGGCCACACGGTTCCGCCTTTGGTACGAGGCTCCCAGCAAAGTGGCGCACGCTGCCGGGTCAATCGATCCGGAAAAGGTGGGACTGATAACAAGCGAACTACAGGTCAAATTCTAGGCATCTATGGCAACAACAATCGCGACAATTCGTAAGCGGCGAACGGGGTTTTCAGGCGGGCGTGCTCTGCCGGGCTTCGGACTCACCCTTGGCTACACAGTGGTGTACCTGAGTCTCCTGGTCCTGATCCCGCTCACGATGCTCTTCGTCAAGTCTCACGAACTGTCGCGGCACGCCTTCCTGGGGATCATCACCGACGACCGCGTGGTGGCCTCGTTCAAGCTGAGCTTCGGCGCATCGTTGATTGCCGCTCTCACCAGTGTGGTCATCGGTCTACTCACCGCCTGGGTGTTGGTGCGCTACCGGTTCCCAGGTCGTCGACTGATCGACGGCTTTGTCGATCTCCCATTCGCCCTCCCGACCGCCGTTGCCGGTATCGCCCTGACAACCATCTTCGCGCCCACTGGATGGCTGGGCAAGTACTTGGAACCCCGCCATATCAAGGTCGACTTCACGCCTTTGGGCATAGTTGTCGCATTGACATTCATCGGGCTGCCCTTCGTGGTCCGCACGGTGCAGCCCATCCTTGAAGATCTCGACCGCGAGGTCGAAGAGGCGGCGTCGAGTCTGGGTGCGAGTCGATGGCAGATCGTCTGTCGCCTCCTGTTCCCTACGATCCTTCCCGCCACAATGACCGGCTTCGCCCTCGCCTTTGCGCGTGGCCTCGGTGAATTTGGCTCGGTCGTCTTCATCTCGGGAAACATTCCCTACAAGACGGAGATCATTCCCCTGCTGATCTACTCAAAGCTTGAAGAGAACGACTATCCCGGCGCCACCGCGATCGGCGCCGTCACGCTCGTCTTGTCATTCGGGCTCTTGCTCATCATTAACGTCCTGCAATGGTGGGCGCGCAAGAGACAGGGGGCCGCGTAATGGCAAACGGGACACTACAACCTGACAAACCCGCCGCAAACAACCTGTCGGTCAACTCCGCCAAGAATCGGGTAGGGGGCCAAAAGCCGTCGACGGCGCGTCGACCCAAACCGCGCGCCCACACGGAGCCCCTGGCGCTCCGCGTCGCGCTCATTTTGCTGGTGATGGCCCTGCTCACGGTCTTCTTGTTCCTGCCGCTTGCCGTGGTCTTCTCCCAGGCGCTGCAGACGGGATGGCACGGCTATATCGAGGCGATGAAGGACCCCGACTCGATCTCGTCGATGAAGTTGACACTGCTGACGGCGGGGATCTCGGTGCCTCTCAACGTGATCTTTGGCGTGATGGCGGCGTGGTGTATCTCGAAGTTCCAGTTCCGTGGTAAGAATATCCTCACCACCCTGATCGACCTGCCATTCGGCGTCTCGCCGGTCATCTCCGGGATGATCTTCGTCCTGCTCTTCGGCGCGCGAGGCCCTTTCGCCCACTACCTCTCGGTCCACGACATTAAGATCATCTTTGCCGTTCCGGGAATCGTCATCGCCACGACTTTCGTCACGTTCCCATTTGTCGCGAGGGAATTGATCCCGCTGATGCAGGCACAGGGCATTGACGAGGAACAGGCGGCCATGGTTCTGGGTGCAAGCGGCTGGCAGACATTCCGCCGTGTAACGCTCCCGAACATCAAGTGGGGCCTTCTGTATGGCGTCGTCCTCTGCAACGCCCGCGCCATGGGCGAATTCGGCGCGGTATCCGTCGTCTCCGGCCAGATCGTCGGCGTCACCAACACCATGCCGCTGCAGATCGAACAGCACTATAACGACTACAACTTCGTCGCCTCCTTCACCCTGGCCTCGCTACTCGCGCTGCTGGCCTTGGTGACGCTGGTGGTCAAGAACGTGATCGAATGGGTGTTGGGGGAAAAGCACACGGCTGGTCATTGAAAGGCAGGAGTCCAACATCGATTGAGAGGATAGACAGGATTTCGGAGGTGGATGTATTTGTCTTAATCCTGTACATCCTGTATATCGATGTTAAATTCTCTGGTTCTTCCTAAGTCTTATGAGCATTGAAATTCAAAACGTAACGAAGCGGTTCAACAAGTTCACCGCCGTCGACAATGTCGACCTGACTATCGAGTCGGGCGAGCTGATCGCTCTGCTCGGGCCGTCGGGCTCAGGCAAGACGACGCTCTTGCGGATCATCGCCGGCCTCGAGATGGCCGACGACGGCATCGTCATGTTTCACGGCGAGGACACGACGTTCGTCAACGCGCGGGATCGACAGGTGGGCTTCGTCTTCCAGCATTACGCCCTGTTCCGGCACATGTCCGTCTTCGAGAACGTCGCCTTTGGCCTGCGCGTTCGCCCGCGCAAAACGAGGCCGACCAACGCCGACATCAAGGCTCGGGTCGACAACCTGCTCAAGATGGTCCAGCTCGAAGGCATGGCCCACCGGTTCCCGTCGCAGCTCTCGGGTGGACAGCGCCAGCGCGTTGCCCTGGCCCGGGCTCTCGCCGTTGAGCCACGCGTACTCCTCCTCGACGAACCCTTTGGCGCACTCGACGCCCGCGTTCGTCAGGAACTCCGCCAATGGCTGCGTCGACTGCACGACGACCTCAAGATCACCACTATCTTTGTCACGCACGATCAGGAGGAGGCGCTGGAGGTAAGCGATCGGGTCGTCATCATGAACCACGGGAAGATCGAGCAGGTTGGGACCCCCGAAGAGGTGTACGACAACCCCGCGAATCCGTTCGTCTACAGCTTCCTGGGGAATGTGAACCTCTTCCACGGCCGCGTCGACGGAGGTTTGGGAGCATTTGCGGGGCAGGCGCCGCAGCACGAGGGTCTTGTCGATGAGAAAGCTGTCGGCTACGTACGCCCGCACGAACTCGACGTCGACCGCACCCCCAGCGGCGCAGAGGCCACCGTCGAGGCCACCGTTCAACACATCCACGCCGTCGGTCCCACGGTCCGCCTGCAACTCAACCGGCACGACGGCGAAGGCGTCATCGACGCCGAACTCACCCGTGAACGCTACCGCGAGCTAAATCTCAAGGTAGGCGAGGATGTCCACGTCAAGCCCAGCAAGATGCAGGTTTTCCTAGAGGATTACTCGATCTAGAGGAGAGGATTTTAACATGGATGAAGGGGACAAAGAGGATTACAGAATTATCAAATATCCCCTTCATCCCCTCCATCCATGTTAATTCTGCCTAAACGTATCCCGCCGCAATATCCCGTTCGATGTCAAGGCTGTCCCACTCGTCGCCGGGGCTGGCGAAGATGAGGATGTGAGGGCCGACAAAGCCGGCGTCCTTGCAGATATCCAGGCATCGACGAAAATCGACCTCGTCGATCTCTCCCGGTTGCGGAAAATCTGCCTTCGCGTGCGTGCACTCCGCAAACCGGGCGATCTTTGGAAGATCGTCGTACTTGCGGTCGCGCGGCCAGTTGCCAAAGTCGAACTTGAGGCCCACCTTGCCCTCCGTCCGCTCCATGATCTCGACGACGTCCGCCGGCCTGTCGAGCAGTCGATGCCAGTTCTCCGTGACGACCCTCACGCCCTTATCCGCCCCGTAGCCCGCCAGCCGCAACAGCCCCGCCGCGCTGATCGCCAACGCCTCCGTCGACGGTTCCGCGTCCCCCGCAATCACCCGAATCCGCTGAGCCCCAGCCGCCGCCGCAATGTCGATCGCCTCCTCGATGCTTCGCAACTCTTCCTCACGCTTCGCCGAATCCGGATGAGTGATGTCGCCCTTATCCATCAGGTAAGTGAAGAAGCTCACACCCGCGTCGACGTGGGCGGCTTTGAGTTCGGCGAGGTATCCGGAGTCCGTCGACGGGAAGTGGAAATGGCAGATCTCGACCTTGCCCAGGCCATGGTCGGCGGTGAGGCGTGGGAGGCCGAGTAAGGCGAAATCGCCCCGCGTCAGGCTATTGTTGACGCTCCAGGAAGAGACGCCGAGGCGTGGATTGATCAAGTTCGTAGTTCCTTAAATCGAATTGACTCTCAATTTAACGTTACCGGTAAATAGTCCTTCTTCGGCGGCCTCCCAATCTCTACGATTAGTCTCTGCCACTGGCTAGGAGGGGCCGAACAGAGCGCGCAACCAAGACGCAATTGACCAGCGATATCGCAAATTCAACGCGCGACGCGCTATGAGTGCGGCATCTAAAATCGCCAACGGTTTCAACGCGCTCTGTTCGGCCCCTTCTTGTCTCGGCATTTGGGTCGCCAGTTGGCGGCAAGTATCGGCTCTATGTTTGTGGGCGGCACCAGTATTCGTCAGCTTCCCAATTGCTTGGGTTATTTCGGATATACCGGCGAACCGCGGTAAGGTGATCGTCGCCGTTGACAATGTCATCGTGAAAGCTTCGCTGCCAGATACGACATTCGGGATCTCGATAGGTCGCTTGAAGTGACTTAACAGCGCGAGATTTGAAGAGCTGGATGACGGATGACAGAGATCGTTTGCTGCCACGCTCGACGGCGACAATCGCGTGCATGTGGTTCGGCATGACGATGTACTCATCGAAGACTATCCCGAGGATGGGACTAAGTCTTTTCCACTCGTGCTCGACGATTTCCCCGATCGCGGACGGGACTAACCGCCCGTTCACAATATCACCAAATAGCGGATGACCACCGATGGTGCAAATCGTCACAAAATACACGCCGCCTGCATAATCGTGCCCCGCTAGCCGCATTCGCTTTCGTCGGGGTGGTTCGCCAAACACATCCAACTCCGTTAAGATCGAGCCGCTGTACCCGTCCAACCTAGTGTCGCTGGCTAGGAGGGGCCGAACAGAGCACGCAAACCGGATACGCATTCGATAACGACTTCGCTCACTAGCGTGCGTCGGTCGGCCTTGCCATGTCTCGGGCCTGGTTCCCCAATGTCAATGCTAGGAGGGCCGAACAGAGCACGCAACCGGATACGCATTCGATAACGACTTCGCCCACTAGCGTGCGTCGGTCGGCCCTTGCCATGTCTCGGGCCTGGTTCCCCAATGTCAATGCCAGGAGGGGCCGAACAGAGCGCGCAAACCGGATACGCATTCGATAACGACATCGCCCCGTATCGCGCGCGTCGGTCGGCCCTTGCCACGGTCGTTGGCAGCAGGGCTCTACCCCACCGCCGCCAACTCCGGCACGTGACCATTGCCGTTCGCATGCGCGTGACCGTTTCCGTTCGCGCTGCCGTTCTTCCCATTCTTGCCTCGACCGTTGCCGTTGGTGCCGTTGGGATCCGGGTCGATGTGTGGCACGTGCATGCTGAGGACACGGCTGATCCCGGGCTCCTGCATGGTGATGCCGTACCACATCGGGGCCGCTTCCATCGTGGTGGGGTTGTGGGTGATGATGATGAACTGAGACCGCTCGCCGAACTCGGAGAGCAGCTCAGCGAACCGCTCGACGTTGGCGCCGTCGAGGGGGGCGTCGACTTCGTCCATCACCACGAACGGGCTCGGCTTGATCTTGAGGAACGCGAAGAGCAGGGCAGCCGCAGTCAGGGCGCGCTCGCCGCCGGAGAGGAGGGCGAGGTTCTGGCGCTTCTTGCCGGGTGGCTGAACCATGATGTCGATGCCCGTCTCCAGGATGTCATCGGGCTTGGTCAGGACAAGATCCGTGTGGCCGCCGCGGAAGAGGCGGGTGAACAGCTCATTGAAGGCGACGCCCACTGCCTTGAACGTCTCAAGGAAGACCTCACGGGTGGAATCGTCGATGTCCTTGATCGCCGCCAGTAGCTTCTCGCGAGCCTCTTCGAGGTCGGCGCGCTGGGTGGTCAGGAACTCAAAGCGAGTGCTGACTTCCTCATACTCCTCGATAGCGCCCGTGTTGACATCGCCCATGCCCTTGAGTTCGCGACGGAGCCGGCCGACTTCCTGCGGCGAACCATCGGTCACCTCGGGGTCCTCGGCGAGCGCAATGGCGTCTTCGGCCTCCATCTCATACTCTTCCAGAAGGCGTACCGCGAGCTGCGTGCGCTGCATGTCGAGGCGGGCTTCTTTGAGCTCAGACTTGTGGATGATCTCCAAAGCGGCGGCCCGGGCCTCCTCGACATCACGAAGCGCTTGCGACGCTTCCTTGCTCTGCTCGAACAAGGTGTGCCGGGTCTCGGTCCGCTGCTGCAATTCGTCCTGCGCCTTGACCTTGGTCTCCGCGGCCCGCACGACGTCGGCGTCGCGCACGGCCGACTGGGCGACCAGGGCCTCACGCTCGTCGGCGGCCTGTTTGCTCTGCTCTTGTTTGTGCGCCAGTTGACGCTCCACCTGGTCGAACTCCGACTGGGCCGTTCGCAGCGTCCGATTGAGGTTCGACACCTTCTCGGATTGCGTCGCCAGGCCGATGCGGGCGTTAGTGACTTCCGAGTTAAGGGCGTCGCGCTCGGCCGTGAGATTCGCGACAAGCTGGGCCTCCGACGCGATGACATCGTCGGCGTCGGCCGTCTGCAAGCCTGCCGCCTGCAGGGCCTCCGTCGCGGTCGCCGCCTGCGCTTTTGCCTGCGCGAGGGTCGACTGAGCCGTCTCCGCCTTGCGCTTGGCCTGCTCGGCCTGCTCCGTAATGCGCCGCGATTCGCCGACAGCGAACTCGGACTTGCGCACCGCCTCATTCGCGGCCAGTTGAGCAGCCTGCTTCTGTGCCTGGGCCTCGCCGAGCCCAAGCTCGAACTGCTCGCGCGCCTCTTCCAGGTCGGTCAGTCGCTTCTGGCAACGCTCTTCTTCATCCTCGCACGTCTTCAAATCCTTGCTCAGGCTGGCGATTTCCGTCTTTCGACCGAGAAGCTGACCCGCGTTGCGCCCCTGCTGTCTACCACCCGTCAGCGCCCCCGACGGAGACACCACCTCACCCGTCATGGTGACGATCCGGCTCCAACCACGCGCCACCCGTGAGCACTCGCTCGCGCTGTCGAGGTCGTCGCAGATGATGACGCGGCCCAGCAGATTCTCAAGCGCCGGACTGTACTTGGCGTCGAACTTGATCAAATCGAGCGCCGCGCCCAGGACGCCGCGCATGCCGTTGGCACGGCCGAGGTCAAGGTTGCCCGAGGGCCTCATGCGGTCGAGGGGGAGGAACGTCGCGCGCCCACGCTGGCTCTCGTGGAGATAGCTGATCGCCGCCTTGGCTTCCGTCTCGCGGTCGGTGATGATGTCCTGGACGCTGCCGCCAAGCGCCGTTTCAAAGGCGACTTCGTATCCGGATGGGATCGAAAAGGCGTCGGCGACTACCTTGTAGTTCCCCTGCAAGTGGCCGCGCTTGACCGCGTCCATCACGGCCTTGACGCCCTGGTAGTAGCCTTCCTGCGCGTTCTCCAGATCCTGTAGCGCTCGCAATCGACTGCCGAGCGAGACGACTTTCGAGTGCAGCGAATGACGCTCTTGCTGGGTCTGGTGCAAGGCCTGTCGCGTCGAATCGTTCGACTGACGCGCGGTCGCCAGCGCGGTCTCGACTTCGTCCAGATGGGCCTTCGCGGTGGTGACCGCCTCCCGCGTCGACTGCGCTTCTTCCGACCGCTGCGCCGCCAGCGTCATCAACCGGTCGGCCTCTTCCTGAAGTCCGGGCAGTCCGGCCTCAAGTTCGTTGACACGGGCCTCGGCGCGGGCCAGATCTGCCTGACGCGCCGCGTGCTGACGGGCAAGGGCGTTCGCTTCTTGTCGACGTCGCTCGGCCTGTCGACCCAGCTCGTTGATTTTCTGATTGAGCTCCTGAAGCCGCGCCTGCTGCTCGGTCACCTGGGACTTGTGCCCACCCTCCGCGTTATGCGCCCCGGCGAGCTCCGTCTGCGCCTCGGTCATCTCGGTGCGGATCCGCTCTCGCCTCGCCGCCAGCGATTCGAGCTCCTGCGCCAGCAGCCCGAGCGAAGCTTCCAGACCCGCTACGCGCTGCGCCGCCAGCGCCCGTGCGCTCTCGGACCTCTCCGCCTCGGAAAGCGCCTTCTGGAACGTCTCCCGGCAAACTTCGAGTTCGAGGTCCGCCTCGGCCAGCAAGTCGGCCAACTCCGCCGCCGCGACACGGGCGTTCAGAATCTCCTCTTCCTGACTTTCCGCCTTCTCCTGCTCACTCAACTTCGCCCGCCGCACCGCGTTGAGTTCCGCGTCGGCGTACCGCAGATCGACAATCAGCAGCGTGCTCTCGATCTTATGCAGCCGCTCCTTCAGTCGATTGTAATGCGTCGCGCGCTCGGCCTCGAGTTTCAGCGGCTCGATGCGTCCGTCGATCTCGCCGAGGATATCGCGAACGCGCTGGAGGTTGGTCTCGGTCGAGTCGAGCTTGCGGATCGCCTCACGCTTCTTCACACGGTACTTCTTAATGCCCGCCGCCTCTTCGAACAGTCCGCGCCGATCCTCCGGGTTGACCGACAGCACCGCGTCGATCTCGCTCTGGTTGACCAGCGAATACGCCTCACGTCCTACGCCTGTGTCCAGGAACAGCTCGTAGATGTCCTTCAGGCGACAGGGGACCTTATTGATGAAGTACTCGCCCTCACCCGTGCGATACGCCCGACGGGTGATAGTAACCTCCGCAAATTCGACGCCCAGTTTGCCGTCGCTATTGTCGACCGTTAGCGACACCTCCGCCATCCCCATCGGCCGGCGCTTGTCACTGCCCGAAAAGATGACGTCCTTCGCCGACGACCCGCGAATCGCCGAAGCCTTCTGCTCGCCCAGGACCCATAGAATCGCGTCCGCGATGTTGCTCTTGCCCGAGCCATTCGGCCCAACAACAGCGGTTACGCCCTGGGAAAAGTCGATCTCGGTCTTGTCGGCAAAGGTTTTGAATCCGTGCAGTTGAAGTCGTTTGAGGTGCATAAGCTTGGGTGTGGACGGTGATCGAAGTCGAACCGGGTGCCATGCCGGCAGCCCTGTGCGGGCATGCTGCAAAGTTACACAATCGACGTCGTTGTTGCCCGTGATTATAACAGATTCGTAGGGGAAAGTCAAAGGGAATTTGCTAGATATAGTGTGACTCATTCCGTGAGTCATCTATATGCTGCGAATTCATTGTAAGGAGGAGATGGGGCTGTCGACGTGGGGCGTGATGAAGATCATCAACCCTTCGCTCGGCTCACTCACGTTACGAGATCCGATATGACATCCTTCGAAATAAGTCGATAGGACTGGCTGGCGTTTGAACACGGATCGCCCGTCCTTTGTGAGTATTCCGCCGAGGACCAGAGAACCGCCGGGCAAGATCTCTCTCGACAGCCCTCGTCGGATCGCTATACACGTTCCGATTTCGTGGGGAGTTCGATCGTACGCGGCAGTCACCGTAACGTGCAGGCCGATGCTGCCGCCGTTCACAGGTCCCTTTATCCTGAGTCGGATTTGTGCTTCAGTCGAAGTCGAAAGTTCAGGAGTGAAGTCTGACTCTCGCCCGTCAATCAGCGAAAGTCTGCCGTGCGAAATGAGACGACCTTGGCTAACCAGACCGCTCCTCATCTGAGCTACGAGAGAACCAGATGCAAACATAATGTTGTCGAAGCCGCCATCCGGCAAAAGACGCGGGGGAATGACTCCAACTTGATTGTTGCCCCAGCTTCCAGGTTCGGAATTGCCGGGAAACGAGTAGCTGATGCCGAACGCGTCGATATCCTCGACCGGGGCGACAACGACATCGACATCGACTCCAACGGCGCTTGTCGAGCGCACGTCGACGTTGGGTTGATCGACATCGGCCGGCTGTGAGTCGGCAATCGACGGCACGGTGCACGCCGACAGTGCCAGGCAGGACAGTAGAAGCGTGAGGTGCCGACGAATAGGCATGTCCACTCTCCTCATACGAAATCGGTTTGCGACCGTTAAGACACCAACGACGTCCCGTTACTTCACCTACTTCGCGGTGTCCGGATACTTCTCTAGCATCGACTTCGCGGTATCGCTCATGAATTTGTCGTCGGAGGCGGCAACGAGTTCCCATTCCATCCGCGCTTCGGCGGTCTTGCCTTGCTTCATGTAGGCCTCGCCCAGATTTTCATGAGCCCACATATCTTTGGCGTTCAG
>Ga0070658_10003207_pt1 | contig 13499 bp, 5 predicted proteins | sample KBSC13metaG_FD_64664 | JGI IMG/M metagenome (GOLD analysis project Ga0070658, IMG submission 64664) | Corn rhizosphere microbial communities from Kellogg Biological Station, Michigan, USA - KBS C1-3 metaG | ecosystem: Host-associated > Plants > Roots > Rhizosphere > Soil ... | reverse complement strand
CGGATCGTCCTCTTAGGCCCTCCTGAACCGTCAGGTTGCCCTCAGCGCGGCCCCAGGTCCGGGAAGCATGGATCGGTGGTCGTCAGGACAGCCACCGATCTCTTCGACCGGCGGCAAGTCGGCCCAAACGGCCTCTCGGCGGGGCCCTGGATGACACGATTGTCCTGGTCCCCGTCGCGGGCGCGCGTGAGCCAACGGCCGATGCGCGCCTCGACCCCCCGTGCCGAGAGGAGCGACGTGAATCTGCCCAGCCGGGCGCATGCTTCGGGTGACTCGACCCGGCGCCTCTTCGTGACGTACGCCGCCGCCAGTCTGGTCCCGGTGCTGCTCCTGGGTGGCTTCCTCGTCGGCCTGTTGCACCAGCAAGCGGCGTCGCGAGGGTTGGCGGAGGGCGCCACGGAGGCCCGGTTGGTGGCCCGGACCGGTGTCGCGCCGCTGCTCACCGGGCACCCCCTCGCGGAGGGACTGACGCCGGCCGAGCAGGAGACCGTCGGGCGTGGCGTCGGGCTGGCCATCAAGACCGGCCAGGTCCTCCGCCTGCGCCTGCGCGACCTCACCGGCCACGTCGTGTACGCCCAGGACAACTCGGCCATCGGGACCGTGGACGACGAGGCGGTCGAAGCAGCGAGGCGCGGCACCATCACGCACCTGACCTCGCTGAACTCCGATGCCGGGGACCAGGGAGCTGTCGGGCCAAGGGTCGTCGAGGCGTACACGGTGCTCTACGCCGCGGGTACCGACGAGCGCATCGGGGTGCTCGAGGTGTATCTGCCGTACGCGCCGATCGCCGCGGACATCTCCCGCGGGCAGCTGACGCTCACGGTCACCCTCACGATCGGACTCGCGGTCCTGTGGCTGGTTCTGCTCGGGGTGTCGAGCTCCGTGACGCGACGGCTTCGGCGCAAGTCGGCCGACAACGCCCACCAGGCCCGCCACGACCTGCTCACCGGCCTGCCGAACCGCGCGGAGTTCGCCGAGCGCGCGACGGTGGCGCTGGCATCGGCCACTGCTGAGCGACCCACCGCGATCGCGGTCATCGACGTGGACCGGTTCAAGGAGGTCAACGACACCCTCGGGCACGTCAACGGAGACCGTCTTCTCACGGCTCTGAGCCGGCGGTTGTCCGAGGGGATCCGGGAGGGCGACGTCGTCGCCCGGCTCGGCGGCGACGAGTTCGGCGTCATCCTGACGACGGTGCGGAGCAGCGGTGAGTGCGTGGAAGTCCTCAACCGCCTGCGCAGCGCGCTTGCCGAGCCCCTGGTCATCGACGGGCTGCCCTTGGCCGTCGAGGCGAGTGTCGGCTTCGCCGTCGCGCCGGAGGACGGTGCCGACATCGACATCCTGCTGATCCACGCCGACGTCGCGATGTACGTGGCGAAGCGCCAGCACCTCGGCGTCGTCCGATACCAGGCCAGTCACGACGAGTACGACGCCGGCACCCTCACCCTGATCGCAGAGCTGTCCGGAGCGATCCACCACGACGAGCTGGTGCTTCACTACCAGCCCAAGGCGGACCTGAGCACCGGCAACGTCTCTGCGGTCGAAGCACTGGTCCGCTGGCAGCATCCGACCCGTGGGCTGCTCTACCCCGACGCGTTCCTTCCCGCCGTGGAGAAGACCGAGCTCATCGAACCCCTCACCCACTGGGTCTTGCGAACTGCCGCCCGCGCCCTCGACGCGTTGGACCCGAGCGGGCAGCTCGCGATCGCGGTCAACATCTCCGCGCGCAGCCTGACCAGGGTCGAGTTCGCCGACGACGTCCTGGACCTGCTGGCAAAGAGCGGAGCGAGCCCGCACCGGGTGATTCTCGAGGTGACCGAGACCGCCTTGCTCGCCGACCCACCGCGGGCCGCCGCCACCCTCAGCCGGCTGCACCAGGCAGGGGTCCGCATCTCGATCGACGACTTCGGCGCTGGACAGACCAGCCTGGGGTACCTCGCCACGCTCCCGGTGACCGAGCTCAAGATCGACAAGCAGTTCGTCCTCGCCATGACCGAAGACAGCCGCAACGCCGCGATCGTCCACTCGGTCATCGAGCTGGGCCACAGCCTGGGCTTCACCGTCACCGCTGAAGGAGTCGAGACCGCTGATGCGCTCACCGATCTCGTCAACGCGGAGTGCGACCTCGTCCAGGGCTACCACCTGGCCCGCCCGATGGACGCGGACAGCGTCACGGCCCTGCTCGCCCAGCGGCCGAGTGTTGCGCACCTGCCCTGGGTCTACGGCAGAGCTGAAGGCAACCCCCTGTCAGGGTGACCGCGCGGCGCTCACCGGCAGGCTCGTCGCTCTTCGCATCGACGCCCAGGGCGGTTGCGGCCCTGGTCATCCACTGTTCCAGCGCTTCAGGAAGCCACGTCCATGGGCAGCTTTCGTGCGGCTTGCACGGATCGGTGGTCGCCTGAGCGTGCACAGGTTCACGTAACCCTGCGCGGGAGTGCCGTTTCTTGGTGACCTCAGCGATGGCTACCGTGCCGATGGTCGTCTGGTGGTGATCGTCTACCTGAGGACGACCCGGGCCGTGTGCGTGGTCGCATCCTTCAGCGCGACGGTGAGGATCCGGCAGCTCCCGGCCCAGCCGGCTGCGGTCTGCCAGACGTAGGTGTAGGTGCCGGTCTTCGGGTCGTAGGTCAGTGTGCTGTGGCCGCTGGTCGACGTGGCGCTGCTGGTCCCCTTCGGTTGCCAGGTCTTGCAGTCGGCTGGTTGGCTGCTCGGGCTCCCCACCGTGAAGATCGCGGTGCCGCGGTCGCCGCCGACGGAGAACTTCACGGGCACGCTGCTGCCGGCGTTGACGGTGCTCGTCGACGGGGGGTTGCTCAGCGGCGTGAGGAAGCCCTTCCACGGCCACGGTGCGACCGGTGCGGTCGCCGCCGACGGTTGCGAGGCCGGGCCGTCACCGGCGCCGTTGTGCGCGGTGACGGTGCACGTGTACGCGGTCCCGTTCGTCAACCCGGTCACCGTGATGGGGCTGGCCGTACCCGTGGCGGTCACCGCGCCCGCCCCGGGTGCGGTCGATCCGGCGGTGGTCGGCGTGCACATGACCGTGTAGCCGTCGACGGGTAGCGCCCCGGCGGGCGGCGGGGTGAAGGAGATGACGAGCAGCCCGTTGCCGGGTGCGGCCGTGACTCCTGTAGGGGCGGACGGCGGTTCGCCGGCGACCGCGGTGACGGTCGTTGGTGCGGCGGTTGCTCCGTATCCCTGTGCGTCGGCCGTGCCGAGCGACGTCGCCTCCGCGTTGTCGGTGACGGTGCCGGGTGCATCGATCGTCGCTTCGCAGCGCAAGGTCCATGTCTCGCCGGGCGCGAGTAGCCCGTCAGCGCCGGTGTCCCCGCTGGCGTAGGTGGCCCGGCCGCAGGCGCTGCCGGTCACGGCGACGGCGGCCGCCGCCGCGGCACCGGTGTTCGTGAGCGTGTACGTCCACGAGACGTTCAGCGGGACGACGCCCCGGACCGGCGCGGCCGAGGAGGTCAGGGCGAGCTGCGGCTGCGGCAGGACGAGGCCCACGCTGAGGCTCGCCTGCGCTCCACCGGCATCGACGAGAGTGACGGCGATCGGCGTGGGTGGGGTGTTGAAGGTGTGCGTGCCCGCGACATTGAAGGGACCGCCGGTCGGTCCGGTGACGGTTCCGGCGCTGGTGGTGCCGTCGCCCCAGTCGATGTGAGCGGTGAGCTCGGTGGCCGTAGCGGTCGGGTCGTCGTCGCCGAACATGCCGAGTGTCCCGTCGACCGTGGAAGCCGCGGGGGTCAGCGTCGCCGTGGCTGCCAGCGCGTGAAGGGCTGCGTCGCGCACGTCGACGGTGAAGGAGGCGGTGCCACGGCCGCCGTCGTGGCTGGCCAGGGTGACGGTGCCGTGGACAGTGCCGGGGTCGGTGTAGGTGTGTGACCCGGTGACGGTGAACGGGCCACCGGGCGGTCCGGTGAGGCTGCCAACGTCGGGCGCGGTGCCGTCGCCCCAGTCGATGGTGGCGGTGAGCGCCTCCGGGGTCTCGCTCTGGTCGCCGTCGCTGAAGGTGCCGAGCGCGGCGGTCACCGGGGTGCCTTCGGTGCCGGCCAGGGCGTTGTCAGGACCGCTGCTGGTGAGGGCACCGGCGGTGACGGTGAGGTGGCTGGTCATCGCGGCGTCGGCGCCGGTCGCGTCGAGCAGGTGCGTGACGGCGGTGTACGTACCCGGTGCTGCGTAGGTGTGGCCGCCCTGGACGGTGTACGGGCCGCCCACCGCCCCGGTGACCACGGTGGTCGTGGCGGGGGTGCCGTCGCCCCAGTCGGTCGAGGCGGTGACCGCCGCGGGGTTCAGCGTCGCGTCCGTGGAGGTCGCGTGTCCGAGCAGCAGCTCTGCGGGGGTGCCTGCTGTCGCGCTCGCGTCAACGGCGGACGTCGTCAACGTCGACGTGGCACCGCCGCTGCCGCCGGTGCTGTCGGCGGAGCCGATGATGGCCAGCTTGGTGCCGTCCGACGTGATGCGGGTGACGTCACCGAGGGTGCCGGTGTCGCCGATGCCGTGCACGGGCTGCGGGTTGGTGCGGCCGGGTCCCGGCGTGCCGTACTGGGTCCACGGGTTGTAGAACCCGGTGCCGTCGCCGAGGCCGCCCAAGACGCCGTCGCCCCACGCCCAGGCGGTGCCGTCGCTGCGGACGGCGAGTCCGGCGGCGACCATCGTGAGGTGGTCGAGCGCGCCGGTCCCGTCCGGGCCGACGACGGGGGCGGGCAGGCTGACGCCGGCAGGGTGGGATCCGCCGATGCCGAGCTCGATGCCCGCATCGACCGAGGTCCGGGAGACCTGGTCGCCATTGCCCCAGGCGACCGCGGTGCCGTCGGCGAGCAGCGCGTACCGCTCGTTGTTGCGGCTGGCGATCGCGGTGACGCCGGTGAGCGGGCCGGTGCCGGCGGGGTTGAGGACCTCGACGGCCGTGTCCGACCAGTCCTGAGTGGTCCCGTTGCCGAGCTGCCCGGCGGCGCCGGCGCCGAACGACCAGACAGTCCCGTCGCTTCGGAGAGCGAGGCCGTGCGCGATGGCGATGATGCCGGACAGGACGCCGGTGCCGCTGGGTCCGGTGACCAGGTGCGGTGTCGCCTGGTGCGGGTAGGACGCGGCGTCGGCCCTGCCCCACCACCAGACGGTCCCGTCGTCTCGGAGGGCGTACGCCTCCTCACCGCCGTTCACGACGTTCACGCCCGCCGCGATCGCGATCGCATGGTCGACTGGTTGCGTGTTCCAGCAGACCTGCCCCGGCAGGGTCCGGTCCCACGGTGGCGCGCAGCGGTAGCCGATGTCGCTGGACAGGCCCCACTGCCAGACGGTCTCGTCGCCGGCGAGGGCGAGCGTGTACGTGTAGCCGGCGGCGACAGCGGTCATCGCCGGGATGCCCGCTACCTGCTTCGGTGTCGGGTGGACGTAGCTGCTGGTGTCGCGGGTGCCGTTGCCGAACTCGCCGTCGGCATTGCTGCCCCATACCCACACGGCTCCTTCACGGGTCAGCGCTACCGTGTCGATGAGGCTGGCGGACACGTCGGAAACGTGGTCGATCCCTGGGACGGGGGTAGGCACGGCGACGCACTGGTAGCAGGGGATCACCTCCGACACCGGCGTCTGCCCGGCCTGGCCGTACTCGTCGGCTCCCCATGCGGTGAGCTGCCCGGTCGCGGTGGCTGCGGCTCCGGTACCGGTTCCGCTGAGCAGCACGTGCCAGCCGTCTGGGGAGTCCCCGTCGGGCAGCTCGAGCTCCGCCGTGCGTGCGCCTGCGGTGGTGGGGGCGAAGCTCACGTCGACGCTGCAGCTGGACCCGGTCGGGACCGTCACGTTCGAGCAGCCGTCGTGCGACAGGACGTAGTCGTGCGGGTCCGCACCGTCGAGGCTGACGGTGCCGAGCGTCAGGGACCCCTCATGAGCGGTCAGCGTCACGGTCTGCGGAGCGCTGGTGTTGCCCTGCTGCGCGGCTCCGAACGTGCGGAGCTCTCCGTTGGTGGTCGCCAGCCCGCTGTCACCCTGGGCAGCGACGTCGACGACCTGGACCTGTCCGGGCGCGTCCGGAGACGTCACCCGGACGGTGCCGGACACGACCGCTCCCGGGGCGAGGCCGCTGGTGTCGACCGTGACGTGGACGGTGGCCGGGGTGGTGCCGGAGGTGCTGTCCAGCACGATCCGGGGGTCGCTCGTGGACGCCTGCCACGGAGTTCCGGGCCCCGTGCCGGTGTCGTCGACGCTCAGCGACTGAGGCGAGGGCTGCTGCCCGTCATGGCTGAACAGCAGCAACGTGTGCGTGTCGGTCACGAGCCGGTGCCCGGTGCCGCTGACGTGCAGCGTGACCGTGTCGGTGCCGGCCCTGCCGGCCGTGTCGGTGCCGGTGAGCGTGAAGGTGTGGTCCCCTGCGGTGAGTGGCGGGGTCGGGACGCTGCTGCCGGTCCCGATCACGTGGCCGTCGCTGTCGGTCCAGGTCAGGGCGCTTCCGGTGAGGCCGCCGTCCTGAGGGTCGGTCACGGTGCCTTGCAGGTCGGCGGTGTCGCCGGCGGTCAGGGACGTGGACGCTGCGGGGCTGGTGACGGTCGCGGTCGGCGCCTTGGCGGGCACCGTCAGTCCGGTGATGTCGGCGGTACCCGTGTTGACGCCGTCACTGGCAACGACGCGCAGCTGTCCTTCTGATGCATGAGAGCCGGGCAGTGTCGCGGCGTCGATGTCGGTCGTGGTGCCGCTGAGGTTGTTCGCGACCGGCTGCCACGGCGAGGTGGTGTCCGGCCGATACAGGACGGTGTAGATGAGGGGGTCGCTGTCGGCGTCGCTACCGCTCCAGCCGACTGCGACAGTGCCGCTCAAAGGCAGCGTCGTCCCCGCAGCGGGTGCGGTGATGGACACCTCTGGCGCGTGCGGGGTCACTGCGACGCTCGCGAGCTTGTCATGGGTGAGGTTCGACCACAGTTCGATCGTGGCGGTCCCGCTGGCGGCTGGGACGAGTGTGGAAACTTCCTGCTGCAGCGGCTCGGCGCCAGCGCCGTCGGAGTGCGCGCCGTTGTCCACCGCGGGTACCTGGTACGAGGCGAGCAGGCTGCCGGCGGCGTCGACGAGCTGCACGCGGTAGTCACCACCCTGTGGCTGGGCGGTGTCCTGCTCCGGAGTGGTCGTTGAGGCGCTCAGGCTTGCCTGCTGCCGTGCCGGATCGACGCTGGCAGTCACGGCGTAAGCCTTGACGCCGTTCTTCACGTCCCTGCTGAGGCTGCTAGGCGGGACGGTGCCGTAGGTCGGCAACAGCCGCTCAAGGGATTCGAAGGTGTAGTCCGAGACCGACAGGCCCTTGTCGAAGCAGTAGGTCATGATGTCCTGCGTCGACGCCGACCCGAAACCGCTCAAGGAGCCCATCCAGGCGAGGTCAGGATGGTGCAGGTAGTCGGTTTCGTGCAGTGAGCCGTGCGCGACGGCAGCATCCCCGGCGCTCAGGTTCGGGTAGGGCGGTACGTCGGCGCCTTCCGCGCCGCAGAACTCGACGTGGTTGCGGCCGATGGCGTGTGACATCTCATGCACGTAGGTGCTCGTCGGGAAGCTGCTCAGCACCACCGCCACGCCGTCCGGCACATAGGAGCAGCCTCCGATGCGCGGACCAAGCGGGTCAGCCGTGTGGGTGGCACCTATCTCGGCAGGGTCTTGCATGGTGCCGACGAGCATCGTGCCGGCCGGGACTTGCCATGTCGTCCTCGCCTGCTGCAGCCATGCCAGTGCCCGGCCACATGCCCCGTCCGCCCCGACCTCATCGACTGGGTTCTTCGTCAGCATGATCGGGTTGCCGTAGTAGGTGAACTTCGAGTCGGTAAGGGAGATGGGCAGCTCTCGGTCGATGTCAGCGATGGCCTTGTTGAGGTGCGTCCCTAACGCCGCGTGGTCTGGCTCGTCGCCGGGGAAGCCCATGTCGACGAAGCGGACGTCCAGGTGCGGTGCCGGGCGCAACGTCAGCGTCGAGGTACTGATGGTGTCGTTGTGCGGGTTCTGCTCAGCGACGGTGTAGTCCGGGTTCACGGTCGCAGTGAGGGTGAGCGTGCCGCCGGCGTTGACCCAGCTCGGCGGTACCTGGAAGGGGAGCTCGTGCCAGTAGTCCCGCGGATCGATGCTCCTCGTGGTGCTGGCGGTGAGGTCGATGGGGCCGCCCAGGATGTTGATGGGTCCGACGTCGCCGAGCACAGACGAGTGCCCCTTGAGCGTTGCGGTGACGCCGCTGGCAAGGCCGCTGCCGACGGCGTCGAGACGCAGGATCGCGAAGGTGTCCTTGCCTGTGAGGAGGTCGTCGGTGTTCTCGTCGTTCTGGACAGCCTGGATGACGGTCAGGGCCCGTGGGACGAGGTCGAACGTGCTCGTCGGATGCAGCAGGAACGCGTGCTGGTGCCCGTTCAGCGTTCCTTCGCCGACGATGATGCCGTTGTCGGCGATGCCGAACGCCTCGTTCAGCACCCAGCCGGGTGCCTGGGTGAGGTCGGTGAGGTCCTGCATCCCGTTCGTCGCGTCCCAGAGAAAGGCGCGGTCGTCCGTGACGCCGGCGGTCAGTGACGGTGAGCTGGCGGTGCTGCCGTAGGCGCCGACGACCTGATGGTGGCTGTTCACGGCGAACGCGTCGCTCTGGTCGACGGCTGGTGCGGGGCGGCTGTGCCCGTCCGGGGTGGCGGGAAGCAGCTGCGGCACCGTCTGCGTCCCGGTCCAGACGGCGGCGCGGATGGCGGAGCCGAGCTCGTCCGACTTCCCTACGACCATCCCATCGTCGGTCATCGCGTACGCGGCGGAATCCCCGGCACCGGGCGCTCCGAGGATCTGCGTGGCGTAGCCGGTCCCGTCCCAGGCGCAGCGGAACCCGACACCACGCGTCGTCCCTCCAGCGGACAGGACGAGCTGCCCGACGACGTCCGGGCGGATCGCGACCTTGGCGCCGCGCTCGTCGAACGCCATGCCGGCGATGGCCCCGTCGGTGCGGCAGCCGAGGTCGTAGAGGTTCGTCCAGCCGCTGTCCGGGGTCCACAGCGCCGGGTAGGACGTCGCACCGTACGCCGGCGGGACCAGACCGGGTCTCGGGGTCGACCCGGTGACCGGCAGGACGCCGTCCTTGATTCCCCAGGAAGAGCCGCCCGGCGCGGTGTGCGTGAGACCGGCGGTCGCGCCCGTGCTGGTGACCCTGGTGAGCTGCCCCGGACCGTACGTGGCGAGAGACCCCGTCGACGTGTCGAGCCGGAACCCGTCACCGTTCGACAGGGCACCCACGACGTCACGACCGGTCGGGTCGATGCCGTACGCGGTCTGAGCCCCGTAGCTGCCCAGGTCAGTGAGCGTGTACTCCGCAGGTGGCGTCGCCGCTTGCGCAGTGGTGACTCCGGCAGCCACCAGGCTGGGCCCGATCAGGACGCTCGCGAGCGCAACACTGGCGAACTGACGGCGGCGCGCGACTCGTCCGGTCATATCGAGCGACCCCCCCGGGACGACGAAACGAGTTGCATGCCTATCACAAGCAACCGGCCCAGAGATGCCGGAAGGCACACGTTGTCAGGTTGCAATCATGATCGCGTCCCAGCCGGATCACCGTCGTGAGAGACGTCGTGCAGAGAGCAACCCGCAGGTCAGAGGCTTGGCGGAGGCGGAAGGGAATCGAACCCTCCAGGCCGAGATCCTCGACCTCACCGGTTTTGAAGACCGGGGGCAGCACCAGCAGACCGCACGCCTCCGCCGCAGGACGCTAGCGAAGCCGCCGTTAGGGTCGGACCGTGGACCGGCTGACCTCGTACGCGCGCGGAGGCGGGTGCGCCTGCAAGATCCCGCCCGGCGAGCTCGAGGACCTCGTCCAGGGCCTGAGGGGCGGCGCCGACCCTGACCTGCTGGTCGGTCTCGACGACGGCGACGACGCAGCGGTCGTCAAGGTCGCCGACCGCACAGCGCTGGTCGTCACGGCGGACTTCTTCACGCCCGTGGTCGACGACGCCTACGACTGGGGGCGGATCGCGGCGGCCAACGCGCTGTCGGACGTCTACGCCATGGGCGGCCGGCCGGTCGTCGCCGTCAACCTCGTCGGCTGGCCGCGCGAGACGCTGCCCAAGCAGCTGCTCGCCGAGGTGCTGCGAGGCGGGCTCGACATCGCCCGGCAGGCCGGCTGCCACGTCGGCGGCGGGCACAGCATCGACGACCCGGAGCCGAAGTACGGCATGGCGGTCACCGGGCTGGTCGACCCGCAACGCCTGCTGCGCAACGACTCTGCGCGCCCTGGCGTGCCGTTGACCCTCACCAAGCCACTGGGCGTCGGGGTGCTCAACAACCGGCACAAGAGCACAGGTGAGGTCTTCCCGCAGGCGATCGCGAGCATGACCGAGCTCAACGCGGCCGCGAGCCGGGCAGCGATCGACGCGGGAGCCACGGCCGCGACCGACGTCACCGGCTTCGGGTTGCTCGGCCACCTCTGGAAGATGTGCCGCGCGAGCGGCGTGACCGCCACGGTCGACGCGACTGCGGTCCCGTACCTCGAAGGCGCTCGCGAGGCTGTCCGTGACGGCTACGTCAGCGGCGGCACGAAGCGCAACCTGGACTGGGTGCTCCCCCACCTCGCGGTCGACGTGGCCGACGAGGAGCTGCTGCTGCTGGCGGACGCGCAGACGTCAGGCGGTCTGCTCGTCGCCGGCGAGGTGCCGGGCTATCCGGTCATCGGGTTCCTCGAGCAGGGACCGCCGGCAGTGCGGATCCGTTAGCGAGGCGCTCGCGCTGCGGGACGACGGTGTAGCGGGGATCGCGAGCCGACTGCTGACCCGCCTCGAAGACGCCGAAGCGCGTGCAGACGGACCCGGCCACAAGGGCGGCACCCGCGACCGCAGACAGCGCGCGCGAGCGCCGGGACACCAGGCCGAGGCCGGCACCGGCCGAGGTGAGGGCCCGGGCAGCTCGCATCCAGCGACCGGCGACCCCCTCGTGGAGGGCCTCGGCCGACAGCCCCATCGACTGCTCCATGCGCTGCTCGGCCGCGAGCTCCAGGACCGCGCCTGCCAGGGCGAAGCGCCGCGCCGGTCCGGTCTCCGGGAGCGGTGAGAGCACGAGCTGCAGCCCTCCCGAGGCGGCGGCGGCCGACCCGACGAAGACGAACGGGAGCTCCCGGTGCGCGTCGTGCCAGGCGGGAGTGGCCGTGTCCGAGAGGAGAACGGCCGTGTAGGAGGCCACGGCTGGGGCGACCGCCGCGGCGGCGAGGCCGGCGGGACGGGCGAGGGGCCGCAGCCACCGGAGTCCGGGCAGCTCGCTGACGCCGGCAAGCCCCATGAACGGCCCGTAGGCCGTGAGGATCCACGTGCCGACCGACATCGGTGACGTCGGCTTGGCGACGCGCAGCATGTTGTAGAACCGGGACGGCTTGCCCAGGTCGTGCACGAGGAAGTAGAAGGAGCCGGTCAGCGCTGCGAGGGCGGCGAGGCGGCCGTTGCGGCGCATGCCTGGCCGACCTGTGAGGTCCGCGCCGGCACCGAGCAACGAGGAGCCGGCGGCCAGACCTCCGAGGAAGAGGTAGGCGGGGATGTCCTCGCTCCACGGCGAGGCCTTGAGCACCGCGCGCCCGTAGTAGGACGTGAACGTCGCCGGCGGGACCATGCGCCGCTCGCCGCCTCCTCGTCGGGGGCTCACGTGCGGCCGCCGTACACCGCGATCGCGCCGGCGAGCAGGGCCGCGGCTGCTGCGGCGGCGCGGCGGTACATCCGCGGGAGGTCGCGCGTGCTGACGACGGGGTCCGGCGGCAGGCCGTAGACCTCCGGCTCGTCGAGCAGCAGGAAGAAGGCGCCGAGCCCGCCGACCCCGTCGGAGGGGTCCTCCCCGTAGAGCCTGGCGGAAGGCACGCCGGCGTCGTGCAGCTGCTCGACCCTGGCCGCCGCGCGCGACCGCAGCTCGTCGAGGTCGCCGAACTGGATCGACTCCGTCGGGCACGCCTTGGCGCAGGCCGGAGTGAGGTCGTCGTGCAGCCGGTCGTAGCAGAGGGTGCACTTCTGGGCGATGCCCTCGTTCTTGACGCCTTCGCCGACGCGCTTGTCGATGACGCCGAACGGGCATGCCGGAACGCAGTAGCCGCAGCCGTTGCAGACGTCCTCCTGCACGACGACCGTCCCGAACTCGGTGCGGAAGAGCGCCCCGGTGGGACACACGTCCAGGCAGGCCGCTTCCGTGCAGTGCTTGCACACGTCGCTGGACATGAGCCACCGGAAGTCCGGGGCCTGACCGATCGTCGGCATGCCCAGCTCGACCGGGGGCTGCTCGATGAACTTCACATGGCGCCACGTCGAGGCACCCAGCGCCCCGGAGTTGTCGTAGGAGCTGCCGAGGAAGTTCATCCCGTCGTCGGGTACCGCGTTCCACTCCTTGCACGCGACCTCGCAGGCCTTGCAGCCGATGCAGACGCTGGTGTCGGTGAAGAAGCCCTTGCGCGGCGGCGGATCCACCCACCCGGCATCGTGGGCAGGGTTCGCCGTCATCGCTCCGTCTTCCTCTGCTGGCCGGTCTCGACCGTGATGCCCGCCCGGCTGCGGTACTCCTCCACGAGCCGCAGGAGAGCCGGTCCTCGCGGGCGGCGTCCGGGCCGGATGTCGCAGGCCGCGACCTTGGACTCCTGGATGTGCACGTTGGCATCGAGCGCGAGACCGAACAGGTCGTTGGCCGCGTCGCCCGAGACGACGGCGTCGCCGCCGACGCCCCAGTGGTAGGGCAGGCCGACCTGGTGGATCGTGCGCCCTGCCACCTCGAGCGGCCGCACCCGGTCCGTCACGAGCACCCGGGCCTCGATCGCCGCGCGCGCCGTGATGATGGTTGCCCAGCCGAGGTGCGAAAGCCCTCGCTCGAGGGCGTGAGCCGGCGACACCTCGCAGAAGAACTCGGGCTGCAGCTCCGAGAGGTACGGGACCCAGCGGCTCATGCCACCGGCCGTGTGGTGCTCGGTCAGCCGGTACGTCGTGAAGACGTAGGGGAACACGTCGGCACCCGGCTCCGAACCCGACGGCTGCATCGGGTTCTCCTTGCGCTTGAAGACCTCGCGCGTCGGGTTGCCCTGCTGGGTGTAGAGCGGGTTGTCGACCGGCGACTCGGCCGGCTCGTAGTGCGCCGGCAGCGGTCCGTCGACGAGACCTGACGGCGCGAAGAGCCAGCCCTTGCCGTCGGCCTGCATGACGAACGGGTCGTCACCGGCGATCGCGTCGGGGCCTGCCGCTCCCTCGGGAGGGCGGTAGGACGGCGGCCGGTCCTTCACGAAGTCGACGTTGTCCGGACCGACCCAGTGCTCCCCGTCCCACTGCACGTACGCCTTGCGCTCGCTCCAGGGCTTGCCGTCCGGGTCCGCGGACGCCCGGTTGTAGAGCTGCCGCCGGTTGTACGGCCAGGCCCAGCCCCAGTCCGGCGCGACCCAGTCCTGCTCCCACCCCGGCGTGCGCCGTGCGCTCGCGTTGACGCCGTCGGCGTAGACGCCGCTGTAGATCCAGCAGCCGCACGCGGTGGAGCCGTCGGCCTTGAGGTCCAGGTACCCGGACAGCAGCCCG
>Ga0070658_10003206_pt1 | contig 13499 bp, 9 predicted proteins | sample KBSC13metaG_FD_64664 | JGI IMG/M metagenome (GOLD analysis project Ga0070658, IMG submission 64664) | Corn rhizosphere microbial communities from Kellogg Biological Station, Michigan, USA - KBS C1-3 metaG | ecosystem: Host-associated > Plants > Roots > Rhizosphere > Soil ... | reverse complement strand
GTCGATCATCGCGGGCAAGCTCGGGTCGGCCATCGGGTTTCCGCTGTTGTTGCTGCTCTGCGGGCTGCCGTTTGTGGCGCTGCTGAACTTCCGCGGCGACGTCGATCAAGCCGGGCTGCTGCTGTCGTACGCGGTGCTGATCGTCGCGGCGGCGATGCTGGCGTTGCTATCGCTGGCGGTATCGGCGATGTGCCGGTTCACTGCGACGGCGCTCGTGGCGGGATACATGCTCGCCCTGGTCGTCTGCGGCGGCGTGATCGTGCCGGCATTAATCGTGCTCGACGTGGCCGATCCGACGACCGCCACCGCGCTGCACGTGCTGCGCTCGTTCAGCCCCGTGTCGGCCATCCTGTCGATCCTCCGCCCCGACTTCAACGACGTCGGCGGGATGCAGCGCGGCCTGCCGCCGGCGTGGCAGATCTTTTTCGGCTTCGCAGCATTGGCGATCATTGTCAGCGTGATCATCGTCGTCCGTTCGCTGTCGAGGCCGCCGGCCGATGCGGATCGGGTCGAAACGATCACCCAGGGCGGCGGGTCGCTCAGCCGGCGCATGCTGGTGCTGATCGACTCGCAGAAGCAGCGCAAGCCGATCGGCGGGCTCAACCCGCTGATGGCCAAGGAACGCCGCACGAACCAGCTCCGCAGCGGCAAGTGGATGATCCGCATTTTCTACGGCGCAACGGTGCTGGGCCTGGGCCTGTCGTTGCTGGCGCTGCTGGGGGGCAGCGAGCACGAAAACGTGCTCTCGTACGTGGCGGCCGTCATCGCGTCGCTGCAGTTCGCACTGTTGGGGCTTGTTACGCCGTCGCTGGCCAGCCCGGTGATCAGCTCCGAAATCGAAAGCGGCACGTTCGAAATGCTCCGCATGACCCGGCTGGGCGGCGGCAAGATTTTCTGGGGCAAGTTCATCCCCGCCTTCCTGCCCGGCCTGCTGCCGATCATCGCGATCCTGCCGGCCTGGGGCGTGGTGAGCGTGGTGAACCCGGAATACATCGGCTTCACGCTGCACCTGCTGCCGGTGACGGTGCTGTGCCTGGTGCTCTGCTCGACTGTCGCGATGGCCAGTTCGGCCCTCAGCCCGTCGAGCGCACGGGCGACCGTGGTGGCGTACCTGATCGTGGCCGTGCTGCTGATCGTCCCGATGCTCGCCTGGTGGCTGGCCGGCCCGCTGCTGGCCGCGCCGCTGGCGGCGAAAATCGCGATGATCTCGCCGCTGGCGATCGCCCTCGATGCCCGCCCGGGAGTGGCGATGCCGCTCACGCGCGATTTGTTCAACGTACACCTGATCGTGATCGGGGCGATCAGCCTGCTGGCCCTGATCGTCGCCCGCGTGCGGCTGTGGCAACTGATGAGGCAAGGCTAATGCGTTTGATGTCCCCCCGCAGATTTGGCGCTCCCCTTCTCGCCGCCGCGGTATCGGCCGTGCTGGCGACGGGCGCCTTTGCACAGGACCCGCTGCCGTACGGGCCGTTGCCGATTCCGAACCCGCCGCCGCACATGGTGGTGAATGACCGCACCGTCGCGCTCACCGCTGCGGCACTGGCGAAGTCGGCCGATCCCGGCACGCGTGTTCAACTGGTGCACGATCTCGGCCTGGCCGAGGCACCGGCCGCTCATGACGCGGTGGCGAAGGCGTTGAAAGACGCCGACGAACTCGTTCGCGCCGAAGCCGTCGCGTCGCTGCACGGTGATTCTGCCGTCAACACACTCATCGTCGACACCTCGCCCGTCGTTCGCCGCGCGGTTGCCGAAGGCACGAAAGACCCGGCCACGCTGGCGAAGGGGTATGACGATGCCGACCTGCTCGTCCGCACCGCCGCCTTCAACCGTTCCCTGTCGCCAGAGACAGACACCGCCCTGGCCGGCAAACTCGCGACGCTGAAGCCGCCGGAGCAGGCGATCGTCTGCGGCACGCTGGCGACGCGGAAGGCGACGGCCGCCGCGCCCAGCATCGCGGCGCTGCTGACATCGGATTCCCTCGTAGCCCGCGTGGCTGCGATCAAGGCGCTTGGCACGATCGGCACGCTCCAAGCGAAGCAACTGCAGGCGCAGCTATCGCACCCGCACCGGGCCGTCCGCGCGGCGGCGGTCGCGGCGCTGATCGCCCTGCCGGCCGCCGATCGCGTGCCGCTGGCGGTGGCGGCGTTGAACGATGCTGATTACGCCGTCCGCATCGCGGCCGTCAATATCCTGTCCGATGCCGGCGGCGCGCCGGCCGTGCCGCAGATCATCGCGCAGTTGTCGCTGGGCGATCCCGATCTCCGCTCGGCGGGTCGCATGGCGCTTGTGAAGATCGCCGCCCGCGATAAAGACGCCGCGGCCGCGCTGGATAGCGCGTCGGTGCCGCTGCTCGATTCGCCGACCGCCACGCTGCGAGCCGACGGGTCGTTCTTCCTGGGCGCACTGAAATCGAAAACCGCCCTGCCGCGGCATATCGCGCTGCTGAATGATGCCGACTGGTTGGTGGTCGCCCAGGCGGCCACGTCGCTGGGGCAGATCGGCGACGCCTCGGCCGCCCCGCCGCTGGCCGCCACCGCCGCCCGGGCCGCCGCCATTGGCGATTCGGGCTATGCCGACTGGGCCCGTAAGGCCGCCCCCGACGAGCTCACCGCCCGCGGCAGCGCCGGCGAGCAGGCCGTGCTGTCGTGCGTAGCGCTGAACTATGCCCCGGTCGTAAAGGCCGTGAAGCCGATCGTGCTGCAGAAGACGGCCTCGGCACCGATCCGCGTCGCCGCCGTCTACGCCATCGGCCGGCTGGAAGCGCCGTCGGAGGCGGCCCCCACGCTCCGCACCCTGCTCGGGCGGATCAACGACATGGAAGAAACGCAGTCCGTCGTCTACGAGGCCGTCAAGGCCGCTGCCAATGCACACGCTACCGCGCTGGAGCCGGCACTGCAGACGCTCGCCAAGAACGAGTTCTTCGAAGTGCACGCAGTGGCCACGATCGCGCTGGATTACCTCAAGGGCACGCACACGCCGCTGGAGCCGCCCGCCGGCGACACGCCCGCCGAAACGATGATCCGCGACCTCACCCCGGCGGCCAAGTGAAATCCCGTCCCCCCAGCACGTGCAGGTGCAGGTGGAAAACCGTCTGCTGGGCCTGGGCCCCGCAATTAAATACTGTCCGGTAGTCGCTATAACCTAGTTGCCGCATCACCTTAGCGGCAACTAGGAACATTCCCCCGATCAAAGGCGCCTGTTCCGACGTAACTTCGTTAAGCGTCGGAATGACTGTTTTAGGAATTACCAGAACGTGCACCGGCGCCTGTGGCTCGATATCGTGGATAACGATGTACGAATCATCCTCATAGGCGATTTTTGCCGGTATCTGCCGGGCGATGATTTTTTCAAAAAGTGTCATGGCCCCGATCTTCGGATGCGCCGGGGGGCGTGTCGAGCCCAATCAACATCCGCAAAGCGACAAACCGCGTAATTGTCGTGCCGGCTGAGGCGACTATAGTATCGCACGCCAATCACCCTTCACGGATCGCTTGCCGCATGCTCCCCAATCTCATTGAATCGCTGGAAGAACGCCGTTTGTTCGCCTACGACAACTGGGGCGCGACCGGACGGCTGATTCGGCAGCCCGACGCCATCGACGCCTTCTCCGCCAGCAGCACGCCCGCCACCGGACAGGGCCAGACTATCGCCGTCATCGATTCGGGCATCGATTACAAGAACCCCCTGCTCGGCGGCGCGATCGGGGCGGGACACAAGGTCGTGGGCGGGTTCGATTTTGTCGACAACGACAACGACCCGATGGACACCTTCGGCCACGGGACCGAAGTGGCGGGGATGATCGCGGCTTCGCCTTTCACCTCGGGCGGCTTGAAGTACCAGGGCATCGCGCCGAGTGCGCAACTGGTGGCCCTGCGCGTCGACGGCACGATTTTCGGCCAGACCGAACAAACGGTGCCGGATAGCCGCATCGAGCAAGCGCTGCAGTGGGTGATCGATCACCGCGATGATTACCACATCAACGTCGTCAATATCTCCTACGGCACGAACGACTACAACGTGAACGTCCGCAGCACCGTCTACGGCGACGAGATCCAGACCTTGGCCGACGAAGGTGTGACGATCGTCGCGGCAGCGGGCAACCTCAGCGGCGCGGAAATCAACGACGGCGGCATCAACACGCCGGCGGCCGACCCTAACGTGATCAGCGTGGGTTCGGTCGACGCGAATGATCAGATCGCCACCGACAGCCGACGTGGGAAAATCCTGAGCCTGCTGGCCCCTGGCGTGGACGTTTTCACCACCTTCAGAAGTCCCGACGGCGGCACCACGCCAGGCGGCTTTGGCCCGGTCAGCGGCACCAGTTTCGCCTCACCGGTCGTCGCCGGCACTGTGGCGTTGATGTACGCGATGGACCCCACGATGGTGGAGCACGACGCGCTCTCCATCCTGCGGGCCAGCGGCAAAAAGGTCTTCGACGGCGGCAGCGCCGCCGACGGGGCGACGCGGATCTTCTATCCCCGCCTCGACGTGCTCGCCGCGCTGAAGCTCACCCAGGCCCGCACCCCCGCCGCCTCGGTGGACCAGGCCAGCATCGGCCAGTTCGGCAACGGCAACGCAGTCGCGGTCGATGCCCAGGGCATCACGCATTTCGTCTACTACGATTCCCTCGCCCAGACGATGGAATACGCCACGCGCAACAGCGCCGGGCAGTGGTCGAACAAGCAGGAGATCGACAACGCCGCACCGTTCCAGGGATATTACGTCTCGCTGGGCCTCGACCCGCAGGGCCAGCCGGCCGTGGCATACTTCGACGGCAACGCGGGCGACCTGAAGTTCGCCCGCTACGACGGCATCAATTGGAACGTGCAGGTCCTCGATTCGCGCAACAGCGTGGGCCTGTATCCGTCGCTTTCGTTCGACCTCAACGGCTTCGCCGTCATCTCCTACTACCGCAAGACCAGCGGCGATCTGAAATATGCCCGCGAGCAGACCGACGGGACCTTCAAGACCGGCAGCGTCGACACCAAGGGCGACGTCGGCCGAAGCACCGCGATCAGCGTCGACGTCAACGGCCGGGTCGGCATCGCCTACGAAGACTCGGGCCGCGGCTACGTGAAATACGCCGAACTCGCCCCCAGGGCCACCGCCTGGGCCAACACGGTCGTCGATTCCAAAACACGCGGCGCCGCGTTCATCTCGATGGCCTACAGCCCGGCGGACAACAATCCGGCGATCAGCTATTACGATTCGTACCCCGCCAACCTCAAGGTGGCCAGCTTTGCCAGCCGCAGGTGGAACGTGAGCAACGTCGCCACCCGCGGCGCGATCGGGCTCTTCACGACGATGCTGTTCGTCGACGACGCCGCCACGGTCGTTTACTGGGATAAATCGAACGACGCCCTCGACCTGGCGAACCTCCGCGACGACACGTGGAACGTGATCACCCTGAAATCCAACGCCGGCCGCTACGCCGCGGCGACGATCGACCCGACGCTGGATATCGTCCGCTATAGCTACTACGACACGGCCAGCCGCTTCCTGCGGATCGACGCCGACGCGGTGACCTGATTCTGCAGGGGCGACGCAGGCGCCGCCGCCCCTACGAAGAGACCGCCGACGTCACCCGCAGCGGTTCCAGCGTCGGCGTGCTCGCCGGCCGCTTCCACAGCAGGTGCAGTCGCCAGCGCGAGTCATCCCGCTGCGGAAAATCCAGCCGGTAATGTGTCCCGCGTGATTCGGCCCGTGTCTTGGCGGCCGAAGTCACCAGGAACGACACTGTCAGCATGTTCTGCAGTTCCCACCCCGCCAGCGCCTGCTCGGCCGAGGCTTCGGTGGTGAACGATTTGTCCATCACGTAGCGGCACCACAGGTCCATGATTTCCAGCGTCTCCTGCAGGCGCTCGCCGCTGCGCTCGATGCCAACGTTGCGCCACATGATGCTGCGGAGCGAGCTTTTCACGTCGGTGACGTCGAGCTCGGTGGTCTGCGAGACGGGGATCTTGTGCTCAAGGTGCCGCGGGAAATCGGCTTGGCCGTCGTTCAGTGTCTTGGCCGCGTCCTCGCCGGCGCGGCCGCCGAAAACGAGGCCTTCGAGCAGGGAATTGCTCGCCAAACGGTTCGCCCCGTGCAGGCCGCTGCAACTGGCCTCGCCGACGGCGTACAAACCCGGCAAACTCGTCCGACCGTGCAGGTCGGCGTCGACGCCGCCGATCATGTAGTGCGTGGCCGGGTGAACCGGGATCAGGTCCTTCGCCACGTCGATGTCGAACTGTTGGCACAGCTTCGCCAACTGCGGGAAGCGGGCCCTGAATGGCTCGGTCGGCAAATGCCGCACGTCGAGGAATACGTGGGAGTAATGCGTTTTGCGAATCTGCTCCACGATCGCCCGGCTGACCACGTCGCGCGGCGCCAGTTCCGCCTGCTCGTGGTAGTCGGGCATGAAGCGATAGCCGTTGCGATCGACGAGGTACGCCCCTTCGCCGCGCACGGCCTCGGTGATGAGGGCACGGCTGGCGCCGGCGACGTACAGCGTCGTCGGGTGGAACTGCACCATCTCCATGTCCTGCACAGCCACCCCCGCCCGCCACGCCATCGCGTGCCCATCGGCCGTGGCGATTTTGGGGTTTGTCGATTCGCGGTACAGCTGTCCCGCCCCGCCGCTGGCCAGGATCGTCTTCTTCGCCCAGATGATGTTGACCTGGTTGTTGATCAGCGCCAGCACGCCGACGCAACGGCCTTCGTCGGTGATCAGGTCGATCGCGAACGTGTGCTCGCTAACGCGGATGTTGTCGAACGATTTGACCTTGTTGATCAGCGTCTGCGCCAACTCGCGGCCGGTGGCGTCGCCGTAGGCATGCAGGATGCGCGCATAGCTATGCCCGCCTTCCAGCCCGTACGCCAAGCCGTACGGATTGCCGGCCTTTTTGTCGAAGTTCGCGCCCCAGCTCATCAGCTCGAGCACCCGGTCGGGCCCCTCCTCGATCACCGTCCGCACGGCCGCCTCGTCACACAGGCCGACGCCGACGAGCTCGGTATCGCGCACGTGCGCTTCGACCGAATCCAGCGGCTGCAACACCGCGGCGATGCCGCCCTGAGCCCACCAGGTGTTGGATTGCTCGATGGTGTCCTTCGCCATCAGCAGGACATCGGACCCGCCCTGAGCCGCGGCGATGGCGGCGCGCAGGCCCGCGATGCCACCGCCGATCACCAGCACGTCCGTGAACTGCTGGGGAAGGCGCGAGGCTTTGAACGGGATCAGATAGCGACGTTGGGTGAGCGCTTCGAACACGATTAAGCGCCTTCGCGCGTGACGATCTTGTAATCCTCGCGCTCGCCCACACCTCGCAGCGGGTAATCCTTCCGCAGCGGATACGACCCGAAGCCGTTCCACGTCATGATGCGGCGCAGATCCGGATGGCCGGTGAAGATGATGCCGAGCATGTCGTACACCTCGCGCTCCATCCATTCGGCACCCGCCCACACGCTTGTCACGCTCGACAGCATCAGGCCCGGGTCGCCGGCCGTCGTCGCTTCTTCGTCGCGAACGTCGTTGCCGGGGGCTGTGTCGCGGGTAGGGTCGAGGAAGACCTTCAGCCACAGGCGGTTATTGAGCGTGGTGCTGGTCAGGCCGTAGTTGACCGCGAATCGGCCGCGGGCGCCGGGGAAGCCGAGGTAATCAACACCGTTCAGGTCGGCCAGGAAGTCGTACTTCAGTTCGGGGGCGTTTTTGAGGAACTGGCAGATCTCCAGCACCTTTTCGCGCGGCACCACCAGCGTCGTCATGTCGCGGAAGTGGTTCGCCAGGAACTTCACGTCCGGGAAGGCGGCTTTCAGAGGGGCAAACGCGGGATGCTCGATGGTCTTGGCCATTGCGGCGATTCTCGGGACGCGACGCGCGGGCGTCAAGCGATTGGCCGCCGCCATGCGGGGCGGCTAGATTCGTCGGCCGATGGAAGAACTTTCCTACCACCCGCCCCTGCCGAGCCCCGGCTTCGCCCCGCAGACGGGCCGGCTGATCACGGCGGGCATTCTGCTGCTGCTGGCGGGCTGTTTTACCGGCTGCATTAGCGGGCTAATGCCGCTGGCCCTGATCAATCCGCAGCTGCCGCCGGGGCAAACGCGGCAGATGCTCATCGGCCTGGCGATGTACGGCGGGATCACGCTGATCCTGGTCTGGCTCGGTGTCGGTATCCTGCTCCCCCGCCGCTGGGCCCGTCCGCTGATCCTAATCCTGGCGACGCACTGGCTGATCATCGGCGTGCTCACCGTGATCGGCATGCTTGTGATGCTGCCGATGATGCGCGACATCTTCGCATCGGGCGGAGGCGGCCCGGGCGTCGCCAACGTCGTGCTCGCCGTCTCCCTGGTCGTGCTGCTGATCGGCTTCGTCATCTGGCCGCTCGCCTTGCTGCTGCTCGTGCGCGGCGATGCGGCGCGACAGACGGTCGAATGGAAGGACACCGTCACCCGCTGGACCGACGGGTGCCCGATGAACGTCCTCGGTCTGGTCGTCACCCTGTGCGTGGTGGCGTTGTTCGCGATCGTCGGTGCGGCCCAGCCGGCAGTGCCGATTCTGGGGCTGATCGTGCGACAGCCGTTCGCGCTGGTGATAGGACTGCTGCTGGCGATCGTGCTGATCTACGCCGTCGTGCTCGCCTATCGCCTGCGGATGAGCGGCTGGTGGCTGGGCCTGCTGGCCGTCCTGATTCCGCTGCTGGCGTACGTGCCGAACGCGTGGCTCATCCCGCTGAGCGATTTTTACGCCGCCAGCGGCATGCAGCGGCAGCAGATCGAGCCGTTCCTGAAGCACGAAACGGCGCTGTACGCGATGATGGCAATTTTTCCGCTCATTTTCGCGGCCGCGTGGCTGATCTACATGCTGCGGCTGCGGCCGACGTTCATTGCGGCGCAACACCGACCTGCGGTTTAGAGTGCACAGGCGATAATAGGCTCCTCATCCCCGCCGCCGCTGCTCCAGCGACGGCCGTCGCGTTCGATCAGGTCCATCGCAGCCTTGGGGCCCCAGGTGCCGGGCGTGTAGGCGTCCGGCTGCTTGTCGGCCTTGGCCCAGGCATTCAGGATTACGTCGATCACTTCCCACGCCGCCTCGGCCTCGTCGCCGCGGATGAACAGCGTCTGGTCGCCGTTGATGGCGTCGTAGATCAGTCGCTCGTAGGCCTCGGGGGCTTCCTTCTTGAACGTGTTGGCGTAGTTGAAGTTCATCTCCACGCTCTTGATGTTCATCGTGCCGCCGGGCACCTTGCCGTTGAGGTGCATGCTGATGCCCTCGTTCGGCGCGACCTGGATGATCAGGTCGTTGGGGAAAACCGGCGATTCGCACTGCTTCTGGAACAGCGTCAGCGGCGGCGAGCGGAATCGAACCAGGATCTGGCTCATCTTCGACGGCATCGTCTTGCCGGTGCGGATGTAGAACGGCGTGCCGCTCCAGCGCCAGTTGTCGATGAACAGTTTCAGCGCGACGAACGTCTCGGTCTGCGATTTCGGATCAACACCCTTGGCCTTGAGGTAGCCGTCGGTCTTCTTGCCGTTGGCCTCGCCCGCGCCGTATTGGCCGCGGACGACCTGGCTGTTGACGTCGCGCATGTGGCGAACGGACTTGTAGACCTTCACCTTCTCGTCGCGAATCGACCGCGCGTCCAATGCCGCCGGCGGTTCCATCGCTACCAGGGCCATTAGCTGGAAGATGTGGTTCTGCACCATGTCGCGCAACGCGCCGCTCTTGTCGTAGTACCCGGCGCGGTCGTCGGCGTTCACGCTCTCGCCGACGGTGATCTGCACGTGATCGATGTACTTGTAATTCCAGATCGGCTCGAAGATCGAATTGGCGAACCGAAGCACCATCAGGTTCTGCACCGTCTCTTTGCCGAGGTAATGGTCGATGCGGAAAATCTGGCTTTCGTGGAAGTGGTGCGTGAGCAGCGCGTTCAGTTCCTTCGCGCTTTCCAGATCGTGGCCGAATGGTTTTTCGAGGATGACGCGCTGCCATGCCCCTTCGTGCTCGACGGCCCCGCTCTGCACGCGGTCGACCAGGCCGCCGTCGCCAAGGTTGGCGGCGATCGGCTCGAACGCGTTCGGGGGGGTCGAAAGGTAGAACAGCCGGTTGCCGGCCGTCTTGTACTTGTCGTCGAAACCGGCGAGCTGGTCCTTGAGCTTCTTGAAATCGTCGGCGCTGTCGTACTGGCCGGCGTGGTAATAGGTGCGGTCGAGCAGCCACTTGAGCTTGGCCTCGTCCACGCCCTGTTTCTTGGCCGTGCGGGCGTTCTTCTTGATCGCCTCGGCCGCCGTCTTGCGGAAGTCTTCGTCGGTCATCGCCGTGCGGGCGTAGCCGACGAGGACGAAGTTCTCACTCAGCAGGCCCTCGATGGCCAGCTCGTACATCGCCGGCAAAAGCTTCAATTTCGCGAGGTCGCCGCTGGCTCCGAAGATGACCACGGCACAAGGTTGCGGACTCGGCATAGCGTTCCTTTACGGTCGGTTCAGCCGGATTCTATGGGGATCGGCGAATCGAGCAACCGGCAGCCGGTGGAGCACCTTGCACGGGCGACATATATGTCGCCCGTGCGGATGCCATCCGACGCTCAGCGGGCAACATGTATGTCGCCCCTACAGAAAGCTCACTCTGCCTTGCTCATCAGCGACCGGTATTCGTCCTCACTCAGCTCGTCATTCAGAAACTTGTAGCTGAACGCGTACCGGGCGGTCCGATGCCGGCTCTTCCGCGGCTTGTCGGCTCGAATGTCGACATGCCGCAGGTCGGCGTTGTCCTGTAGGTCGGCCATCTTCACCGGGCGGGCGAGCTTGTTCGGCTTGAGGGTGACGACGTAGTCGGCGTAGCTAACCCCTTCGCGGTGTGTCAGCAGTTCGACCGCGGCGATGACTTCCTCGCTCAACCCCGCATCCCGCAAATCGTCGGCCGTCACGCCGGCGCGCTCGATCGTGTCGTGGAGGATCGCCACCGTCATCAATTCCGGGTCGGCAAACCTCAGCATCACGCGCATCGGGTGCAGGATGTACGGCTCGCCCGGCGGGTCCTCCATATTGCGATGGGCCGCCACGGCAATATCGATCGCGCGCTGGAGGTGCGTGAGACTCATGCTCAATTGTAGGCATTTTGGGCCAAATTCGTTTTTTTCGTTGACGAACTCCGAATGCGAGTTAAAGTTTCGCCCCGCGGCCGCACTATTGCGACCGTAGAGAACACAGAGAAACGTGATGAATCTTAGAACCATCTATTCATTCGATCGCACGCCGGCAGAACACGCCGTTAGCGGTAGATGGCCATGTCGCGAGCGACAAGCATCCGTGCATCCGCACGCATGACTCAACGCCCCGGGCATGGCTCCCGGGGCTTTTTTGTTGGCCGCCAACAAGCTCATTTGCGAAACACTCAAAGGCGTGGACGTTCCACGCCGTGACGAACGTCTGCCCGTGACCGGCTGGCGGCGCCCTTGGTCTAAAGTCGACCGGGTGTGTTCCGGCCACAGCGTCGAAACGGTCGCGAGCAGGTACGAAGATTAGCTCAATTGGTAGAGCATCGGGATTTCATCCCGACGGCGTTGGTTCGACTCCAACATCTTCCCCAACCAGTCGGTGGAATCCGACGTCAACTTAGGGAGTTGATGGCGAAAGCCTAAGGACACTCGCGAAACGGAGGAAACCGGACGCCCATCGTTCCCGCCCTCGCCCTGGCTTCGGCCAAGGCGTGCGGCAAACGTGTGAGCGGCTTGTGACTGGATGTTCCATCATCGCCATGTCGTTCATCGGTCGGTCGCTGCGTTCAAGGGGGGACGCACGGCCGATCGAACGGCGACCGCTGGCGACGATCGACCGCCAGCCCCGCCGCCCATTCGGGGCGCGACGTCGTCCGATCCTCCGTTTCGCTTTTTCGAACAACGAACGGCCAAAAGATCTGGCCGTTGCGCTGCGCCGACCGGTCGGTTGCGGCGCAACTGAAACGTATCTGTAGGGGCGCGCCGAATGGGCGGCGCGCCCCCGGCTGACGGGTTTGCCTCGTGCGAACCCGTTCTAACAAAACAAACCCAATTCCGGCCGAAAGAGAGCCTCGGCCGGGGTTTATGGAAAGGAGGTTCTCATGTGGAGCACCGTTTACATCCGCCGCTACGAGCGCGGCCTGCTGTTCGACCGCGGCGATTTCGTCGGCGTCCTGCAGCCGGGCCGGCGCTGGGTCGGCTGGAATCAGTGCGTCGAAGTCGTCGACACGATGAACACCAGGTTCGAGCACAAGCGGCTCGATCTGCTGCTCGAGAATGCCGACCTGCGGCGCGAGCTGGCCGTGGTCGACAACACCGACACGCAGCGTGCGATCGTCTGGAAGGACGGCCGGGCGTTCGCGATCGTCGGCCCGGGCAAGGCGGCGTTCTGGAACGCGCCGGCGAAGATCGAAGTGGAAATCTTCGATATCACGGCGGTGCGTTTCGACCACCCGAAGCTGCCGGCCATCCTGCAGCTGCCGGAGGCGAGCAAGTTCCTGGACGGCGTGCAAGTTTCCGACAACGAGACCGCGCTGCTGTTCCGGGACGGCGTGCTGATCGGGCAGCTCGGCCAGGGCCTGCACGTTTTCTGGCGCGGCAACGGCCAGGTGAAGTGGAAGGCGCTGGACCTGCGCGAGCAGACCGCCGACGTGGCCGGGCAGGAAATCATCACCGCCGACAAGGTGACGCTCCGGGTGAACCTGGTCGTCACCTGGGTGGTGGCCGATGCCCTGCTGGCCGTCCGCACCAGCGCCAGCCCCGAACAGGCGCTGTACCGCGAGGCGCAGTTGGCCCTGCGGGCGGCCGTCGGCACGAAGGCGCTCGACGCGCTGCTGGCCGACAAGGAAGCCGTCGGCGGCGAAGTGCGGGCGGCCCTGGCTGCCCGCGCGGCGGAGCTCGGTTTGGCGGTCCGAAGCGTCGGCCTGCGCGACATCGTGCTGCCCGGCGAAATGAAGACGCTGCTCAACCAGGTGATCGCCGCCACCAAGGAAGCCGAGGCCGGACTGATCCGTCGTCGCGAAGAGACGGCCCAGGTCCGCAGCCAGCTCAACACGGCCAAGCTGCTGGCGGAAAATCCGCAGCTGCAGCGCCTGAAGGAGCTGGAAGTGCTGAAGGACGTGCTCGCCGGCACCAACGCGACGTTCGTGCTCGGTCAGGGCGACCTGAGCGAGCAGATCGGAACGCTGGTCTCGGCAAAGTGAAAGCAAACGGGGCCCGGCCACTCGGGGCCGGGCCCTTCGGAAAAATGTAGGGCACGCTATTGCGTGCCGCGCTTACTGAACGGCACGCAATAGCGTGCCCTACGACATACGATTGGAATCCACCATGAACGGACACGACATCACCAACCTCGGCTACCGCGAAGGCCCCCTCACCGGCCACGCCCTGCGCGTCGGCAAGCGTCTCCAGCGCGACGGCATGAGCGAGACCGAAATTCTCCAACTCCTCGCCGACGTCCTCGCCAATCCGCTGAGCTACGCCGGCGACCCGCGCCTCACCGGCCTGCCGGCGGCGCTGATCGAGGAG
>Ga0070658_10003205_pt1 | contig 13508 bp, 14 predicted proteins | sample KBSC13metaG_FD_64664 | JGI IMG/M metagenome (GOLD analysis project Ga0070658, IMG submission 64664) | Corn rhizosphere microbial communities from Kellogg Biological Station, Michigan, USA - KBS C1-3 metaG | ecosystem: Host-associated > Plants > Roots > Rhizosphere > Soil ... | reverse complement strand
ACGATCTTGACGTGCTCGCCCTCGATCTCTGCGTCGTAGTAGAGGCCGAGCTCGACGATGTCCATCCCGAGCTCCGGGTCCTCGACACCGTGCAGTGCCTCGACGACATCGTCTTTCGTGACCATGGCCGTACCGTAGCGGCTCGCCACGGCTACGCCGGGATGCTCAGCACGATCTTCCCTAGCTGCTCGCCTGCCTCGAGCCGCTCGTGGGCGGCGGCGATCTCGGCGAGCGGGTAGACGCGATCGACGTGGACCCCGGCGCGGCCGCTGCGGACGAGCTCGTAGGCGCCGAGGAAGTCGTCCCTCGTGCCCATCGTCGAGCCCATCACGGTGAGCTGCTTCCACCAGAACCGGTGGAGCTGCGCCGGGGGATTCGGCCCGCTCGTCGCGCCGCACACGACGACCCGGCCGAACGGCCGGACCGCGGCAAGCGACCTCGCCCAGGTCGCCTCGCCGACCGTCTCGAGGACGACGTCGACTCCCTTGCCCGTCGTCTCGCGCACGGCGGCCACGACGTCGGCCTTCTCGTGGTTGACCCCGACGTCGGCGCCCCACTCGACCGCGCGCGCCAGCTTGTCGTCGTCGCTGGACGTGACGATCGTCCGCACGCCGAGCGCGCGGCAGATCTCGAACGCAGCGGTTGCGACGCCGCCGCCGATCCCCCAGATCAGCACCCACTCGTCCTCCTGCACGGCGGCGCGCGTGACGAGCATGCGGTAGGCGGTCTCGTAGACGAGGGGGAAGGCCGCCGCGACCTCGAACGACAGTCCGTCGTCGAGCGGGAAGACCTGGGCGTCCGCGATCGCGATCAGCTCGGCATGGGTGCCGTCGCGATGTTCGCCGATCACGGTGATCGTGTCGCCGTGCTCGAGCCCAGGGTTGAGGACGACCCGCTGCCCGACGTAGAGGCCGTCGACGCCCTCGCCGAGAGCCTCGATCACACCGGCGCCGTCCGCACCGAGGATCCGGGGCTTCGGCACGGACGGCAGCCCCTTCCGCACCCAGACGTCGAGGTGGTTGAGGGACGCCGCGCGGATGCGGACGAGCACCTCTCCCGGGGCGGCGACCGGATCGGGCACCTCCTCGACCCGGATCACCTCCGGGCCCCCGTCCTCGTGGATCCGGGCGGCCAGCATGGCACGATCCTCGCATGACCGCCGAAGAGCTGCGGCAACTGGGAGAGGAGCTCGGGCTCGACGTCGTCGGGGCGGCACCGGCCGCGCCGTACGAGGAGACCGAGTGGCACATCCGCGAGCGGCGGGAGAGAGGCCTGTTCGGGACGATGCGCTTCACGATGGCGCAGCCGGAGGTCTCGTGCCATCCGGAGACGCTGCTCGAGGGCGCGCGCACCGTCGTCTCCGCCGCGCTCTGCTACTTCGTCCCCGGCCCGCCGGCCGCGCCGGGCCAGGGCCGCCTCCCGCGGTACGCGTGGCGGGACCACTACGCGCTCCTGCGCGAACGCCTCGACCTACTCGGCCGCCGGCTCGGCGGCACGTACCGGGTGCTGGTGGACGCCAACCAGCATGTCGACCGGGCGGGGGCCGAGCGCTCGGGTGTCGGGTTCATCGGCAAGAACACGATGCTGATCACACGCACGCACGGATCTTGGGTCGTGCTCGGAACGCTGGTCAGCGACGTCGAGATCGAGCCGACCCCGCCGCTCGACGCCGGTTGCGGCAGCTGCACGCTGTGTATCGACGCATGTCCGACCGGAGCGCTCTCGGACGACGAGCCCGGTGTGCTGGACGCGACGCGCTGCCTCTCCTACTGGACGCAGACGGCGGGGGAGATGCCGGACGACGTGATGGACGCTCTGGAGGACCGCGTGTACGGCTGCGACATCTGCCAGGACGCGTGCCCGTGGAACCGGGGTGTCGAGAAGCGGCGAGCCGACGAGGCGCTGCCCGACGACGCCACGCCGATTGTCTCGCTGGCGGACTGGCTCGAACGCGACGGCGAGGAGCTCATAAGCGACGTCGAGCGGCTCTACGTGCCGCGGAACGACCCCCGCTGGCTCAGGCGGAATGCGCTGGTCGCCGTCGGCAACGGAGACGCGGCGGCTCACCGGCTCGCGGCGCCGTACCTCGACGATCCCGACCCGGTGCTGCGCTCGGCCGCCGAGCGCACGCTCCGCGAGCGGGCCCAGCAGGTGCCGAAGGAAGAGGGGCGAAGCTGAAGCCACGCCCCATCACGTCCTCCGACCTCGGGGTCGTCACGCACGAGCTGCGGAGCCCGGTCGCAGCGCTCGTCGCCCTCGCCGAGGCGGCCTCGGCGGTGCACGGCGTGTCGGAGCGCCGCCGGATTCTGGCGCTGGCCGTTGCGGCGGGCCGCGATATCGAGCGGATCCTCACCGACCCCGAGCTCCTCTTCCTCCGAGTCGAGCAGGTCGACGTCGGGACGCTGGTCTCGGCGCTCGCGGCGGATCGGGTCGATGTCAGCGTCGCAGGCCGGCCGGTGGTCGAGGGAGACCCGACACGCCTGCGCCAGGCGCTCGCGAATCTCGTCGCGAATGGGCTCCGCCACGGCTCGAGCGTCACGATCCGCGTCGGCGAGCACGACGGAGCGGTCGTCGTCGACGTGGCGGACGACGGGCCGGGGATCGACCCGGCGGTCGACGTCTTCGCACGTGGCGTGAGCGGGGCCGGGTCGAGCGGGCTCGGCCTCTGGGTTGCGCGGACGATCGCCGAGGCGCACGGCGGGTCGCTCGCGCTCGGGCAGGATCCCGGCCCGGGCGCGCGATTCAGGCTTTCTCTGCCGTCCGCTTCCGTCGCGGGCTGAGCCCGAGCTCCGTCTGGAGCGCCTTGGCGCGTGCGCCGACTGCACGCCGCATCGACGCGGGCTCGAGCACGACGGTCTCGCCGCGGTCGGCGAGCACCTCGGAGAGGAGCCACTCCTCCGTCTTGAACGTGACGTCCGAGACGGCCGACCGGTCCGTCAGCCCCCGTGCGCCGCGCTCCAGCTTCCACCGAGCGATCGGCGGCGCGTGCCAGAGCAGGCCGATGGCCGGCTCGGCGAGATAGTTCGGGTCGAAGCCATCCCGTGGTTCGAAGCGGTCACGTGTCAGCCGCGCGGAGCGCATGCGGTCGAGCCGATAGGTGCGCGGCCCGTCGACCGTGCGGTCCCACGTGTGGACGCGCCAGAAGGGCAGCTCGCGCTCGATCGTGTAGGGCTCGACGAGCCGTGTCGTCGGCTCCTCCTCGCCCTCCTTCAGGTACTCGAGCTCGACGAGCCGGCGCTTCTCCGCGCCGTCCGAGAGCACGCGCACGAGGGCTTCCTCGTCCTCACCGGCCCGGGTTGCCGCGGGCGACGCGAGCTCGAACTGGCCGAAGGTCTCGTCGAGCTTGCGGCGCACACGCTCGAGCGGCGTGTCCGCGTCGGCGGCGATCGTCGGCCCGACGTACTCGATCGCGAGCCGGATGGCACGCGCCTCGAGCGGCGTCAGCTTCGGCGCCTTGCGGAAGACGTCGCCGTACAGCTCCTTGTCGACGCGGACCCGGCCCGTGTCCTCGTCGACCATCGCGTAGACCGTGTAGCACCCTCCCCCGAAGTTGACGAGGTTGAGGAGCGAGAGCGTCTCCTGCAGCTCCTCGCGGGGCAACGAGAAGCGCTCGGCGAGCTCGTCGGCGTCGAGCTCGGCCGTGCGGTCGTCGCCGCACGCGGTAAGGAGGTGCGCGAGCAGCGCCTGGAGGACCCCGAACCGCTCGGGCGCGACCGGCCCCGCAGGCTGGCGCTCGACTGCCGGGCGCGCGTCCGCGCGGCGCTCGCGGGCCGTCTCGGGCGCGGTGCCCTTGTGGCGCTCGCGCAGGAGCCGGAGCGCATCGCGCACCTCGTCGCGCAGCTCCGGCGGATCGAGCGGCACGGCGCGGCCGTTCTGCCGGAGGATCCACGACACGAGCGGCCCGAGCGTCGCATATCCCGTCTCGAACACCCCGTCGACAACGGCGCCGGCATCCGCGAGCGTGCGGTGCACCCACCACGCGGTGTCTCCCTGGACGCCGATCCGCGCCACACCGGCCTGGGTTCCGATCTGCCACGGCCGCGCGATCCTGTGCGCCTCGACGTCGAACTCGGCCGGCAGGCGGAAGTCCCGCTCGCGCCGTGTCGCGAACCGGATGTCGGACCGGATCCGCGCCACACGGAACGTCCGCGTCGCGTCGCGATCGAGGTCGTGCCCGACGACGTACCAGACGCCCTCGTCGAGCCGGAGCGCGTACGGGTTCAGCCGCCGCTCGGTCTCGCGTTCGCGCGCCGGCGACCAGTAGCGAAACTGGATCGTGCGCTGCTTCGAGATGGCCGACTCGAGCTTCGAGAGGCGCGCGGCGAGCTCGGGGGAGTAGTCCGGCGCCGTGACACGCACCCGCTCCGCCGTCGCGGTCGGCGCGTGGCGGAACCCCGGACGGCCGAGGGCGAGGTTCTGGAGCGCGAGCCGCAGCGGCTCGGCGTAGGCGAACTTCCCCTCGAGCGTGTAGAGGGCTGTCTGCAGCGCGGCGAGCTCGTCCTCGTCGAGGTCCAGCTGGTCGAGGAAGTAGTTCTCCGAGCGCAGCGTGTAGAGCTCCTCGCCCGTGAACTCGTCGCGCTGCGAGTTGAGCGGGACGCCGAGCGCGGTGAGCTCCGCGCGGTCGGAGTAGAACCGACGCGCGAAGGCCTCGTCGGACATCTCGGAGTAGCCCTCGACGTTGCTCTTGACGTCCCGTGCGGTGAGAGGACGCCGCTCTGCCATCAGGAACGCGACGAGCGAGAGCTGGCGGATGAGCTTGTCGGTGTCGTGCGACATCCTGACGGCTCACCCTACCGGGGCGGCCCTCTGCGCGAACGCGAAAATCGGGCTAGGCCGCGGCCGCAGCCCGCGCGGGCAGCGTCGTGCGCTCGAGATGCTGGTGCGACGGGCAGTAATCGCGGCCGGGCAGTGGCGTGCGCTGGCAGGCCTTGCCCTTACGCGTCGTCGCCTTGCACCGGCTGACGCCGCCGTCGAGCAGTCCCGCCTCGAGCTGGGCCTCGATGAACCCGACCGCGGCGGAGACTCCCTGCTTCACGGCCCACGCCACGTGAGCCTGCGCGGTGATCGGGAAATAGCGGCGGATGTCGTGGAAGAGCGTCCGGTCCGGATTCGCGAAGTACTGGGGATCGTGCGCCAGGCGCGACATCGTCTCCTCGCACTCGCAGAGGACGGCACGCCGGTACTCGAGGCGCGTCGGGCGGTCGACGTACGGATCGATCTGGTCCTTGATCGACCGGTAGATCGCCCGCGAGTACTGGTACATGCACGACTCCAGCTGCGCGAGGTTGGCTTCCATACGGATCTGTCTCCCGTCCGTCGTTTGCCTTGGCCAGTGCCTTCCGAGGGTGGCCGGCGCGTTCCGAGGGCGAGTCTACCCGGACCGGAGCCGTGTTACAAGCTGTGTCACTATCGTTGTCTTCGTGGAAGACGAGGAGCGGCCGCTCAGGGCTGGATCCGCTGGACGCGTGCGCCCTTCACGGCTGCTCGCGCGCGCCGCAGCGATCCCGTCGCGTCCGCCTCGCTCTGGTAGCGGCCTGCGAAGGTCATCCAATACCCCGGCTGGAGGCTTGCGAACCGGGACGAGTCGAGCACGCCGACCCCGGTCAGACCTCGCAACCGCGCCTGTTGCGCGATCGCGACAGCCTCGCCCTCGCCGCGTGCCTTGGGGGTCGAGACGAGCACGATCGTCCATCCGTTGCGGCCGCTCGGCCAGACGGCCAGCCGGCTCTTCGGCGCCAGTGCGCGTGTCGGGACGGTGACGCTTCCGCCCGTTGCGGTGCGAACCTCCTGCGCGCCCGTGTCGTCGGCAGCCACGGCGATCGCGACGACAGCGCCGACGCATGCGACGGCTGCGAGCCCGGCGATGCGCAGTCGGAGCGCACGCGTCTCGGTCGGCAGCGGGCCGAGCCGCGGGTGGCCGCTTTGCCGCAGGCCGCATTCGAGGCAGTACTCCTGACCTGCGGCGAGCGGGGCGCCGCAGCGCGGGCAGCTCGACCCCTCAGAGCTCATACGCGCTCCCGGCGCCGGCAAAGCCGGCGCGTCCGCTCGTTGGAGCCTCCGTCGAACGCACGCATCACGCTGCCGTGTCCTCGCCTCCGGCTGCCCCGTCGAGCTGCCGGCCGCAGCTCGGGCAGAAGCGCGCGCCGATCAGGAGCGGCGCGCCGCACTCGCAGATCGCGCGCTGGCGCCTGCGGAGCCCGGCGCCCCGCAGGTGCGCGTCGATCTCGGAGACACGCGCCTCGATGGCGACGAGCTCGGCGCAGCGCTCGACGACGAGCGCTTCGTTGAAGTGGTCGCGCCGGTACATCTCGAGCGTCAGCCCGCCGAGGTCGCGGAGGCGGTCCTCGCGCAGCATGAGGAGCGCGCGACGCTCGCGACGGAGCTCGCTCGCCGCCGGCGCGGGCGGCTGACGGCTGAACAGCGGCACGACGGGAGGCTACAGCTGGATCACGACGAGGCGTTCCTCGGTCATCTCGCGGACGGCCCAGGCCGGGCCCTCGCGCGTGTTGCCCGAGTCCTTGACACCGCCGTAGGGCATCTGGTCGGCGCGGAACGTCGGCGCCTCGTTCACCGTGACGCCACCGAACTCGAGCGACCGGGTCGCGTGGAGCGCGCGCTTGAGGTCGGCGGTGAAGATGCCGGCCTGGAGGCCGTAGCGCGTCGCGTTCGCGAGCGCGATCGCCTCGTCGAGCGTCCCGTAGGACTGGAGCGTGCACACCGGCCCGAACGCCTCGTCGCAGGCGAGATGGGTGTCTGCGGGCGGATTCTCGACGACGGTGGGGCGGACGAGCTCGCCGTCGAGCGTGCCGCCGGCCAGGATCGTTGCACCGCGCCCGCGCGCCTCGTCGACCCACGCGAGCACCCGCTCGCGCTCGCTGGCGCTGATCAGCGGGCCGACGTCCGTCTCCTCCTCCGCCGGATCGCCGACGACGAGCGCCTCCACACGCGGCAGGAACGCGTCGCGGAACCGGTCGTAGACCGTTTCCTGGACGAAGATCCGCTGAACGGAGATGCAGCTCTGGCCCGCGAACGAGAACGCGTTCGCGGCGCAGCGGGCAGCCGCGTCCTCGACGTCGGCGTCGGCCTCGACGATCACCGGGGTCGCGTTCCCGAGCTCGAGGTTGACGCGCTTGCGCGCCGCGCGTTCGCGGATGCCCCACCCGACGGCCCCCGACCCGGTGAACGTGATCAGCGCGACGCGCTCGTCCTCGACGAGGACGTCGCCGATGTCGCCCGACGGGCCGACGAGCACGTTCAGCCACCCGGGCGGCAGTCCGGCGTCCTGTTCGAGCTCTGCGAGGAAGAGCGCCGAGAGCGGGGTCTGCGATGCGGGCTTGAGGACGACGGCGCACCCGGCCGCGAGCGCGGGGGCGATCTTGTGCGCGACGAGGTTGAGCGGGAAGTTGAACGGGCTGATCGCGCCGACGACCCCGATCGGCAGGCGCATCGTGAAGGCGAGCTTGCCCTCACCGGCCTGCGAGGCGTCCATGGGGACCATCTCGCCGGCGAGCTTCCGCGCCTCAACGGCGGCCATCGTGTAGGTCGACATCGCGCGCGCGACCTCGACCCGCGCCGCCTTGAGCGGCTTGCCCGCCTCGGCGGCGATCTGGCGTGCGGCCTCGTCGGCCCGGCGCCCGAGCGCGCCCGCGACGCGGACGAGGATCTCCGCCCGCTTGTGCGCCGGGAGCGGATTGCGCATCGCGCGCTCGGCCGCGTCGATCGCGCTGCGGGTCTCCGTCGGGCCCGCCTTCGCCACCCGCGCGACGAGCGAGCCGTCGTACGGGGACGCGACATCGATCCAGTCGCCGGTCTCGATCCAGTCGCCGTCGAGGAGGAGCTTCCGTTCGGTCGCGGTCGTGGCCATTCGCCCACTCTACGCCCCGCGCGCTGGTACGTTCACGGCATGACCGACGCGCTCATCGTCGATGCAATTCGTACCCCGATCGGACGGCGGAACGGCGCCCTTGCAGGCGTTCGGGCCGAGGAGCTCGCGGCGCAAACGCTGAACGGCCTCGTCGGCCGGCTCGACCTCGATCCCGGGGAGATCGAGGACGTCCAGATGGGCTGCGTCAGCCAGGTGGGAGAGCAGGCCCTGAACGTCGGGCGCATGTCGTTGCTCGTCGCCGGGTGGCCCGAGACGGTCTGCGGCACGACCGTCGACCGCCAGTGTGGCTCGTCGATGCAGACCGCGTTCAACGCCGCCGCCGCGGTGCAGGCCGGGCATCTCGACGTCGTCGTCGCCTCGGGCGTCGAGTCGATGTCGCGGGTGCCGATGGGCTCGAACCTCACGGCGAACGGCTTCGAGGGGTTCTCGCCGAAGCTCTACGAGCACTGGGACGTCGTCCCGCAGGGCATCTCTGCCGAGGTCATCGCCGACGAGTGGGACCTCTCGCGCGAAGCGCTCGACGAGTACTCGTACGAGTCCCACCGCCGCGCGATCGCGGCGATCGACGAGGGCCGCTTCGAGCGCGAGATCATCCCCGTCGAGGTCGGCGCGGGAGGCGCCGCCGTGCTCGTCGCCACCGACGAGAACCCGCGGCGCGACACGTCCCTCGAGAAGCTCGCCGGTCTGAAGCCGGCGTTCAAGGAGGACGGCAAGATCACCGCGGGTAACTCGAGCGCGATCGTCGACGGCGCTGCCGCGATGCTCGTCACGAGCGAGGCAGCCGCCTCGCGTCTCGGGCTCGAGCCGCGCGCGCGATTCGTCTCGTTCGGCCTTGCGGGCGTCGACCCGTACCGGATGCTGCACGGCAACCCGATCGCGTGTGAGCGTGCGCTCGCCAAGGCGGGGCTCACATGGCACGACATCGCGGTGATCGAGGTCAACGAAGCATTCGCCTCGGTCGTGCTCCAGTTCCTGAAGGACACCGGCCTCCACGAGCGCTGGGAGGCGGGCGACGTGAACCCGAACGGCAGCGGCATCTCGCTGGGCCATCCGCTCGGCGCCACCGGCGCCCGGATCACGGCCACACTCGTCTCGGAGCTCGACCGCCGTGAGGCGCGCTACGGCGTCGCGTCGATGTGCATCGGCCAGGGCCAGGCGATAGCGGCCGTCGTCGAGCGCCTCTGAGCGCGCCCCGCGAACCTCCGCCGGTCTCGGAGGTCGTCGGCCGGGAGCGCGAGCTCGCCGCCCTCCGTGCCTTCGTGTCGAGGTGGCGTTGTTGCGCCGGGCCGCGCCCGCGGACGCAGCCCCGCCGGCGAACACGGTCGGTCTCCTGGGCGCGCTACGCCCTATCGGCGAACGAGCGCCTGCTCGGGCGATCGACGACGTCCAGTGGCTCGATCCTGGGTCTGAGGCGGGGGCCAGGTGTGGCGGGCCTGGGAAACCCCGCCGCACCGATCTCTCAGGGCTCGACGAGCTCGCGCTCGACATCGGCGGCGACGTCACGCGCGATCTCGATGAACGCGCGGGCGGCAGGGGAGCGGTGGCGGTCTCGGTGCCAGACGACGGCGACACGACGTCGCGGGACCTTCGGCACCAGCCGGATCGCCCTGACGCGGTCGTCGCCCGGTGCGATCGCGAGCAGAGGCGTGAGCGCGACGCCGAAGCCCGCGGCGACGAGGCCTTGGATCGTGCCGTTGTCGTCGGAGCGGAAGCCGTACTCGATCCCGTATCCGCGCGCGCCGAGCTCGTTCTCGACGACGAGGCCGCTCGCGCAGGTGTTCGACCCGATCAGGACGTGGTCGCCGAGGTCGTCGAGCGAGGCCGACGTGCGCTCGGCCAGCGGGCTGTCGGCCGGGACGAGCAGAACGTACGGGTCACTCATCAGCTCGAGCGCCTCGAAGGGGCCGTCCGGCAGAGGCGGGCTGCCGAAGGCGAGGTCGACACTGCCCGACTCGATCGCGGCGTAGAGCTCCGGGTCGGTCGTCGGCTCCGAGAGGCCAAGCTCGATGCCGGGCCAGTCGGCGAGGAAGCGCCGCATGACGCCGGGGAGCACGCGCGCGCCGACCGACTGGTACGTCGCCACCCGCAGCGTGCCCGTCTCGCCGGCGCGGAGCGAGGCGATGTCGGCGCGAGCCGCGTCGAGTCGCGCGACGATCGCCTCGGCGTGCCGGAGCAGCAGCTCGCCGGCCTCGGTGAGCGAGACCGCCCGGGGGCCACCCGGCCGCTCGACGAGCGTCTCGCCGACGATCTTCTCGAGCGTGGCGATCTGCTGGCTGACGGCCGACTGCGTGTACCCGAGCCGATCTGCGGCGCGTCCGAACGAGCCCTCACGCGCAACCGCGTCGAGCGCGGCGAAATGCCGAACCTCGACCCCTCGCCATTGATCAGGTTGAGTGATGGTTGCCATGAATACCTCGATTTGCCCTAATGGTACCTGCACGCCACAATGACCACATGGAACTCGTCCTCGTCATCTTCCTTCTCGTCGTCGGGCCGCTGGCGCTCCTGTACGGGCGTGACTCGCGCATCGACGACGTGCAGCGCCGCCGCGACTACCAGGGCTAGAGGTCCCCACGCCGGTGTAGGCTCCGCGGCCGAATGGCGGTGGAGCGGATCGGGGTCGTCGGGCTCGGCGCCATGGGCGCCGGCATCGCGCAGGTCGCGATCGAGGCCGGCTTCGAGGTCGTCGGGCGCGAGGTCACCACGGAGCTCGGGGAGGCGGCGGCCGGCCGCATCGGCCACTTCCTGACCCGCAAGGTCGAGAAGGGCCAGCGCACGCAGGACGAGCGGGACGCGGCCGTCGCTCGGCTCACGACAACCTCCGAGCTCTCGAAGCTCTCCGAATGCGACCTCGTGATCGAGGCGATCGTCGAGGAGCTGGACGCGAAGCGCGCGCTCTTCGCGGAGCTGGAGCGGATCTGCCGCACCGACGCCGTTCTCGCGACCAACACGTCCGCGCTCTCGGTCACAGAGATCGCGGCGGCGACGGCCACGCCCGAGCGCGTCGTCGGAATGCACTTCTTCAACCCGGCGCCCCTGATGCCGCTCGTCGAGGTCGTCCGCGCACAGCTCTCCGCAGACGAGGCCGTCGCGGCGGCGCTCGCTATCGTCGAGCGGCTCGGCAAGGTTGCCGTTCCGTGCCACGACACACCCGGTTTCGTCGTCAACCGTGTGTTGATCCCCCTGCTCAACGACTGCGTGCGCGTCCTCGACGAGGCGCGCGTGACGCCCGAGTCGCTCGACGCGGCCATGACGAACGGCGCCGGCTGGCCGATGGGGCCCTGCACGCTGCTCGACCTCGTCGGCATCGACGTCCACGTCCACGCCTCCGAGGCGCTCTACGAGAAGCTCCGCGAGCCGCGGATGGCACCGCCGCCCCGGATCGTCGGCATGCGCAACGCAGGGCTGCTCGGACGGAAGTCAAGCCGAGGCTTCTACGGCTACGAATGAGGCCGCGCCGGCACCATCTCGACACCGAGGCGGGCGGCGACGGAGGGCACGAGCGAGCCCTGGACGACCACCGAGCAGAGGACGACCACGAACACGATCCCGTAGATCTTCGCGGCGTCGTCGGTTCCGCTGACGACGGCGAGTGACGCGAGCAGGATCGGGACAGCGCCTTTGAGCCCGCTCCAGACGACGAATCCACGCTCGCCCCAGTCGAGCCGCGCCGGAAGCAGGAGCGGGGTCACGACGAGCGGCCGGATCACGAGCCCGAGCAGCGCCGCGAGCACGAGACCCTGCCACCAGAGCCCGGCATCTCCGATCAGCGCCAGGTCGACCGTCAGCCCGAGCACGACGAAGGCGGCCAGCTCGCCGAGGTCGGTCAGCGCCGAGCTGAAGTCCCGCACCGCGCTCCGGGCGGCGTACCGCATGTCGCCGACGAGGATGCCGGCGACGAAGACCGCGAGGAAGCCGGACCCTTTTGCGACGGTGGCGGCGCCGTAGATCGCGCCGACCGCGAGGATCACGGCGATGGGGTAGAGCGTCCGATCGGGCAGCGGCGCGCGGCGGATGAGGGTGGCGAGGGCCAGGGCGCCGGCGACACCGACCGCAAGGCCGATCGCCATCTCCCGGACGAACTCCTCGACGATCGTCCAGAGGGGGGATGCGTCGTCGTGCGTCGCGACCTCGATCATGCCGATCATGAGCGCGATGCCCACCGGGTCGTTGAACCCGGACTCTCCCTCGAGGATCGTCCCGGAACGGCCGCTGACATCGCGACCGGCGAGGACGGAGAAGGTGACCGCGGGGTCGGTGGGGGCGAGCGCCGCTCCGAGGAGCCCGGCGACCGTCCAGGAGAAGCCCAGCGCGTAGTGCGCGGCCACGGCGACGAGCGCCGCCGTCCCGAACGTGCCGAGGACCCCGAGTGCGAGGATCGGCGCCGCGCTGGCCCGGAAGCGCCGCAAGCCGATGTTCGAGCCGCCCTCGAACAGGATCACGACGAGCGCCAACGTCACGATCCGCTGGACGTCCTCGAAGGTCAGCACGCCGTCGAGCCGGTCGAAGAGATCCGACGCGGCCGCCGCGGCGACGAGCAGCAGACCCGCCGTCGGCACGGCGAGACGGCCCGCGACCATGCGGACGCCGATCGCGAGGAGCAGCGCCCCCGAGGCGAAGAGGATCACGCGGCCGAACTCGACGATGTCGCCCATGGCGACGATCTTGCACTGCCGTCCGGCCGGGCGTGCCTCGAGCCGCGGTGTCGGCGCCCAGGGGCGGGATCGTCCCCTCGCCCACTTACACTTTCCTTACGCCTGTCTCACCCCGCACCCACGCGTCGTCCCGATACTGCAGACACGTATGCGCGCCGTACTTCTGTCTGCCCTCGTTCTCGCCATCGCCGTTCCCGTCGGGTGGGCGGCGCCGAGCCCTGCCGGGACGCTCTCGATCGAGAACGGCCGCGGCACTGTCGTGCTCACGGGGAAGGGAATCGTGATCGGTCGGCTCGACAAGGGCGACGTGAAGATCGTCGACCTGTCGCCGCTCGACCAGTGGAGCCCGCGCGTCAACGGCGTGCCGCGTGGGAAGACCGTGTGGCTGCGCGGCAAGAACGTCAACTTCTACGTGCCCGGCGGGCGCTACAAGATCACGGTGCGCGGCGACGGGTTCGCGATCTCCGCGCGCGGGCAGGGGGCCGCGACGCTGACGGGCAACCCGGATCCCACGGGCGCGACCGGAACGTACGCGATCGGTGACGGCGGCCCGTTGGCGATCCCGAGCGTTGCCGAGACCGTTTCGTTCGGGGCTGCGGCCGTTGAGGGCCCGACCACGAAGGCCGTGGCGCCGTGAGCCAGCCGCAGACGGTGCTGGTCGTCGAGGACGAGCAGTCGATCGCGTCGTTCGTCTCGCTCTACCTCAAGAACGCCGGCTACGGCGTGCGCACCGCGGCGACCGGCTCCGAGGCGCTCTCGCAGGTCGCGGCGCAGATGCCCGGCTTGATCGTGCTCGACCTGATGCTCCCCGACATCGACGGGATCGAGGTCTGCAAGCGCATCCGCCAGTCGAGCGACGTGCCGATCCTGATGCTGACCGCGCGCGACGAGGACGTCGACAAGATCATCGGGCTCGAGGTCGGCGCCGACGACTACCTGACGAAGCCGTTCAACCCGCGCGAGCTCGT
>Ga0070658_10003201_pt1 | contig 13515 bp, 10 predicted proteins | sample KBSC13metaG_FD_64664 | JGI IMG/M metagenome (GOLD analysis project Ga0070658, IMG submission 64664) | Corn rhizosphere microbial communities from Kellogg Biological Station, Michigan, USA - KBS C1-3 metaG | ecosystem: Host-associated > Plants > Roots > Rhizosphere > Soil ... | reverse complement strand
CGGTTCGTGGACGATGACGTTCTACGTCATCTGGACGATGTCGTTGCTGAAATCCAGCGCGCTCTGACGCTCGATGCTCTCACCTAACCTCTCCCAAAGGGAGAGGCTAGGGCCTCGCTGGCGCATCGGCTAAAGTCAGGCGGTCGCTCTCCACTTGATCGCCGCTTCTGTCGCCAGGCGTGCCAGCCGCGTCGCCGTCAGGCCGTCCACGCCGGTCGGCATATCGCCTTGCTGGCCGCTGCGGAGGGCGCGTTCGAACTCGGTATACATCCCGTGGAAATTCTTCTCGTCGGTCCACTGCAGGTACTGCGTCCCGCGTGAGGTGATCGCCTCGAAAAACCGCCCGGCGCGGCTGTAGCGGATGACGCCTTCGGTGCCGATCAGTTCGTAATTGAACTCGCTCCGCGGCTCGACGGCCGTGTGGCCGTAGGTGTAGCTGATTTCGACCACGCTGTGCGCGCCGCCGGAGTGATCCATGTGCAGCCAGATGTGATCGGGCGATTCGTAGTTTTCCGTTTCCACCCACGCTCCCAGCCCGGTGATCCGCTGCACCTCGCGCCCGGTCCACCAGCGGGCGAGGTCGATCTGGTGCACGCCGCAATCCACCATCGGCCCGCCTTCGAGCATCCGGCCGACGCGGCGCTCGTACAGGCCGCTCTCGGGTTTGCCGCGCTCGTTGTATTTGCCGTGGCAGTCCCACACGTAGAACAGCCGCAGGCTCTTGAGATGGCCGATGTCGCCGCTGCGGATCATGCGCTGGATATCGAGCGCGACCGGCGCGAAGCGGTACGTGAAGCCGACGTACAAAGGCACGCCGGCGTCGCGCATGGCATCGATCATCAGCTGCGCTTCGTCTTCATTCATCGCCAGCGGCTTTTCGCACAGGGCCGGCTTCTTGTATTTCGCACAGGCCATCACGTGCGCCAGGTGGGCGGGGGCGGATGACGTGATGACGACGGCGTCGATGCCGCTGTTGAAGAATTCGTCCAGGTCCGAAAATGTTTGCGGGATGCCGTACTTTTCGCGGGCCTCTGCGAGCTTGTTGGGATCGATGTCCAGCGCGCTGACCAGCTGCAGGCCCGGCGTGTCTTTGATGGCCGGGATGTGACCGTACGAGGCGACGACGCCGACACCAATAATACCGATGCGGATCATGGCAGGCATTATCGGGGATTTTGCAAGGTTGGAAAGCCGTACGGGATAATCCGCTTGCTTCGGCAAGGTGCCGATAATCGGCGGCAAATGAGCGTAATTTAATGCGATTTCGCGTTCATGTACCCCGCAATCCGGTCGATGTGTTCGGTGGAGAAAGAACACCATGCGTACCGCAATCAAGCCGCTGAAGTTGGGCGAAATTCTGGCCGAGCAGGGGATCCTGACCGAGCGCCAGGTGCAACACATTCTGACGGTGCAGAAGACCGTCAGCCGTCCGTTCGGCGATTTGGCCGAGCGCCTCTACGGCATCCATACGCAGGCCGTCGAAGACGCCTGGGTGCGGCAGTACACGCAACTGGCGGAGAAGATCGATCTGGGCGAAATCGAGCCGGATAAGAACTGCCTGAGCCTGGTGAACCGTCGACAGGCGTGGCAGTTCCACCTGGCGCCGCTGTACCGCGACGGCGACCACCTCGCCATCGCCACGACGGCCGAGGCGCTGGTGCGGGCGGTGAACTTCGCCACCCGCCGCTTCGGCGAACCGGCGTACTTCCTCATCGCCGATACGCGGCAGATGAATGATTTCCTGATGAAGCATTACCCGGTGCCGGCGCACCTGGCGGACTTTTCGAAGAGCTTCTGAAGACAATCCGAAATCCGAAAATCCGAAATCCGAATCAATGACGAAGCCCGAAACCTGAAAAGGATTCGGGCTTCGTCATTTTTCGTTATTCTGATTTGATCCGGATTTCCGATTTCGTCATTCGGGTTTCACGGCGGGTGTCATCACGATCGCCAGATTATCCCGATACGCCGTCTTCCACCCGAGCTGCTCCAGCGGTCCCCCAAGGCAGCTGTCGTTCGCCGGCAGCACGGCGGCGTCGGCGGTGACCGTTTTCAGTAGCTCCAATCGAGTTCCGGGCGTACCGAGGTGGGTCGCATTCCAGAAGGCCGGGGCGTAGAGCTGCGTTCGGCCGTCCATCAGGACCTGGTATTTGTCGCCAAGTCGCCACGCCAGATAGCCGCCCCAATTGAATTCGTTGATCAGCCGGCCGGCGTGCGGTGGGATGTTTGTGTCGACGAATTGCGCGGCGGCCGTGGGGTATGTCGGGTTATTACGGTTCAGCCAGCGGTCGAAATCGTGCTCCGCGAGCGACGGAAGCAAATTCAGCAGGCCGATCACGATGACGGCCAGTAGGGCGAGCTTCACGATGCCGCGCTCCAGGGCCCGGCCCGACAGTGGCGGGAAGGCCTTGGCGAAGACCGGCATGCTCAGGATCGCGAACACCGGCGAGAACCGCCCAAGCCGGAACAACAGAACGCTCGCCATGGCCAACCAAAGCCAGTCGGTGACCTGCAGCGTTCGCCGTCGGATAGCGCACATCGCGATCAGGGCGACGAAGAGCGTGAGGCAGATCTTCCCGGTGCCGCCAGTGTAGAACGGCCGCATCTCGGTAATGAAGTTCGCGGCCACCATCGGGTCGGCCGCGTTGTAGCGCAGGGCCGTCGTGATCGCGCCGCCGAGCATCGGCGTACAGCAGGCGGCGACGGCGGTGGCGAGCGTGAGCAGGGCGTAGCGGCGGAATTGCTGGCGATCGTCGAAGAACGCACCGGCCGCGGTCGCCAGCAGCAGGACCGGCACGAGCAGGGCGTAGAGGTGCAGGTTCGTCATCAACCCTGTCAGCGGGACGATCAGCCATGTCCGTCGTGACGGCCTGAGTCCATCGTGGGAGAGCAGGGCGACGATGAGGGCGAAGATCAGCAACGCGAACGTCACCGGGCGAAAGCTGATGAATGGCAGCGTGAAGAACGCGGCGTTGGCGGTGAGGAGGGCGATCGAAAGTGCTTGGTGATCGCCTGCAAGAAGCGTCGCTGCTTGGGCGTCGAGGCTGGATTGACGTTCGGGAGGCCGACTTAAGTCGGCCCCCCGTACTCCGATCGAAGTCGATCGAGGCGAAAGGGGGCGAGCACTACCTGCGACAAGCAGGACAACACCCGAGGAGCAGATCGCGGTGATGATCGTCGCCAGTTGAAAGCCGCCGAGGTTCCACACCGCCCGCATGAACAATTCTGCCAGCCACGAATACGGGGTCCACGGCGTTTTCAGGCTGGCAAAGCTGATGGAGTCCACGAGCGGGTGAACTCCGTCGCGCGCCAGTTGGCCGCCTACGCGCAAGTGCCAGAACGCGTCAGGGTCCATAGAGTCGGCCTGGATCACCTTGCCTGCCGCGACGAGGGAGAGCAAAAGGATCAGCAACCAGAATCCACTGATTCGTTGCGAAAAACCCACTGATTCAGCGCGTGCAGTCCCTTCGCGCGGGCGCAGCGCGTCAGAACCGGGGTGTTGCCCCGGCGTGGGCGTCTGGCGCGCATTTTCTCCGTTGACGGGTTCGACGACGGCGCTCATTCGGTCTTTATCGGTCGTTGCCCCTATCATTCCGCACTGAATGAGCGATCGCGTGCCGTCCGGGAAAATCCTCCGCCGCCTGTTCGGTTTGCTGAAGCCGTACCGCGGGCCGATTACGCTGGGCGTTTTGCTGCTGCTGGCGTCGATGCCGGGCGAGCTGACGCCGGCCTTCGCGTGGATGTACGTCGTCGACGGGCTGATCGAGCCGAAGGACAGCCCGACGATCCGCATCTGCCATGAAATCGTCAGCCTGCACGGCCACATCGCCAGTAAAGGAATGTTGCTGCTTTCGACGCTGGCCTGGATGGCCGGCATCTATGTCGTGTTCGAAACGCTGGAAACCCTCAGCGGCAACCTCATGCAGCGCACGGCCGAGCGTTTCATCCGCGATCTGCGGCAACGCGTCTACGGCAAACTGCAGGGCCAGAGCCTCTCGTACCTGCAGAAACAGCGCAGCGGCGACCTGATGAGCCGGGCCATCGGCGATGTCGATGAAATTCGCGGCTTTATCGTTGGCGGGATCGATCAGATCATCGGCGAAGGGCTGCTGTGGGTGATCACCGTGGTCATCGTGATGCTGCTCGACTGGCGCGTGGCCAGCGTCTCGTTGCTGCCGCTGGTGGCGGTGTATCTGCTGTTGCGCGTCTTCAACGCCCGCGTGCAACCGATCTATAAGTCGGCCCGCGAAGCGGCGGGGCGGGTGTCGTCGCGGTTGCAGGAAAATCTCAGCGGCGTCGTCGTCATCAAGATCTATGGCCGGGAGAAGGCGGAGGAAGAGCGCTTTCGAGACGTGACCGACGACAACTACCGCCAGCAGGTGCGGGCGATTAACGCGCGGACGATCTACTTTCCCTTTGCCCGGGCCGTCGGCTTCCTCAGCAACGTATTCATGGTCGGCCTGGGCGGGTGGTCGATCCTCAGTGGCGGGTCGTTCACGCTGGGGAAATTGCTGGCATTCCGAGCGTATTGGTGGCGCTTGTTTGGTCCGGTGCAGACGCTGGCGCGGGTCAACGACATGGTGCAACGCGCCGTCGCCGCCTGCCGGCGCGTGTTCGAAGTGCTGGATGCTCCTGCGGACGTCGCGGATTCGCCGACGGCGAAGGCGGCAAGCGACGTTCAAGGGCAGTTAGCATTCGACAGCGTTGATTTCGGCTATGGTGAGAAGGGTGAAGTCGTATTACGGAATGTTTCAATCGACATTCCTGCGGGGAAAACCGTCGCCCTCGTCGGCCCGAGCGGGGCGGGGAAATCGACCGTGCTGAACCTGCTCCTGCGCTTCTACGACCCGCTCGCCGGGCGGGTGACGCTCGACGGGCACGATCTGAGATCGCTCACCCTCGCCAGCCTACGCCGGCAGATGGCTCTCGTGCAGCAGGAGACGTTTCTGTTTAACGAATCGATCGCCGACAACATCCGCTACGGCCACGTCGAGGCGTCGATGGACGATGTGATCGTCGCGGCGAAGGCCGCCAATGCCCACGGTTTCATCAGCCGGATGAGCAACGGCTACGACACCCTCGTCGGCGAGCGCGGCGTGCGGCTCAGCGGCGGGCAGAAGCAGCGAATCAGCCTCGCCCGGGCGTTTTTGGCGAACCCGAAGATCCTCATGCTCGACGAGCCGACCAGCAGCGTCGAGCCCGATAGCGAGGCCGCCATCATCGCGGCCATCGATCGGCTGATGGTGGGGCGGACGACCGTGCTCACCAGCCACCGCCCGAGCCTCGTCGAGCAGGCCGACCTCGTCTACGTCATCGACGGCGGCGGGGTAGCGGATTCGGGGACGGTCGAAGAGGTGCGGGCGCGGCACACGTGGTTTGACCGGTTCATGGGCGCGGATATTGAGGGTGTGGAAGCGTGAGCGGGTTCGACTTTGTTTACGGTGTCGACTTTTCCGGCGCGAAGCTCGCGGGGCTGAACGCGTGGGTGGCGACCGTTGAGCTAAGCCGCAAGCGGCTTGTTGCGCTGGATCGACTTGGGGACCTTGCGGGGGGCGATGCGCGCGGGGTGGCGCTCGATCATCTTTCGAAAATGATTCTCGGGACGGAGCGAGCGTTGTGGGGGATGGATTTCCCGTTCGCGCTGCCGCTGGAAGTGGTGGAGGCACGCTGGAAGTTCGCGGACCAGTTGCGCTGGCTCCGCGACCAGCCGGACGACGCGTACGCGTTCGGGCGATCGCTGTGCGACGTGGCGGTCGGCCGGGGCCACAGGATGCACGTGCGGCGGGATACCGATAAGGAAACGAAGACGCCGTTCGATTGCTACCACTATCGGATCGTCTGCCAGACGTTTTACGGCATGCGCGACGTGCTGGGCGTGATCCATCGCTCGTCGGGGACGATGATCGCGCCGTTCGATCCGCTGCCGGTGGCGTTCGAGCGGGCGGTGGTCGAAGCCTGCCCGGGCTCGACGCTGAAGCGGTGGGGCGTGCCGCACAACAACTACAAGCAACCCGCCGGCGGCCCGCTGGAGGCGAAGCGGTTGAAGAACCGGCGGATCATCCTGGAGCGGCTGCGGGAGAGCGTGGAAATTTCGCCCACGTTCCTGCGCAAGATTCAGCGGAATCCCGGCGGGGATGCACTCGACGCGGTGATCGCCGCGGCAGGGGCGTGGGAGAGCTGGCAGGCGACGGATTTCGAGGAAATCGCGAGGCACCCGCGGTACAAGCGCGAAGGCCGAATCTTCGCCTGACCTTGGCGACCGCCTGAACTTGGCGATGCCGCGCAGCGGCGAGGCCATTAGCCTCTCCCCGTGGGAGAGGTTAGGTGAGGGCTGGCTGAAACGAGTAACGGCGGAGCGGGTGGAACCGCCGGGAGAAGAGGGGCCTCCCGACTCAGCCGAATCTCTCAACGCCTCGACACGATTGCTTCGGCCTGCCCTCACCCAACCTCTCCCACGGTGAGAGACTTAGGAACTCGTCGCTGCGCGACATCGGGTTCGGGGTTTGGCCGACCGCGATGCCCCCGTTACATTCCCCCCATGCCCGATGCCGCCGCGCTCGCCGGAAAGTTCATTGTCTTCGACGGCACCGAGGGTTGCGGTAAATCCACCCAGGCCAAGCGGCTGAAAGAGCACTTGGAAGCCGAGGGCGTGCCGGTCCTGTTCGTTCGCGACCCCGGCTCCACGCCCATCAGCGAGACCATCCGTGCCATCCTGCTGAACCCCGACAATCACGAAATGGCCATGCGGTGCGAAATGCTGCTCTACATGGCCGCCCGGGCGCAGCTGGTGGCCGAGAGCATCAAGCCGGCCCTCGATGCCGGCAAAGTCGTTATCAGCGACCGGTTCGTCAGTTCCACCCTCGCCTACCAACTCGGCGGCGACGGGCTGACGGCCGACGAGATCCGCCAGGTCGGCCAAATCGCCATCGGCGGGCGCTGGCCCGATCTCACGCTCATCCTCGACATGCCCGCCGACGAAAGCCAAGCCCGGGTGAAGGCCAAGTTCGAACGCAAACAAACCACGCTCTTCGGTGTCGAAACCAAGGTGGTGAAAGACCGCATCGAGCTTCGCCCGATCGAATACCATCGGCAGGTTCGGGAAAACTTCCTCGCCCAGGCGCGGGACTTCCCCGATCGCTACCGCGTGATCGACGCGGCCCGCTCGCCGGAGGCCGTTTTCGGTTCAGTTCTAGCGGCCCTGCAACTTCCGTCGCCCGCGGGCGTCTAGATTGATATAATTGAATGGCAAGGGATTGGTTATGACACGCAACACGCATCCGCTGCTCAAATCCGCTGTCCTGTCGGTGCTGGCGACCGGCCTCGTTTCGACGATGGCCCTTGCCCAATACCGCGTCGACCTCTCGGCCGCCAACGATGCCAACAAGCGCATCGGCAGCAACGGGCGGAACGAGGTGGATAACCGCCTGAACCCCTGGCAGATCAGCAACGCCATCGTCAACGGCAACGTGACCGGCGGCAAGGAATTCCGCGGTAACGTGCAGTCAGGCGACACCTTCGCCTTCCGCGGCAATCGGACGGCCGACCGCATCAGCGATAACTTCATCCGCGGCAGCAGCGGCGTGAACACCAACGGCACCGTCAGCAACAACGCCAGCAACACCACGCTCTTCTACGGCAACAGCCGGGCCGCCCCACCGCCCCCCGGAATCACCACCACGCTGCAGCAGAACCCCAACGGCAGCTATACCCCGCCCGCGCCGGTGGGCTGGACGACGGTTGATCCGCGGCAGCAGGCGACGAGCCAGGGCCCGATCACCGTTTTCGCGCCGGCCGACAGCAACGGGCCGGGCCCGGTCGATTCGACCTTCGCCCCGTATGCGCGCGGCGTCTCGCCGCTGAACGCGCTGGAGACACAAAGTCAGGCGACGCTGTCGGATTACACCAACATCAATCCGGATCTGACCAACCAGCTCACGCCGGCACAGGTCGACAAGATGCGCAACGCGGCCGAGCAGGGCGGCCAAGGCAATCAGCCCGGCCAATCCGGCCAGCCCCTGCAGCCCGGGCAGCTGAACAACGCCGTCCCGACGGCCCAGCCGACGAACGGCGCGCTCAACAACAACGGGATCAGCGACAACGTCAACCCGGCCCCACTCAGCAACGCGCTCACGCCGTTGCCCGGCCAGGAGCCCGGCATGGTCAGCCGCGTCGCCAGCCCCACGGGCGGCACCGGCTCGCCGTACACCGCCTTGGCCGAACGTCGTGGCGAGCAGGAACAGGCGACGCGCCCCGGCCAGGCCGCCGAGCAGAGCGCGCAAGATTTCAACGCCGCCCTCAAGGCCCGCAAAGACGCCGAGGCCAAGAAGAATGGCACCGATCAGCCCGCCCCCGCCAATCACGGCGCGGCACAGCCGGGTGTGAATCGCCCCGGTGCGAACACTCCCGCAAACGCGCCGTCGGGCCCCGCGAGTGGCGCCCCGGCCGGCTCCGCTCCGAAGCCCGCGATGCCGAAGCCGGTCAAAGTCGGCTCGCTCGGCGGCAAGGGCGACAGCGGCGTCGACGCCCTGATGAAAAAGGCCGAGACCCAGATGCGCGACGGTAAGTTCGCCAGCGCCATCGACACCTACGACTCGGCCGAGCAGGCCAACCCCAAGAACAGCCTGATCCGCCTCGGCCGAACGAACGCCGAGCTGGGCGGCTCTTACTACCGCCGCGCCGCCCTCGGTCTGCGGAACACCTTCACCCAGGACCACAACCTGCTCGCCGGCCAGTACGACCTTCGGGCCTACATCGGCGACGAACGCCTGGCCACGATCCAGAAGGATCTGAGCGACCTGATCCAGAAGAACCCGAACGATATCGACGCGGCCGTGTTGCTGGCGTACGTCTACTACAACACCGGCAACGAACGCCGCGCCCAGGCACTGCTCGACTTGGCCGACAAGCGGGCGAACGGGAAGGACGATTTCGTCAAACTGCTGAAGAACAGCTGGAACTTCGGAGCCGACGACAACAAATAACGCGGAGGCCGACATGACCCGGTCCGATGCCGTTTGTTTACTGGGCGGCGCGCTGGCCGCTCCGATGATCGTTGGCGGGAGCAGCATGGCGGTGGCGTCGACGCAGGGCGTTACGCCTGCGCAGTGGATAGCGATGCTGACCCATGCCCCGTACGCGCTGCCGAGCTATCTTTTTGTGAGCCTGATCGGGTGTGGTCTCGGTGCCGTCTTGGCGACGCGCCGCGCGATGCCGAAGCCGATGCCGCGCAGCGGCGAGGCCCTAGCCTCTCCCTGTGGGAGAGGTTAGGTGAGGGCAGGCTGGAACGGGGGACCTCTGGGCGGGTTTGCGCTCGGTGAGAAGAGGGGCCTCCCGTCTCTGGTCGTTTAATGAACGCCTCAACTCTTTATCTCCGGCATGCCCTCACCCAACCTCTCCCACAGGGAGAGGCTTAATGCCTCGTCGCTGCGCGACATCGATTCAAAACGCGCACGCTCTCTGACAACCAAATGCGCTGTTAAGCGGGGCGGTTTGCAGCGCGCTCGGGCGCGCACGAAGAAGCCCAAGGCTCAGCCCTGGGCTTGAGTTACGCGAAACACCCCAAACAAAAATAGCAGGAGCGGGCGCTGCGCGTTTCCCACCCCTACGCCGCATCCGTCATCGAATCATCATCGATCGGAATGGGCAGATCGCTATCGACCGAATCATCCGCGAAGGCCTGCGTCGCCAGCGTTTCGTGCGGGATCGCCGCGATCGGGTGGGGCGGGGCTTCGAGGCGGACGAGCGTCGCCACCACGAAGAGCGAGCCGACCACCGGCAACACGTAACCGAGCTTCGGCAGGTTTTTCATCGTCTCCGACCACTGCCGGCCCAGCCACGTGCCGATCACGGCGGTGAGCCAGACGGCGGCCAGGGACAACGGCACGGCAACCGTCCACCGAAGCGTGGCCGCGTTGGCGACGATCGGGACGTGGACCACCCACAGCATCAGGCTCTGCACCCCGACGACTTTCAAAACGGCTTCGAGCTTCGTGCCGCCGAGCTGCGACCAGTAGCGATCGACCAGGATGCCCAGGGCGCTCGCCAGCGCGACGTAGTGAGCCACCTCCAGGATCGACAGCGGCATCTTGGTCACGGCGAGATACCACGGCGCGTGCACCAGGCCCATCCGCTCGACGGCCGACAGCGTGGCGATGCAGAAGGCGGCGGCGACAAAGCCGTACATCAATTTCCACCGAGCGCCGTTCGACAGCCTGTCGTACTGCTTGAGCTTCGAACCCAGCAGCAGGCCGATGACGAAAATCAGCTGCCAGCGAACCAGCGGGAAATCCTTCTCGCAGGCCCAGAGTTGCAGGTACGGGTTGTCGTAATGCCAGAAGAAGACCGCCACGCTCGCCAGCAGCACCCAGCGGGCGCCGACCCGGCGGACGAGTTCGATGATCAGCGGCGAGACCAGCAGCATGAAGACGTAGAACAGCAGCAGGTCGTAGCCGGTGTAGAAGACGAGAACGTCATGGGCCATCTTCGCCACGTCCTGCACTTCGTGGCCGTGGATGGGGATCAGCAGCAGACTGAGGAAGGTCGCGAAATAGTGCACCAGCAGCACCAGCCCGGCCCGTTTGACGAGCGAGACGTAGGTGCTCATCCGCTTGGCGGGGTCGAGCGCTCGGTTGAAGTGAATTGCCCCGATGCACAGCCCGCTGGTCATCACGAACCCGCCGGCCGCGAAGCGGACCCAGTGCATGACGATCTCGCTGACGATCCAGGGCATGTGCAGGCCCTGGTCGAGCAGGTGGACGACGACCATGTTGGCAAGGCACAACCCGCGGAGCACGTCGAGGCGTCCGTCGCGGGGCTTTTTCACGGGGGAGGTTGGGGGCAATGTCTGCACGGGTACAGGTAAGACGTACGAGGCGGCTAAATGTTTGTTCGTAATATAAACGCCGCCGGCCAGTGTTTGCATCGGCTACTTTGCCGCGGCGCGTGGAGTTATAGCAAAGATTTGCCGGGAATGTAGGGGTTGCGGGCTATGTCGAATTGCAATCGGGCGACCCGTGCGTAAAGTCGATCGGAAACGGAGGATTTCCCGCGTGCAGCTTTCGAAACGAACCGAATACGGCCTCCGTGCCATCGTCCAGCTGGCCAAGCTGCCGCCGAACCAGTTCGTGCAATCGCGCGATCTGGCCAAGCAGGAGAACCTGCCGAACAAGTTCCTGGAAGCCATCCTGCTGGCCCTGAAGCGAGGCGGCTTCCTCGAGAGCAAGGTCGGCAGCGGCGGGGGATACTGTCTGAGCCGCCCGGCCAATGAGATCAACGTCGGCGACCTCGTCCGCCGCCTCGAAGGCCGCCTCAGCGCCCGCGACACCGCCACCCCCAAGGACATGGCCCCCGGCGAGACGGCCGTCTACCTCATCAACGAACGTCTGACCACCGCCACAGATGACGCCCTGGCCAAAATGACCCTCGAAGACCTCGTCACCGAAGTGGGCGAGCACAGCAAGGGGCAGCAGGAGATGTATTACATCTAGGAGAAGGGGAGAGGGTGGAGGGGAGAGGGGAGAGTAAGAAATTGCCTTTCTCTTCCCTCTCCCCTCCACCCTCTCCCCTTCTTCTTCATCCTATCGACCGCAGAATGTCGTGATACGTCACGAACAGGAACAGGCTGCCCAGCAGCACGATGCCGACGATCTGCGCCCCGGCCTGCACCTTTGGGCTGGGCGGGCGGCCGGTGATTTTTTCGATGCAGAGGAACGTGAATAACCCGCCGTCCACGATCGGGATCGGCAGGAAGTTCACCACCGCCAGGTTCGCGCTGATCAGGGCGGTGAACCAGATCAGCCAATCGATCCCGCGGGTCGCCGCCGCCTTGCCGGCCGTGAAGATGCCGATCGGACCGCTCATGTTGCTCAGTGCCACCGAACCGTCGATCACCCGCCGCAGCGTCACGTAGACCTGCAGCAGCTTGCCGCGCGTCTCGATGATGCCCCACTTGGCGGCCGTCAGCGGGTTGGACGTCTTGAACACCTTTTGCAGCGGCGACAGCGGCAAGTACGGATCGAACACCAGCTGGGCGAGCTGCTTGTGCGACGCGTCATCGAGCTTCAGCGTCCGCTGCTGGTCTTTGCCGTTGAAGTGCGTAGTGAGCTGGGCTTCGTCGGGCGCGGCGCGAAGGGCGGCGATCACGTCGGCCCACGTGTTGACGGGCTTGCCGGCGACCGCGGTGATGGTTTCGCCCGATTGAAGCTGCGCGTCGGCGGCGGGGGAATCGGCGACGGTGGCCGTGATCACCGGGCGGCCCAGGTCCAGGTCGACCAGGACACCCAGGCCTGTGACGCCTTTGACGGTCGAGCTGGCCGGATCGATCTCGAACGGCGGCAGGCGCTGGCCGTCGCGCTCCACCACCAGCCGCACCTTGCGGTGGTCGTTCACCGCGGCGGCGATCGTGTCCATGAACTGCTTGCGCGGCGGATTGGCAAACCCTTCGCCGCTGCCGACTTCGCCGATCTGCACGACCACGTCGCGCGGCAGGACGCCGGCCTTCTGTGCGGGAGCGTCCTTGATTAGGGCCGCTACTTCAACCCGCGGCTGCATGCCCAGCAGCGAGACGGCGTCATCGGGGTTGATCGGCGAAACGAAGGCGGGGCGGACGGTGAACGGGTGCGTGGTGCCGTCCGGGTTCCTGATCGTCACGTTGACGGTCCCACCCGCGGCGGCGTTCATGGCGTCGTTGAGCACATGCGCGTCGGTGTCGTGCGAGACGTCCTGCCCGTTGACGGCGACGACGCGCGAGCCAACCGGCATCGCGTCGATATCCGGCCCGACCAGTTCGGGGCCTTCGCCGAAGTCCTCGTCGCGCGTCAACGACATCGCCGACTGCACGCCGATGATCGGCAGGCCGCCTTCGGTGCTGCGGCGGACGGGGGACACCGTCAGCTCGATAGGCTTCTCCACGCCCGGCCGACGCACCACCACCTTGGCGGGTTCGCCGACGCGCAGCAACGCCGCGTCCATCTGAAAGTTCGGGTAATTCGATTGCTCCCAGCCGTTCAGTTCCAGCACCTCGTCGCCCGGCTTCAGCCCGGCGAGCTGCGCCGGCGACCCCGGCACGACTTGCCCGACCACCGTTGGCGGAGCGCGGAAGCCGTGCAGGAACAGCGCAACGTACAGCGCGAACGCCAGGATCACGTTCATGATCACGCCGGCCGAGATGATCACCATCCGCTTGTAGACGGGCTTGGCGCCGAACGATTCGGCGTCGTCATGGCTGACCTCTTTGGCCGGGCGAAGATCGTCCTGGCCTGTCGGCTTCACGTAGCCGCCGATGGGGATCCAATTGAAGCGATAATCGGTCTGCCCGAGCCCGAGCTCTTCGCCGATCGCGTAGCGTTCGGCCAGTGAGTACTCGCTCGGCAACCGACCGCCGCCGCGCTTGCCGATCTCTGCGTCGATGCGTCGATCGAATTCCTCCTGCGTGTTGCCGGCCCGAAAGCCGATGCCCTTGCGCCAGGAGAAGATCGCGTTGCCCATGCCGACGGCGAATTGCTCCACCCGCACGCC
>Ga0070658_10003200_pt1 | contig 13516 bp, 15 predicted proteins | sample KBSC13metaG_FD_64664 | JGI IMG/M metagenome (GOLD analysis project Ga0070658, IMG submission 64664) | Corn rhizosphere microbial communities from Kellogg Biological Station, Michigan, USA - KBS C1-3 metaG | ecosystem: Host-associated > Plants > Roots > Rhizosphere > Soil ... | reverse complement strand
CCGTTGACGGGCAACTACTGAGGTAGTAAGTTCTCCGCGTGCGGACGGAAGTCAAGATGCCGAACCTCGGCTACGACCTCGAAACGGCAAAGGTCCACGCCTGGCTCAAGCACGTGGGAGACACAGTCCGGCGCGGCGAGCCGATTGCTGAGATCGAGACCGACAAGACCACGGTCGAGATGGAGGCTCTCAGCGACGGCACGCTTGTCGAGATCGTCGCGGAGGCCGGTGCCGAGGTCGCGATCGGCGAGGTGATCGCCTATCTCGACTGAGGTAGGTGGCGCTGCCGCGCCGTCGGCCCCCATCTCGCCGATGAGGGCGGCGATCGCGCGGCGCATGGTCGAGAGCAAGACGCGCGCCCCGCACTTCTACGTCGAGTCGGAAGTCACGATGGACGCGGTGCTGTCGGCGATCGAGGCCACCCCCGCGGACGCTCCTCGGCTCAGCGTCACCGCCTATCTTGCCCGCGCCTGCGTCGTGTCGCTCGGGCGACATCCGCGCCTCAACGCGCGCTGGAAGGGTGACCTGCTCGAACCGGCCGAGACCGTCAACCTCGGGATCGCCGTGGCGCTCGAGGACGGTCTGATCGCACCGGCCCTCCTCGGCGCCGAGCAGCACACCCTCGCGGGGACCGCCGGCGCGTTGGGCGACTTGGTCGCGCGAGCGCGTGCAAGCAGGTTGAAGCCGAGCGAGCTCGCAGAGGGGACGTTCACACTCAGCAACCTCGGCGCGTTCGACGTCTCGCGTTTCACGGCGATCATCGTGCCGCCTCAGGTCGCGATCCTCGCGACTGGTGCGACGCAGCCGCGCCTTGCGCTGGAGGGAGCGTCGGTCGTGACCGTGCGCACGCTCGCCGCGACGGTGAGCGCTGACCATCGCGCCGTGGACGGCGCCGACGTCGCCGCGTTCCTGCAGACGTTCAAGGAATTGCTACAGACCCCGGAGGCGCTCGATGGCTGACACGATCACCGCAGTGGACGTCGCGACGATCAAGTCGCCGCTCCCGATGACGATCCGGTTTGGGCCATGGGTGATGGGGCATCGCGAGTTCGCGCTGTGCAGGCTTCGCACCGAGGCCGGCCTCGAGGGTTTCGGATTCGTCTACACCCGCGACGGGCCGATCGCGGCAATCGTGCGCCGCAACATCCGGCCGATGCTGGTGGGGCAGCCATACGACGACCCGGCCGCGCTGCACTGGCAGGCCGCCTGGAGCAACAACGCGATCCTCCCTGCTGGCGTCGGCCTGCGCGCGCTCTCACTCGCCGACCTGGCGACGTGGGATCTCGCCGCGCGCGCCGCCCGCAAGTCGATCACGCAGTACCTCGGCGGCGAGCGACGTCCGATGCTCGTCACGGCGATCATCGGCTACCCGCCGACCCTGACGCCCGTCGAGGTCACGCAGCAGGTGGAGACGCTGATGGAGGCGGGCTGGCGCCGCTTCAAGCAACCCATCGCCGCGACGCCCGAGGAGACGCGCGCACGCCTACGGGCCGCGCGAGACGCGATGGGACCCGACTGCTGGCTTGGGATGGACTGCAACTGGGTCTTCAAGAGCGCCGCGGAGGCGATCGACTTCGCGAAGTCGATCGCCAACCTCGAACTTGGCTGGTTCGAGGACGTCGTGCCGCCCGGCAACGCCCGGATGGTGGCGGAGATCCGGCGCGGGTCGCCCGTGCCGATTGCGATGGGCGACGAGCAGGGCGGTTCGTATCATCCAGAGTCGCTGCTCGCCCACGAGGCGGTGGACGTTGCGCGCGTCGACGTCACGACCTATGGCGGCATCACGCGGCTGCGGGACACGCTGGCGCAGATGGACGCGGCTGGGGTCCCGTTCGCCCCGCACATGTTCGCCCACGTGCACTCACAGGTCTTCAGCGCGCTCGGCCACGACGTGCCGATCGAGTGGGGCGTCCCCGGAAGCGGCGTTGACCAGTTCGCCGACTCGCTCGCCCAGCCGACCGTCACGGACGGTCGCATGGAGCCGCTCGCGGAAGAGCTCGGCGTTGGGCGCATCTTCAACGCGCGCTGGATGTCGGAGCAGATCGTGGAGGACGACGACGGGCTGATCGCGGAGCTCACCAGACGAGAGGAGACGGCAACGTGACGGAGAGGTCGCAACGGGTCGAGTGGTTGCGCCGGATGCTCGAGATCCGGCTGTTCGAGGAGAAGGTGCAAGAGCTCTTCATGGAGGGCCTCATCCATGGCACCACGCATCTGTGCCAGGGGCAGGAGGCCGTGTCGGTCGGCGCCATCTCCGCCCTCCGCGACGACGACTACCTGACGATTACCTACCGGGGGCACGGCCACGCGCTGATGCGCGGCATCCCGATGGAGGCATGCTTCGCCGAGCTGATGGGGCGGTCGACCGGCTGCTGCAAGGGCGTCGGCGGCTCCATGCATTTCACCGACGTGAAGCGCGGCCTGCTGGGAGCCTTCGCGATTGTCGGGGCAGGGTTGCCCGTCGCGCTGGGCGCCGCATACTCCGCGAAGCTACAAGGATCAGATCAGGTCGCTGTGACATTCTTCGGGGACGGCGCCACGAACATCGGCACATTCCACGAGGCCCTGAACATCGCGTCGGCCTGGAAGGTCGGCGTCGTCTTCATCATCGAGAACAACCTGTACGGCGAGTACACGCCGCTGCGCGAAACCACGCCGGTCGACGACCTGGCCGTCCGCGCCACCGCGCACGGCATCCCGGGTGTGATCGTCGACGGCCAGGACATCGACGCGGTCCATGCGGCGGTGGCCGAGGCGGTCGAACGCGGCCGCGCGGGCGAAGGCCCCTCGCTGCTCGAGATGAAGACGTACCGCTTCCGCGGACACTCCCGCACTGACCCGGCCAAGTACCGGCCCGAAGGCGAGCTCGAGCGCTGGCAGGAGCGCGACCCGATCGTCCTCCTCGGCCAGAACCTTGCGGCGGGCGGCGCGCTCTCCCTGGACGACCAGGAGACGCTGCGGCGTGAGATCCAGGAGCAGGTCGACGCACAGGCAGAGCGCGCGAAGGCCGCCCCGTTCCCCACGATCGAGGAGATCCGCAGCTATGTCTACGCAGCTTGAGCCCGCCTCCGAGGCACGCGACGTCGAGATCGTCGAGATGACCTACCGCGAGGCCGTCAACGCGGCCCTCGTGGACGAGATGACAGCCGACCCGACCGTCTACCTGCTCGGCGAGGACGTGGCGAATGACGGCGGCGTCTTCAAGACGAACGCCGGGCTGCCCGAGCAGTTCCCGGGCAGGGTCAAGAACACTCCGATTTGCGAGAACACGTTCATCGGCATGGCGATCGGGATGTCGGTGACCGGCCTGCGCCCCGTCGTGGAGATCATGTTCAGCGACTTCCTTCCGACGGCCGGCGACGCGGTAATCGAGGAGCTGCCGAAGTTCCGGTTCATGACCGGCGGGCAGTGCACGCTTCCGGTCACCGTCCGTTCGATCGGCGGGGCCACCGGCCGCTTCGGTACCCAGCACTCGGCGACGGGCGAGTCGTGGTTCATGGCCTTCCCCGGGCTGATCGTCGCCTCGGCCGGCACCCCGGCAGGCGCCTACTCCGTCCTGCGCGCTGCGATCCGCCACGGGGACCCAGTGCTCTTCTTCGAGCACAAGGGCTTGTACGGACGCAGGGGACCTGTGGTACGCAGTGACGAGGCGATCGCGGAGATCGGGCGCGCCGCGGTCGTGCGCCAGGGCTCCGACGTGACGATCCTCGCGACGCTGCTGATGGTCGACCGCGCTCTCCAGGCGGCAGAGCAGCTGTCTGCCGACGGCGTCGAGGCGGAGGTGGTGGATCTGCGCTTCATGCGGCCGCTCGACCTCGACACGGTCCGCACGAGCGTCAACAAGACGGGCCGGCTCGTCATCGCAGAGGAGCAGGTGCACGCCGGCGGCTGGGGCGCGACGATCCTATCTCAGCTATGGCTGAACGGTGTCACGCTCGCGGCGCCCCCCCGCGTCGTCGGGCTCCCCGACGACCTGCTCATGCCGTACAGCCCGCCGCTCGAGGACGAGCTCGTTCCTAGTCCGGCAGCGATCGCCGCCGCCGTGAAGGAATTCGGCTAGGCCTCGAGGTGGTGTGTGGCCAGGGGGGTCACGTGCGCGTCGATCCATGGGAACGCCGGCAGGGACGTGATGGCGGTGTGGAGCTCGTCGGCCGTCGACGCGCTCCACACGCCTACGTTCGCGCGGCGGCCGGGGACGCGCCAGATGCGGACGATCGTCCCGTCCTCCTTCAGTTCCCGGCCGCGCGCCGCCTCGCGCGAGACTACATCTGCGAGCTCGTCTGAGGCCATGTCCGGGGGAAAGTTCACCTGGATCTGGACGAGGAACTCCACGTCGCGAAAGCGTACTACCCCATCTACCCCCGCGGGTAGTATGGCGACGCGGTGACACCGGTTACCACGGAGCAGATCGTCGACAGCCTGCACCAGCTCGGGTTCTCGGTCTACGAGGCGCGGCTTTATCTGGGGCTGCTGACGGGCGGCCCTCAGAACGGCAATGAGTTGAGTCGCACGTCCGGCGTCCCATCGTCCAAGGTGTACGCGATGCTCGAGCGCCTAGCCGCGGAAGGCCTGGTCGCACGGTCGCAGCGCAAGAACACCGTCGAGTACGTTTGCGTTCCCCCGCACGACCTCCTGCACAAGCTGCGCGAGCGCTACTCGAAGCCGCTCGCGTACCTCGAGGAGACGCTCCCGACGCTCGAGGTCGCGACCCCGGATCCCGACATCCTCCAACTGCAGGGCATCGAAGCGATCATCGACAACGCGCGCGCAATCGTCCGGGCGGCGCGCCACGAGCTCTACCTTTCGATCTGGGAGGAGTTCGCCGAGCTCTTCGTCTCGGACCTGGAAGATGCGGACGCGCGCGGCGTGCGGATCGCCGGGATGCTCTACGGCGGCGATACACCAAGCGTGGGTTGGTGGCAGCTGCACAGCTACCGCGAGACGGTCGCTTCGCGCATCGGCGGGCGGATGCTCACCCTGGTCGGCGACGGGGGAGATGCTCTGATCGCACATGTGCCCGACCGCGGCGAGGCATCGGCGGTTCGAACGACGAGCCCGGTGCTCACCCTGGTGGCCGAGGAGTACCTGATTCACGACCTGACGCTCCAAAAGGCGAAGACCATGACGGGTTATGCCGAATGGGACAAGCAGCTGCGTTCCGACGAGGAGCTCAAGAAGCTAACGCTCGGACGCACGGGCCGGCTGAGCCCGATCGAGCCGACGGGCAAGAAGCGCCCGCGGGCGCGCGCCGGCGCCTGAGAGCCGGCATCTTGACCGATTCACTCCTCGGGTAGTAGACTCGATGAGAGATGGACGGGCCGCTGCCGCTGGCGAACCTTCGGATCCTGGAGCTCGCAAATGTGGTCGCCGGTCCGAGCGTCGGCAAGCACCTTTCCGACTTCGGCGCCGAGGTCATCAAGATCGAGCGGCCGGGTGACGGCGACACCGCCCGCGCCATGGGTGAGCTCATCGGCACTAGGTCGGCCTGGTGGCTGCTGATCGGGCGAAACAAGCGGTCGGTCACGCTCGATCTCAAGCACCCGAAGGGCCGCGAGGTACTGCTGCGCCTCGTCGAGGAGGCGGACGCTGTGGTGGAGAGCTTTCGGCCCGGCGTACTCGAGCGTCTCGACCTGGCGCCCGAGACGCTGCGTGCCGTCAACCCGCAGCTCATCGTCGTACGCGTCTCGGCCTTCGGCCAGCATGGCCCCTACAGCCACCGGCCTGGCTTCGGGACGCTGGCGGAGGCGTTCTCCGGCCTCGCCGAGATCAGCGGCTATCCCGGTCAGCCGCCGCTGTTGGCGCCGTTCGCGCTTGCCGACGAGGTGGCCGGCCTCTTCGCGACCTGGTCCCTCCTGGCGGCGCTCTACTACCGCGACGCGCGCGAGGGTGTCGGCCAGACGATCGACATCTCCCTCTTCGAATCTGTGTTCAGCATCCTCGGCCCGCTGGCGACGCTGTACAAGGCAAACGGCTCAGTGCCGGGCCGCAACGGCTCGCGCCTCGCCTTCTCGTCACCGCGCAACGTCTACCGCTCGCGTGACGGCGAGTACTTCGCTGTCTCGGGCACGGCGCCGTCCGCTGCGGAGACGGTGATCCACCTGATCGGCGGAGACGAGCTGCTGGCCGACACGCGGTTCTCAACACACGAGGCGCGTGCGCTGCACGCCGAGGAGCTCGACCAGATCGTCGCCGCCTGGATTGCGGAGCGCGATATCGCGGAGGTCGACTCGCTCTTCGCCGACGCGGGCGCCGCGGGGATTCGCGTGCTGAGCATCGCCGATGTCTTTGCCGACCCACACTACGCCGCGCGCGAGACGTTCGTCGACGTCGAAGACGACGAGCTCGGACGCGTGACGCTGGCCGCGCCGGTGCCGCGGATGAGCGACACGCCGGCCCGTGTGGCCCACGCAGGCCCGCCCCTTGGTCGCGACACGGACAGTGTCCTCGAGGAGCTCGGGTACACACGGGAGGAGATCTCGGCCGGGCGCGACGAGGGAGCCTGGTGACGATCCACGACGCGCGGAAGGAGCGTTTCGGGCGGGCGTTCGAGGATTTCGTGGTCGGGGACGTGTTCCGTCACTGGCCCGGTCGCACGATCACCGAGGCCGAGGATCACGCCTTCTGCCTGCTGACGATGGCCGCCAGCCCTGTCCACCTCGACGCCTACTTCGCCGAGACGGAGCTGCCCGGGGGGCGGAACCTCATCGTGGGGACATTTATCTACGCCGCGCTGCTCGGCATGTCCGTGCCCGACACGTCAGGTCGCGCGGTTGCGGCGCTTGGAACCGAGCGGCTACGCCACCTGGCGCCGCTTCACCATGGCGACACGCTGTACGGCGAGAGCACCGTGGTCGAGGCGCGCAGATCAGCGTCGAGGCCCGGCCTCGGCGTAGTCACCATCGACACACGCGGGTACAACCAGGACCGGACGCTCGTGACCGAGTTCCGACGCAGCTTCCTCGTCCCGCTAAAGGAGGGTGACCAATGATGGTCGTCGGCTCGCATCACAGCGCGTTCTCTATTTCCGACCTTGAGCGGTCTATCGACTTCTACTGCGGCAAGCTCGGCTTCGAGGTGGTGTGGAAGCGTGTCAACCGCGAGCCGTACGTGCGGCGCATCGTCGGCTATCCCACTGCAGAGATCCACCAGGCGCTGCTGCGGTTCCCGGCCAGCGACCACTGCCTCGAGCTAATGGACTACCGGGGTGTGGAACGCACGCCTGTCGACACCAGCCCGCCGAACCCGGGGACAGCGCATATTTGCCTGCTCGTCCGAAACCTGCAGGCGTTCTACGACGACCTCACAGCCCAGGGCGTGAAGTCGGTCGGCCCGCCCGTGCTCGTCGAGAGCGGCGCGAACGAAGGCCGGCTCGCGGTCTACATGTTCGACCCCGACGGCTTCCCCGTCGAGCTGCTCGAGGTCCTCGATTGAGCAGCGGGGGACGGCTGCGTCGCTCTTGCCTCGCCGTTCCGGGGTCCAGCGAGAAGATGCTGGCGAAGGCGGCGACGCTGCCCGCCGACGAGGTGTTCCTCGACCTCGAGGACGCCGTCGCGCCGCTCGAGAAGAACGACGCAACCCGGGCATTGGTGGCGCGCGCGTTGCGTCAGCAGGAGTGGCTGGCGGCGACGAAGGTCGTCCGCGTGAACGCCGTCTCGACGCCCTGGTGCTTTCGCGACATCGTCGGAGTGGTAGAAGGCGCCCGCGAAGCGCTCGACTGCATCATGCTCCCGAAGGTCGAGTGTGCCGGCGACGTCGAGTTCGCCGACCGCCTCCTCGGACAGCTCGAGACCGAGCTCGGCCTGCCCCATCCGATCGGGTTGGAGATCCAGATCGAGAGCCCACGCGGACTCGTCGACGTCGATGCGATCGCGGCGGCCTCGCCGCGCATCGAAACACTGATCTTCGGGCCTGGCGACTTCGCCGCGAGCACCGGCATGCCGCAACTCACTGTCGGCGCGGTCGATCCCGGCTATGAGGGGGACGTGTGGCATTTTGTTCTCTGGCGGATCCTCATTGCCGCCCGGGCCCGCGGGCTACAGGCGATCGATGGCCCATACGCGCAGATCCGCGACCCCGAAGGGTTCCTGCGCGTCGCGCGCCGCTCGCGCGCGCTCGGATTCGACGGGAAGTGGGCGCTACACCCCGACCAAGTCGGTGTGTGCAACGAGGTGTTCTCGCCGTCCGTCGAGCAGTTCGACCGCGCGACTCGCATTGTCGCGGCGTATGCGGAGGCGACCGACGGGCAGCGTGTCGGCGCGGTGATGTTCGAGGGCGAGATGATCGACGAGGCGTCCCGGAAGATGGCCGAGCAGGTCGTGGCACGGGGGCAGGCAGCAGGACTCGGCGCGGCGTGACGCGCCTCCCGCTTGACGACCTACGCGTCGTCTCGATTGAGCAGTACGGGGCCGGCCCGTTCGCGTCGATGCAACTCGCCGACCTCGGCGCGAGCGTCGTGCGGATTGAAGATCCCTCGGCGGGCGGCGACGTTGCACGCCAAGTACCGCCGTACGCGGAGGGTGGCACGTCCCTCTTCTTCGAGAGCTTCAATCGCAACAAGCGCTCGCTCGCACTGGACCTTCGCCGGCCGCAGGCGCGTCAGGTCCTCGAGGACATGCTCGTCGAGGCCGATGCGCTCACATCGAACCTGCGCGGCGATCAGGTTGAGCGGCTGGGCCTGCGTTACGCGGATCTCGAGCACGTGAACCCGGCGCTCGTCTGCGTCTCCCTCTCCGCCTTCGGCAACACGGGTCCGCGCGTCGCAGAAGGCGGCTACGACTTCACGGTGCAGGGCATCGCCGGGTGGATGGCGCTCACCGGCGGGCCGGGCCAGCCGCCGACGAAGAGTGGCCTGTCGCTTGTGGATTACTGCGCCGGCTACGTCACTGCGCTCGCCGTTCTAGCCGGCGTCTGGCGCGCCCGGCGCGACGGCGTCGGCGGCGACGCCGACATCTCGCTCTTCGACACCGCCCTCGCGCAGCTCACGTACGTCGGCACGTGGGTCGCGTCGCGCGGCTTTGAACCGCGCCGGATGGCGCACAGCGCGCACCTGTCGATGGTCCCCTTCCAGACATTCCCGACAAGAGACGGCTACCTCGTGATCGCCTGTCCAAAGGAGAGCCTCTGGCGCCGCTTCTGTGACCTGATCGAGCGGCCCGACCTGGCGAACGACGCGCGGTACGCGAGCTTCAGCGCGCGCGGGCGCAACCGAGACGAACTGGTGGCAGAGCTCGAGCGACTGCTGGCAACGCGCACGACGGACGAGTGGCTCGCGCTGCTCGAGCCCGGCGGCGTGCCCTGCGGTGCCGTCAACGACGTCGCCGCCGCTCTCGCTGAGCGCCAGGCGATCGCGCGTGGCGCGGTCGTCGAGTACGAGCACCCCACGTTCGGGATCGTGCGGACGACGCGCTCACCGCTCCGGCTGTCGGGGCCGGACGCGCCGCTGCGCAGGGGGCCTTACCTTGGCGAGCACACCGAGGAAGTGCTGCGGGACATCTGCGGATACGACGCGGCCCGGATCGACGACCTGGTCGCCTCGGGCGTAGTCTTGTCGCAGCCACGCACCGAGGGCGCGTGACGGCCGACAAGGGCTTTCGCGGCAGGTTCTACGAAGACTTCGTCGTCGGCGACCTGTACGTGTCACACCTCGGTCGGACTGTCACCGAGGCGGACAACGTGTGGTTCACGTGCATCACGATGAACACGAATCCCATGCACTTCAACGCCGAGCTGGCGGCCGGGACGGAGTTCGGCCAACCGCTCGTCGTCTCCACGCTGACTCTGGCGATCATCATCGGGCTGTCGGTGCGCGACACCTCCGAAAACGCAGCGGCGAACCTCGGCTGGGGGGACATCGTCCTGCCCAAGCCCGTCTACGCCGGCGACACGTTGTGGGCGCAGAGCGAGGTGACGGCGGTCCGGGAATCCGGCAGCCGGCCTTCCTGCGGCATCGTCTCAGTGCGCACCCGAGGCGTGAACCAGCGGGCGGAGATCGTGATCGAGTTCACGCGCAGCTTCCTCGTGTTCAAGCGCGACGCGCCCGAGACGAAGGGCGGCGCCGCGCCGGAGGTCGACACGCCTTGGCGCGTCGGCCCGCCTCAGACGTGACCGGCACCGCCCTCTTCGCCGACCTCTTTGGCACCGAGGAGATGCGTGCGGTCTTCTCGGATGGCTCCCTGATCCAGTCGTGGCTCGACGCGGAAGCGGCCCTCGCGTGGGCGGAAGCCGAGGTGGGGCTCGTGCCTCCGGCGGCGGCCGCGGAGATCGATCGTCGAGCCCGCGCGGATCTGCTCGACGTGGAGCGGCTGCGTGCCGGCATCCGCGAGACAACGCATCCGCTCGTGGCAGTCGTGTGGGCGCTCGCCGAGCTCTGTGAGGGCGATGCCGGCGGCTGGGTGCATTGGGGCGCGACGACGCAGGACATCATGGACACGGGAACGGTGTTGCAGGCTCGGCGCGCGCACAGCCTCCTAGCAGCACGCATCGGTGCGCTTTTGTCCGTACTGGCGCAGAGGACCCGCGAGGAGCGCGACACTCCGATGGCGGGCCGGACCCATGGGCAGCACGCCGTTCCGACGACGCTCGGCCTGAAGTTGGCGGTTTTCCTCGAGGAGCTGCTCCGGCATCGCGACCGGCTCGATGAGCTCGCGCCACGTCTGCTCGTCGGGCAGCTCGGCGGAGCCGCGGGCACCCTCGCCTCGCTTGGCGAGCATGGGCCGGCGGTCCGCCGCGCCTTCTGTGCGCGCCTCGGGCTGGCCGAGCCGAGGACGGCGTGGCACACCGCACGCGACGGCCTTGCAGAGTTCGCCCATGTCGCCTCGATGGCTGCGGCCACGTGTGAGCGGCTTGCCGGCGAGGTCATCCTTCTGCAGAAAACCGAGGTCGGTGAGCTGGCCGAGGTACATGAGGACGGCAACGTCGGGTCGTCGACCATGCCGCAGAAGCGGAACCCGATGCGGGCGGAGGGCATCGTGGCCGCATCCCGCCTCGCTCGCCGCGGGCTGCTCGTCGCGCTCGAGGGGATGGTCGGTCAGCACGAGCGAGACATGGGGGCTTGGCAGGCGGAGTGGGAGTGGCTCCCGGACGTCTGCGCACATGCCGATGCTGCCGTCGCCGAGACGGTGGAGCTCGTGCGGACGCTCACGGTCGATCGTGCGCGAATGCGCACGAACCTCGGCATGACCGGCGGCCTCATCATGTCCGAGGCGGTGATGATGGCGCTTGCTCCCCGCCTAGGGCGCCAACGCGCCCACGAAGTCGTCCACGCGGTCGCGATGGGTGCCTACGCAGCGCGCACGTCGTTCGTAGATGCGCTTTTGGCGAGCCGTCATGTGGGACTCGACGCCGCCGCAGTGGACGAGCTTCTCGATCCGACGCGTTACCTGGGTTTGGCGTCGATCGACGTGGACGAAGTTCTCGCGGCTTACGAGGAGCGAGCTTGACACGTGACCCTCGATATCTCCTCATTGCCGAATCAATCACGGCGATCACCAGATTCCGGCTGGCAGATCGGCACCGGCTGCGCGACGTGAGTCGTCCTCGGGTTTGACGGCTACAGGCCGAGGACGAGCATGAGCGCCTCGTCGACGGCGCGCAGCTCGGGCGTGTCAAGTCGTCCTGCTGATCGACCGAGCCGTTGGGGATCGAGACGGCCGTCTGCTCGACGAGAACGCACATCGCCTCGCCCGCGATCGCCGATCGGAAGCTCGCTGCACGGGCGCGCGCGAAGTCGGGACACGAGCACGGTGCTCCGGCCGACGAACTCGTCGCGATCGGCGACCTGCGAGACTCCGGGCCGCCGATGAGGACGACAGGGCTTCCGGTGATGATGCTGCTGGCAGTGCTGCTTGCCGTCGCGGCCTGCGTGCGGCCGGGGGCCGTCCATGCGTCGGCCGGGGTGCGCTACGGGATCCAGGACGACGCGTGGCTGGAGTTCGGCCCCGGGACGCTCGACCAGCGGCTCGCGACGTTCAAGCGGCTGGGCGTGCCGCTCGTCCGGTTCACGCTTCGCTGGAACGAGGTCGCGCCGCGGCGTCCGGCGAATCCGACCTCCCCGCGCGATCGCGCCTACGACTGGCGCCGTCCCGACCGCATTCTGCGTGGCCTTCGCCGCTACGGTCTGACGCCCGTGCTCACCGTGGTCGGAACGCCCGCGTGGGCGAACGGAGGGCGGACGCCGAACTTCGCGCCGCCGCGGCCCCGGGACTTCCGCCACTTCGCGACCGCGGCCGCCAGGCACTACCCCTGGGTGCGCTATTGGCTGATCTGGAACGAGCCGAACAAGCGCCTCTGGCTCAGGCCCACGAGGGCGGCCATCTACGTCCAGCATCTGCTCAATCCGGGGTACGAGGCGATCCATGCCGCGCTGCCGTCCGCGCGGGTGGGCGGAGGCGTGACAGGACCGCGCGGCGGGCTGGGGGGTGTTTCACCCGTCGCCTGGATCCGCGGCATGGCGAGGGCCCACGCCAAGCTCGACGCCTACGCGCATCATCCGTACCCCTCGACCCCCGCCGAGACCCCGTCGAGCGGCGGGTGCCGCAACTGCCCTTCGATCACGATGGCGACGATCAGGAAGCTCCTCATCCTCGTCCGGCACTACTTCGGGCCGAAGCCGATCTGGCTCACCGAGTACGGCTACCAGACAAGGCCGCCGGACGATTTCCTCGGGGTGCCGCTGAGGAAGCAGGCGACGCTGCTCAACCTCGCCGCATTGCGCGCGTGGAGGCTGCCGCGGGTGACGATGCTGATCCAGTACCTCTACCGCGACGAGGTCGAGCTCAGCCGCTTCCAGAGCGGGCTCGTCTTCGCAGACAACCGCCCGAAGCCCTCGTTCGTGGGTTTCAGGCTGCCGTTCGCCGAGATGAGCCGGCACGGATTTCAGACCGTCGTCTGGGGTCAGGTCCGAGGTGGACGGCCCGGGCGCAAGCCGTACCGGCTCGAGGTGCTCGAGCGGAATGCCTGGAAGCCGGTCGGTCACGTCCGGCTGACGAACGACTCCGGGATCTTCGTGCGGTCGATTCGCCTCAAGCGCGGTGCACTGCTCCGGATCTGGTCGCCGCGACAGCACCGCTTCAGTCTCCAGTTGCGGGTCAGGTAGTCCCCCGGGCACGTCGCGCACGGCGCGCCCGGCGTTGGAGCGGATGTGAGAAGGCTCGCTTGCGCCTCTCATCCTTCTGAACGACCCGCCGTCGTCCGCGCGGCGGATTTCGCGAACGCAGATCGAGCAATGCCCGGTTTCGCATCAACCGAGCCGCGCATCGCGCGTTTCAGCACGCCGCGTCGTTGATGTCGACCTCGCGGCGCTCTGCCTGAAGTAGGAGCGCGCACAGGCGGGGCGCCGCGGCGCCCCGCCTGTCTCCTAGTCGCCGTGCGGCCGGACCACCGCGCCGCCGTCGGCGCGCTGGACGACGAGCGGCAGCATTCGATCGGACAGATACGCCTCGATCGCCAGCAGGGAGCGTTCGACCAGGCGTTCGTGCTCGTCGTCGGCGAACCGAACGTGCAGCGCGCACATGTCGTC
>Ga0070658_10003198_pt1 | contig 13518 bp, 8 predicted proteins | sample KBSC13metaG_FD_64664 | JGI IMG/M metagenome (GOLD analysis project Ga0070658, IMG submission 64664) | Corn rhizosphere microbial communities from Kellogg Biological Station, Michigan, USA - KBS C1-3 metaG | ecosystem: Host-associated > Plants > Roots > Rhizosphere > Soil ... | reverse complement strand
CGGTACTTCGCGCACATCCGCGCCGAAATCAACCTCGCGGCATTCGATCGCCTCTGGAACCACTCGCGCGCCGGCTGATCGCGGACGCCGCCTCCGCTCGATCGCCGGGTCGACGGCGACGAGCCGGTCAACGAGGTCCCGCGTGCGAGCCGGCGCCTAACGGCGCCATCCGGCCTCGTCTCGCCCCGCGATTCCGAGCTGTTGCCTCAGCGTGATAACACACGACGGGCAGGCGCTTCCGCGCCTGCCCGTCGCCATCGTGCACCGGCGAGGCTCCCTGCCTAATGGCAACTCGCCGTGCCCGAGTCTCCGATTGCTCCGTCCGTCTGCACGAACTGCCACTGATACTGTCCGTCGGAGAGGGTGAACTTGATCACGCCGAACTTGCCCGGGATCTGCACGTCGCTGTTCGGCTTGAAGAGCGTGAACGGGCTGTTCGACTTCCCGCCGGTGCCGACCACGAACTCCCTGATGCCGTTGGGATCCGCCACGCCATCCGGTGTTTGCGGAGCAAATCGCTCGTAGTCGTGGTCGTGGCCATTGAGCACGACCTCCGCGCCGGCTGCGTAGAGCAGCTGCCACGCCGGCAATGCTTCCGGATCGTTGCCGTGCTCGGAACCGGAGCTGAACAGCGGATGATGCCACATCGCCATGGTGCAGACAGCTTTCGACGAAGCCAGGTCGTTCTGCAGCCAGGTGTATTGCGGCGATCCCGCGCTGAGGTCGATCGCGCTGTTGAGGACGATCACGTGCCAGCTTCCGACCTCGTAGCTGTAGTAGCCCTTGCCCGCCACACCGATCGCTGCGCCGAAGTAACTGAAGGTGGGCGAGGCGGTGGTCGTCGTCGCATACTCGTGATTGCCGATGGTCGCGCGGGTCCGGTCGCGCAGCCGTCCCCAGTTCGGGGCATAGCAGTTGGCGTATTCCGCCGCCGTCCCGTTCTCGTAGACGTTGTCGCCTAACGTGAAGACGATTCCCTCGATCCCGCTGAGCAGGTTGGCCGTCGCCTCGTCGCCCGTTACGCTGCAGTCGGCGATGTCCCCCGCGCCGGCGAGCACCACGGGCGGCGTTGCGTCGTTGGCGATGTCCACGCGCATGCTGGCCGCGCCGGAAGCACCGACGGCATCGGTCACCGTCATCACCGGGGTGTACGTACCAGCCGCCGCATAGCTGTGGAGCAGCGGGATCGCGCCTGGCTGCACCGCCGCGCCGTTCTCGCTGGTTCCATCACCCCAGGTGATCTGGTACGTCCACGGACCGCTGCCGACGCCGTCGTCGAAGAGCGGCGCAAACTTGACCGGCGATCCTGTCATGCCGGCGGTCCGATTACCCATGACGGTCGGCGCCAGATTCGCGATCGTCGCAGTGGTGGTTGCGGGGAGGCTCTGAATCCCCGCCGAGTTGGTCACAGTCAGCGTCACGTTGTACGTGCCTGACGATGGATACTTGTGGATCGGCGTCGGTCCGGTGGCGGTCGAGCCGTCACCGAACGTCCACGCATAGGTCAGCGGCAGCTTGTTCGGATCGGTCGACGCACCCGCGTCGAACTGCACGTCGGCTTCCGACGTGTACGGTCCGCCGGTCACCGCGAGGGGAATCGGCGACGGGTGACAGCTGTCATGCCCGATATCGGTGGCGGTGCTTCCCGCGACCGGAACGAACTGCCACGAATAGCTGTCCGGGTTGAGCTTCATCCGAAGCACACCAAAGGTGTTCGGGACCCGCACTTCGCTGTTCGGGTAGGGAGTTCCCATCGTGCTCAATCCCTGGCCGCCAGTGCCGACGACGAACTCGCGAATCCCATACGACGGATCGGCGACGCCCGACGCGTTCTGTGGAGCGAATCGCTCGTACCAGCTCCAGTCGCCGTTCGCGATGATCTCGACGCCGGCGGCGTAGAGGTCTTCCCAGACTGTTTTGAGCGCCGAACGCGTCGACCCGTCGCTGGAGTAGAAGCGCGGCAGCTGCCAGATCGCCGCCTGGCAGAGCTTCGAGCTCGCCGCGAGATCGGCACGCAGCCACTGCTCCTGCACCGATCCTGCTCCGTACGGGACACTCGTATTCAGCACGATCACATGCCACTCGCCAAGATCGTAGCTGTAGAATCCTTTCCCGGCTTCGCCCGCGTTGGCGCCGAAGTAGGTGTAGTACGGCATCGCGCCCGGTGCATTGTAGTCCTTGAGGCCAGCCGCTGGACGCATCCGCGCCTTCTGCCGACCCCAGCTCGGGCCGAAGCACTTCGTGAGCGTGGTGTCCGCACCGTCCACAGTCTGGTTACCGACGGTGAATACGGTTCCCGCGATCCCATCGAGCAGGGCGCCGGTGGCATCATCGTTCAGGTAGCTGCACGTCCCGGTATTACCCGCACCGACGAGCACCGGCGATTCGGCGGGATCATCGGGCAGATTGTTGACCACAGCCGTCGTCGTCGCGGGAGGGCTGCTCACGCCCTTCGCGTTCTTCACGGTGAGCGTGACCGTGTACGTGCCGTTCGCGACGTAGGTGTGGGTGGTCTTCGCACCGGTCCCCGTCGTTCCGTCGCCGAAATTCCAGCTGTAGGTCAGCGGCGGCAACGCAAACGGATCGGTCGACGCGCTCCCGTCCACCGAGGTGGTCGCTGCGCCGCTCGTGTACGGACCGCCCGGTCGCGCCGTCGGGGTCGGAGCGCCGTGGCAGAAATACGTCCCGCTGTCGGAGGCGGTCTTCCCGGCCGACGGCATGAACTTCCACGCGTAGGCGTTGGAGCCAAGCGTCATGCGAAGGAGTCCGAACGTGTTGCCGATTCGCACTTCGCTGTTCGCGTACGGCGTGCCGAGCGTGCTGAAGCCCTGGCCGCCCGTCCCGGCGATGAACTCGCGGATGCCGTACACGGAGTCGACCACGCCGGCGGAGTTCTGCGGCGCGAACCGCTCGTACCAGCTCCAGTCGCCATTCACCACGACGTCGACACCGGCCGCGTACAGGTCGTCCCAGACTGCCTTGAGCGACGACCGAGTCGAGCCATCGCTGGAGTAGAAGCGCGGGAGCTGCCAGACGGCGGCCTGGCAGAGCTTCGAGTTCGCCGCGAGATCCGCATTCAGCCACTGTTCCTGCGCGGACCCGGCGCTGTACGACAGGTTGGTATTCAGGACGACCACGTGCCAGTCGCCGGTATCGTAGCTGTAGTAGCCGAGGGCCGGATCGCCGGCGTTGGCCCCGAAGTACGAGTAGTAGGGAGCGCCGGCGCTCGTGTTGTACTCCTTCTTCCCGGGTGCGGGGCGTGTGCGCGCCTTTGCCCGTCCCCACGCCGGGTCATAGCACTTGGTGAACGATGACGCCGCGCCATCGCTCGTGCTGTTGCCGGTGGTGAACACGATCCCGGGGATCGTGTCGAGCATCGCTCCGGTCGCTTCATCCGCAGTGGTGCTGCACGTGGCGATGTTCCCGGCTCCTACCCACGCGACGCCGCTCACCGACACCGGCACCTCGACGGCGTTGACGCGCATCTGGTCACCGATGCTCGGCTGCACGCCGGTCACCGAATCGTGGCACCCTCCGCCAAAGGCGAGGAATGCGATGAACGCCGCGGCGCCAGCGCGAATGGGAATGGCGCGATTACCGAACAGTTTCATACCAAGGGGGGGTTGGGTTCGCTTTGCAGTTCGCCTGTCGGCGGTGGGTCTTTCACTCGTGCTGATCACGCGCTCAGGGAATTTTCCATCGGTAGAGCTGTCGTCGACGGAGCGAGCCGCAGCGCCGCCGGCATGTCGCCGACAGTCGACGGCAGGTCGGCGCCGAATGGAAGCTTCACCGCGCGATCCATGACGCGTTGCGGGGCGTACTCGGGAACCAAGGCCTGGACTGCGTCGATCAACTGGTCGGCGTCGCGACGGACGAGCGCGCGCTCGAGCACGCGCATCTGGTCCCGCAGGTCGATGCGAAGGTGTTCGTGCCGTTCGACCACACGGATCTTTTCTACCGCGGTCGCCACCGTCGATTCAGTGGTGCCGGTGAGCTCCTCGTGCATCTTCTCGCCAGGACGCAGACCCGTGAACACGATCTGAACGTCGCGATGCGGCTGCAGGCCGGAGAGCCGGATCAGCTGTTCGGCGAGATCGACGATCCTCACCGGCTCGCCCATCTCCAGCATGCAGATCCGGCCCCTGGCCTCGTCCAGCGCGGCCGCCTGCAGCACGAGCTGCACAGCTTCGGGGATCGTCATGAAGTAGCGCGTGATCCCCGGATGCGTGACCGTCAACGGGCCACCGGCGGCGAGCTGTCGCTTGAAGAGCGGCACCACGCTCCCGTCCGAGCCGAGGACGTTGCCGAAACGAACGACGCGGAAATCGGTACGACCGCCGCGCGCTTCCGGCCACCGGAGCACGATGTGTTCGCCGATCCGCTTCGTCGCGCCCATGATGCTCGTCGGATTCACCGCCTTGTCCGTCGAGATGAGGACGAATTTTTTGGCGCGGTAGCGCGCCGCGCAGCGCACGACCTGCAGCGTCCCGAACACGTTGTTCCGGACGGCTTCGGTGATGTTGCACTCCATCATCGGCACGTGCTTGTACGCTGCCGCGTGCACGACGTAGTCGGGTTGATAGCGCGCGAAGATCTCGGTGAGCCGCGCTTCGTCGGTGATGTCGGCGATGATCGGGACGATCTCGACGTCGGGATTTGCCGCGACGAGCTCGAGGTGCACGAAGTACAGCGGAGACTCGGCCTGATCGAGCACGATCAGTCGACCCGGCCGGTGCCGCGCGATCTGGCGCGCGAGCTCCGAGCCGATCGAGCCGGCGCCGCCAGTCACGAGCACGACAAGCCCGTCGAGGTCGCGCTTGATGCTGTCGAGGGCGAGCTTGATCGGAGCACGACCGAGCAGGTCCTCGACCTGCACGTCACGAAGATTCCCGAACGAGACCGACCCGCTCAGGAGCTCGGGAATCGATGGCAGCGACTTGAACCGGACGCCGGTGTCGGCACAGCGCGCGATGATCCGCCGCATCTCTGGTCCCGTCGCTGACGACACCGCAATCACCAGGAGCTCCGCCTCGTGCCGCTCGACGAGCGCCGGGAGATCCTCCGTCGTCCCGAGGACTGGAATGCCGTGAAGCCACATGCCGCGCGTCGCTGGCGCGTCGTCGACCAGGCCGACGACCTCCAGCTCGTTTCGCCCGCGATGCGCGAACTGGCGGAGAAGGATCTCGGTCGTCTCGCCGGCGCCGATGACGATCGTGCGCGGCCCGGTCGGCGCGTTCGAGCTCCGCAGGAAGGTGCGGTGTTCGCGGACGCAGCGCGTGGCGAGCCGCACCGCTGCGCCGAAGAAGATCGACAGCATCCAGTCGAGCGCGATCACGGCGCGCGAGAGGTCGGAGACGTGACCGGAGGCGCTCATGACCAGCAGGAACCCCGCCGTGCCTAACGTCACGGCCATCCCGAGGTCGAGGACGTCGTGGATGCCGGTGTATCGCCAGTAGCCGCGATGCATGCGGAGCCGCTCGAACGCGAGCAATCGCAGCACGACGAGGATTGGCAACGTCGTCACGAACGTCGCCAGCTCCGATGCCGGAACCTGGAGGTCGAAGCGCAGTGCATAGGCGCTTCCGTACGCCGCCACGGTGAGGGCGAGGTGTGTCGCCGCGAAGATGGGACGGCGGAAGCGCGTCGGGATCTCGGGGATGACGGCCATCGGTCAGGACTCGGCGATCGTGAGAGCGGAGGGACGGCCGTCGGCACGTCGGCTCGCCGCTGCGCTCGGCCGCGCGATTTCGAACTCGCGGGGCAATGCGAAGGAGCGACGGCCGAAGCCGACTGCGATGATCATCCAGATGGTGCGGCAAATCAGCTCGGCGTCGTACATCCACGTGGCGTTGCGAACGTAGACGAGGTCGAGCGCCACCTTGAGCGGGAGCAGCTCCTCGAAGTAGCGACGCTCGGCGTTCTCCGTCCCGAGGATCGAGTCGCCGTGCGAATAGTCGAAGAGCGTCCCCGGGCTGGTGAGCCCGGGAGGCACGCGCAGCGTCTCGAGCCGCTCGCGCGAGGGGTCGCGACGCAGCATCTCCGGATCTTCGGGACGCGGTCCGACGAGTGACATCTCGCCGCGCAGCACGTTGAACAGCTGCGGCAGCTCATCGATCTTCAGGCGGCGAAGCAGCGCGCCGAATGGGAAGACGCGAGGATCCGCCGCCGCGGTGATCGCGCTTCCGCGCTCTCCCGCCGAACAATGCATCGTCCGCAGCTTGTACATCGTGAAACAGACGCCGTCACGCCCCACCAGGCGCCCCCGATAGAGAACTGGCCCACGGCTCGACAGCCGAATCCCCACCGCCGCCAGTGCGATCACCGGCAGCGACAGGAGCAGGCCGACGGCCGCGAGGACGATGTCAGTTAGGCGCTTGGCCACAGCGAAGCGTCCGGCGAACGGTCATGAAGACTTCGGCGGCATCGACGCAGGCGTGGTTTCCCCAGGCGCGCGCACGGTTTCTCAGGGCGTCCAGCGAACGCGGATGCGGATACTCGCGCACTTCGCTGGTATAGCAGGCCATCGCGGCGATTTTCTTCTCGAGGGTGTCGGTGATCTCGACCCACGTATCCGGAACGAACGAGCGCGGAAACGCCCACTCGGTGCTGCTCGCCGTGTCGAAGGCGTACACGCTCTCGATGTCGAGCTCCGTCGGTCGCGTTGCGACGAGCGTCGCCTTGAACAGGAGTTCGTGATCGCGGTTGATGTCGCCGCCGTACTGGCAATACACGACGTGCGGACGCACCTCGCGCACGATCGCCTCGAGCGGGGTGATGATCTCGGTCAGCGTGAAGGTGTCGAGCCGCTGATCGGGGTAGCGAAGTGTCCTGACGTCCTGCACGCCGAGTATCGCCGCCGCGGACTGCGTATGTGCGCCCTGTCCGACGGGGCGGTCTGCATAGCGCAGCGACTCGCCCTCGCAGACGATCACCGCGGTGACATGGTCGCCGGCCTGGACGTGCAGGGCGAGCGTGCCGCCACACCCCAGCAGCTCGTCGTCGGGATGTGCGGCGATGACGAGCACTCGTCGCCCGCCGCCCATCGTGGCGCGCGAGTCGGCTTGGCGAGTCGCCACGGTCATCGTGCGAACCTGTTCGCGACGTCGAACACGGCGCCGATGACGTCCGCGACGTCGCCATCGGATAATCCCGGATGGAGCGGGAGGCTCAGCATCCGGTCGTACGCCGACTTCGCGACCGGAAAGTCGTTGGGCGCGTAGCCGTAGCGATCCCGGTAGTACGGGTGGAGATGAATCGGAATGAAGTGCACCGACGTCCCGATGTTTCGCGCCGTCAGCTCGTCGATGAACTGTGCCCGCGAGATTCGCAACGTCTCCAGCCGCAGCCGCAATACATATAGATGCCAGGCATGCTCGACATGCCGCCGCTCGGTCGGAGTCTCGAAGCTCGGATGGTTCGCGAAGGCATCAGTGTAGGCGGCGACCACTTCGCGACGGCGCCGCTGGAAATACGCCAGGCGGTCGAGCTGGCGAAGCCCGATCGACGCCTGGATGTCCGTCATGTTGTACTTGAAGCCGGGCGTCAGAATCTCGTAGAACCAGCTTCCACCTTTTCCGTAGCGCTTCCACGCATCGCGGCTCATCCCGTGGAGGCTCGTGATCGCCGCGCGCTCGAGGAACTCCGGAGATCCCGTGAGCATCCCCCCCTCCGCGGTCGTCAGGTTCTTGGTCGCGTAGAAGCTGAACGCGACCGGGTTTTCCCCTGAGCCGATCGGGCGCCCGCGGTAGCTGGCCGGCAGGGCGTGCGCGGCGTCTTCGACGACCGCGAGATTGTTCGCGCGCGCGATGTCGTTGATCGAGTCCAGTTCCACGGGATGTCCCGAGAAGTGGACCGGGAGAATCGCGCGGGTCCGCGGCGTTATCGCCGCCGCGACCGCGATCGGGTCCATGTTGAGCGTGTCGTGCTCGACATCGACGAGCACCGGGCGCGCGCCGACGTGTTCGATCACGTTGACCGATGCGGCGAAGGTGATGGGAGTGGTGATCACCTCGTCGCCCGCCGAAACGCCGAGCACCGACAGCGCGGTATGCAACCCGGCCGTGCAGGAGTTCAGGGCGAGGGCGCCCGGCGCATTCACGCGCGCCGCGAACTCCGCTTCGAAGCGCTTGGTCTTCGGACCGGTCGTTATCCAGCTCGTGCGCAACGTGTCCACGACCTCGGCGATCTCCTCCTCGCCGATGATCGGCGGCGAGAAGGCCAGATAGTCGCGACGCGGTTCGTAGACCGGCCGGTCGGGCGTGAGGCGAAGCGCGAGAGACGCTTCTGTCGCGTGAGGCACCGTCATTCGTTTCCGTTTGAGAGGGGTCGGACCTGTGTGACGGCGCAGGCCGAACGCACCTCCCGTGCTCACGGACAGCAGCCGGCGCTCCGTGAACAAGCGACAGCAACGCATAGGGTTACGTCGCCCGCGCGGAAATTCCGCACTCCCCGCTCAGCGCCCGGTGTTGCGGCGATCCGACAACGCGGTAGGTCCAGCGCGACATGCGAAACCGCCCCCGCGATCGAGCCTCGAATCCCGTCCAGCGTCGGATGATCGTGTGCCGGAACCTCCATGAGCACGAACGATCGACCCGCGCGTCCGCGCCGCGACGACCCGCTTCGCGTACCGGCTGTGAAGTCATTACCTTGCGGTGGTCGAAATACCGGGCCGCGGCCGATCGAAGCCAGCCGGCGGCGGCGCAACACCACTCGCCCGGGTGGCGGAATCGGTAGACGCAGGGGACTCAAAATCCCCCATCACGCGAGTGATATACGAGTTCGAGTCTCGTCCCGGGTATCCCGCCGCATCCTCGCGGCCCGTCCCTCGCCCGCGCTCGGCGCCACAGTCGCGCCGTGGAGCACCCCTGGCACATCGATCGTTCTTCGGCCTCACGTTAGGCAGCACACCGGCGGCGGTGCTCGCCGGTAGCGCGCTGGTCCTCGCGCGCCTCGCCGGCGCACAGCTTCCCGCCGACAGCGCCCGGGCCGACAGCGCCCGGACGGACAGCCTGCGCCGCGTGCGTGCCGACAGCGTCGCCGCACGCCCCGCGACCGCGCTGGCACCGGTCCGGGTGACCGCGTTAGGCGGCTCGCTTTCGCCGGCTCGCGTTCCGTATGCGGTGTCGCTCTCGACACCGACCGATGCCGCGCGTGTCCGCTCGCCGATCGCGCTCGACGACGCCCTGCGCGCGATTCCGGGGCTCGCGGTCGACAACCGGTACAACATCGCCCTCGGCGAGCGCATCACGATCCGCGGCTTCGGAGCGCGGACGCAGTTCGGGGTTCGCGGCGTGCATGTCGACGTGGACGGCGTGCCGGCGACGATGCCCGACGGACAGACTACGCTCAGCCACGTCGATCCGGCGACGGTGTCGAGCAGCGAGGTGCTTCGCGGCCCCGCGTCCTCGTTGTACGGCAACTCGGCCGGCGGCGTCGTCCGGCTGCGCACGCTGTCGCCGTTCGAGCTTGGCGATGACATTCGGCTGTCGAGCACCGTCGCCGAACGCGGCACGGTCACCACTCGGGCGAGTGTGAGCGGGGTCTCGGGAAGCTGGGGCGGAGAGGTGCGCGCGAGCTCGCTCGACTATCGCGGCTTCCGGGAACACTCCAATGCGCGCGACCTCCGAACCGGCGCGCAAGTCGTTCACTCGGCGGTGCGCGACACGGTCCGCCTCACGGTCGCCACGGTCGACTACGACGCGGACAACCCGGGTGGCCTCACCGACTCTGCCAGCGTCGCCGCTCCGCGCTCCGCATCGGCGACGAACCTGCGCTACCGCACGGGAGAGAAGGGAAGTCATCGTCAGGCGGGAGTGGCGTGGCGTCACGCGACCGAGCAATGGCTGGTCGACGCGAGTGCGTGGGGGTTGGGACGCCATCTCGTCAATCCGATTCCGCAGCGCATCATCGACCTTCAGCGTCAGGCAGCCGGCGGGCGGATCGCGATCGAGCACGGGGCGCCCGGTTCGGCGGTATCGCTCGGCGCGGGGCTCGAGCACGGATCGCAGTGGGACGACCGGCGTTCGTTCAACAGCCTCGATGGCCTCCGTGGCGCGGTCCAGCTCGACCAGGCGGAAGACGTCGAATCGAACGGCGCATTTGCGCGCGCAGCGGTCACGGTCGCGTCGGCGATTGACGTCCTCGGGTCGGTCCGCGCCGACCGCATTCGTTTCCATGTGAACGACCATCTCGTCACGCCGACCGACCCCGACGACGGCGGGACGCGGACGATGAGCGCGGTGAGTCCATCGCTCGGCGTCTCGTGGGCGCTCGCACCGCGGTACTCGCTCTACGCGAACGTCGCGACCGCGTTCGAGACGCCCACCACCACCGAGCTGGCCAATCGCCCCGACGGTGCCGGCGGGATCAATCCGGACCTCGCCCCGCAGCACACCGTCTCGACCGAGGCCGGCGCCCGCGCGCCGTTAGGCAGCGCCGGGGCGGCGACGATTGCGCTCTTCGACGCGCACATCCGCGACGCGCTGGTGCCGTACGAGCTGGCGAGCGCGCCGGGGCGCCAATTCTATCGCAACGCATCGCGGGCGCGGCAGCGCGGCATCGAGGCGAGCGCGTCGGCGCTGCTGCCGTCGTCGGTCCTGGCACGAGTTGCGGCGACCGTCATCGACGCGCGGTTCGCCGCGACCGACTCCGCCGCCGGTCTCGTCGCCGGCAGACGCATTCCGGGAGTGGCGCCATTCCGCGCCGACGCTTCGCTCTCCGCCGGCGTGGGCGGTCCGCTGCGCGCCGAGCTCCTCGCGACCGTGCAGTCCCGCGCTCCCGCCGACGATGCCAACTCGGCGTGGGCACCCGGCTTCACCGTGGTCGATGGCGATCTCACGCTCGCGCAGCGCGCGATCGGGGCGGTGGCTGTCGGCGCGTCGCTCGCGCTGTCGAACATCTTCGATCGGCGCTACGACACGTCGGTCGTGCCGAACGCGGCGCGCGGTCGGTTCTTCGAGCCCGGGCCGCCGCGCACTCTCACCGTCACTGTCGAGTTGTCGCGTCACCGGCCGCGACGTTAGCGGCGCGCCAGCCCTCTGTGCAGCGCTTGTCGAAACTCGTCGCAACGCCGCTCTTTCGCGAAACGCCGGGACGTCATATGTTGACGTCGTTCGATCGCGCCGAAGACGGCGACGGTCGCACGAGTTTTCCCCCCAGGAGATTCATCGGATGATCGTCAGACGCAACCGCTTCAGCGACAGCTGGAGCGACACCACGGCGCGTTCGGCGCGTGAGGCGAAGTCGCCTTGCCGGCCTGCCCGCTGTGCGACCGCGGCTGAGGGCGTCCCCACGGGCGCGCATGGCGCGTGACGGCGCCCGCAACTCCTCAGCGGACCAGCATCCCCGCACCGATCGAAAAGCCGCTCGACCCTAGCACTCCGGCCTGGTCCACCGACGAGGCGGAGGCGTTGCTGCGAACGCTCCCCGCGATCGCGTCGGCGCGCCTGATGCGCGATGCCGACGGAACGGTCCGCGACGTCCACGTGCTCGCGACGACCGACCTCTCGCCGAAGCAGATCGTCCGCAACGTCGAGAGCGCGCTGCTTGCGCGCTTCGGTGTACGGCTCGATCACCGCGCAATCTCCGTCGCCCAGAGCGCCACGGCGCGCGTCGCCGAAGCCGCGAAGGCGGCATCGACACCAGCGCCGCGGGTCACACCGGCCGGCGGCGTGGCGGTGATCGCGGCCGCCCCCGCGGCGGGACGTGGGATCTATTTCGAGGATGTCGAAGTGCGCCGCTCGCGGAGCGCTGGACTCGCCTGCACGGTCACGCTGCGCGCGGGGGCGGAGAAGCACGTCGGCGAAGCATCGGGCGTCGAGACCGCGCGCGCGCGCGGCGAGCTCGCCGCCACCGCCGCGGTGCGTGCGCTTTCACCGCTCCTCAGCGACGGCGTCACGCTGGCATTCGAGTCGTGCGCGGTGGTCTCGGCGGCCGATCGTGAATTCGCCTTCGTCGTCGTGAGCGGCCGGAGCGGACGGGACACGACGATACTCTCCGGGAGCTGCGAAGTGCGCGACGGCGTCGAGACGGCTGCCGCACTCGCGGTGCTCGACGCGACCGAACGCTGGATGGAGCGTGGCGGCGCGCGCTGAGCGCCGCCACGCCGCCCACCTCACCTGCCCAGCGTCACCGGCTTCGCGGAAAGCGGAGCCGAGGGATCGGTCGTCGCTTGCCGCTCCCCTGCGGCGTAAATAGCTTTCCGCCCCACGCCTCGAACGCGCCGACAGCTCGAAGTCGCGACGCGAAGAGGCCCTCCGAGCACTTCCGACCAGCACCTCTCATGGCGAGCTACAAGTTCGCGAAGGTCCCGTCCGCGGGTGAGCGCATCGACTTCAGCGGCGGCAAGCTGAATGTGCCTGACAAGCCGATCATCCCGTTCATCGAGGGTGACGGCACCGGACCGGACATCTGGCGGGCTTCAGTTCGCGTCTTCGATGCCGCGGTCGAGAAGGCCTACGGCGGGGAGCGGAAGATCGCCTGGATGGAGGTGTTCGCCGGGGAGAAGTCGTTCAACCAGTTCAACGACTGGCTCCCGCAGGAGACGGTCGATGCGTGCGCCGAATTCCGCGTATCGATCAAGGGCCCGCTGACCACGCCGGTCGGCGGTGGCATCCGCTCGCTGAACGTGACGCTGCGTCAGGTGCTCGACCTCTACGCCTGCATTCGCCCGGTCCGGTGGTTCGAAGGCGTCGGCGCGCCGGTGAAGGATCCGGGCAAGGTGAACGTCGTCATCTTTCGCGAGAACACCGAGGACGTCTACGCCGGCATCGAGTGGAAGGCGGGCAGCCCGGAAGCGAACAAGCTCCGCGACTTCATCGGGCGCGAGCTGAAGAAGGAGATGCGCGAGAACTCGGCGATCGGCATCAAGCCGATGTCCGAGTTCGGCTCGAAGCGCCTCGTGAAGATGGCGCTCGAATACGCGGTCGCGAACAACCGCCCGTCGCTGACGCTGGTGCACAAGGGCAACATCATGAAGTTCACCGAGGGCGCGTTCCGCGACTGGGGCTACGAGGTCGCGAAGAACGAGTTCGGCGGGACCGTCATCGACAAGGGGCCGTGGCAGAAGCTGCCTAACGGCACTGTCGTCAAGGACGTCATTGCCGACGCGATGTTCCAGCAGCTGCTGCTGCGTCCCGATGAGTATTCGGTGATCGCCACTCCGAACCTCAACGGCGACTACCTGTCGGACGCGGCGGCCGCGCAGGTCGGCGGCCTTGGGATCGCCCCCGGCGGCAACGTCGGCGACGGCGTCGCGGTCTTCGAGGCGACGCATGGCACTGCCCCCAAGTACGCGGGGCTCGACAAGATCAACCCCGGCAGCGTGATCCTCTCCGGCGTCATGATGCTCGAGTACATGGGCTGGACCGAAGCGGCCGCGCTGATCGTGAGCGGGATCGAGAATGCGATCAAGTCGAAGAAGGTCACCTACGACCTCGCTCGCCAGATGCCCGGCGCGACTGAGATCTCCACCTCCGCGTTCGGCGACCAGATCATCGCCGGCATGCGCGCCTGACCGCG
>Ga0070658_10003197_pt1 | contig 13520 bp, 9 predicted proteins | sample KBSC13metaG_FD_64664 | JGI IMG/M metagenome (GOLD analysis project Ga0070658, IMG submission 64664) | Corn rhizosphere microbial communities from Kellogg Biological Station, Michigan, USA - KBS C1-3 metaG | ecosystem: Host-associated > Plants > Roots > Rhizosphere > Soil ... | reverse complement strand
TGCCTCAGTCCAATGCAGATCGAACTTGAAATGGCGGAGCAGCAAGTGCCATCGGACGGCGCCGAGAATCTCCACCAGCCCATAGACGCCGGCGCCGGCAAACAACCACCGCCAGTCCGCTTGCGAGACGGTCGAAAGAAGCTGGTGATCGAGTTCCTGGTCACGAATGACCCAGCCGATCAGGCCGCAGGTGACCGCCCCCTGCAAGGCCAGTTTCAGGGCGCAGCTTAGTTGTCGGTGCACAGTGCATCCTGCGCGGTTCACGGCCTGTTTGTCATAGGGCGCATCCCGGACTCCGGCATCAGTCGATGCGGTCGGAAGTCATGGAAGCTGGCATCCGTTCCGCAGCGCGAGCGCGAAGTCTGTGCGCCAACCATGAAAACTCCCTTATCAGCGGCGCCCGCCGCGACTTGCCGGCGTCTGCCCATCGGCGCGGAGTTGCAGCCCAGGGGTGGTGCGCATTTTCGAGTCTGGGCGCCGGCGGCGGACCGAGTGTCCGTCTTGATGGCGCAGGACGAATCGCTTTCCGCTCCGCAGGAAATTGCGCTGGAGGCGGAACCGGGAGGCTATTGGTCGGGGGCCGTGACCGAGGCCCGGGCCGGCATGCACTATCGCTACAAGGTGGGCAGTGGCGCGTTCCCGGATCCCGCCTCGCGATTTCAGCCGGCGGGTCCGCACGGCGCTTCGCGGATCGTCGATCCTTCTTCCTTCCGCTGGAGTGACGAGCGCTGGACCGGCGTCACTCGCGAAGGGCAAATCATCTACGAGATGCACATCGGCACCTTTACCCACGAGGGCACCTGGGCGGCGGCGGCCGCGCGCTTGCCGCATCTCGTGGAACTGGGTGTCACTTTGCTCGAAGTGATGCCCGTCGCGGATTTTCCCGGCGACCACGGCTGGGGCTACGACGGCGTGAATCTCTTTGCACCCAGCCGGCTCTACGGAGACCCGGATGATTTCCGGACCTTTGTCGACCGCGCGCATGCGCTCGGCCTCGGCGTGATCCTCGACGTCGTTTACAATCATCTCGGGCCGGACGGGAATTACCTCCGCGAATTTTCGCCGCACTACTTTAGCGAGCGTTACAAGAACGAATGGGGCGACGCGCTGAATTTTGACGGCGAAGAGAGTCGTGCGGTCCGCGAATTCTTCACGAGCAATGCCGGCTACTGGATCGACGAGTTTCATTTGGACGGCCTGCGCCTCGATGCCACGCAGCAGATCTTCGACGATTCCCCGCGCCATCTCATCGCCGAAATTGCACGCACCGTGCGGGCGGCGGCGCCGCACCGCGGGACATACCTGGTGGCGGAGGACGAATCGCAGACTTCGCGTCTGGCGCGACCGACGGGAAAGGATGGCTACGGACTCGATGCCATCTGGAACGATGATTTTCATCACAGCGCCGTCGTGGCGATGACCGGGCGCAAGGAAGCCTACTACACGGACTACCAGGGACTCCCGCAGGAGTTCATCTCCATGATGAAGTGGGGTTTTCTCTACCAGGGGCAGCGCTACCAGTGGCAAAAGAATCGCCGCGGCACGCCGAGCCTCGACCTGGAGCCGGCGAATTTTGTGAATTGCCTCCAGAACCACGACCAGATCGCCAATTCGCTGTGGGGCCGCCGCATCCACCAACTTACCAGCGGCGGACGTCTCCGCGCGCTGACGGCCTTGCTGCTGCTCGGTCCGAATACGCCGATGCTCTTCCAGGGACAGGAGTTCGCGGCGTCAGCTCCATTTCTCTATTTTGCCGATCATAATCCGGAACTGGCCAGGCTGGTGGCGGAGGGCCGGGCCACCTTTCTCAAGCAATTCCCCAGCATCGCCACCACGGAGGCTGCAGCTCACCTGCCCAATCCGGAAGACGAGGATACCTTTCTCCGCTGCAAACTCGACTTCGCTGACCGGGATCGAAACGCCGAGGTGTGGCGTTTGCACCGCGACTTGATCGGCTGGCGCAAGAAGGACCCGTTGCTCGGGAAATCCACGCGAGGTCATTACGACGGCGCGGTGCTCGGACCGGCCGCCTTTCTGCTGCGCTTCTTCGGCCAGAACCAGGACGACCGCCTGCTCGTCGTGAACCTGGGCGTTCATCTCAATCTCAATCCCGCGCCCGAGCCGCTCCTCGCGCCGCCGAGCAATTGCGCGTGGGAGATCGCGTGGTCGAGCGAAGACCCGGCCTATGGCGGCGGCGGCACTCCACCGCTCGAATCCGACGAGAACTGGCACCTGCCCGCCGAGTCGGCCGTGCTCCTCACACCCCACCCACTATGAAATCTCCGATCCTGACTCGCAAAATCGACCTGGCCGGCGCCGAAAGCCAGCATGTCCGCGAAATCCTGCGCCGCGAGTGGCTGATCACCAATGGCCTTGGCGGTTATGGCACCGGGACGATCTCCGGCAAGGTGACGCGCCGTTATCACGGGTTGCTGGTCGCAGCGCTGCCGGCGCCCTTCGGACGCGTCGTGATGCTCAATCATCTCGCGGAAACGCTGCGCCTGCCGGATGGCCGGCAGGTGCTGATCAGCGGCGATGAACCGGGCGTCCCCGAGGATGCGGAGATGGGCAAACCGACCGTCGCTGAGTTTCGTCTCGAGGACGGCCTTCCGGTCTGGCGCTATGAAACGGACGGCGTGAGCATAGAACGGCGGCTCCTGCTGGTCTACGGCCAGAACACCCTGCACGTCACCTACACCCTGCTTTCCGGGCAGGACAGCGTGCGGCTCGACCTGCATCCGTCGATCCAATTTCGCCTCCACGAGAACGATGTGTCCAAGCCGGTCGCGGGGGATTACTCGCTGCTCATCCGGGATCGCCGCTACGAGATCTCTCTCGCGAATTTCCCGCACGCGCTGCGGCTCTACATTCACGACGACCAGACGGCCTACACGCACGAGGGGCAGCGGCCGCGCGACATCAGCTACCCCGTGGAAGAGGATCGCGGCTACCAATCGCGCGGGCTGCTCTGGAGCCCGGGCCATTTTAATCTGCAACTGCGCCCGAATCGTCCGCTCACTCTGGTCGCCTCGACCGAAGAGTGGCCGGCGATTCTCGCGCTCGATCCGGAGAACGCCCAGGCCGCCGAAGCGGCGCGGCGGCAGCGCATCCTGAACATGGCGGCGCCCAGCGCCCAAGCCGCGCCGGCGGCGGAACTCGTCCTCGCCGCGGACCAATTCATCATCACCCCCGCCGGCCGCGTGGAGGACGCCGCCCGGGCGAAAGCAGCCGGGGATGAGGTGCGCACGGTCATCGCCGGCTACCACTGGTTTACCGACTGGGGCCGCGACACGATGATCAGCCTCGAAGGGCTCACGCTCACCACTGGCCGGCACCATGAGGCAGGATGGATCATTCGCACGTTTGCCCACTACATTCGCGATGGCTTGATCCCGAACATGTTTCCCGAGGGTCAGCGCGATGGCCTCTATCATACCGCCGACGCCACGCTCTGGTTCGTCCACGCGCTCGATCGCTACCTGGAAGTGACGAAGGATCGCGGAACGCTCCAGCAGTTGCTGCCCAAGATCGTGGACATCGCCGAGCATCATTTGAGGGGCACTCGCTTTGGGATCGCGGTCGATCCGGCGGACGGCTTGCTGCGCCAGGGCCAGGAGGGTTACCAACTGACCTGGATGGACGCCAAGGTGGACGGCTGGGTGGTCACCCCGCGCCGAGGCAAAGCGGTTGAGATCAATGCGCTATGGTACAATGCTCTCCGTCTCCTCGAAGGCTGGCTGCGCGAGGAACGCGGGGAGGATGCCGCGCGCCCCTTCGCGGAGCACGCGCAACGCGCCCGCGATACGTTCAATCGCCGGTTCTGGTCTGATGAACGCGGCTATCTGCTCGATGTCGTTGACGGCGAACACGGCGACGATGCCGCGTGCCGGCCCAACCAGGTGCTCGCGATCTCGTTGCGCCATCCCGTCCTCGATTCCGCGCGCTGGCCGGCCGTCCTTGAGACCGTCCGCGCGAAATTGCTCACGCCGGTGGGGCTGCGCTCGCTGGCGCCGGGCCATCCGGATTACAAGTCGCGCTACTTCGGCGACCTGCGCGCGCGCGACGCCGCGTATCACCAAGGGACGGTGTGGGGTTGGTTGATCGGCCCTTTCATCGACGCCTGGCTGAAAGTGCACCCCGAGGACAAGTCTGGCGCCCGCGCGTTTCTGGATGGATTGATCGTCCACCTCGATCATGCGTGCGTCGGTTCGATCAGCGAAATCTTCGACGCCGAGGCGCCCTTCACCCCGCGAGGGTGCATCGCGCAGGCGTGGAGCGTGGCCGAGGCGTTGAGGTGCTGGGTGAAGACGGGGTAGCTGGAGATGCGATTCTTTTGGCTAGTCGTCGTTCTCAGTCTCGCTCCTAGAGGCGCTCGGGTACGCCTTTAGTCGAATATGGGCGGACCCGGACGTGTTTAATGCGATGTGGAAGAGGGGCCGATTGCCGTGCCGCCCTTGCGCGAGGTGTTCCATCGGGGAACGGGCTGCGATTACACCTGGGTGGGCTACGATCTCCCTCCGGACCGCCGGGAGCGGCTTGCGGCGCTGGTGGCCACGGACCGGATGGACCAGGCATTCTGCTCTACGCCAATTGTGACTAACTACTTCAGACCAGTACCTTCATGCCCTCAGCCTCCGCGAGCGTTTTTTGGTTCGCATCGAAGGTGAGGAACTCAGGCGCGCCGAGTTGCAGTGCCGTGGCGACGTGGAGCAGATCCACGAACCGGTGACCGCCCTTCTCCGTGTAGCGCTCGCTTAGTTCCTCGGCTCGTTGATGCACGGCGGCCCAGTCCACCTCGGTAATCTCCAGCACCTTTGCTTTGAGGTCCGAGGCCAGGTCCAGTTTCATCTGCTGGGCGTTGTGCTTCGAAAAGCCCTTGGTCTTGTCTTTGGTGTGAAGCCACACCTGAAAACGCAACGATTGCCGGAACTCCGCGAGGAGCAGGCTGGTGACTCGGACCGGCCCCGTCCTTTTGGCCATGAAGGCGTCGGCGCGGGGCGAGTTGGCCTGCGTTCGATAGATGGCGCACAGGAACGAGGTGTCTGGAAAACAGTTCATCCTTCCTCACCCTCCATCTCGGCGTCGCGCATCGCCCGGACATCGGCGTCGCTGAAGACCCGGCTGCCCCAAATCGCCTTTCGCCGTGCGGCGAAATCAGGATTCTTCAATTTTCCTCCGCGATTGCCGCGCATGGCGGTGAGCAGTGCGACGGGCTCGCCTCGCTTTTCGATGCACACTTCCTCGCCGTTGTTGAGCCACGCTTCGAGCTTGGCGAAGTTGTTGCGCAGATCGCGGACGGTAGCGGTTTTCATGTGGACATTGTGTGTCCACATCCGCGCCTTGTCAATTTGGGGGCCAACCGACCGTGGAGAGTAGGGGGGTCGAACCCCTGACCTCGTCATTGCGAACGACGCGCTCTACCAACTGAGCTAACTCCCCGAACGGTTTGGCCCGCATTTCTGCGGGCCAGTTATTTGCGATTCCTTGGGCGCTTTGTCCACCGATTTTTTCGTGCGGTGAACGGGTTTTGGGTCGGGAAGCGGTGGCTGACTCGGCAGCGTTCCGCCCGCGGAACCGGCCCATCGAATAAATTGCCGTCGCTTCCGCTCCGCCCTCCGGGCTGTCCCCAAAGCGGGACAGGCTATTTGCCAGCGCCCGCCGGCGCTGCCCCGCATGCGGGGCGGTCTGCGACCGGCGATCTCGTTCCACTCGGTTCGCTCCGCTCGGTTCGACGCTACGTAAACGCCGCTTTTGCTGCCGTAATTGCCGTGAAATTCCTGCGCCCCAGCTTCTTCATCCTTCCGCCTTCATCCTTCATCCTTCACCATTCCTTCCATGGCTTTTCATAATTTCATCGGCGATCGCGAAGGCTGGAAGATTCTTCAGGATGAACCGCTCTTTACGAGTCCCCACATCGCCGTGCACCGCGTGCAGGTGACGACTCCGACAAGGGCGCATCCCTTTCATTGGAGCATCGCGCACCGCAAGGGGGCGGTGGTCGTGGCCCCGGTGACGACGAAGGGGGAATTCCTGCTCGTTCGCCAGGAGCGGGTGCCGATCCGGGAGACGATCTGGGAATTCCCGGCGGGGCAGATCGACGATATCGAGGAGGAGGATCACATCCGGAGCACCGGCTTGCGCGAATTGCGGGAGGAGAGCGGCTACGAGTTGGCGCCGGGCGGGGAACTCATTTCGCTGGGCTACTTTTTCCCCAGCGCGGGATTCACCGATGAGCACAGCCACCTGTTGCTGGCGCGTCCCGTGGTGCCCAGCCCGCGTGGGACTTCGTACGATGCCGGCGAGGGGATCTTGGGAGTCCGGGCGGTCTCTCCCGCGGAGTTTCGCGAGATGATCGCCAAGGGCGAAATCCGCGATGCCAATACCCTCAGCGCCTTTGCCCGGATGGCGGCGATGGGGATTGTCTGATAAGCGCAGACCGGTTTGGCGGATAAGGAAGGAACGATCGGAATCGGCCGCACCGCAGTTTCGCTTCCCTTCCATCCCATTATGTCCTGGCTCAACAAAATCATGTCGTGGCTCAAGGGAGTCTTTCGCTTCCGGGAGCAGTCCGAGGGTGAAACCATCAAGCCGTTCCTCGAGCACCTGGAGGAGTTGCGATGGACGGTCATTCGCATGATCGCCGCCCAGTCCACGACGACGATCGTGGCTTTTTGTTACCGCGCCGATCTGATGCGTTTGCTGCGGATCCCGCTGTCGGGACTCCATCCGATGCCGCGGTTGATCACCAGTGGCATTGGCGACTCCCTCATCATCTCCATGGAGTTGGCGCTCTTTACCGGCCTCGCCGTGGCGATTCCGTTTCACATTTATTCAGCGGCCAGTTTCGTTCTTCCGGCGCTGACGCGGAAGGAGCGTTCCGTTCTTCTGCCGGGCATCGCGGCTGGGTTTCTCTTCTTTCTGGGCGGTGTGTGCTGCGCCTACAAGCTGGCGCTGCCGGGGACCCTGGCATTTTTTTGGAATGACGCGGAGACCTTGATCCTCGATCCTTTGTGGACCTGGAGAGGCTATTTCTCGTTCTCGTCCTGGTTCTGCTTCGGCTTTGGCGCCATGTGTGAGGTACCCGTGGTCGTCATTTTGCTGGCCAGGCTGGGCTTTGTGAGTTTTCGGATGCTTCGCCGCACGCGGCCCTACGCCTACACCGCTATTCTCCTCCTCACCGCTATCCTCACCCCCACACCCGACCCGATGATGTTCCTCATGATGGCGATTCCGGTGGTGCTGATGTACGAGGCATGCATCTGGGTGGTGTGGATTTTGGATGGGCGGAAGCCAAGCGCGGAACTCCTCGCGGCGCTTTGGCTGGTAGGGGCCTGGCGTCGCAAGCAGTGGGCAAAGATCGATGTGTAGCGGGTTCCGGCTGCCCAAAAGGGGGCTCCCCGACCCGATAGGCGGCCCAATTCAACCTGGGACGGAAGCGAATTCCGAAGAAGAAATTGCGCCCAGAGGAGTTTTTAGCTCTCAGTAGCGCCCCCTTTTATGTCCTGGCTGACCTCGTTCTTCAAATTCCGTGAAAAATCCGACGGTGATATCGTCAAGCCGTTCCTGGATCACATGGAGGATCTGCGGTGGACGATCATCAAAATGATCGTGGTGCAGGTCGCGACGATGATCGTCTCGTTCTACTTCCGCAAGGACCTGATGGACATGTTGCGGACGCCTCTTTACAGGGTCGATCCCACGCTGCCCGATCAACTCATCATCACCACCATTGCGGGCTCCTTCATGATCTCGCTGGAACTGGCCTTTTTCGCGGGTATCGCCATGGCTTTTCCTTTCCACGTGTACTTCGTGTCCTCATTTGTCCTGCCAGCCCTGACGCGGCGGGAGCGCAAGCTTCTCCTCCCGGGAATTTTCGGGACTTTTCTCCTCTTTCTCACCGGCGTCTTCGTAGCCTACCGGTGGATCCTGCCTTCGACGGTCGGCTTCTTTTTCAAGGACGCGCACGATGTGCATTTGAAAATCATGTGGACGTGGGACGCCTATTTCAGTTTTTCCTCGTGGCTTTGCTTCGGCTTCGGGTTGCTCTGCGAGTTGCCTGTCATTGTCATCCTTCTCGGCCTTCTCGGCATCGTCAATTTCCGGCTGCTGTCGCGCACCCGGCCATTTGGCTACACGATCATTCTGATCCTGGCGGCGGTCATCGCGCCTACGCCCGATCCGGTCACGTTCGTGACGCTGAGTATTCCGATTGTGGCGCTCTATGAGATCTGCATCTGGGTCGTCTGGCTCATCGACCGGCGCCGGCAAAAGAAGGCCGAGGCGCTGGAGAAAGATCTCCAGGACTGATCCGGAGGCGAGGCCATTCTCCAGCTCGAGAGTGTTCTGATCTTGTAGCGCGACGAAGTGGTCACGCCGAAGGCGTTTGATTGGTCCAGCCCAGGGTTGCCGAGCTTGCGAGGCTACCCTGGGTATTCAGGCGCGAAGCGCCAACCCTGCAAAGGGTTTCACGCCGTGTGCGCATCGCTGCGCCAGCGGTTCTGGACAACTGCCGGCAGCCCCATGGAAGGAGTACTCCAAGCCCGCGCGTGACAATCATCTCCTCATCCTGAAAAGGATGGAATCGCTCCGATTTAACTCCTGCGGAGTTGGAAGTCGTGGCAACCGCGTTCCCGAGAGCCTCCTCCGATTGGTTAGCTGGACGCGTGGCAAAAAGCCAAACGAGGCTTGCCTCACACGGCGTGAAACCCTTTGCAGGGTTGAGCGCTGCGCGCTGGACGACCCAGGGTAGCCTCGCGAGCGCGGCAACCCTGGGTTGAATTATCAAACGCCTTCGGCGTAACCTGTCGCGAGCGAATGCGGAAAGTTCGGAGCACGGTCTAAGAAATCGCGCGGGCCATCCGTGTAGGGCATAAGAACACTTATGCCTGCCCCGGATACGTCTGCCCTTTCCGCCCTGCTCGACCGCTACGAGCGCCCCTTGGTGAGGTATGCCCAGAGCATCACCGGCGACCTGGAGTCGGCGCGGGATGTGGTCCAGGAGACATTCATCAAGCTGGCCCGCGGAGAAATGCGCGACGGGTCGAGCACGGAGGACAACGCGCGGCATACCGAGGCCTGGCTTTTCACCGTGGCGCGCAATCGCGCGCTCGATCACCACCGCAAATTCAGCCGGATCATTCCCATGCCGCTCCCCGAAGACCGCCCTTGCGGCGCACCGGGCCCCGCCGCCGTGCTCGAACGGCGCGAGTCCGCCTCGTCGCTCTTTCGCCTGCTCGACGCGCTGAGCCCGAATCAGCGCGAAGTCATCCGCCTCAAATTCCAAAACGACCTTTCCTACCGGGAGATCGCCGACATCACGCAACTGAGCGTGACGAACGTCGGCTTCCTCCTTCACACCGGCTTGAAGAAACTCCGTGAACTGCTCCGCGAGCAGTCGACCCCGGAAGATTTTGGCCTTTCCCGCTCCGTCCTATGAATCCCGACGATCCCAAATTCACCGCTCACGCCCTGGGCGAATTCGAAGACCTGACCGCTGCCGAACGCGCGGAGATCGAGGCCTTGGTGGCCAGCGATCCTGCGGCACTGGCCGAAGCCGAGGAAACACGCGCCCTGGCCGCGCGCCTGCGGTCGGAACTGACGGCCGAAGAGTCGGGCGCGCTGCACGAGGAGCAGCGGGCGGCGGTCTTCACCGCGGCGACGAACGGCGCCGCGAAGCCGAAGATGGTGCGGTTCCCGTTCTGGAGCCTCGCAAAAATTGCGGCCCTCTTGATGGTGGCGGGGGTGGCGGTGTATTTGCTGCTTCCATCGCGGCCGCCGGCGCAGGAGTACGCAATGCGTTCCGCGCCTCCGGAACAGGCGAAGCTGGCGCTGGAGCAGAAGCCCGGCGATCTGGGGGGCCTGCTGGCGAGCAATGTGCCAACGGTGCCTGCTCCCGCGCTCACCGCACCTCAACTTCCGTCGGGGGCCCTGGTGGCCGATGGCATCGATACGTCGAAATCGGCGCTGGCCGTTGGTTCAGCCACGCCCAACCTCACCTTGGACACTCCTACGAGCGCCAGCGCGCCCGCCAGTGCGCCGACGATCGCGGAAATCCAGGCGTTGACCGCCGACAAGGATTCGCAAAAGGCGATACAGCGCGCTCAGGAACGGATGAGTGAGCTTCAGGTGCCGCCCCATGCGGTCGCCGAGGAGAAATCGCTCGCGCTGAACAAGGATAGTGCGGACATCACGAAGTCTCCCCCGAGTGGCTTGCCCGCAGGGGCGGCTGTCACCCGGTCTCCCGCCAAAGCCGCAGCCTGGAACGCGGAGCATGCTTCCTCGGGCACGCTGAGCCGTTTCATGTCCGCACCCCCGACTGCAGTTTCGGTCTCGCCAGCTTCCCCGACCGCTGACGAGGAGGAACGCACGCAGTTCGCTTCCAAGAAGGCCGAGAGCGGATGGCAGAGGTCGAGATATCCGAATCCCGTTGTAACCGACGTGACGCGGGACAACTTCGCGCAGCTCGAGACCGCACCCGAGCCGCAGGTGGGCGCGGCGTTCGATGAACTTGCGGAGAACGCGTTTCTTTCCGTGCGGGCGAATCCGCTTTCGACCTTCAGCATCGACGTGGACACAGCGAGCTATTCGATCATCCGCCGCTGCCTTGACGAGAATCAGCGGCCGCCCAAGGGCGCGGTGCGGATCGAGGAACTGCTCAACTATTTCAGCTACGACTACGCCCAGCCGGAAGGGGATGCGCCATTCTCGGCGGCGATGGAAGTATCGAGCTGCCCGTGGGCGCCCGAGCATCGGCTCGTGCGGATCGGGCTCAAGGGCCGGGAGATCGCCCGGGACAAGCGCCCGGCGAGCAATCTCGTGTTCCTCATCGATGTATCCGGCTCGATGATGCCCCAAAACAAGTTGCCGCTTTTGAAGCAAAGCCTGGGTCTGCTCATCGACCAGCTCGGACCGGAGGACCAGGTGTCCATGGTCGTGTATGCCGGGCGCAGCGGCTGTGTGCTGGAGCCCACGCACGACAAGCGGAAGATGCACGCGGCCCTGGGACGGCTGGAAGCGGGCGGCTCGACCAATGGCGCGAGCGGCGTGCAACTGGCCTACCAGATCGCGGAGGACAGCTTCATCAAGGGCGGCACCAATCGCGTCATCCTCGCCACCGATGGCGACTGGAACGTCGGGATCACCGATCGGGGCCAGTTGATCGATCTCATCAAGCGCGAGGCGAAGACCGGCGTCTTCCTCACCGTGCTCGGGGTCGGCATGGATAATCTCAACGACCGCATGCTGGTGAAACTGGCGGATAGCGGGAACGGCAATTACGCCTACATCGATTCGCTGGTGGAGGCGAAGAAGGTGCTCGTCGAGCAGCTTAGCGCGACGCTCGTGACCATCGCCAAGGACGTGAAGATCCAGGTGGAGTTCAACCCGGCCCAGGTCGGCGCATACCGGCTGATCGGCTACGAAAAGCGGATGCTCAAGAAGCAGGATTTCAATGATGACAAGAAGGACGCGGGGGAGATCGGCGCGGGGCATACTGTGACCGCGCTGTATGAGATCGTGCCGGCGGGGCAGCAGCTCATGGCCCTGCAGAAGGCCGTGGACCCGCTCAAGTATCAGCCGGTGGCTGATCCCGAGCCAGTGCCCGCCGCGGGGGCGGGGGCGGCTGCGCCGGCGAAGCCTGCCGCTCCGGCGGCCGCATCGGAGCCGCCTGTTATTACCGTGCCTTTGCCTCCCCCGGCCAGTGCACCGCGTCCACGGCCGGAAAATGCGCCGGTCGTGGGGGGGGCACGGCCGCTCCGTCCCGGCGGCGACTTCGCGGACGCGCCTGTGGCCAAGGATGCCGCGCGCCCGATGGCCGGGCGGAAGCTCGCGGATAGCGGGAAGCCCGCGGAAATGGACAAGGCGAAGAGCGAGGTCGCTGCGGAGACCGCAGCTCCCGATGCCGCCGAGGGGCAGTCGACTATCCGCGACGCTGCGAAAGCGGCGAAGGCCGCGAAAGCCAAGGAGGAGGTCACGGCCGCGAAGGCCGCCGCCGACATTCGCAATGAATTGCTCACGCTCAAGCTGCGCTACAAGGATCCCGAGGCCGATACGAGCAAGTTGCTCGAGTTCCCGCTCACCGATCGCGGAACGCCGTGGGAACAAAGCTCCGGGGATTTCCGCTTCGCGGCCGCCGTGGCCGGATACGGGATGCTCCTGCGCGATTCGCCCAACAAGGGGGACACCACCTGGAGCGCCGTGGCCGAGTGGGCGGTGGAAGGAAAGGGGAAGGATACGAGCGGATACCGCACGGAGTTTCTCAGCCTGATCGAGAAAGCGCGGGCGGTGAGCAGGTAGGCGAGATGGGCAGGGCGTCGGGCAGGCCCGCGCTACCCGGACACGCCGTCGCCCCGTCCTCTACCTCATTGCATCGTCACAATCTTCTGCACCGCCGCCGCAAATCCCGCTTCATCCGTCGCGATGATATTGATCGCGTCGCACTCGCCGACGAACGGAGAGCGGGTGTAGAGGAGGGCGGCTTCGGTGGGCGGGGGAGGGGTGAAATTACGCGGGAAGATTTCCCCGCGCGCTTGGTCGTAGAGCAGGACGTTATTCCCCGGCGTGCCGAAGAGGATGAGGTCCGTCGCCGCCGTCTTCCATTGCGGGTAGCGATTCGGCGACTTCAAGGGCTGCAAACATTCCACGATCCCGCCCGGCTTGACGGTGCCGATCGACACCGCGCGCCCCTTCTTCTCGTAAAAGCCCTTCAGCGTCTTTGCCTGGGCGGCAATCGGGGCGTCCTTTTCCTGGTCAGGCGTGAGGGCGATTGTCAGCGGCTTCTTGCGGGCGGCAAATTTTCCGACGGTGAGCGGTTCGCGCACGCTCACTTGCGCCCGCGCACTGACCGTCGTCGAAGGCGCGTGGATGCTGACCTTGGCGGTGCCCTCGAGGTTGCTGAGCAGCTCTCGCGCGGTCACCGTGTAGTCGCCATCGTCCGTCTCGCGCAACGGCAGGCGGGTGGGGGTCTCCGTGAGCGTGTAGACCGTCGCGGCGTCGATCGGCCCCGCGACCGTGATCGCCACCGGAACGCCTCCCATGCGCTGTGTTGTGGAGACTTTTACGCGGGCCTCGTAAAATCCTGACACCCCTTTCTCCAAGGTGATCTCCGGGGCGGCGATGTCCCCAGGCGGCAAGGCGTACCAGCGGAAGCCGTCCTTGGTCAGATCGACCGTCGCGGCTTCATCGGCCGTGACCTTGCTCCCGAGCCGCACGTCGTAGATCGGGCGATCGGTGTGCCACTGCAGCGCTCCGGTCTGCGGTTTCACATAGAGACTCGCATTCCCCTTGAACTTCCAAACCTCGGCCTTGGTGGCCTTGGGATCGGCGGGCAGCAGTCGATCCTTCGATTCGTCTCCCTCGGCGCAGGCTTGGTTGACGACGGTGACGTACTGCGTATCGGCGCAGGTCGTCGGAATCGCCCAGACCGTTTCATTGGCGGAGCTTGCAATCGGGACCGGCACGCCATCCATCGCCGCGCGCAGCTTCGCAATGTTATCGCCGTTGCGGGCCAGGAGCATCGGCGT
>Ga0070658_10003196_pt1 | contig 13522 bp, 13 predicted proteins | sample KBSC13metaG_FD_64664 | JGI IMG/M metagenome (GOLD analysis project Ga0070658, IMG submission 64664) | Corn rhizosphere microbial communities from Kellogg Biological Station, Michigan, USA - KBS C1-3 metaG | ecosystem: Host-associated > Plants > Roots > Rhizosphere > Soil ... | reverse complement strand
GTTCGTAACGCTGTAGCTTGCCGTGGTCGATGTTGGCGATGCCGTTGGCGCCGGTAATCCAGAGATCGCCGGTCTTTCCGATGGCGAGCGACGTGACGCGTCCCAGTGGAGCGCTATCGAGACCGGCTACGTGATAGTCTCGAAGAACCGTTCCGTCTATCTGCTTTATGGCTCCGTCGACGATGCACAGATAGGTGCCGTAAGACGTCTCGGCCATCGACTCGATCGCATGCGGACTCCGAAGGATCAGGGCGAATCGCCCCTGCGAATCGCCAAGGTAGCGGTAGAGCGTGCCGTCACTTTGTGCCACCCAAACACGCGAGCCGAGATCTATCAATGTGCTGGTGATCCGGCTTATGCCGAGGCCCGAATGCGGTCCGAACGTCTTGCAAAGCCGGTCTCGAAAGCAGTTGACGCCGCTGTCGGTACCGAGCCATATGTCGCCCTGGGTATCTCGCAGGCACGACAGCGGCTTGCCCATCAACCCCTCTGAGAGACTGGCGTACACAAAAGAACGGTTGACGCAGATGCCGACGTTCGCGAAGCCGTCGCCCATCGGCCTAAACCAGCAAAGGAGATCTCCGTTCGCGTTGAGAGAAATCCTGTGGATTGGAATTCCCTGCCACTCGGCGATCGGTGTCAATCGGTTGTCAACCATTCGGAATAGGCGGTGCGAGGCAAGGCACCAAACGTCGCCTTGACCGTCCGTAATGACGATTGCATCCGAGCCGATCGTTGCCTGGGGGGCGATATTCCGCACTCCTTCTCGGAGGGGGTAATGGTCAGCCCTCTTTGCCCCGCTACGAGGCCAGGCTCCGGCGTCGATTCGGTCGAGGCCATCGGTACTTGTCAGCCAGATTTGGTTCTGCCCGTCCGCCGCGATAGTGTGAACAACCGGCGTGGGTTTCGTCGCCAGTGGAATCGTGACCGTTCCATGTGAATCGATCCGATCCAAATCGCCGGATTTGTTCGTCGACCAGACGGCGCCGGACGCATCGACCGCCCACGTGGGAGGTTGACCGGTAGCTGGGAAAGAGTAGACGGAGATCAGCCGGCCGTGCTCACCATGGTATAGAATGCCACGGTACTGAACCCAAAATCGCTTCTTAGGGTCGAGGCGGCAATCGACCGGGGCGCGTCGGCCGTGGGCGTCGAGGGGAGTGACGTCTTTGAAGACGTTGCCCTGCATGGTCGATATGCCGTCAACGCCGACGAGCCACATGAAGCCGTCGCCGTCTTCCAGGAGTTGGTCGAAATCGTCCGTCGCGAGTCCGCGCGTGTTCACAGTCGAGAAGGTCGTAAAGTTGACGCCATCGCATCTGCCGAGGCCGTCCTGTGTGGCCATCCAGATGTAGCCGTCTCTGCTTTGGATGATCGATTTGACGGTCTGTTCAGGAAGCCCCTCACCTGTTTGCCATCCTCGGCATACTCGGGTCGAGAGTGCCACGGGCCGCGTGCCGGAGCCGGGAGGTAGGCCTCCGAAGTTCGGCGGCTCCGTCATTCCAGGTGCCGCTTGGGCAGTTGTACAGGCATAGGAAAAGACGAGCACCACCACTAGACCGAGGCGTGCCAGTAGTTTGCCCATGAAATCCGAAGATCGAATTCTGAGGTCTTTCGCCACACTGGAATTATTGGGGTTTCGACTGCCGGAACGTACCTGGTAAATTTACCTGTGTTATTCGGGATAAGCTCTGAGTTGCTGAATTCGTCGAAAGGCGAGAGACGTCAAGTTATAATATAGATCGATCCTTCGCTCAGAAAGAGCGCTGTCGATTTAAGCGTGGAGAACAGGTTGAAACGATCGCTCATCAAACATTTATACTGCCGGCTTTCAGGTGAAGTACCCGCTGATACGTTAGAGGCCTACCGACGGGCAAATGGTCCTGTCTACGATATGCTCGACCGCGTCGAACGACGGCGGCTCGAGTGCAGGGCCGAAGGGATGACGCCGTGGACGGTGCCCGCCGCGATTCAGATCCAAATGCTGTGCGCATGGAACTCGTTCGTATTGCAAGAGCTTGGCGACCGCTTCCTCGACGCCGACTATGCCTGCAATCCCGCGACCGTCGGCTATGTTCCACCGATTACCCACGATCAGACGCTGGCTTTTTACGGGCAGGTAGAAAACTGGTTGACGCGCGCAAGTCAAGCCGACGCAAACCCCGAGTACCATCTCGATGTCGTGGTCCCGGCGGATCTGCCGCCCTGGAGCGAGGTTGAGCCGTGCCCGAACTCCCACCTCCACGCGATGATCGAGGCCATGAGATCGGTTTCCGATCACGCGCGCGCCGCAATGATTTTTGTGCCGGATAATGAGACCCTACAGAACCACAAACTCGAGACTCAGGCGAACCGTATCCGGCAGCTACTGGCAGCGGCGCAGTCGAAGGCGACCTACGCCGAGCAACTCCACGGCGACAACCCGACCCGCGATGTCCACGAGCGCGTCGAACCCTATGTGAAGGAGGCGATCGAGCTGTTTTACAAACTCGGGCAGTACATCGCCATGCCCGACCTGGCTGATCGACAGCCGGAACCGCCGCTCCAACCCGGTATTCTTCTGAGTAAACCGAAGCTTCCTTGGGAGCGCGGTTTCGATCCGTGGTGTCTCACCGACCCGGCATTTGTGGATGAAGCTAAGAAAGACAAGGCCGCGGTCAAGGCGATCGACAAGCTCTGGCGGCTAGATCCCGCCCCGGCACTAACGCTGTCGATCCATGCCGAAATCAGTGCCGCCCTCGCACGTGGCGACATCGAGTACGCGTTCGATCCTAAGCTCAAGGTTCGGGTGCATTTCTTTTGCTGTCCCTGGGGGCCAGTTTACCTGGTGCGTCGACCGGTCACGCTCGACGGTAAGCGGTTGAAGACCATGCAACAGTTCGTCTTCGACGTCACTGGGGAAGGCATGAACCTGGGCCATTCTTTCCGACGACGCATCCTTACTGGTGCGTTTCAGTCGACAAAGGATTTCGAGTACGGCGACCCAAACGAGGCGCCGGACCATTAATATGATCGCTTGTGTCGATGTTGACTATCGCAACGACCATTCTATAGCCGCGTGCGTACTCTTCGAGGGGTGGGAAGACGCGGAGGCGGCTCTTACTCGACTCGCGCGCATCGACAAAGTCGAGGCCTACGTTCCAGGTCAGTTCTACAAGCGAGAACTGCCTTGTCTGTTGGAGGTGCTGGGCTCTTTAACGCAACCGTTGGACGTGGTGATTGTGGATGGGTATGTATGGTTGGGCGAAGGTCGACAGGGCCTCGGCGCTTATCTCTACGAAGCGCTCGACCGAAAGGTGGGTGTCATCGGGGTCGCCAAGACTCACTTCAACGGAGCGCCGGCGGAAGAGGTGCTGCGCGGCGTCGCGAGCCGGCCGCTGTATGTGACGGCCGAGGGCCTCGACGTCGTCGACGCTGCCGCGCATGTTCGGTCAATGCACGGGGAGTTTCGACTGCCTACGTTGTTGAAGCTGGTCGATCGATTGTGTCGGGAGGGTAGCTAGTCCCTGGTACGGTATAATATAGCGCTATGTTTATCACCGACAACCCAGCCATCGTCCTCGCGCCGATGGACGGCCTGACCGACGCGCCGATGCGGGCGGTGATGGGGGAGATCGGGGCGTTTACGTACTCCGTGTCCGAGTTCGAACGCGTCAGCGCGGACGTGTTGTCGAGGAAGTCGGTGCTGCGAAACGTGCCGGAACTGCTCTGCGGCGGACGCACGCCGTCGGGACTTCCCGTCCAGGTGCAGCTTCTCGGCGGCGACCCGGAGCGGATGGCGCTGTCGGCCCTCGTGGCAGTCAACTGTGGCGCGCAGGCCATCGACATCAACTTTGGCTGCCCGGCCCCCACCGTCAACCGGCACGACGGCGGCGCGACCCTGCTCAAATATCCAAACCGCATCAGGGAAGTCGTCAAGGCGATCCGCGATGCCGTCCCACCGACGATCCCCGTCTCCGCGAAGCTGCGACTGGGCTGGGACGATATCGAGGCAATCTACGAGAATGCGACGATGGCGGCTGAAGGTGGCGCTAATTGGCTGACCATTCACGCCCGAACTCGCGTGCAGGGCTATAAGCCGCCGGTGTACTGGCAGCCGATCGGCGTGGTTCGTGAGCGGGTGGGGATTCCCGTAGTGGCTAACGGCGACATCTGGACGATCGACGATTTCCGTCGATGCCGGGACGAAACGGGCTGCATTCACTACATGCTCGGCCGCGGCTCACTTGCCGATCCGTTCCTGACCCATGCCGTCGCGCGGGAGTTGGGCATCGGCGACGGCATCCCCTTCGCCTCAATGACACCTGACTACGACTGGCTTCCGAACCTGCGATTGCTCGTCGATTATATAGACCGCATCGACGGGAACGCCGACAAGAAGGCTTTGTGCCGGATTAAGCAGTGGCTCAGCATTGCCAACCGACACGGCGTGTTCCCGCACTTCGACGCGGTCAAGCGTTCCGAGACCGTCGAGGAGTTGTTCGACGGCCTGCGATCCGCACGCGCCGGGGGCATTCTCTGCGCGGCTTAAGAGAATTTTGGCAAGGATTTAAGGATGGACAGGATTTGGTCCGAAGATTCTTAGTCCATCCTGAGATCGAGACCGTACCTACTTGTAGTAGCAGATGTAGGAGACGTCGGCGGTGCACTCGACATCGAATGACGTTCCTGCCGAGACGATGAAATGGCTGCCGGCACCGACCGTCCGATCCGGCTGGCCGGCGATACGCACCTGGAGCGATCCCACCGTAATCTCCATCCGCTCCTCTTTTTCCGTGCCGAATGTATACTTCCCTGGGGCGATCACGCCCACCGTCGCATAACCTTCATCGGTGTTGATTCCGAGGCTCTGCACGTTGCCGTCGAAATATGAATTGTGCTTCAAGTCCGTCTCCTGAGATTGAATTGGCGATTCATTATGGCAGGCGATCCAGAACTTTTGTGCCGAAAGACTATGTCATGGGTAACCTTTCACGTTGACGAAAGGGGAACTTATGGACGTCAAAGATAAAGTCGCGATCGTGACCGGGGCGTCGAGCGGAATTGGGGCGTCGACGGCGCGGTTGCTTGGAAAACGAGGCGCGAAGGTGGTGCTGGCGGCGAGGCGTGAGGATCGACTGAACACGCTCGCCGTGGAGATACCCGGTTCGCTGGTGGTGACCACCGACGTCACCAACCTGACCGATGTCGAACAGCTCATATCGCGGACATTACGCGCGTTTGGGCGGGTCGATATCCTCGTCAACAATGCGGGGCAGGGATTGCACGCGCCCGTCGACCGCATTGAGCTAAACGATTACCGCGCGATCATGGAGCTGAATGTGTATGCGCCGCTTCGATTGATGCAGGCCGTCATCCCGCTGATGCGCAAGCAGGGCGGAGGCGTGATCGTCAATGTCAGCTCGGCGACTACGAAGATGGAGCTGCCGGGCGCGGCCGGGTATGCATCGTCGAAGTGCGCGCTCAACATGTTGTCGCAAGTGGCACGCCGGGAATTGTCCGCGGATCATATCTCGGTCAACTTGATCAATCCCTATCTCACGGAGACGGAGTTTCCGGAGAAGATGCGCGGGGCGTCGATGCCGGGTCGGGGCGCGATGTCGGGCCACTCCGCCGACTTCGTGGCCGGCTACATCCTCAAGTCGATCAATACGGGCGAGACGGACATCGTTCTGAGGCCGGGGATGCCGGCCGTATAATCTTTAAATAAGCCGCTACCGATAGCCCGGCCATCGGTAGCGGCTTTGTTTGTTTTTAGCAGTGGATGACGTCGCCGTCGAGTGTTATAAAGATCGGCTGAACCGGATTGGGAAGAATGCTCTTGCCGACGAATTCGGCATGGATGCGCCAGTTCGGCGCGAACGTGGTTCCCAGTCCCGTGATGTCGCCCTCAACGTGGCCCTGTTGATCGCAGTTCTCGCTCGAAGACCAAGGCGTGTGATGAGTGCCCATGCGGTCGTTGGCATGAAGCTGGCCCGTGAAGAGAACGTTGCCTCCCGGGTCGATGATGGAGAAGGTGCCCTGCGTGTAGCCGAAGCCGTCGGCGCGGGCGATGACGTGAGTAGTGGCAATGAGGGTGCTTCCCGGCGGAATGATCTGGGTCTCGTTACACGGGAAAGCAGACGGAGAAAGCGGTATCTTCCAGGTCATGACGCCGGTGCGGTGCGCCATCACGGTGCCGTTAATACCGCAATTGTTGTACGGCGGGTTCCAGACGACCGAGCGGGCCCCCTGGCCTTGCTGACCAACCCGAAAGAGACAGCAGCCGCTTGCGGCCGGGGCAGGAGCTGCCACCTGTTTAATGACGTGCTTCTTCGCGGTGTACGCGTGAAGACTTGAGGCCGAGAACGCGGCCAACGAGATCGCGGCCAGAGAGATCGCTGCGACGAGCTTGAGGGTGGAACGTGCTTGCATTGCAATTGTCTCCAGTCAACCTTGACGTATTCGGCTGGCCAGCCAGAGCAATTGACGAGTTAAGTGTTAGCTATGTTCCCGGATATTTGCAGAGACTGATCCGGTAAATATGCGGATAGCGGTGGTACACTATGTTGTACAGATGAGATCTTGGTAAAGGGAAGTCGAAAATGCGATTCTATAAATGTCTCACGTTTTGCGCGCTGGCCTGTGCCGTTTCGGGTGTGGCGGTTTTTGCGGATAATACGAGCAGCCCTAACTACACCGGCGTTTCTAACGGGAAGTCGAGCACAACTGGTTCGTATGGCAGCAGGGACTTGAGCCAGACGCCTCACTACACGGCTCCTCACTATACGCCGCCTCACTTCGACAACCAGGGAAACTTCCACGAGAGCCACCAGTCCTATGGACATTATGTGGACCCATCGAATAATCCGCACGGCCACCGGCGACGCAACCGATATTAGTCAACTGCGTTGGCGGGCGTCCGGCGCAACAGGATGTTAGACGGGATAGCCTCCAGCGTCCCTCACCTGGGCGGCGATAGCCTCCCTCAAAGCGATCGAATTCACGAACGACCGGTCCACCAATCGCTGAAGCACTAGTTTTCCCTCATCGTACGGGACGCCGATTGTGGCGAGGGCGATGCGCAGATGCCCGGTCGCCTCGGTAATCGCGCGGTCGGCAAAGGCGTCGACGATCGCGTGGCCGAGTGCGGACGGATGCCGCTCGATCCGGAGCGTCGCGCTTTCGAGAGCATAGAGCAGGGCGACGGTGTCGGCCGCGGCCGCTGCGGCCTGCTGCGATGCCGCAGACTTGAGGACTTTGTCGACGACGAATTGCGTAGCCGCTCGGAGAGCATCGACGGCATTGTGACCCGTCGACATGGGGTCGATTGCAAGGGTAAGTCGCCCACGCTCGATCCGTCGGCGGAATTGGTCGACAACGGTCAGGCGGTTGATCTCGTTGGTGCCTTCGAAGATCCGAAAAACACGGGCGTCGCGATAGAGCCGGGCCGCCGGGAACTCCTCACTGTATCCGAAGCCGCCGTGGATCTGCAAGCATTCGTCAACAGCGTAGTCCAGAACCTCGGTCCCAAAGAACTTGACAATGGCGCACTCGATCGCATACTCCTCCAAAGTCTCCGTCAATCCGATTTCAGCCGCAATGGAAGCATCCCAGTATCCGGCGGTTCGGTAAACTATACTTTCCAGCACGAAGATCCGCGTGGCCATCTCGGCAAGCTTATCGGCTATCAATCCGAACTCCGCAATGGAGTGGCCGGCCTGTCGACGGGTTACGGCATACTTGGTGGCGATCCGCAGCGCTTCCTTGGAGCCGCCGAGGGCGATTGCGCCGATGTTGAACCGACCGGCGTTGAGCGCGTAGAGGGCTGGTCGATGCCCTTTCCCCACTTCGCCGACGATATCGCCGGCCTCGACGGTGATTTCGTTGAGGAATACGCGCCTCGTCGACGATCCCCGCAGCCCCATCTTCTGCTCCTCGCCACTGAGCGTCAACCCGGGTGCGTCGCGCGGGACCAGGAATGCCGTGAATCCCTCAGGTGCTCGGGCGAAAACTGTGAGGAGATCCGCGAAACCGCCGTTGGTGACCCAGAGTTTGGTTCCGTCGAGACTGTATCCGCCGGGAATCTGACGCGCCTGTGTCTGTGCCGCAAGTGCGTCGGAGCCGGAGTTCCCTTCACTCAGGGCGAACGCCGCGATGGTTTCGCCAGTTGCGATGCCGGGGAGATAGCGACCGCGCTGCTCGTCGTTTCCGAAAAGTAGGACGGGCAAAGTGGCAACGCCGGAGTGAACGCTGATGGTGATGGCGAATGCAAGGTCGGTGGCGCTTTTTTCCGCGAGGAGCGCGGCGGTCGACTTGTTGACGTCGAGGCCCCCGTATCGACGGGGCATCGTCGCTCCTAAGAGACCCAGTCGACCGGCCTCCTGGACCAGTGACCGCATAAGTCCGGCTTCCTGGGCGTCGAGCCGCGAGGCGACCGGGACGACCTCGCGGCGCACGAACTCGTCCATGGTGCGACCCATGAGGCGGGCGTCGACGGACAGGTCTTCCGGCGTGCAGATCGGGAGACCCTTACCCCCTTCCCCCTCTCCCGTCGGAACAGGCGAGGGGCTTACGGTCAAGAAATTGCCGCCCGCTACAATGTCGGCCATACTTTGTTCTACAGCTTCTCCGCGAGTTCGGGAAGGGCGTCGCGGAGGTCGGCGACGAGGCCATAGTCGGCGACTCGAAAAATCGACGCGTGCGGGTCCCGGTTGATGGCGACGATCACTCGCGACCCTTGCATCCCGCCGACGTGCTGGTCGGCCCCAGAAATTCCCACGGCGATGTAAAGCTCCGGCGCGACAGTCTCCCCGGTCTGGCCGACGAGCTGTGTCGACGGCGCGATACCCGAATGGACAGCGCCCCCACTTGCCGCGATGGCTGCACCCAGTTTGTCGGCTACCTTGCCAAGGTACTGCTCGAACTGTGCGCTCTCCCTGAGGGATCGCCCGCCCGCTACTACCACACGCGCTTCATGAAGAGGCGGGCGCTTGTGGACGGTGGAGGTGCGCGAGATGAGGTGTGTCGATGTCGATGGGCCGACCGACAGCGCGTCTGTCGCCGGCGGCTCGACTATTGTCGAAGCTGCTGACTGGTAGTTTGATTTGACGCTGAACACGGCCCGTGAGTTGGTGACTTTAACGGTTTCCCGAAGACGGCCGTCAAACGGGCAGCACCGGAATGTGTTACCATCGACGCCGTCGACTTCGGGCAGCAGGGGCAGATCGAGGGCGCCAGCGACTCGAGCAAGGATATCGAACACGCTCGATGGTCCGGCGAGCGAAGTTCCGTCGTCCATGCGCGCTATTACCGCTGTAGCAAGCGCATTGGCCGTCGAGTCCGGTAGGCTCAGGGCGTCGAACAGGATGCCTGTGTCACGGGCAAAATCGATGGCGGTACGCGATTCTCCGAGCACGAGAAGACGTTTCATATCACCCGCGCCTCCTCGCGCAAGGCGTGGACGAGTTCGTCGACGCTACCGACCATCCTGCCCAGTCTGGTCTTCGGGGCCGTCTCGGCGCTGATGACTTCGATCCCGCTGTCGACGGGAGCGATGGTCAGGCTTTCGACCGGCTTCTCGCGGGCGTCGACAATGGCGTACAGCGAAATAAGTTTCGGGATATTCAGCGATGGGTGCAGTGTGACGACGGCCGGCAGATTGACTTCGAGGACTTCGAGCGATCTGGGAAGTTTCCGCGTGATTCGGACGCCGCCATCGACTAGGTCGAGGCTGGTGACGAGGGTTGCTTGGGCGATGTCAAGCGCACCGGCAAGCCGAGGTCCGGCCTCGCCGTCACCCATCAGGATCAGGTCTGGCGACTCGCGGCGTGCGATCTCGACGAGGGCGTTTGCGAGAGTGCGATCGTCGACGGCGGCGTCGACCAGGTATCCTCGGCCCGCGCCGCGGGCAAGAGCCGAGAGCAGATGTGCGTCGTCGGTCGAGACGGCGATGACCTCGGCATCCAACTCGACGGCTCGGTCGACCGCGACTTCGTCGCCCGGGTTCGCGATCCAGCGGACGACGTCGACATGGCCGTTTGCGTCGACGCGGATCGGTCGATCAGGGTCCGGGATCTGCCTGACAAGGACAATAATCTTCATTGACCGTCCTCCCTCATTGAGATTATTCATCAAAAGTGGAAAAACATCATATGCTAGCTTACTAGCGGCACTCATGATAGATCCGTACCCAATTCAGGGTACGTTGCAGCAATCCGCTACGTATAAGAAAAAGTGGGCTCCAATGAAGGAGTAATGTGCATGTCACTTACGGACATTTTGATTCCGCAACTCGGTGAAGGCTTGCAGGAAGTCGTTCTGCTGACGGTAAATAAGAAGCCCGGCGACTATGTGAAGCGGGACGAGTTGCTTTACAGCATGGAAACGGATAAGGCCGTGATGGAGGTGGAGTCCCCTTACGAGGGTGTTCTCACCGAATGGCTGGCGACTGAAGGAGCGGTGCTGGCAATTGGCGCGACTGTGGCCCGCATGGAGACGGATGCGACTGCGGCGAGCGCGGTTGCCGAGCCGTCGACGTCCACGAACGGCCATGTGCCGCCGTCGACCGAGTCGACCCAGATCCAGATCCCGCCGCGAACGCGGGCGCACGCCAAGGAACACGGGGTGAGCGACGAAGAGTTGCGATCGATCCCGGCTCCGAGCGGGAAGCTGATGCCCGCGGACGTTGATGCGTACCTAGCGACGCGAGCCTCGGATATTAAACCAGAGGCCAAATGGCCCGCGGCCATTGAAGAAAAGGGATTTGTCGACCGGCCGCTGTCACAGCAGCAGCGTTTGTTTGTCCATCGGCTCAAACGAAGTGCGCAGACGGTGGTGCCGGCGACGATAAAGCAGGTGGTCGACTGGTCCTCGATCAGTCGCGCCGTCGCGGACCAGCGCGTGCGGGCTGTCGACGTTAAGCCGACGGAGTTCCAGACGTTCGCCTACTGCGTCGCCCAGACGGTCGGGAACTTTCCTAAGTTCCGGTCCAATCTTGTGAGCGACGACACCGCACGGGAGTACGCTCATGTCAACCTTGGAATCGCCGTGGCAAGGCCCAACGATGACCTCGTGACGGCTGTGGTGACGTCGGCCGATGCCCTGGGCTACCTCGACTTCGTTGCGGCGGCGCAGGAGCGGATCAAGGCGGCGCGCGACGGTAACGATCAGGCAGGCGCGGACACACACCTTTTGCTCACTTATATGGGATCCTTCGGAGTGGTCGACGCCATCCCGGTGCTGGTCTCTCCGGCAATCGCGGTCCTGTTCATCGGGTCGACATACGAGCAGGGTGGGCGAACCGTGGCAAATCTGGTCATGACCTTCGACCACCGCCTCATCAACGGTGTCGAGGCGGCGCGGTTTTTGCAGGCGGTCGTAGCGAAAGTGGAAAAGGTCGAGGAGTTAGGATTCGGAATTTAGCATGGATTTAAGGATGGACGGGATTTAAGAGAGCATCGGCTGGATGTTTAGGAGCATTTAATGGCAAGTCAGACACTCGCAGACCGACTGAGCAATTACGCCGCGAATTTGAACTACGAAGACTTGCCGCCCGATGTGATCCACGAGGCCAAGCGTCGTCTTATCGACAGCCTCGGCTGTGCGATGGGCGCGTACCCGAGCGAGCCGGCGACGATCGCGCGCGCGTTGGCGTCTACAGTGACGTCGACTACGCCGGCGACTGTCGTGGGGACGTCGACGACGACGTCTCCCGAGATGGCCGCCTTTGCCAACGGTGTCCATTTCCGCTATCTCGACTACAACGATACCTACCTCTCCAAGGAGCCCGCGCATCCCAGCGACAATCTCGCGGCGGTGCTTGCCGTGGCCGAATCGGAATCTAAGTCGGGTAAGGATGTCATCCTGGCGACGGTCCTCGCCTATGAAATCCAGTGCCGCATGTGCGACGCGGCCAGTATTCGGTCGCGCGGCTGGGACCACGTCACCTACGGCTCGTTCTCGACTTCCCTCGCCGCCGGAAGGCTCATGGGACTGAGTGTCGACCAGTTGACCGACGCGCAAGGTTTGGCGGGCGTCCCTAATAATGCGATGCGGCAAACGCGCGTGGGTATGCTGTCTCATTGGAAAGGCTGCGCGTTTGCCAACGCCAGCCGCAACGGCGTTTTCGCTGCGCTCCTCGCGAAGCACGGGATGACGGGAGCGTCGGAGGTCTTCGAGGGGCCGATGGGGTTCTTCAACCAGGTGAGCGGTCCGTTCGACTTGCCAACTTTGGGTGGTATCGACGGCGCCGATTTCATGATCACCAAGACCTACATCAAGTACTTCCCGGCCGAGTACCATTCCCAGAGCGCCATCGACGCGGCTCTCGTCCTGCGGCCGCAGCTTGGGGGGACGGCGCTCGATACCATTCGGAGCATTACCATTGAGACGTTCAACGCTGCCGTCGAGATCATCGGCGGCGAACCCGAGAAATGGCGCCCGACGACCCGCGAGACTGCCGATCACAGTCTCCCCTACTGTGTCGCCGTCGCTCTCGTCGATGGCGTCGTGACCCTCGACTCATTCGACGATGCACACCTGGAGAACGAAGCGTTGATCGGACTCGTCCAGAAGATAGAGGTCAAAGCGAACGCGGACCTCGACAAGAAGTACCCCGACGGGATCCCGAACCTGGTTCGCATCCGCACAGTCGACGGCCGCACGCTGGAACATGAAGTGACCTATCCACGCGGCCACGCCGGCAATCCGATGACGGATGACGAGGTCGAGGCCAAGTTCCGGTCGATGGCGGGGCCGATGCTGGCGGAGTCGACGATCGTCGAGGCTTTAGATCGATGCTGGCGGTTGGAGGAGCAGACGGATATCGGGGAGTTGCTGCGGCTGTTTGAGGTGAAGTAGTTATGTTGTTATCCGGATACTTTGCGAGACGACGTAGAAAGCAGGCAATAGATCTCTACCTGAGGAAGCTACGTCCGCAACTAGGTCGGCTGTTCGGAAAGGCCGAACACTACACGCTGGACCAGGTGCAAGAAGCCATTACTGCTGCGGAATTGCCTGAGGGCTTCGCGGAAGTTGGCCTCGCGATCTATTGCACAGCCGAGGACTTCCGCATTTTTCAGAATGGCAGCGGCAATCCGCGGACTTATTCGGAAGCAAGAGACGAGATCGGGAATCTGTTCTTCTTAGGTAATTCGAGGTTCTCTCAATCCGACGTAACCCGTTATGCGCAGTCGAGACAGCAGAGCCGCCAATTTGGCCCTTCGATTTCAGCGGACGATGAAGCTATTGGCAAATATGGCTCAGGAATTTGAATTAGAGCTGTGGGCCTTTAGTAACCTAGCTCCCAGATGATCTACGAGACGCCTTGAAGACTGATTCCACCATGACTAAACCATCCGCTGGTTCCAAGTTCCGTAAGCTCCTCAATCAAGGCTTCGTCACGATGCCCGGCGTGTACAACGCCATCACGGCGAAGCTGGCGCGAGCGGCGGGGTTTGACGCGCTATACCTGAGCGGGGCCGGGGTGACGAACGCGACGACCGGCTACCCCGACATCGCCCTATTGACCCTCACTGAGATG
>Ga0070658_10003195_pt1 | contig 13523 bp, 11 predicted proteins | sample KBSC13metaG_FD_64664 | JGI IMG/M metagenome (GOLD analysis project Ga0070658, IMG submission 64664) | Corn rhizosphere microbial communities from Kellogg Biological Station, Michigan, USA - KBS C1-3 metaG | ecosystem: Host-associated > Plants > Roots > Rhizosphere > Soil ... | reverse complement strand
GACGCCCACTACGGCCGTCACGCAGGACGATCTCAATAAGATCCAGGTTCTAATCGACAAGTTCCAGCCGCAGCTCGACGCCATCCAGGCCGACGTCGCCAAGGCACAGGCCGATATCGACGGCCTCCGGCAGAACATCGCCGACATGCGGGTGGACATCCAGGACGCAAAAGACCTCGCCGGTAAGGCGCAGAGCACCGCCGACAATTCGTACGGCTTCGGCGGCAAGCGCAAGTTCCAGATCACCGGCTACATCCAGGGTCGTTACATAGCCGCCGGTTCCAGTGAGCAGACGGATCCCAATAAGCTCCACTACCCCACCGGTAAGGCCGCCAATAGCAGCGCTTACAACGGCACCTACCAATCGGGCACCAACGCGGCGACGGCCGAAGTTCGACGCTCCCGCATCAAGTTCATCGGACAGTCGTCGGTGCATACAAAGTACGTCATCCAGCTCGACGCCAACAGCAACAACTCGGCGACCCCGGTGAGCGTGCGCGAAGGCAATATCAACTACACCTTCAATGACGGAAACCCGAACCGCAACGTGACATTCACCGCGGGCATCTTCGCCAATCCGTTCGGATATGAACTGCCGACGTCGTCCGCGTCGATCCTGTCGGTGGAGCGACCGCTCGCGTTTGCCGAAACAGGTCCCGGCCTCTTCAACGGCCAGGACTACGACAAGGGCGCTCAGCTGCTCTATCCGTCCGGCCGCACCAAGTACACCTTCGCCGCCATCAGCGGAGCGGGTTACGGAACCGGCGCCTTCCCCGCGACCGACACCGATCGACAGCTCGACCAGGTCTATCGCATCGCGTACAACGGCGGCAGCAAGCTCTCCGGAGGCGCGTCCTACTACTACGGCAAGCTTTCGACAGTGGGCACGCCTTACGTTCGCATGCGCAAAGAGCTGCAGGGCGCGGATCTCCAGTACACGCCGAGCAAGAACGTCTTTGTGAACGGCGAGTGGGTCAACGGTATCTTCGAGCAGCGCACGGCGTTCGCCGGCGCCACCGAAGCGGCCCTTGCCCCAGCGACTGTGGCCGCACCCGGCAACCATGTCGAGGGCTGGTACGCTCAAGGCGGATACATCATCTCGCCGGCAGGCTCGCACCCCTTGACGCTAGGTGTCAGCTACGACGTCTTCCGCCGCGCTACCGACGGCGCCGGATCGGATGCCAGCTACGATGACAAGAACATCGGCTACGGCGTCCTCTACGCCCTCGACTCCATGACTCGCCTGCGCTTCTGGTATGAGACACCGAACAAGGTCGCCCACGTGCCGACCGCGGTCGATCCTCAGAAGGTCGGGTTGTTCACGGCGGAGATTCAGGCCAAGTTCTAAGGCCAATGAAACGGAGCTAGCCGCAGAGCAGGAGGAGTTAATGAGATCCTTTAAGATCCTCATTAATGTACGATTACTCTACGGTTAGTCTCCTCCCACATCGAATTTCCCGAAATTTAACATTCTCTTAATATATTTAACCAAGCCTTAATGGGCCATCTGACATACTTAAGCAAGAGGCGGACTACAGTTCCCGCCTCTGAAGCAAGCGGTCGGACCGTGCCTCGTTATTGGCGCCCGTTCCGCGTTGGAGAAAAGATAACATGCGTTCAATCGCTAAGATGGCGGCCGTCGTTGGCGCAGCCGCAATGCTCGTAACGGCAGCCCATGCCGACGTTCTCAATGGGGCGGGAGCCACCTTCCCCCAGCCGCTCTACCAGAAATGGTTCCAGGAATATAAGGACAAAACCGGCGTAGAGATCAACTACCAGGGTATCGGTTCCGGCGGCGGTATCAAGAACATCACCGCCCACTCCGTCGATTTTGGCGCCTCCGACGCGCCGATGAACGACTCCGAACTCGCACAGGCTCCGGGTATCATTCATATACCGACAGTGGCCGGCGCGGTCGTCATTGCCTATAACAACGGCATCGGCCCGGGGATCCATTTGACCGGCGACGTTATCGCCGACATTTTCGCGGGCAAGATCAAGAATTGGGACGATCCCCGCATCACCAAGCTGAGCCCCGGAACCAAGTTTCCGAGCACGGCCATCACGCCGTTCCACCGCTCGGACGGTTCGGGAACCACGAACATCTTCACCACTTACCTGAGCCAGGTAAGCAGTGACTGGGACGGAAGCGTTGGTCACGGCAAAAGCGTCAAGTGGCCGATCGGCTTCGGCGGCAAGGGCAACCCCGGCGTTGCCGCGCTGATCCAGCAGACCGATGGCGGCATCGGCTACATCGAGCTTGCATATGCCGTCGCGCACAATATCTCGTATGCGGCCGTCCGCAACTCGAAGGGCAACTTCATCTATCCGACCGTCGAAGCGACCACGATTGCGGCCGAAGGCAGTACCCTTCCAAAGGACTTCCGCAAGGTCATTACGAACACGTCGGCTCCGAAGGGCTACCCGATCACCGGCTTCACCTTCTTGCTCGTCTACCAGAACGGCAGCAAGCCGGACGTCAAGAAGTTCTTGAACTGGATGCTTACCGACGGTCAGTCCAACGTGACCGGCCAGGACAAAGATCTGCTCTACGCCCCGCTCCCGGACAACGTTCGGAAGCGAGCCCAGGCCGCGGTTGCCTCGATGAAATAGCCGTGCTGGTCTGCGGCGCGCGTCTTGCGCCCTCAAAGTGGGCATACTGACGTCTGAGACGCGCGCCCGCGGACAGCTATCTGTAAGGTATAGTTTTTATGGCAGAAAGCCTGATCGAACCGCCGACACGTTCACCGCAGCCGACGATGGCGGCGAGCGGCGTTGACTTATCTCGATCCTCTTCGTTTGGCGTTCGATATGGTGACAAGATCTACAGCCTGATCACCTTTCTCGCCGCTGTCAGCATCTTTGTCATCATCGTTACGATCGCGTGGAACCTCGCCGCCGCGAGTAAAGATTCCATTAACCACTTCGGTTTCAAGTACGTCACCGGATCGGACTGGGACGAAACGCGCGACGTCTACAACATCCTCCCGTTCATTTTCGGCACACTCTACTCTTCGCTAATCGCGCTCCTCCTGGCAGTTCCAGTGAGCGTCGGCGCCGCGATCTTCCTGTCGGAACTCGCGCCCAAGTGGATACGGACGCCGATGACGTTCTTAATCGAACTCCTCGCCGCCATCCCAAGTGTTGTCTACGGCCTTTGGGGAATCTTCGTGATGATCCCCTGGCTCAAGACCTACATCATGCAGCCGATTTCGAAGTCGCCCACGCACAATTTTTTCCTGTTTCAGGGCCAGGCGATCGGCCCCAGCATGCTGGCCGCGGGCGTCGTCCTCGCGATCATGGTGACGCCGTTCATCACCGCCATCACCCGCGACATTCTCCGCGCAATCCCACGTGCCCAGCGAGAAGGCTCCTATGCGCTGGGGGCGACTCAATGGGAAACGATCTCGCAAGTAGTGCTTCCCTATGCCAAATCCGGTATCATCGGAGCGATTATCCTGGGGCTTGGCCGCGCCCTTGGAGAGACGATGGCGGTCACCATGGTGATCGGCAATCAGTCCGCGAACAATGGCGTCTCCTGGTCGCTCTTCAGTCCCGGATACACAATGTCGAGCGCGCTCGCCAACAAGTTCAACGAAGCGCCTCCCGGCCTGAATCTCTCTGCGCTGATCGAGATCGGTTTTGTCCTCTTCATCGTGGCGATCGTCGTAAACATGTTTGCCCGTTTGCTGGTGCGGTATACCGCCAAGGATCTGCAGGGACGATAAGAAAATGGCCGTCGCAACTATCTCACAACATAACAAAGGTCACCTCTCCTGGCGTAAGTTCGTCAACGCGCTCATGCTCCGCCTGTGCACTCTGGGCGCGGTGCTAGCGGTGGTGGTCCTTGGATTAGTTCTCTATTTCCTCGTCTCGCGTGGGATCACCGCGTTGACGCCACACTTCTTCACCGCGACACCAAACCACGATAATGAGAAGGCCGGCGGTATGGCGCAGTCGATCTTCGGCACGCTCGTCCTGCTTTTCATTGCCTCGTGTATCGGACTTCCGTTTGGGATCCTCGGTGGCATCTATCAGGTCGAATCACGCGGCAAGTTCGCATCGACAGTACGCTTCCTCACCGATGTCCTTAACGGTATCCCGTCGATCGTCATCGGCATCTTCGTCTATGCCGTTGCTGTCGCACCGGTCGCAAAGATGCACCCCGGATCCGGCTTCTCCGCGCAAGCCGGCGGGCTGGCTCTGGGCATCATGATGATCCCCACCGTCATGCGGACGACCGAGGAGATCCTCCGGCTAGTGCCCTTCTCGATGACCGAGGCCTCACTGGGCCTCGGCGCTACTCGATGGCGCACCATGTGGAGCGTGGTTTTGCCGGCCGCACGCGGGGGGATCATCACAGGTGTGATGCTCGCCCTGGCTCGAATCGCCGGTGAAACCGCGCCGCTCCTCTTTACGATCCTTGGCAACGAATACTTTTCGACGCATCCCGGACGCGTTCTCGGCTTTCACACGCAGGTGCCGACCCTCAATGCCCCCATCGACGCCCTACCTTTGCGGATCTACAACTATGCAATGGGCGTCGACCCGGATCAGCAGCATCTCGCATGGGCGGGAGCACTGGTCCTAATCCTTATGATCCTGATATTCAGCATCGCGGCGCGTTCTGCAACCCGCAACAAGTTTATGGAAGAGAAATAACCATGACTATGGCTAATCTAGACCCTCAAATGCTACCTGTCTCGAATGTCGCGCTGCCGTCGATGATGCAAGATCGTGACGATTCCGGATCACAGGACGACATTGTCGTTCCCAAGATCGTGGCTCAGGGGGTCGACTTTCACTACGGTCAATTCCATGCGCTCAAAAACATCAACATCACCGTTGGCGAGCGCCAGGTCACTGCACTGATCGGTCCGTCGGGATGCGGTAAGTCGACATTCCTGCGCACGATCAACCGCATGAACGACCTGATCGACGGCACCCGCCTCACCGGCAAGATGACCCTCGACAACCAGGATGTGTACGACCGCGGCGTCGATGTCGTCCACCTTCGGAAGCGCGTCGGCATGGTGTTCCAGAAGCCGAATCCGTTCCCGATGTCAATCTACGACAACATTACCTACGGGCCCCGCATTCACGGCATCACGAACCGCAAGGCGCTCACCGAGATCGTCGAGCGCACGCTGGAAGGCGCGGCGCTGTGGAATGAAGTCAAGGACAAGCTCAAGCAGAGCGCCTTCGCCCTGTCTGGCGGTCAACAGCAGCGTCTCTGCATCGCCCGCGTACTGGCGGTCGAGCCAGATGTCATCTTGATGGACGAGCCCTGCTCCGCGCTTGACCCCAACAGCACGTTCCGAATCGAGCAGCTCATCGAGGATCTGCGGACTAAGTACACGATCGTAATCGTCACGCACAACATGCAGCAAGCCGCGCGCGTCTCACAATACACCGGCTTCTTTATGCAAGGCGAGTTGAAAGAGTTCGACAAGACGTCGAACATCTTCACCCGCCCCACGCATCAGGAAACGGAAGCATACGTCAGCGGCCGCTTCGGTTGATGGGTGGACATCTTCCGCTAACCAACGATATCCGCGCCTTGGTGTAAAAACGCGAGTAGCAACGGATCACCATAACGGTGCGAAGCGTCATTTAGCTGCGCGTTTTATACCCGCCGAATCTGTGGCCTCCCCGTAAATAGATTGGGATTGGCAGAGACACACTTATGAAAATTCTTGTTGTCGACGATGAGCCGACAATTGTGGAGACGGTTTCCTACAATCTCCGCCTGGAGAATTTCGAAACCGTCTCGGCAACCACTGCTGAACAGTGCCTTGACCTGGCGCGCAAAGAGAATCCGGACCTCGTGTTGCTCGATGTCATGCTTCCGTCGGCGAACGGATTTGAGATATGCCGGCGTCTTCGTCAGTTTAGCGACGTGCCGGTGATCATGCTGACAGCCAGGGCGGAAGAGACGGATCGCATCGTCGGCCTCGAGATCGGCGCCGACGACTACGTGACGAAGCCGTTTAGCATGCGCGAGTTGATGGCCCGCGTCAAATCAGTGCTCCGGCGACGAACAGCACAGTCGAGCGCGGCCGTCGTCGACACCATGATCCGCGTCGGCAACATCATCATCGACGCCCCCCGTCACGAGGTCATGCGGGACGGCGTGCCGTTGGAGCTGTCGCGCAAGGAGTTCGAGCTCCTACACCACTTTGTTAAGAACATGAACCGCACGATCTCCCGGGAGAGCCTGCTAGATGAGGTCTGGGGGAAGGACATGTGCGTCGGAGAGCGAACGGTCGACGTCCACGTTCGCTGGCTTCGGGAGAAGATCGAAGAAGATCCGTCGATGCCAAAACGCCTGCTCACCGTTCGCGGTGTGGGCTATCAGTTCCGGTACGAGTAAAGAATGCCGTCGATTCTGCCGCAGCCAGCAATCGTATTGCTGTTTGCCGTTATTGCTTATGCGGTCATGGTGACGCGAGAGCTCATCAGAACCAGGGCGCGAATGTCGGAACAAATGGTCGACGCGGATGTGCGACGCCGAGACCTTGAGCGACGCCTCATCGACGTCAGCGGGCAGTACGATGCCCTTGTCGAGCTGTCGGATATCGGCGTTCTGGTCCTCGATGAAGCAGGGCTTATCCTGCGCGGCAATTCAAAAGCGGCGGAGTGGCTGCACACTACGGAACGGGCAATGCTCGGCCTCAACCTCCTAGAAGCCTCCCTTTCACACGGACTTGAGTCGCTGTTTATTGAGTCGGCTGCGTCGGGATTTGTGCGTCGCGAGTTGCGCGTAGCCGGTCACTCCGGCGAGAACGATTTAGTGGTTACAGTTGCGCCTGTTAAGACGACTCTCGAGCGCAAACGCTTCCTATTAATCCTCGAAAACGTGACGCAATTGCGACGTCTAGAGACCGTGCGGCGCGACTTCGTGGCCAACGTTTCGCACGAATTGCGCACGCCCCTCACAAGCATTCGCGCGGTCGCCGAGACGCTGCAGCAAGCGCCCCTCCAGGATCGGGGAATGGTGGATCGGTTCCTCGGCATGATCGTCACGGAATCGGAACGACTGACGCGAATTTCAGATGACTTGCTGGTGCTCTCGTCGGCAGAATCGAAACCGCCGCTGAAGACTAAGGTCAATCTGGGAGAGCTGCTAACGAACGTCATCAACCGGTCGCAGCGCCAGGCGGGGAAGTGCGGTGTTAGTCTTTCCGCAGAGATTCCGGATGACGTATTTGTCTTCGCGAATCACGATCAACTCGATCAAGTTATCGTTAATCTCGTCGACAATGCAATAAAATATACACAAGAAAACGGAACAGTTCGAGTCGTTTTGGAAAAGAATAATGACACGGTCTTGGTACAGGTTTCTGACACTGGAATCGGTATAATGCAACAAGACTTGTCACGCATTTTTGAACGATTCTATCGCGTTGACAAAGCACGTTCTCGCGAAACCGGCGGAACAGGATTGGGCCTTTCCATCGTCAAACATATTGTGGAGTCCCATGGTGGCCAGGTCACCGTCGAGAGCGAATATAATCGTGGGTCGACGTTCAGTTTTTCATTGCCAAATGGCGAATGTGAAAACCCCGTCGAGCAAGATTTTCTAGTTACAAAATAACGTACACTGTTGTATAATGAATGTAATGGATTAAGTTCGCACCAAGGGCATCGTTAGTCCGTTCCAACCCTATCATGCTAGCGCACCGAAATTTGGCGCATAACTCAGTCGATTGGTGGCCCAATGACCCGGACACATTATGATGTAGAATTGGAGACCCTGCGGCATCTCCTATTGAAGATGGGCAGTCAAGTCGATGAGATGGTCGGTGAGGCAATGGACTCGCTGACACAGCAGGACGTCCCTCTGGCCGAAGCCGTGATGCGCGCCGACGACAGCGTCGACGACCTCGATATCCAGATCGAGAGCCAGTGCATGCGTCTCATTGCGCTGCAGCAGCCCATGGCGCGGGATCTTCGGTTGATCGGCACCGCGATGAAGGTCATCACGGACCTGGAGCGAATTGGTGACCACGCCGTCGACATCGCCAAGGTCGCCCGCAAGCTCGCACGCGACAGCTTCTACAAGCCGCTGGTGGACTTGCCTCGCATGAGCGCGATGGTCCGCAGCATGCTGCACGACGCCCTCGCCGCTTTCGTCACGCACGACCTCGGCCTCGTCGAGCGTGTTGTGGTGGCGGACGACGAAGTCGACCACTTGTTCCACCAAATCCGCTCGGAGCTGCACACGGCCATGGAGCGAAGCTCGAACCTGGTCGTACAGGCGTCGTACCTGCTTTTCGTCGCGCACTACCTGGAGCGCATTGCCGATCATACGGTCAACATCGCCGAGCGCGTGTACTACGTCGAGACCAGCAGCCTCGCCCAGCTCGCCAAGAGCCACAAATCCCACGGCGAAACCGCGGCCTAGCCAATTGGCATTGGGGCGTGATCCCTGTGGGTCGGCTGACACGACCGGTCCTGGCGAGAGATTGCGCTCATTTGCGCCGTTGTCCCTGTTGAGTCTCTCATTTCGTTCGTCTTCTTAACGGCCCGTCCTGCCAGGCGCAGGGCGGGCCGTTTCGTCGCCTATCTACACAAGGGCCCGCCCTCCACGTAGGGGTTCCCGCCGGCGAGCCGAGCGCGCCTAAGGGACACCCGTTGATATTCGAAACAACTTACTAAATCATCGCGTCAGGTCAGAGTCGAAAAAAGAGGCCGCGGCGTGACCGCGGCCAAAAATTTTGGGGATGAGCATAGGGGGGAGTTTGCTAGCTCCCTTGTGCCACGTTAAAATAGTACCGCGCGCCGCGTTAAGCTCCCGTTAACGATTCAATAAGTTCTGGTTAAATATTCCGGCCGGCCGTTTTAACATAAAGTTAACGAATTCTTAGCGACGTCTTAACGTGATCCCAAGGGCAAATTCAGTACTATTGAATCGAGCCCGTGCCGATTACGATGTCGACAACGACGCCGCGTTTGCGGGCCTGTAAGGAGGTTCGAAATGCGACGTGCAAGCTTGTCCGGCGAGGTTGAAAATGGCCGTCCCGCGGTCGGTCAGCCTGTTTGCATGGTGCAGAGCGTCCTCACCAACCACACGGGACGAGGCGGGAATCCCTCGTTCCCGGTCGTCACCCCGGTCGTTTTTCGAGACCTTAATCTCGTCTATATCTATGCCGACGGCACCCGGTGCGCCGTCCCACTGTACGATAAATTCCACGTTCGCGCGTGCGATCTCGACACCGGCAAATTCTTCCTTCAGAGCGCCGGATTTCCCGTCCGACATCCCGACCACGGCGCCTTGTCGCAGATCACCGTGGAGGGCTATTTCAGTACTGCCCTGCTCCAGGTCAAGCCCGCGCCTGTTGGCGGGTCTTTTGTCGCGGAGATTGCGCCGGAGTTCGGCCTCACCGTACCGCACGCATCGACGGACACGTTCGTCACGCTCTGCGCCGCCGACCTTGCCGGCAATCGATATCCGGTTGGGACTTTCAGCATGGTGGAGGTCGTCGAAGCGTCGAACGACGTCGAGCAGATGGTCGTGGCGCGGTAGGCCTTTTTTGCGAAGTTCGCCCACGAGAGGGGCTGTTATACATGGGAGAGACTATGGCTGCCGACATTCAGAGTAAGTTTCATTTTGGCAACGTCACCATGCCCGGCCGAAATCACGGCGCGGGCGTTACCCGGCAGTTCTACTATCACCTCACCAATCAGACGGCGGCCGGAGAAAGCGCGCTGTTCCCCGTGGCCACCGACGCGGTCCTCAAGGACCTGCGTATCGTCCAGTGGCACACGGACGGGTCCTGCCGCTCGGTCGACCTGGTCGACGGCGACGGTCTTCGGTGCCGCACGCTGGACACGGGCACGGTGTTCCTGGAGAGCGTCGACAATCCTCCGCCCCACCCCTTCGCGCTGGAGGCTGTGTGCGTCTTCGGTCGCATCGAGCCAACCGTACTGGAAGTGCGCGACTTAATCGAAGGTCTGGGCCGGATCGTTCGTGTCCGCGGCGAGTTCCTCATCGACATCGTCGATCCCAATCCGGGGGCGTTCCTGACTATCAGCGTCAGCGACCGCGAAGGCAATCGATACGCCGTCGGTACTATTGGGATTTTGGAAGCCCACTAAGCAACTGGCGCTACGGAATCAACACATGTGCACATACTCTAAGTATGCAGGCCAGCACGCGCAGCGCCGGGTCCGAGAGGCGGCGACCGGCCGATTGCGCTGGACGCCCCAACGCTAGTTGGTTTACATCAAAGGGCGATTGCCGGTAAAGTAGCCGTAATGGTTAAGTTACGGTCAATCGTGGGGCAGTTGCCGACTGTTCTTCTCGACATGGTCGCGCCGTACGTCTGCTACTTGTTCTTGAAACGACAGGGGCTTTCGGAGGCGAACGCGCTGGCGTGGACGGCGGTATTCCCCGGATTCAAGGTCGCCTTCGACCTCATACGCAGCCGGCGAATCGATGTCGTCGGCTGCGTCGTCATCTGGGAAGTCGTCCTGACGGTGACGTTGACGGCTCTCTTCCACAATGCACGCTTGATCCTGCTTAAGGGCCCCGTGCAGGTAGCAGCGCTCGGATTGGCCTGCCTGGTGTCGCTGGCCTTCCGGTCACCGCTGGCGTCGATGCTGGCGCAGCTCTTCACCCACAAGGCGCTGCACGTGGGCGATCAGCACATCGGCGACCTGAAATCGGCCGATCCCCGGCGGCTCCGGACCGTCACCATCATCTGGGCGTTAGCATCCCTTGTCGATGCCGTCCTTCGCACCGCGATGATCTTCTCCATGCCGATCCCCGCGTACATCGTCGCGTCCCGAATCGTCCAGACCTTCTACTTCACGGGACTTGGCGTGTGGACGTTCGGATACCTGCGCGCGGGACGCAGCAGCACGGCCACTAGCTAAAGGGCAGGTTGAGGCGTTCGCGTGTCGCTTCCGTCAGGGCATCGTCGGCCAAGCGGGACAGGATGCCGTAGATCCGCACCTCGTATTCCTTGGTGCGCAGTGTCTCCTCAGCCAGAATGCATTCCGCGTAGAGTTCGAGAGCTCGACGGAGTGCCGCGGTGGCGGCGCCCATTCGATTCTGTTCCATTGCGATGGAGGCGTGCTCCTCCAGAAGCATCGCAGCCGCCAGCGCACGACCGGCGTCAAGCTGACTGCCCGACCGAAACGACATCGACGCCATCGACTCGGGCAATGCCAGAACAGTCGGCACAGCCAGACCGCTCAGGTTCTGAAACGCTTTACCTATCTCCACCTGCGCCGCCGGAAAGTCACAATCGACCTTAAGTCCCAGTACCTTCGCCAACACAAGCGCAATCGCCTCGATCTGCTGCTCGATATATCCCGCACTTCGCCTCTGATACACGGTCGTTCCCTTCCGACACTCGCCACGATTTGCTGATTTCAGTATACAAGCCGCAATTGGTTTATCGAACGGCGGATTTTGGAATATGGAATGTATTAGAGAGCCATTAGGACTGATCGGATTGGGAAGATGGAATCAAGAAATAGCAAAGTAAGTTCGGATGGTTCCGACAACTCGATCCGGAACATGATCGACGAGGCGAAAGAAATCAACGAACGCGGCCGACGCAGTGCTGCCGGCGCAAGATTTATGTCCGAGTTGTTGGATTACATCACTTCGGAGTCGAAGCGACGAGCAACCCCAGTGCATCCAGACGCACGATTGCCAAATACTCGGTCAACACTGAGTGTGGAGGCGAAACAAGAGGGTCCGGGGGGTAATGGAGAGGCATAACTTGCGGCGGGGCGCCGACTCGGCAGGATGAACATACCGACGTCCCGCGGCAAGTTATTACTGAGGATCTAGCTCGACCGTCGACGAGCGATTACCTGACGGTCGACTTCTCGGTCAATGGCGGTGAGTATCTCCTCGCCGCGTGTGCCAAGGTCCTTTTTAGCTACCTGATCTCTGAAGAGCAACAGAGCCCTGAGCATTGCTTCCGGCAATCGTGGGATCTGCGTTCCGTTCACCACGAAGATCGCCACCTTGGTATCTTCCTCAAAACGAAACTGCTCCGGCCCTACTCGCAGCCAGTGGTTTACAATATTCGAGGCAGTACTGGGCGCCGTCTCGTGAACAACGGTAAGATCAGTCGTTTGGATGCTCACTTTCCTCCTCCTTACGTTCCGATCCTTGCTGGGAGCTAGCATACCGTTCACTTAGCAACACTTGATTCTACCAACCAATCGATCTTTCCTCCTATTTTATATGATTTCAACAAAAATAAATCTCATTGTCGCGAATAGACCTTAACGAGAGAAAACGCACCAAAGGATTTGGCGGATGAACTTTCACGTTCACGCCTCGTCTAAGTAGTTGGTGACACAGCTCATCCGGGAACGCGTTGATCGGTCCGGCGTTATTTAAGTGTATCAAGCCGCCCACCTCAAATGGCCCGAGGTGGGATACTGTATTGATCGAACCAGCTGTGTTGAACCGGTGTAAGGAGCAATGAACTTGAAAAACTCTGACAATTGGCGACGCCGCCTTGTGACGGCGTCGGGAATAGCAGCCGCGGGGCTGGCATTTGCGCTGCCCGCGATGGCCGACTCGCCGGTGTCGATGGCCCCACCGGTCGATGGAGGTTATCAACAGGTCGTGACGGAGTCGACAGTGAACAACGGTGGCGACGATACCGTCTTTCTCTGGAGCGACGTCCCAAACGGCCAGGAAGTCACGATTACGCGCGCCGTCTTTGACCGTGGCGGGTATCAGCTTTACGACGATGTCGGCGAGACGATCGTCGTCCCGTTTAGCAACAACAATCTTTACGTGATGAAGTTTGGGGTATCGGACAACGGCCACATGTACTTCGTCGACGACAACGGCACGCCCATCCTCTTCGTTCCGCGCAACGGCTACCTTGAGAATGCCACGGTTAGCGGCGCCCGATGGTATCCCTTTACGCAGGATTTCCATCCGACCGAACCGGTCTATCTGGGCGTCGCGCCGAGTTGGAACTCATACGTCACCATGGGCTGGTATCCGGATATGTACTACTCGGGTGGGTATTGGTGTAACGATCCATACCTGCGCGGTGGCATCTTCGAGCCGTCGTACGGTCTCGAGATCGTCATCGGTAACAACCACTTCCGTGGATGGACGCCGTACCATGACTATTACTACTACAACCCGGCCCCATACCGAGTAGGTTGGTATAACCGAGACCACTATTCGTGGGCCACACAGCCTCATCGTGATCGTCAATTCTGGGGCGGTGGCGACCACTGGTCGAGACCGTCGAGGCCGACCGGTCCAACGAGCCGTTGGGAAACGTTCCGGACCGGCAGATCAAACAACTGGGATGGGAGCGACCATTCGACGCGGAGTTGGAACAATCGAGGCAATCAGAGCTGGGGCAGCGGCGGACGTCAGACTACCACAGGCCGGACTTCGGACACGCATACCTGGCGCGGCGGCACCTCAACAGGGTCCGATCGATGGAATGGCTCGACCGGCGGTACGCATACGAACCGCGGCGGCACGTCGACCTGGTCGAACGGCGGCGGAGGCTCGACGT
>Ga0070658_10003194_pt1 | contig 13523 bp, 12 predicted proteins | sample KBSC13metaG_FD_64664 | JGI IMG/M metagenome (GOLD analysis project Ga0070658, IMG submission 64664) | Corn rhizosphere microbial communities from Kellogg Biological Station, Michigan, USA - KBS C1-3 metaG | ecosystem: Host-associated > Plants > Roots > Rhizosphere > Soil ... | reverse complement strand
AGGCAGCTACCTGATCACGCCGTAGTTCACCTCCACGACGACCTTCCTGCCGCCCCAGCAGCAGCAAAGCGCCGCCACGGCTGCGCTGTCGTCGCTGGGCGTGTTGGCCGGCCTGGCCGGGGGCGGCGTCAAGAACACGGCCGATCAGTACATCTCGCTGATGCAGAGCGTCACGGTCAGTGATCGCATCATCGATCGCTTCGGCCTGATGGCGGCCTATGAAACGAAGTACCACGAGACCACGCGCAAGGCACTCGCAAACCATGTCCAGTTTGCCTTGGGCAAAAAGGACAACCTGATCCATGTATCGGTGACCAGTACCGACCCGCTCCTGGCTGCCAAGATGGCCAACCAGTACGTCGAGGAACTGAGCCACATGACCTCGGTATTGGCCGTCACTGAAGCACAGCAGCGCCGCGTCTTCTTCGAAAAGCAGATGCAGGACATCAAGGCGCGGCTGATCGCCGCGCAGTCGGCGCTTCAGCAAAGCGGCTTCACCGCGGGCGCCATCAAGGCCGAACCGCAAGCCGCGGCCGAACAATATGCCCGGGTGCGCGCAGAAGCCACGACCGCAGAGGTCCGGCTGCAGACCCTGCGCGAATCACTGGCTGACACAGCACCGGAAGTGCGCCAGCAAGCCGCCCAGTTGGCTGCCCTGCATGCACAGCTGGACAAGCTCGCGGCAACGACCCAGCCGGACGCGGCCGGCCCGGACTACGTCAGCAAGTACCGCGAATTCAAGTACCAGGAAACGCTGTTCGACCTGATGTCGAAGCAGTACGAACTGGCGCGCGTCGACGAAAGCCGCGAAGGTGCGCTGATCCAGGTCGTCGACCCCGCACAGCCCGCGGAGTTCAAGAGCTCGCCCAAGCGGCTGTTCATCGGGATCGAAACCGCCCTGGCGGCTGCCTTCGTGGTCGCCGCCTGGCTCATCATCCGGGATCGCCGCCGGATCGCCGCCCGCGCCTGAAGCACGCGGGTCCGGCCGCCGCGTCAGCTTGTCGGCTCGATGCGGCCCTGCGTCATGTCCGCCGCCAGAACTGGCTGACCTTGCCCAGGTTCTTCTGCAGCACCGTCATCGCGCCGCCCACGCCGTGCTGCAGGACGATGCGATAGTCCTCTTTCGTCTTGTTGATGACGCTGCGCAGCGATCGGTTGCTGACGCCGCCGACGCGCATCCGGATCAGTGTCTGCGGCACATAGGCCGCCTTGATCGCGGCCACGAAAAGAAAGCGGACCATCAAGTCGTAGTCCGCCGCGATTCGATAGGCGAGGTCGAAGTTGCCCAGCCGCTCATAGACGGAGCGCCGCACGTAGAACGTCGGATGCGGGGGCATCCATCCCTTTTGCAGATGGGCCCGGGTGTAAGGGCCAGCGCGCCACTCGCGCACGATGCTGCCCAGCCGGTCCCGGCGCACATAGACCAGGTCGCCATAGACTGCCTCGACGCTCGGATCCTCGAAGGCAGCGGCAATGCTGGCAAGGGCGTCGCGACTTGCGAAGACGTCGTCGGCATGGAGGAATCCGATCACATCGCCCGTCGACAGTCGGATCCCCTTGTTGAGCGCATCGTAGATGCCCTGGTCGCGCTCGCTGACGAAGGTCGCAACGCGCGAGCGATAGCCCTCGAGCAGTTCGAGCGTGCCGTCGGTCGACCCCCCGTCGACCAGCACGATTTCGACCTGCGGATAGCTTTGTGAAAGTGTCGAGTCGAGTGAATCGGCAACGGTGTCGCGGCCGTTGTAGACCGCGGTAATGACGGAAATCTTGAGCATCGGCTGCAGGGTTCTCAATCTCTCGAGGCAATGGGTGCCGTTTCGGGCAGACCGTAGATCTCGAAAGTCCGATCGCAGGTCATCGCCCAGGAAAATTCTTGGCCGCGCGCCAAACCGGCAGCAATGCGCTGCTCTCGCTGGCCGGCACGCTGCAAGTCCGCGAACGCCTCGGCGTAGGACGTGGCCGACTGTGTCGAGGCGTATAGCGCAGCCTGGCCGCCTACTTCAGGCAGGGATGCGGCAGCGGAGGACACCACCGGGCAGCCGCAGGCCATGGCCTCCAGAATGGGCAGCCCGAAGCCCTCGTAGTCGGACGGGAAGACGAAACAGAAGGCTTCGGCATACAGGCGACGCAAGCGATCGGTCGGGACGGGGCCATGCTGGATCCAGCGCGAATCCAGGCGCTCGGCCAGGTGCGCCTGCTCTTCTGGCGTCAGTGCAGGACCGACGATTCCCAGACGCAGCCCAGGCGACTGGCGAACCGCTTCGACGGCCAGATCGAAACGCTTGTAGCCGCCCCGTTGTCCAACGAACAGGACCTCGTTGCGTTCCATGTCCGCAGCGGCCGCAGCATCCTGAAAATAGACCGCGTGATCGACAGCCAGCGGAACCGCATGAACTCGTGCGGGGTCGAGTCCAGGGCAGAACTCGAGCACATCCTTGCGTGTGTATTCCGAAATGCAGATCACTTCATCGGCGCGCCGGATGCTGGCCAGCTTCTGTTGGTGATGCACCCACCTGGGCAAGCCACTGCGGTAGCGCTCGTAGATGAAGTCGTAGACGGTGACGACGTACTTGCCCCCACGCTTGTGCGGCAGGCGGTAATAGGAGGTGTGAAACACCGAATCGTCACTGGCCCGACCAGGCAGATAGCGGCTGAACTTGGCGGGCAGCGTCTCGCGCGTGATCCGCGCGCCATCGGGATTCTTCGGCGCATAGGTGCGCGAAATCACATTGCGCGGAAGCAGCATTTCGACCTCGAAATTCTCCGCGGCTTGAGCGCGGGACGTGAGTCGATCCCAGTAGTTGGAGATGCCACCGAATTGCTGCAGGCCGAAGATGATGCAGTCGAATGTGATCCTGGGCTGCTTCGTCGAAGTCGTCATAGGGGGTCGGACGGAATGGGGGCCCGAGCGGGCTGGTACTGATGGCGAACGGGTCGGCGGGCAAACAAGCCGGCTGTCGCTAGCGCCCAAAGCGTCACGTGCAGGACATTGCCAGTGGAAACGATGCCACTGTCGAAGGCCGCAAAGAAAAGAACGGAGATGAGCAGCGGCCGACTCGCGGCTCGCCAGTATCGCTTTCTGCCGAGCAGCCTGTAAAAGGCGCTTGCCCACGCAAGAAAGACCAACAGTCCAGCCAGGCCGCTGCTGGCCAGCAGTTCGATATAGAAGCTGTCGATCGCCAGGCGGCTGCCGACAAGAAGGTCATCGCCCGCCGCGCCGCCCGGCTCGGACAAGGCATCCGACCAGACCTCCAGGCGCAGCGAGCTGAGTTCGTTGATGAGTTCGAAGGCATCGCCCGTCGAGAAAATGAAAAGCAGGGCCGCGATTGCCGCGCCCGCCAGGGCGACGAGCAAGGCAGCGGTCGTTTTCGGGAAGCGCCACAAGCCGATGAAGAGGTAGACGGCAAACGAGACATTGCGTGAACCGATCACCCACAGGCCCAACGGTGCGAGCAGCAGCAGGTTCTTCATGCGCGCCTTGCCCTGCATCAGAACGTAGAGCAGCAAGGGCAGCGCGAAGCACGCGGCGGCTTCCTTGGGGTGCCAATAGCCCATCAACAAGCGGCCGCGGGTGTATTGGTAGGACCAGATCGCATCGAGTTCACCTTGCCTCAACGCCGACAGCGCCGGAATCAGCGCGACCAGCAGCAGGAGCAGGACGTCGTTGCGCCGTCGCTCGATCACGGTCTTCTGCAAGACCCGGCTCACGAGCGGCAGCGCCAACGCGAACACGGCAGCCATCAATGCATACGTGTACAGGCTGCCCACGGCATACACCGCGACGAGCGGCAGGAACACCAGCAGCGAGAACAGGGCCGCATTGGGCGCCGTGGCCAAGGAGAACATCGCGATGGCCAGCATGACGACGTGCTTGGCGGGCGATGTCGACGGTTCGTAGTCCGTGCTCGCATTGCTCGCCACATAGATGACGAAGTAGGCAAAGAACAGCAGGCGTCCGCACGTGTCCACGGCGCTCGAGCTGAGACGCCTGCGTGTCGCAGGCGATGGCAGCGGGCAAGCGGCTCCGGAAGTCACCCGGCGACCCGTCGCTTCAGCAGGCCGGGATGCGGACACTCACCCATGCGGCCGACGAGGAAGTCCCACACGCCGAGAAACATGCCGATATTGGCGCGTCCACGCCCCAGCACCAAGCGGCCCAGGCCGCCAATGACGAGATAGCGCGTCAGGTGATGCGTGAAGAACACGATGTTGCGATACCAAGGGAAGTACTTGCTGCGGAAGAAGTAGGTGTTGCGGAAGAGGTAGTAAAGCTGCAGCCCGACGCGCCCTTCCACCGAACGCGAGCCCGCATGGTAGATCTCGGCATCCAGCACCAGGGCGTTCTTCCAGCCGGCCCGGGCGACGCGCATCGAATACTCGACGTCGTCGATGGCGAAGAAAATATCGTCGTCCTGTACGCCGCATTGCTCGATCGCCGCGCGGCGGATCAGCATGCAGCAGCCGCAGATCAACTCGTTTTCGACCACGCCGTTCCATTCCGGGCGGTCGGGCTGATTGCTGCCGCGGTTCATCGGATTGCCGAAATGGTAGGCGTAGCCACCCAGGCTCCAGATGATCCTCGGGCGCTCGGTCGATGTGCCGTCGCCGTGGAAGGTCTTGCAACCGAGCAGGCCGAGGGTCGGGTCCTTCTCCGCGGCACTCACCATCAGGGACAGGAACGTCGGCGTGACCAGGGTGTCGTTGTTCAGGAACACCACGTAATCGGTGCCGTCAGCCATCGCGTGCTCGATGCCGACGGTGTTGGCGCCGGTGAAGCCGAGGTTGCGGCCGTTCTCCAGGATCGTGAAGCTGCGGATACCGGGGGCCCCCGCCGCCCCTTGGGCGGCCGCATCGCTCGGGCCGACATGGTTCTGCCGGGCCCATTCGCGAAGCGCTTCAAGCGAGGCGGGACGGGACCCGTTGTCCGAGACCACGACGTGCATGTTCGGATAGTCGACGCTCATCAACGAACTCAGGCAACGGCAGGTGTCGTCCTCGCCGTTCCAGTTGATGACGATGACATGGACTTTCGGTGCGGCAGTGGTGCTTGCGGGAGTCATCAAGGACATGGTTGGGGTCTATTCAAGAACGGCTGGTTTCGTGCAACTTGGGTCGGACCGCGACCAGCATCACTTCTTCGCCGAGATGCGCGCCGAGGCTGCATGCGAGGCCTTCCAGGCTCTGCATGGCGTAGGCGGCAAGGTAGTCGAATGCCGTATTGGACATTTTCTCTCCCCGATCCGCGCGCTGGATCAGACGGCTTGCATACCAGATGGCCCGCATCATCCGCGAGGGGGTCCGCAGGCGCTGGACTCGCATGCCGCCGCGCTCGACACAGGCGCGCAGCGTCCTGACGTTGAAGCAATGGATGTGGCGGGGCGGTTCCAGCCCGCGCCAGGCTTCGCGGAAGACGCGGTGGCCGATGCCGTCGATGTTGGGCGTCAGCACGATCAACTTGCCGCCGGGCTTCAGCAATTGCCTGCACTGATCGACCAGGTCGCTCGGCACGTGAACATGCTCGATCACGTGAGACAGGGTCACGACATCGAAGCTGCCTGCCGCAAAGCCGGCGTCGGCCAGCAGGCCCTCCTTCACCGTCAATCCGAAATGCTCGCGCGCGAACTGGGCAGCCACGGTGTCCATCTCATGACCGACCGTATCCCAGCCGAGGCTCTTCATGCAGGCGAGGAAGGCGCCGTTGCCGCAGCCGATGTCGAGGATTCTGCCGCGTTCGCTTGCCCGCAGCCCCAGGACCCGCATCGAGGCCCCTTGGCCCATGCCGGGCAGCAGGCCGAGCGTCCAGGCAAGCACGGCATCCATGGGCCCCTTGCGAAGCTGCGAGTAGCCGAATCGAATGGCGAGCACCGCATCCTGCACGCGCCGGATACCGGCAGTGACGCCGTGCAGGAGACGCCGCGACAGGCTCGTGTTGCGGACATGGGCCTGGAAGGCCGAGCCTGCTGCGGTCACGCCATGGGTGTAGTAAGTCCGGTAGACCTTGGCGATGTCGCCCGGCGTGGGCCTGGGATCCAGCCACATCAGGCTGCACGAAGGGCAATCGTTCATGCCCCAGCTTCCCGGGGCTCCGAAGGTATGGTCCCGCAGGGTCGAATAGCGTGCCTGCCCCTGGGTGCTGCACACCGGGCAAAGAGGAACCTGCTCGATCTGGATGTCGTCAATGAACGGCATTGGACTCGATGTTGGCGTGATGGGAGTCAGGCTGGCCGCGGCGATGGGACGCATGGGCCAGGGCTTGGACCGCATCCAGCAAGCGGGCCGAGGCCTGGCCGTCCAGCGGCCCGAGGAAACGCTCGAGTGGCCATGTGCCCGCCGGTACCTGTGAAGGATCGGACAACAGGGCGTCGATCGTCGTCAGCAGGTCTTCGTTGCGCCGCACCGTCACGACGCCCTCGACTTCGGAGAGGCTTGTCTGGCGCCCTTCCACCGTGGGCACCGGCATCAGGATGACGGTGGTGCCGCCGGCGCGGGCTTCGATGACCACCGTCGAGGGCGGGCTGATCACGATGTCGGCGTCCGAGATCATCTGCAGCAGGTTGCCGCGGTCGCTGATCTCGGTATCCGGCGGCAGGCGTGCGCCGAGGTGCTGGCGGTAGAGCTCGCCGTTCTCCCCCGGGTGCAGCTTGACCGCGATGGAGAAGTCGCCGAAGCGCGGCGCCATCGCATCCAGGATGCCGGCGATGTAGTCGCACACCCAGGTCTCGCTGATGTAGGCCTGCACGCCGGGGTTGCCGGTCGTGATGATCAGGATCTGCGGGCGCGCGGGCTTGCCGGCACCGACCGCGCGCGGAGCGGCCTGCTGGTGCCGCACGTAGCCGTCTGCATTCGGCGAACCGGTGACGAGGACCTGCTCCGGCCGCAGGCCCGCCCGGACATAGTCCTGCGCCACCATGTTCGACCAGAAGGCCGAGTGCGTCGCGGTGTGGTGGTCCCCGTCCTCGGTGTAGTCGAGATGGCCATGCTGCAGCACCAGGCTGGCCTGGCCTTGCAGCGTCGCGACCAGGGTCCAGGCGCGCATCAGCAATTGGCAATCGTTGGGAATCACCAGCAAGGCGGTATGCGGCCGCCCGAGCTCGACATAGGCATCATCGATGGCAGCGAGGGCGACAGGGAATGAGGCCTTCGACAACTCGCCCAGCATGTCGACAAGCAGCGGGTGCAGCCGCGTGTCCGCCACGAGCCGGCCTCGCTGGCGCGCGAAGTGCTGCACGAGATCCGCGCTGATCTTTTCCAGCGAGGGGTGGGCCGTTTCGGCAATCGTCGGACGGGCGGTGATCGAATGACCTGCCAGGACCAGGGACAGCATGCTGCGCGGTCGCATCAGGTAGTTCATCCACAGCGAGAAGTGCAGCCCGGGCTTGCGCTTCGCGAGCCAGCTCTGCAGCATCAGCGCGCTCTGCATGCCCACCCGCACGACGACCCGGGACGTGGACCGGGGCTGGCGGCGTGCCGACAGGCGCGACAGCACGCGCATCGCCACGAGGCCGACGTGGCGGCCTTGGGCGATCATCCTGGCTGACAGGGGGGGGCGAGCGGGTGGCGCCGTGCTGACCCTGGAAGTCTGGCCGACGGCGCCGGCGAACTGCTGCACCGGGATCTGCAGGCATTCGAGCAGCCGGTATTCGATCGACTGCTTGTCGTAGTCCGTGAGGATGCGAGCGTCGGGATGAACCTCGCGCAAGCGCTGGATGCAACGGTAAAGCTTCAACAGGCGGATCGCACGGGCCTTGGCGTCGTACTCGATGCAGCGGCCCAGCGAGATCTCGCGATACACCGTCGGATCGTGGTCTTCGGCGTCGAGATACCAGCCTTGGGCCACGCGAGCACCCTGCTGCTCCAGCCACTCGATGTCTTGCGCAAGCAGGAACTCGGACAACGTCGCGACGTCCATGCCGGCCTCGGCAAGCTCACCGCGCAAGGCCCACATCTGCCAGCGCCGCTCTTCGATGTCGCGCAGGCTCAAGAACATCTCGGCGCACACGAACAGCGGCGATTGGCAACCCTCGACCTGCCAGTCGGCGTGCGGGCGATGGATTAGGACGACGGCGTCGTGCTTCTTGGATGCGTTCATGTCTTGCGTTTGACCAGATTGCGCAGGGTGGACAGCAGCTCCAGCTGGCGTTCGGCCACGACGAACAGGGGCGTCAGCAGCAACAGGCAAAGCAGCCATTTGCCCAGCGCGACGGCCAGGTCGAGCTGCCAACTGCCGTGCGACGCCGGCACGAATCGGTCGATGAGGACGACGACGATGGCGAGATAGACAAAGGCGCCGACCATGCCCAGGGCAAGCCAGCGATCCGAACGCGGCCCCTTGGCGTGGTGGATGGCATAGCAAAAGGCCAGCATGAAGGCGAGAAAGTACGCGACCGAGATGCCGGAGACGAAGCTCACCAGGCCATCCGATATCTGTACGGCAGCCAACGCGCACAGGCCCAGCAGCAGCAGGCTCAGCAAGGAGATCGTCACCCTTTCCCAGTGGCGGTTCGTCGTCGTCAGGAACTGCGCGGGCATGTGCTCAAGCGACAGGAAGAAGGTGCCGGGAAGCATCGCCGCCAATACCGCAATGGTCGGCACATAAGCCGGCAAGGCGTGCTTGATGAGCGCCGGCACGATGAAATACGCGGCACTGAGCAACAGCGGCAGAAGGAAGAAGACCAGCCCCTGGATCGGCTTGACCAGATAGGAGCGCAGGGCCGCAGCCTGGTCGTTCGAGTCGGCATACCTCGCCTGGAAGCGAGGGAACATCACGATCGAGAACGCATTCGGCGTCCAGTAGATGAAGTTCTGCACGCTGAGCGCCAGCGAATAGAACCCGACCGACGTGGTGTCGAAGAAATGGGAGATCAGGAAGACCGTGCCGGACACCTTGAGCACATTCGACAGGCTGATCAAGAGCAGCGGCACGCCGATCTTCAGCAGATGGCGCAACGCTCCCAGATCCCAGGCAAAGCCGATCTTCAACTGCGGCTGTTCGCGCGCGGGCCAGGCCAGCGCGCCGATCTTGACCAGCAGGACAAGCAGGAAGGCTGCGACCTGTCCCGCGACACCGAAACGCCACACGAGGAACAAGCCAAGCGTCGCCGTCAGGCCCGTCTCGATGATGATCAGCAGGCTGGTCCTCGAAAACAGCTGGTTGGCCCAGAAGACCGTGACCTGGCCCATGTGCAGCTGGCTGATCGGAAAGATCAAGGCCACCGCAAGCATGCCCAGCGTCAGGGTGCTGTTGGGGGTGCCTGTCCAGAGCGCATAGGCAATCATGCCGGCCGAGCCGAGGAACGAGGTCAGCGCGACGAACGAGAACTGCACGCGTTTGAAGCGCTCGGCGCCAACCTTGTCTCCCTTGCTCAGCGCATAGGAGATTTCCTTGTTCGCCGCCTGGATGACGCCAAACTCGAGCAAGCCCAGGAAGGACAGGATCGCGAGCAGCATCGTCCAGATGCCGAGGTCGTTCGGCCCCAGCAGTCCTTTGGTGACGATGCCGATGCCGAAGGCCAGGACCTGCGAGACATAGGTCGCTGCCATATACCCGGAGGCATCACGCACCAGGCGTGATCGGGCCCTCGCAGACGACGGGCGATCCAGACTGCTGGCTTCACTCACCGCTTCTGGCCAATCACCATGTAGTTGTAGGACCAGACGGAAGGCAGGCGCGACAGCACGTTCAGCTCCATCCAGGCCGCGAAACGCTGCATGAATCTGAGCTTGAGGATGGTCTTGAACACCTTCATCACGATGCGATAGCCAATGTTGTTGATCGTGACGATCTTCAGGAAGCAGTTGTTGTTGAAGAAGTCGTAGGTGTGGCGCTCCAGCACATCGACGCCGTGGGTGTCGAGCCATTGGCGCAGCTCTTCGTAGGGCACCTCGGCTTCGTAGCTGAGGAAGCCGTCCGTGCTGTACTTGGCGCCAAAGCGAGCCCAGACCTTGTTTGCCGCGTTGATGTGATCTCCGCTGCACATCTCGAAGACCAGCTTGCCGCCAGGACGCAGGACGCGGATGTACTCCTGCAGGATCTTCTGCCACTGCGGAAAGTGCCGCACGACGGTGATCGAGACCACGCTGTCGAACTCCCGATCGCCGAAAGGCAGGTGCTCGATATCACCCTGCTGGTAGCGGATGGAGGTGATGCCCTGCGCCGCACTCAGCTTGCGATTGAGGTCCAGCATCTCGTTGGAGAAGTCGAGCGCCGTGACCGCATTGCCTTGCACCTTGGCCAACGGAATGGCAAAGCGACCCGTGCCGGTACCCGCGTCGAGAATCGCGCCCTTGGCGTTCTTCAGCACCAGCGTGCGCTCCACCTGATTCTTGATCTGGATGAAGCCCGACTCGTTGGATACGCCGCGCTCGTAGACGTCCGCGGCCCCGGGGCGGGACCAGAAGTCGCCCTTCTGCTTCTTGATGTCTTTTGTGTGTTCTGAGTTCATTCGATCGTCCTTGCGGGCGTGATGTTTAGACGAGGTCCCAGCTCAGGGGCGTACCCTTTTTCAGGTTCCGCTTGACTGGCTTGCCGAGGAAGAGGTCGAAATACTTGGTGGGCAGGCCCATGCCCGGGCGCACGGCGCGCAGGTTCTTTTCGGTGAAGACATCACCGGCTGACATGTCCTGCGCGACATACAGCGTTCGACGGTACTTGAGGGACGGAAGCTCCGCTTCGGTCGGGCCATAGCTGATCTGGCCGAGCGCTTGCCATGCGCGCTCCGTCTCGATGGCCAGCGCCTGCATTTCCGCCGGCTCCAGCGAGAACGCCGAATCGACGCCGCCGTCGGCCCGCGCCAACGTGAAGTGCTTTTCGACGACGCTCGCCCCGAGCGCGACGCTGGCCACAGCGACGCCGATGCCCATCGTGTGGTCGGAAAGGCCGACCTCGCAGCCGAACAAGTCGCGCATGTGCGGGATGGTGTTGATGTTCGTGTTGGCGGGGGTGGCCGGATAGTTGCTCGTGCACTTGAGCAGCACGAGATGGCGGCAGCCCGCCTCGCGTGCGGCGCGCACCGTCTCGTCCAGCTCGGCGATGGAGGCCATGCCGGTGGAGATGATCAGCGGCTTGCCGGTGGCGGCCACGCGGCGGATCAGCGGCAAGTCGGTGTTCTCGAACGAGGCGATCTTGTAGCAGGCGACGTCGAGCGTCTCGAGAAAGTCGACGGCGCTGGCGTCGAACGGCGTGCTGAACGGCACCATGCCGCGTTCCCGCGCGCGCTCGAAGATGGGCGCATGCCATTCCCACGGCGTCATCGCTTCGCCGTAGAGCTTGTACAGCGAGGTGCCTTCCCACAGGCTCTTCTTGTCGCTGATGAAGAAGTCGCCCGTGTCGATGTCCAGAGTCATCGTGTCCGGCGTGTAGGTCTGGATCTTCAGCCCGTGCGCACCCGCATCGGCGGCGGCGTCCACGATGGCCAGCGCGCGCTCCAGCGAGTGGTTGTGGTTGCCGGACATTTCGGCGATGACGAACGGCCGCGCGTCCCGTCCGATGCGGAACTGCCCGATGAGAAAGTCTTGCTGGCTCATATCATTGTCCCGATGTCTTGTTCAGGCGAATTTCCATGTCGCTGCGATGCTGCGCCCAGTCGTCGGCGAAGATCGCCAGCCGGTGGACGTCGACATGGCCCGTGTCGGTCTTGTGGTGTTGCACGAAGATGCCTTCCGTCTTGAAGCCGAACTTGTGGTGCAGCTTGATGACTGCCGCATTGAACTCCAGCACCTCGCAGGACAGCTTGCGCAGCCCGAGTTCGCCGAAGGCCATATCGAGCGCCGCGAACTCCATTGCGGAGCCAGTGCCCCGGGGGGCGTCCGGGGCGGCGTAGAAGGCCCAGACCGCATGCTGCGACTCGCGGTCGATATCGTAGAAGCCGACGATGCCCAGCGGGACGCCGTCGCGCACGAAGATGCGGTAGCAGTGCCGGTCGCTCACCCGGATCCGATCCCACCATTGGCGGTGTTCCTCGGGCGAGATCACATGGCGCGTGTACATGTTGGCGCGCACCTGCGGCGCGTTGCGCCATTCCCGCATCAGTTCCAGCTCGCCGTCGTCGGCGATCTCGCGGAGTGAATCAGTGTTCATGAGCGGTCGCGGTGAGTTGTCCAAGAATGAGTTCGCTCAGGCGCGTGGCTCCCAGGCCGTCCGTGACGTCGAACGCGGCTTGGGCCATCGCGGCGAGCCGGGCGGAGTCGGTGGCCAGGGCGGCGAGTGCGCGTTCGAGCGGCCCCGTCATGTCCCCTTCGCGCGGCATCGAGATGGCCGCGCCCCGCGCTTCGAGCGCCTGGCTGGCCTCGACCTGATTCGCCGCCACGGTGACCTGGATCGACGGCAGGCCCAGGCAGCAGCGTTCCCAGCAGGTGCTGCCGGCGGCGCCGATGCACAGATCGGCCGCGAGCATGCGCTGCGCCATGTCCGTGGCGTTGACGGCGATCTCGTGGCGATGCGGACGACGATCCGCCAGGAGGGCCTGCAACTCGGGCAGCCATGGCGCAGCGGTGCCGAACACGACGTCGATGCTGGCATCTCGCAGCGCAGCGCACGCCAGGACGGCGCGGACCGCATCGAGGCTGAGGCGAAAGTTGTCGCTGCCGCCGAACGTGATCAGCACGCGCTGCACGCCGTGCGCCCGCGATCGCTTCGCCTGCGCCTGGGTCCGCAGGCGCGCGAATTCGGGGCGCAGCGAGGCCCAGGCCGGTCCGATCTCCAGCCGCGCGGCAGGCTCGACGAGCCCGGCGTAGTCCTGCGGCGTCCGGCCCAGGTTGGGGTCCACGAGGAATCGCGCCACATGCTCGCGATCGGCGAGATCGTCAATCGCGAGCAGTCTCGAACCCTCGGCCTCGATGGCGCGCTCCCACGCCGCGTCCAGGCCATAGTGATCGACGACCACGAACGATCGCTCGAAAGGCGCGAGGAGCCTGGCACACCAGGCGGCGTCGAGCGCCTGAGCCAGGGCGTCCGCCGGACCAGCCTCCGACCGGGGCACCGCCACGTCGGCCGGCAGCGGATGCCAGGCGTGGCCGCCGGCTTCGATGCGCTCGACCCACGAAGCAGGCATGGCGGCACCGGCGAAAAGACAGGCGACGCCCGGCCGCTTCAACGCGTTGGCCAACGTGAGGCAGCGCATCAGGTGCCCGCTGCCGATCTCGACGTTCGCGTCGAGGCGGAACAGCACCACGGCTTGGCCGCGCGTCATCGCGAACCCCTGAGTGCAGCGAACTTCAGTTCCGCGGCGATCCAGTCGTCGGGAGTGTCGATGTCCTGGCAGCGATGCTCGGGGATCAGCACGGCCGCGGTCCGCGCCGTGAAGACGGGCTTCGCCTGCCGCCACGACCCGGCCGTGCCCCAATAGAACAGGGCAGCGTCGTGATAGCGCGGCGGCAGATCCTGGGAGCGCGTGTGGATGTATTCGGGCTGGGCCATCCCGACGCGCTGGTTCTCATCCAGGGTCAGCGCGCGCTGGATCGGGTAGGAATAGCGTGTTGCCGAAATGACATAGTCGAGCTCCGAGCCGGAAATCAGGTCCAGGCCC
>Ga0070658_10003193_pt1 | contig 13525 bp, 13 predicted proteins | sample KBSC13metaG_FD_64664 | JGI IMG/M metagenome (GOLD analysis project Ga0070658, IMG submission 64664) | Corn rhizosphere microbial communities from Kellogg Biological Station, Michigan, USA - KBS C1-3 metaG | ecosystem: Host-associated > Plants > Roots > Rhizosphere > Soil ... | reverse complement strand
TCGCCGTCGATGTTGCCGAAGTTCCCCTGCCCGTCGACGAGCGGGTAGCGCATGGCGAAATCCTGCGCCAGACGCACCATGGCGTCGTAGATCGACTGGTCGCCGTGCGGATGGAAGCCGCCGATGACGTCGCCCACCACCTTGGCCGATTTCTTATAGGCCTGGTCCGGGTCGAGCCGCAGCAGCCGCATCACATGCAGGATGCGCCGGTGGACGGGCTTCAGGCCGTCGCGGGCGTCGGGCAGCGCACGCTGCGTGATGGTCGACAGCGCATAGCTCAGATAGCGCTCCTCGAGCGCCTTGCGCAGGTCGACGACCACCGGATCGTCTCCGGGCGGCAGGGTCGAAGGGTCGGGCTTCTTAGGCATCGGAGAGTCCGGAACGAATCACGGCCGGACTATAGCCGATCGGTCAGCGCCTCGATCAACGCGTCGCGGACGGCCGGGGGCTCGACCTGCCGCGGCTCCCAGACATGCATGTGAAGGAAATGCCCGGCCAGGCGGAAGGCATCGGCGATGTCCTGCGGCGTTGCCGGCGCTTCGGCGATGAGGAATTGCGGCAGGCGCAGCAGCCGGTCGCAATACGGCTTTGCCGGCTCGCGGCTGACGGCGCGGCCGGTCTTGGGCGAGACATGCGTCAGGTCGGTGGTCTGGCCGGTCACGGCACAAGCGCTGAGGTCGAGGCCAAAACCCAACTCGTCGAGCAGGCTCAGCTCGAAACGCGCCAGCTCAATTGCGAGTTCAGGCGCCGACCGGCGGTCCGCAAGTGCGCCTACGGCGAGGCCGAGCAACCGATCATGCGGGTCGCGCTCGGGCAGCAGCCGGAGATGGTCGCACAGGAGCTGGCAGGCATAGAGCCGGGTGCGGTCGGCGATGAGGTCGGCGGCGCGGGCGTCGATCAGCTCGACGGTGAAGGCGCCAAGATGTTCCTCGAGGCGCGCGCGCCAGTTGACCTGCACGGTGTTGCCGGGCTGCAGTGTCGCCGCAAGCTTGCTGGAGCGGCCGCCGCGCACGAGGCCGAGGGTGCGGCCGTGCCGCGCCACCATGACCTCGGCGATGACGCTGGATTCGCCGTGCCGGCGGACGCCGATGAGGAGACCTTCACCCTGCCACTGCATGCTTCGACCAGCTCAGCATGACGCTATTTCGTCCATTCGAGACCCATCTCGCGATAGCGCTCGGGATCCTCGCTCCACTTCTCGCGCACCTTGACGAAGAGAAAGAGGTGCACCGGCGTTTCGAAAATCTCCATCAGCTCCTTGCGGGCTTCGGCGCCGATCGCCTTGATGGTCTGGCCGCCGGCGCCCAGAACGATCTTCTTGTGGGTATCGCGAGTGACGTAGACGACCTGATCGATGCGGTACGAACCATCCTTGTTGATGGTGAACTTCTCGGTCTCGACCGTGGCATTGTAGGGGATTTCGTCGTGAATGCGGAGGAAGAGCTTCTCGCGGGTCACCTCGGCCGCAGTGATCGCCAGCGTCAGGTCGGTGAGCTGGTCCTCCGGGAAGTGCCAGGGACCGGGCGGCACGCGCCGTTCGGCCCAGGCGAGAAAGTCCTTCACACCGGAGCCGTTGAGCGCCGACAGCATGAAGGTCGCCTCGAAGCCGAGCCGCGCATTGAGATCGGCCGAGAGCCCGAGCAGTTTCTCGCGCGGGATGAGATCGATCTTGTTGAGTACCAGCACGCGCGGGTGCCTCACCGACTCCAGTCCCTTGAGCAGTGCCTCGACTTCCCCAGTCACGCCGCGCTCGGCATCGACGATGAGCGCCACGAAATCGGCGTCGCCGGCGCCGGTCCAGGCGGCCTCGACCATGGCGCGGTCGAGCCGGCGCTTCGGCGCGAAGATGCCCGGGGTGTCGATGAAGACGATCTGCGACGGGCCTTCGGTGACCACGCCACGGATCTGCGCGCGTGTCGTCTGCGCCTTGTGCGTGACGATCGAGACCTTGGTGCCGACGAGCGCATTGAGCAGCGTCGACTTGCCGGCATTGGGGGCGCCGACGAGAGCGATGAAGCCGCAGCGGGTCGGCTCGGCGGCCGTCTCGGGGTCGGTCATGACGACGCCCCCTGCCACACCTTCTCGCGCACCAGGAAGGCTTCGGCGGCCTTGTGCTCGGCGAGCTTCTTGCTCGAGCCGGTGGCGGTCAGTGGATCGAACGAGCCGAGGCGCACGGCGATGGTGAACTCCGGGGCATGCTGCGGCCCCACCTGCCCGACGAGCTCGTAGTCCGGAGGCTCGAGCCCCTGGCTCTGCGCCCATTCCTGCAGCGTGGTCTTGGGATCTGGCCGCTGGTGCAACGCCATGTCGAGCTTGTCGCCGAGCATGCGCTCCAGGAAGTCGTAAGCGGCGCCGAGGCCGCCGTCGAGATAGAGCGCGCCCATCACGGCTTCGGCCACGTCGCCGAGGATGGTGTCGTTGTCCTGCCCGCCGGTGCGCCGCTCGCTCTCGCCGAGGTTCAGTTCGGCGCCGATGTCGAGCGCCCGGGCAATGGCAGCGCAGGTCTCGCCGCGTACCAGTGTTACCAGGGTGCGGTTGAGCTCGCCCTCATTGGCCTGCGGGAACCTGCGATAGAGCATGTCGGCGACGACGAGATCGAGCACCCGGTCGCCAAGGAATTCGAGGCGCTGATAGGACTGGGCGATGCGCTTGGTCGGAGCGACCGCGCTCGAATGCGTCAAGGCGCGGTCGAGAAGCTCGGGATCGGCAAACCGGTAACCCAGGCGGGCTTCGAGTTTCGCGTGTCCCTTGCTGCGATGACTCATCGAGCCTCGCTCACGCTCACGGCGCCGGAGTGGTCGTGTAGGTCTGGTAGACCGACTGGAACATGCGGTCCCAGCGGATGGACGTCGGCCAGGTCCAGAGCTCCCAGGGCGGCAGATTGTCCTTGATCGAGAAGAACCGCGCCTCGGCCTTGCCGATGAAATTGCCCGCCGGCACGTAACCCACCTGGCTCAGGACACGGCTGTCGGCCGAACGGTCGCGGTTGTCGCCCATCATGAAGTAGTGGCCCGCCGGAACGACATACTCGGCGGTATTGTCGAGCGGCTGGTTGTCGTCGATTTCCTGGATCGAATGGACGACGCCGTTGGGCAGCGTCTCCTTGTAGATGATCACCGGAACGGAGCTGTCGTAGCTGTCCTTGTCGGTGCCGGTGCCCACCTGCTCGCGCGGGACGATGGTGCCGTTGATGTAGAGACGGCCTTCCTTCATCTGGATGCGGTCGCCCGGCATGCCGATGATGCGCTTGATATAATCTTCGTTGGTCGGCGCGTTGTGGAACACGGCGATGTCGCCGCGCTGCGGCTGGCTGATCGCCAGGATGCGGCCGCTGAACGGCAGCGGCAGCGGGAACGAATAGCTGCCCAGGCCCCAGATCCATTTGTCAGCGACGAAGTAGTCGCCGATCTCGAGGGTCGACTGCATCGAGGCGGTGGGGATCGAGAACGGCTGATAGAGGAAAGTGCGGAAGACCAGCGCGATGAGCAAGGCCTCGATGATGACCACGATCGTGTCGCGGAGCTCGTTCTTCTTGACCTTCTTGTCGGCCTTGGTCGTGGCAGTCTCGCTCATTGCTGTTCCCGCACGGGTGCCCTCGCGGGCGAGTGGTTAGGCTCTCGGCGCCGACCCGTCAATGACGGGGAGCGCCTCGATGATGACAAAGGCTTGAGCCATGCCACCGTCGTCGGTGATGGTCAGGTGGATATGAGGTTCATGTCCGGCCGGAACAAGGCGGGCCAGCGCCTTGGCGGCGCCATTGCCGAGTTTCATCGTGGGTTTTCCCGACGGCAGGTTCACCACTCCCATATCGCGCCAGTAGACGCCCCAGGCGATCCCGGTGCCCAGGGCCTTGGAACAGGCCTCCTTGGCCGCGAAACGCTTGGCATAGGAGGCGGCGCGTTGCGCCCGGCGGTCCGATTTGGCGCGTTCGATCTCGGTGAAGCAGCGATGGGTGAAGCGGTCGCCATAGTGGTCCAGCACCTTCTGGACGCGCGATATGTCGCACAGATCATTGCCCAGCCCGACGATCATGCGAGGCCCCGCGAGCCGGGCTTTATCGCCGGGATGGCCGCCAGCTCGGGCGGCAGCGCGTCGGCCGGATAGGCCGGGACCTTGTATTGCGTCAGCGCCACGAGCGGCACGCCGACATCGGCTTCGCCCGCCGACCGGTCGACGAGGCAGGCCGCCGCAACCACGTCGGCGCCGATTTCCCTGAGGCAGGCGATGCATTCGCGAATGGAAAGGCCGGTCGTCACGATGTCCTCGACCACCAGCACCTTCTCGCCGCGCGCGATCTCGAAGCCGCGCCGAAGCTGGAACTTGCCATCGACCCGCTCGGTGTAAATCGCCGGTACGCCAAGGTGCCGGGCGGTTTCGTAGCCCGGAATGATGCCGCCGACGGCCGGCGAAACGACCTGGCTCACCGAGCCGTAGCCCTCGGCTTTCAGCTTCGCGGCGAGCGCCCGGCAGAGCTTTTCGGCCTGGTCCGGGTGCATGAAGACCCGCGCCTTCTGCAGGAAGACCGGCGAGCGCAAACCCGAGGAGAGGATGAAATGGCCCTCCAGCAAGGCGCCGCAGGCGCGGAAGATGTCGAGGACTTCGTCGGTGGTCATGCGCTCGCTTTCTCAGTGTCGCTGCGGCTCTGCTCGCCGTTCCAGTCGGCCAGCGCCACGCTCTCGGCTTCGGCAACGCTGGCACGCCGAACCTGCGACAGGCCATGCGTGAGCTTGAGGGCAGACAACACTTCCGTGAGCTGCGCCAGATCCCTTACCTCAAGCTCGAAGATGTTCTTGTGGAAGTCCGGGGAGACAATCCGCATCACGAGATTATGGATGTTGGCTTCGGCGGCAGCAATGGCGCTGGCGATCTGTGCAAGGACACCCGGTTTGTTCTGCACCAGCATCGAGATGACCACCTTGTGGCTGCGGTCCTCCTTGCCGGCGAGGTCCCAGCGAACGTCAATCCAGGCGACGTCGGAGTCGTAAAGCGTGGTCAGCACGTCCGAGTGCGCCGGATAAATGATGATCGGCGCGTTGGGCCGCAGGATCCCGATCATGCGGTCGCCCGGCACCACGCCTTCGGGAGAAATCACCGCCCGCGTGGAAAAGCCGAGCTGCGCCAGCGCGGCGCGTGCGCTGGGGCCGGAGCGCTGGCCGCCGGGGACGCGGAAGCGGAACAGGTCGGTGTCGCGCAACGCAAACCAGCCTTCGGCCTTGTCGGGCGTGGGCAACTCCAGCGCCTTCTTGCGGCGCTTCTTGATGCCTTTGACGGCGGCGAGCTCGATGCCGAGGTTTTCGGTTTCGATGCGCCCTTCACCGACCGCGACCAGCAGCTCGCGCTTGTTGGGGGAGCCGAGGACCTTGGCCAGGCGGTCGGATTCCTCGTCGTCGATCGTGACATTTTCGCGCTCGAGCAACGAGAACAGCACACGCTCACCAAGCGCATAGGCCCGCTGCTGCGCGGCCACACGGACGGCGCGGCGGATCGCGGCCCGGGCCTTGCCGGTCGCGGCGATGGTCTCCCAGTTGGCCGGCGGCAGATGGTTCTGGTCGCGGATGATCTCGACCTCGTCGCCGGACTGCAGGTGCGTCACCAGCGGCACGATGGCGCCATTGATCTTGGCGCCGACGGTGGTGTCGCCGATGTCGGTATGGAGGGCATAGGCGAAATCGATCGGCGTCGCGCCGCGCGGCAGCGCGATGAGGCGGCCCCTGGGCGTGAAGCAGAACACCTGGTCCTGGAACAGCTCGAGCTTGGTGTATTCGAGAAAATCTTCCTTGGTCGCACCGGTCGTGATGTGCTCGATGGTCTGGCGCAACCAGGCGAAGGCCCGGCTTTCGTTGCCGAGGTGCGAAAGATCCGCGCCCTCCTTATAGGCGGCGTGGGCCGCGATACCGTATTCGGCGACGCGGTGCATCTCTTCGGTGCGGATCTGCAGCTCGATGCGCTGCCGGCCGAGGCCGACGATGGTGGTATGGATCGAGCGGTAGTCGTTGTGCTTGGGGACCGAGATATAGTCCTTGAAGCGGCCCGGAACGACCTTCCAGTTGGTGTGGACGATGCCGAGGGCGCGGTAGCAATCGGCCACCGTCGGCACGATGATGCGAAAGCCGATCATGTCCGAAAGCTGCTCGAGCGCGATCTGCTTGCGCTCGATCTTGGTGGCGATCGACCAGGCCGACTTGACGCGCGAGGAGACCCGGGCGTCAATCCCCTGCTCCTTGAGCTTGTGCGTCAGCTCGTTCTTGATGGTCTCGATCGTCTCCTTGAACTCGGCCTGCATCTCGGCGAGGCGATCGGTAATGGCCCGGTAGTGGTCGGGCTGCAGCGTCTTGAAGGCGAGGTTCTCAAGCTCGCTGCGCATATCCTGCATGCCCATGCGCCCGGCCAGGGGCGCATAGATGTCCATCGTTTCCTCGGCGATCCGCCGCTGCTTTTCCGGCGGCATGAAGTCGAGGGTGCGCATGTTGTGAAGGCGATCGGCGAGCTTGACGAGCAGCACCCGGACGTCGGCGGAAATCGCGAGCAGAAGCTTCCGGAGATTTTCGGCCTGGGCCTCTTCGCGGGTCACGAGCTGCAGCCGCTCGATCTTGGTCAGGCCATCGACGATCTCGCCAATTTCCGAGCCGAAGAGGTCATCGATCTCCGAGCGCGTCGCGTCGGTGTCTTCGATGGTGTCGTGCAGCAGCCCGACAGCGATCGTCGCGTCGTCGAGCCGCAGGTCGGTCAGGATCGAGGCGACTTCCAGCGGATGGTTGAAGTACGGGTCGCCGGAGGCCCGCTTCTGGGTGCCGTGCTTCTGCATGGCGTAGACGTACGCCTTGTTCAGCAGGTTCTCGTCGGCGCGCGGGTTGTAGGCCTGCACCTTCTCGACAAGTTCGTACTGACGCATCATTGCCGCGACCCCCGCGGCGCAAAGCTCTGCATCTTTGCCCGAAACGAAAAAGGCGCCCGAAAATCCGGGCGCCTCAACACTATAGGCCGAGTTCCTTGGCGATCAATCGTCGCGGCGCTCGGGCGGAGCCAGGCTCTCAATGCCGCGCAAGAGCTCGTCTTCGGAGATGGTGTCGAAGGTATCCCCGTCGGGATCGGCATCGGCATCCAGCAGTGGGGCGGCGTGCTTTTCGGGCTCGTCGACCTCGACGTATTTCTGCAGCGAATGGATCAGGTCTTCGCGCAAATCTTCAGGGGAAATGGCGCCATCGCCGATCTCGCGGAGCGACACGACGGGATTCTTGTCGTTGTCTCGGTCGACGGTGATCTGGGCCCCGGCCGAGATCATCCGGGCGCGATGGGCAGCCATCAGAACGAGGTCGAAGCGATTCTCGACCTTCTCAATGCAGTCTTCGACGGTGACGCGGGCCACGAACGTCTCCAAACAAGTTTGGGAATTGGGGGTGCCTGATACACGAAGCGCAAGCGCGGTTCAAGGCGCTCAGACGCCGCAGCCTTCCACGGGACGTCCAAATCGAACACGATCGTTCATATCTTCGGATATTTGAGAAAATGCGTTTGCGAGGCTTCCGATGTCTTGTTATTGCCATAAGTGCGGCGGGACATGCGCACTGGGGGAACCAGTCTAGCCGGGGTCTACCTAGAATCATAGAATGTTGCTGGGTGGTCTGAGAGGCCGGCCGACCCAGCCAGGAGAGTAACCTTATGTCCATCGATCCGCGCGAAAAGGTCGTGCTGTTCATCGACGGAGCCAACCTTTACGCGACCAGCAAGGCAATCGGGATCGATATCGACTACCGACGACTGCTCGCCGAGTTCCAGTCCAAGGCGTATCTGCTGCGGGCCTACTACTATACCGCGCTGGTGGAGGATCAGGAGTATTCCTCGATCCGCCCACTCATCGACTGGCTCGACTACAACGGCTTCACCGTGGTGACCAAGCCGGCCAAGGAGTTCACCGACGCCGGCGGCCGCCGCAAGATCAAGGGCAGCATGGACATCGAGCTGACCGTGGACGCGCTCGACATGTCGCCGTATTTCGATCACTTCGTGCTGTTTTCGGGCGATGGCGATTTCACCGCGCTGGTCGCGGCGCTGCAACGGCGGGGCAAGCGCGTCACCGTCGCTTCGACGCTGACGACGCCGACGCCGATGATCGCCGACGATCTGCGCCGTCAGGCCGACTTCTTCCTCGATGTCGCCGAGCTCGCCAAGACCGTGGGGCGCGCGGCTTCCGAGCGACCGCCGGCAGCCGAGCGGCACGAGCGCACGCCGGTCACCGCCGACGACCGGGTGAAGTAGCGCTCTCGAGGTCGGCGGATTGCCGCTCACACAGCCGCCGCACGACTGCCCGCTCTGCCCCCGTCTCGTCGCGTTCCGCGGCGAGGCGCGGACCGAACATCCCGACTGGTACAACAATCCTGTGCCCTACTGGGGAGACAGGTCCCCTCGCCTGATCATTGTCGGACTGGCGCCCGGCCTGCGCGGCGCCAACCGCACGGGCCGCCCGTTCACCGGCGACTATGCCGGGGACCTGCTCTACGCGACCTTGCGCAAGGTCGGACTGGCCCTGGGCAGCTACGAGCAGCGGCCCGACGACAGCCTCGAGCTCAGGCAGACGCTGATCGCCAACGCGGTCGCCTGCGTGCCGCCCGAAAACAAGCCGACGACCGAAGAGATCAGGACCTGCCGGCAATACCTGACCCAGCGGCTGAGCGAGGAGTCCCCTCGCGCCTATCTCGCGCTGGGCCGGATCGCGCACGATTCCCTGCTCGTGGCGCTGGGCGAAAAGCGGTCGCAGCACAGCTTCGGGCATGGAGCCGAGCATCGGCTCAAGAGCGGTGCCGTGCTCTTCGACAGCTACCACTGCTCGCGCTACAACACGAATACGGGCGTGCTCACGACCGAGATGTTCGAAAATGTGGTCGGTCGTGCGGCGCGATTCATCGCCGAGTGACGGCCAACAGCAAATTGCTTTGAGTTTTTGCCGCCGCCAGGGACGCATAATGGTCAATGAACGGTCCAGAGAAGCCCTGATCACGGCTCGCTATTTCTTCGGCCGGGATGACTTCCAGAACGCTGCCCAACACTGCCGCCGAGCGCTTGCGGAAGACGGCGCCAACCTCGACGCCATGCTCCTGCTTGGCAGCGTCGCGGAAAAGACCGGCGCGCATGAGGCGGCGGTATCGGTCTTCAAGCGCGTGCTGACGATCGACCCGCTCAGCCTGACCGCGCATCTTGGCCTTGGCTCTGCTCTCATCGCCTTGGGCAAATGGGCCGACGCGGCAGCCGCGTACGAGAAGGCGATCGATCGCGAGCCAACGAACGTGGATGCGCTCAACGGTCTGGGAACCGTACAGATCGCCCAGCAGGATCGCGCGGCGGCGCTGGCCAGCTTCGAGCGGGCCCTGCGGGCGAGCCCGTCCAATGACGCTGCCGCCTATATGGTTGCTGCCCTCAAGGGCCGTGGCGTACCGCCCAAGCCACAGATCGTTCGTGCGTCATTCGATCGCTACGCGGAAAAGTTCGAGAGCCATCTCGTCGAGGTTCTCGGCTATCGCATGCCGCGGCTAATGGCGGAGGCTCTGGCGATCGCGCATCCGGCGCCGTTCGCGGCCGTCCTCGACCTCGGCTGCGGCACCGGCCTGTTGGCCGACGCGATGCCGGCCGAAAGAGCGGCCGCCATCGACGGCATCGACCTCGCGCCGCGGATGATCGAAGAGACGCGCAAGAAGCGGCGGTACCGCAACCTGCTGGTCGGCGACATTGCCGACTATCTGCGCGCCTGCCCGCCGAACAGCTATGACCTGGTGGTATCGGCCGACGTGTTCATCTATGTCGGCCCGCTCGAAGCGATCTTCGCCGGCATTGACCGGGTGCTCACCGCGGATGGACTCGTCTGCTTTTCCGTCGAACACACAGAGACCGCCAACTACGAGGTTCAGGCCAGCAGCCGCTATGCGCATGGAACCGGCTACGTCGACAGGCTGGCGTCGCAGTTCAGCTTTGAGCGCGTGACCTCGAGCATGTCGCCGCTGCGACGCGAGAACGGGTCGGACATCATGGGAAGGCTGGAGCTGCTGCGGCGAGCCGGATGATGCCGCTCAGCCGTGCTTCATCAGCCGCGATTTCTCGCGGTTCCAATCGCGGTTCTTTTCGGTCTCCCGCTTGTCGAAGCTCTTCTTGCCCTTGCCCAGGCCGATCAGCAGCTTCGCCTTGCCGCGCTCATTGAAATACAGTTTCAGCGGGACGATGGTGTTGCCAGCACGTTCGACGCCCTCGCTCAGTCGCGCCAGCTCCTTCTTGCTGACCAGTAGCTTGCGCGGGCGCTTCTCCTCGTGGTTGAAGCGATTGGCCTGCAGATATTCAGGGATGTGGGCGTTGATCAGCCACAGCTCACCGCGCTCAGGCGAGGCATAGCTTTCGGTGATCTGGGCCTTGCCGGTGCGCAGCGATTTCACCTCGGTGCCGGTCAGCATGATGCCAGCCTCGAGGGTATCGAGGATCTCGTAGTCGTAGCGGGCCCGGCGGTTCTCCGCCACTGGACCCGTGGTAATCATCGTCGATTTGGTCGCGGCTTTGGCCATGGCTCACAGATAGGACTGCCGCCCGCCGGATGCGAGCGGCACAGCGGGTTCTGTCGTCAGTTCAGAAGGCCGGCGTGGAGCATGGCGCTGTCGATCGCCTGCTCGTTGCTCCGGGTGACCGGTACCACCGGCAAGCGGAACTCGTTGGCGCACAGGCCGAGCTTGCTGACAGCGTATTTGATGCCGCCCGGATTGTTCTCGAGGAACAGGCTCTTGTGCAGCGGCACCAGCTTGTCCTGCAGCATCAGGGCGGCGGAGTAGTTCCCCTGCATGCAGGCATTCTGGAACTGCGCGCAGAGCTTTGGGGCGACGTTGCTCGTCACCGAGATGCAGCCGTGGCCGCCATGCGCCATGAAGCCGAGCGCCGTCATGTCCTCGCCCGAGAGGAGGATAAAATCGGGTCCGAGCTTGGAGCGGGTCATGGACGCCTTCTCCATGCTCGCCGTCGCGTCTTTGACGCCGATGATATTGGCGTGGGCGTCGCGCAGGCGCGCCATGGTGTCGACGGTGACATCGACGACGGTTCGGCCGGGAACGGAGTAGAGCACCACCGGCAGCGACGTCGCCCTGGCGACCGCCGAGAAATGCTGAAAGAGGCCCTCCTGCGTCGGCTTGTTGTAGTAGGGCACAACCGAAAGCACGGCGTCGGCGCCGATGTCCTCGGCGAAACGGGTGAGCGAAATCGCCTCGTCGGTGGAGTTGGAGCCCGCGCCGGCGAGCACCGGCACGCGGCGCTCGGCCACGTCCACGGCGATTTCGATGACGCGGCGGTGCTCCTCGTGGCTGACGGTGGGGCTTTCGCCGGTCGTACCCATCGGCACCAGGCCGTGCGTCCCCTCCTTGATTTGCCAGTCGATGAACGCCGAGAAAGCTTTCTCGTCCACGGCCCCGTCCTTGAACGGAGTGATGAGCGCCGTGATCGAGCCTCTGAGCATTTAAGACTTTTCCTCGTGACTGGGTGCCGGTCCTCGCTTGAAACCGGCCGACAACATCCGGCCAAGGCTTTTCCGCCCTTTGGCCACAGTCGCGCACCATAGTTTCAACCGTCCGGCGCGACAAGCAGAGAGCGGCCGGGCAACCCAACGAGGCGGTCGGCGAACGCAGGGCGCAGCCGATGGCCAGGCCGCAACGGAATGTTCACCCTGCTGGGGGACACTCCAGACCGGCAAGGGTGGGGGCACCTTGTTGGACGTGTATTGAGGACCAACAGGACCAGACCATGTTGATTGCGCGGGGGATGCCGGCCCGGCTCCTCGTTGGCGGCTTTGCCACCGCACTGTTCGTTGCGACCTCGGTCTCCTTTCCCACGGCGCCGGCCGCCGAGGGGATCGATGAGATCATCACGGGCTCGCTTGGGCACGCGCCCGTTCCGGCTGCGCCTCCGGCCATGCCGCTGCCTCCAGCTGTCCCGGCTTCGTCCGATGACTTCACGGCGGCTCTTTCCCTGGTGACTGACGGCAAGTTCACCGACGCCTACGGAGCCGCCGCCAAGCTGAAATCCGACCTCGAGCGGCGCACCGTGGAATGGGCGGCGATCTACTACGGCAACGGCACGATCCCTTATGACCAGGTGCGGGCTTTCGAGCAGGACGCGCCCGATTTCGTTTCGGCCGGCGTCTTCAAGACCCGCATCGAGCAGGCGCTGCTCAAGGCCGACGCGTCCGACGACACGCTGATCTCGACGCTGGCGGGCAGCATGCCGAACACGCTCAACGCGCAGCTCGCGCTGGCCAAAGCGTATGCCGACACCGGCAAGAAAGACCGGGCGGCGGCGATCGCACGAGACATCTGGATCAACAACGTTCTCGATCCGGCGACCGAGAAGAAGGTGTTGGGCGCGGTCGGCGACCTGCTCAGCGTCAAGGACCACTGGGCCCGTGCCGAACGGCTGATGATGGACGACCGGGCCAGCGCCGTGGAGCGGCTCTTCCCGTTCATGACGCCGGCGCAGAAATCGCTGGCGGTCGCGCGCAATGCCGTGTCGCGCAACGACGCCAATGCCAAGACGCTGCTCGACAAGGTCGATCCCGCCTACAAGACCAATCCCATCTACTATTTCTCGCGCGCGCAGCGGGCGCGGCAGGCGCAGCTTTGGGACGACGCCATTGCTTATCTGAACAAGGGGCAGGCGAACGACCCGGTGGCCGAGGATTGGTGGTACGAGCGGCGCACCCTGATCCGGCAGTTGCTGTCGGCAGGCGACGCCAAGCGCGCCTACAGGGCCGCGGCCGACTACACCTCCGGGCCGGAGGGCCGGCTGGTCGAGGCGCGCTTCCATGCCGGATGGATCGCGCTCAGCTTCCTCAACGACCCCAAGGCGGCCGTGAAACATTTCGAAGCGGAAGCCAAGCTCTCGACCCTGCCGGATTCGGTGACGCAGGCGAACTACTGGCTCGGGCGCGCCAGGACGGCGCTCGGCGACAAGAAGGGCGCCAAGGCGGCGTACACGGCCGCAGCGGACTATGGCACGATCTATTACGGCCTGCTGGCCCGCGGCGAGCTCGGGCTGAAGCCGGTCGAGTTGCGCGACATGCCTTCGACGGCCGGCAGCGAAGCGGCCTTCAACGAGCGCCCGGTGGTGCAGGCCATTGGCCTGCTGATGGCCGACGACCAGAGCGACATGGCGGGCGCCCTGCTGCGCAACCTGGCGCAAACGCAGCTCAAGACCGGCAGCGAACTGGTGCTCGCGGCGCGGCTGGCGCAGAAGATCGACGCGCACCATCTGGCGATCACCATCGCCGATATCGCCGACAAGCGCGGCATGCCGCTCGATCTGTTCAGCTTCCCCAAGGATGGGCTGCCGACCACCAAGCTCGCCGATATCGATACGGCGGCGATTTATGCCATTGCGCGCACCGAGAGCCGGTTCCAGGCGGATGCCGTTTCGTCATCGGGGGCCAAGGGCCTGATGCAGCTCATGCCGACCACGGCCAGGGAGACGGCCAAGAAGCTGGGCGTCGCCTACTCGGCAAGCAAGCTGACCT
>Ga0070658_10003192_pt1 | contig 13530 bp, 12 predicted proteins | sample KBSC13metaG_FD_64664 | JGI IMG/M metagenome (GOLD analysis project Ga0070658, IMG submission 64664) | Corn rhizosphere microbial communities from Kellogg Biological Station, Michigan, USA - KBS C1-3 metaG | ecosystem: Host-associated > Plants > Roots > Rhizosphere > Soil ... | reverse complement strand
GAGGCCGCAAACGGGCATTTGGAGCTTTTTTATTGCATTCGACAAGGGCAGCACGTATGCTGCACCGCGTGGTTGAGGATACCAGTACAGATACCAGCGAAACGATCTACATGAGTCTGGCGGCCCGCCTGCGGCAGTCGATTCGTGACGGGGCCTTTCGTCCCGGCGACATGCTCGGCTCCGAATACGAGCTGGCGCGCCAGGAAAGCATCAGCCGGATGACCGTCCGGCGGGCGAGCGACCTGCTCATCAAGGAAGGCCTTGTCGAGCGCCGCCCCGGCAAGGGGCTGTTCGTCCGCAACGGAAGCCCCGCCCCCGCCCGCCTCGTGCAGGTGGTGGTCGGCAATCTTGAGTGGGAACCGTGCCGTCAGATCGCCCGCGGCGTGCAGTCGGCCGCCCGCGAGATGGGCATCCAGGTCCAGCTCTACGACGCCCACGGCGACGCCGGCCTCGACGTCGAAGTCGTTCGCGGCCTGCCCGACGGGCCGGCCAGCGGCGCGGTCATCGTCTCCCTCCACGGCAATCTGTTCAACGAAGTCGTCTACAGCCTTAAAACCCGCGGCTACCCGTTCGTGCTCGTCGATCAGCGGATGTACGACATCGACGTACCCAGCGTGATGGCCAACAACTATTCCGGCGGCTACCAGGTGGGACAGGATCTGCTCGCCGCCGGCCACCGGCGGATGGCGTTCATCGGCGACCTCGTCGCCAACACCGTGCGCGACCGGCTCGGCGGTTTCCGCGACGCGATCAACGACGCGGGCCTGCCGTTCGACCGTTCGCTTACCGTCGACCTGGTGCAGCCCATCGACCGTCTTGGCGATTGGTCCACCCGCATCGAGCCGGCCGTCGTCGATCTGATGAAGCGGCACAACCGCCCCACCGCGCTGTTCTGCAGCTGCGACGCGATCGCCCGCTCCGCCTACCGCGCGGTGCAGGGCCTGGGCCTGAGTGTGCCGAACGACCTGAGCATCGTCGGCTTCGACAACGACCCGTTGGCCGACTGGCTGCAGCCGGGTCTCACGTCGGTCGCGCAGCCCTTCCATGAGATGGGTAGCGCGGCCATGCAAATCCTGCAAAGTCTGATCACGAAATCATCGACAACGAGCGAAAACCGCTTGTTGCCGGTGGAACTGGTGCGTCGCCATTCGGTGGCCGCACCGGCGAAACATGTCTGAGATAGTTGGAGAGGGTCTGGGGGTTTAGGAGGTGGATCGTGTCGATTCGGTTTTACCGTCACGGCGCCCGTCGAGCATTCACGTTGGTGGAATTGCTGGTGGTCATCGGCATTATTGCGGTGCTGATCTCGGTGCTCTTTCCGGCACTGCAGCGCGTCCGCGTACAGGCCGAAAGCGTGAGTTGTCTGAGCAATCTGCGCCAGATCGGGCAGATGTACCAGATGTACTCGATCGAATTCAGGGGCTTCCTGTCGCCGGTCAACTCCCAGTCCAGCTACACGCCTGAGGCCATCAACAATCGCCCGTACGGCATGCCCAACGTCCTCGGCCCGTACATCAATCACCCGGAATGGCGGACCCTCAGCGATACCTGGCCGTATGTGTTTCAGATCGATTCGGACAAGGTGACGTTTTCGAAGACGATTTTCGCCTGCCAGGTACGAGTTCGGCAGGTCGCGCCTACCGCCGTGTCGGCGTACGGCGGCGGCGGCGGGTACGGCGAATCGCAGTTCCTCTATCTCGGCAAGGTACCGACCGGCTGGCAACGCGTCGGCATGGCGCGGCGCGTATCCCAGATCACCGATCCCAGTCTCTGCATTCATGTCGCGGATTCGCAGGATTGGAACCTGGGCTCTTCTCCGGTCACGGCGGTAAAAAACAATCAGATCGACGGTTATCGCCACATGAACGGGGCCAATATCTTGTTCGCGGACGGACACGCCGCCTGGTATGCCCGATCGCTGCTGAACGGCATCAACAGCCAATACCGCTTGCGATAAACCCATATCCTGATTCGGTCGAGAGTGGCGCGTTCGGCTCTCTTCATCGTGAGTCCCGAACGCAATTCCAAGAGGCGGAGAGAACAGATGAATCGTAAGACGTTTCTGGCGGTGTCGTCGGTTTGCGGTTTGTCGGCGTTGGGCGTTTCGCAGTCCCAGGCCGCGACAGCCCTGTACTGGAACAGTGCGGTCGCCAATGCATCGTGGGACGTGGGCACAAATTGGTCGACCGATGCCGCAGGCACTTCAGCCTCAACAGGGGTGCCGGACAGTTCGGTCGATGCATATCTCAACAGCACGCCGCTGAACAGCACGCCGACCTCGATCTACTTGTACAACACGGCGGCGGCCAACTCTCTGACGTTCAATAACACCGGCGGCACCACGATCCAGGCGGCGAGCAAGACTGGGCGCATCTTCAACCTTGGCGGCGGCGGCATTCTCCTGAACTCCGGCGCCGGGGCGGTCCTGCTGGGCGGAAACACCGTCGTGGTGACAACACAGGCGAGCCAGTCGTGGACGAATAACTCTTCCGGCAATCTCAGAATCTATAACGCGATGAAGAACGCCGATGGCCAGGCCGCCACGCTGACGCTGGACGGCAGCGGGTCGGGCGGCTTTCTGTTCAGCAACGCAATCAATGACGGCGCCAACGGCGGCACGCTGGGCCTGGTCGTCAATATCACCGGCAGCGGTACCGCAAATCTCGGCGCCACCAACAACACCTTCAGCGGTGGCGTTCTGATTAAAGCTGGTGCAGTTGCCGCAAAGCCCAACGCGACCGTTGAGGGCGGATACACCCTCGGCGTAGCGGGCAGCAGCGCCGACACGTCGCTGACATTCTCCGCCGACGGCACCTTCCTCGATTCGATCACGACCGTTGCCGGTACGCTCGGCGGACAAACGCTCTCCACTGGGAAGGCGGTCGTCCTGGCCAACACCCTGGCGCTGAACAGCACCTCCAGTGCCCTGACCATTACAGGCACGTCGGGTAACCTCACGTTGGCCGGCAACGTCACGGGCAATGGCGGAATCTTCAAATCCGGCTCCACTGTCCTGACCCTCCAATCGGCGAACGATTACAAGGGCGGCACCACCCTTTCCGCCGGTAAACTCAGCATCGGCGACGACGCGGCCCTGGGCATCGGTGCGCTCACGCTAGGCAACCTCGGCACGATTCAGAGCGCCGATGGCACTTCGCACACTATCGCCAACGTGCTGACGGGTCTCGCCGGCACCGGCAACAGCACCTACACCTTCGGTACGGTCACGACGAACACGGGCTCACTGACCTTCACGAGTACCGCACCGGTCGCACTCGCGACGGCGGCATCGACGCAGACATTCACTGTCAACGCCGATACGAGCTTCGCCAACGACTTTACCGCGCCGAGCGGCGTGGCCCTCACCAAAAAGGGCTCGGCTACCCTGACGCTCGGCGGAACGAACACCTACGACGGCACGACGAGCGTCACGGCCGGCACGCTGGTGGTGAACGGCTCACTCGCCGGCGCTGCCACCCTGTCGACCAACACGACGCTCGGCGGCAGCGGTTTGATCGCCGGCCTCGTCACCGCGTCGGCCAGCGGCGCAACCGTCGCCCCGGGCAACAGCGCCGGCACGCTCACCGTGGGGGCCCTGTCGATGGGCACCGGCACCGTCCTCACCTACGACCTGAACGCCGCTAACCACACCGTCGGCAGTGGTATCAATGACGAAATCCTCGTCAACGGCAACCTCACGCTCGATGGCACGATCAACCTGACCAACCTGACCAATCTGTCGGCCGGCACGTACACGCTACTGCATTACACCGGCAATCTGACGAACAACGGCCTGCTGATCGGCAGCAATTTCGGCTCGAGCACCGGGCAGGAATACGCCATCGCGATCGACAGCGCCGGCAAGAACGTCAACCTGACCGTCACCCCCGAACCGGGCTCCCTCGCCCTGGTGGGGGCCGGGACGGTTGGCCTGCTGCTGCGGCGGAAACGTAAGGCTTAGGCCACTGGCGCAATAGAATCATCCGGATCGAGCAAAGGGGACGATCATGAAGCCGAGCAACACGCTTTCCGCCAAAATAGCCCGCGGCCGCGGCTTCACCCTAGTGGAACTGCTGGTGGTGATCGGCATCATGTGCATGCTGATCGCCATTCTGCTGCCGGCGCTCAATCGCGCCCGCGAGCACGCGAAGACGGCAGCCTGCCTTTCCAATCTGCGCCAGATCGCCTTGGCCGCCGACTTGTACGCGGTGCAGACCCGCGGCTACATCGTCCCGCCGGTGATGGCCACCAGCGCCAGCATCGATCCGACCTGGGCCAGCATTCTCGTACAGCAGAATTGCCTCAGCGCCCCGGTCTCCACCTCCACGGTCATTCCGACCGCCAAGAGCGTGCTCTGCTGCCCTTCCGGCGCGAACGACGCGGTGACGACCACTTTCGAAACCAGCCGCCAGGACATCGACGGCACCCGGCCCAATGTCGGCCGATTCCTTGGCTTCACGTCGGGGACTAACTTTGTCTATTGCTGGTACGCGATGAATGCCACGTCCAATTCGGCCCAGCTTTACCCGGCGTGGAAAATTCCGCCCGACAACGACACGTCGAACTACACCCCGGCCAAGCTGAACCGCGTGAAGCGGTCGGCCTATCTGGTCGAATTCCTGGACGGCAGCTGCACGATCAACATCAGCGGACAGAACCGCATCAACGCCCGCCACATGAATCACACCGTCACCAACATCGTCTTCTACGATGGCCACGCCGAAAGCGTCAGGACGCAGTACCTGCCGCCCAACTACATCAACAGCGGCGTCACGCCATGGACCGCGAAGTGGTTGGATCAGGTGTGCCCGCAATACAAATTTTTGATCACGCAATGAGCGAACGCGGCATGGGCAGGCAGGTTCGTCGATCACCGGGCTGGGTATCGAATGGAGCTTTTTCAATTAGGTCTTTGGGGGACAAAACGGAGCGGAGCATGAGGAGCAAGATCGCGGCGGTTGTGGGAACGGTTTTGGCACTGTCGGGCGTGGCGAGCGTCCACGCCGCAAACACGCTGTATTGGGATAGCAATGGTGGCGCCGACGGCGTCGGCGGCGACGGCGTTTGGCAGGGCGCGGCCGGTAACTGGGCCAGCAACAGCGCCGGCACGACGACCGCAAGCTGGGCCAACGCCAACCGCGACACGGCCGATTTCCGCGGCACCGCCGGCAGCGTCGGCATCAGCGGCACCGTTGAAGCCGGACAATTGTCGTTCAATGCCGGCGGGTACACCCTCAGCGGCGGCGCCATCACGCTCGGCCGGGCCGCCGGAACGGGCAGCGCGACTCTGATCAACTTCGCCAACGGCAGCGGCACCAACACCATCAGCTCGCCCATCACGATCAGCGATTCGGATAATTCCGGCGCCGCCACCTATACGCTCATAAACAACACCGCCGGCACCCTCACGCTCGGCAGTATCGCGCTCACCACCAGCGGCGGCTCGGCCAGCGGCGCGAAGACATTGACCTTGGCCGCTTCCAACGCCAGTGGAACGGTGATCGTCAACGGCGATCTCACCAAAGGTCTCACCGGCACCGCGTCGGCTTCGCTGGCGATCGGCAATGCCAGTTCTTCGACCAATAACGGTACGTTCTATCTCAACGGATCGAGCGGCATCGGCGCCACCTCCATCGGCGGCGGCACGATCTATCTCGGGAAGGCCGATTCGCTCGGCACTGGCTTCACGGTCGGTTCCTCAGGCTCGGTCGGATATACGTCGATCCTGACCAACGGCGCCGTCGCGGTCACCGGCACCAACTTCTCCGAATTGAAGGGGAAGTCGACGGCCGACAACACCATCGGCGGCGCGACGGCCGACGATTCGTCGTTCGGGATGAACATCAAATTCAGCGGCGGCGGCTCGTCGATCCACCTCACCGCCGCCGCGGGCGGACGCGTCGAGTTCGGCGGCACCAACCAGGGCGCCCAGCCGTTCAACAAGATCGGCAGCGGCGTGGTGGCCTTCACCGCGACGGCCGGCAACGGTTTCAGCGGCACCGTCGCGATCGATAACGGCACGTTGCTGGCCATGAACACCAGCAACACCTACAAAACCGGCAGCGGCGGCACCAGCGGATCGGCCACCGGCACCGGGGCCGTCACCATCAACGCGGGCGGCGCCCTCGGCGGCACCGGCTACATCGGCAACAGCAACTACGCCACTGCCACCGTCGCCGCCGCGGCGGCGAGCAGCATCATCACGCCCGGCGACATGAACAAGAGCGGCGTCAGCAGCATCGGAACGCTGCATCTGTACAACGGCCTGACCGCGGCCGACGGGGCGACCTTCTACTACGACCTCGACGGCAGCAGCATCGACGGCCTCGATCTGGGCGCATCGGCCCTGGCGCTCGGCGGCACCGCCACGTTCAACTTTCTCTCGCTCGGCACCGTAACCACCGGCACGCCCTACAGCCTGGTCAGCGGCACCGGCACGTGGAGCGGCAGCCCGACGTTCGTCTTCCACGCACCCACCGGCTACCAGCTCGACAGTGCCTACGGCACCGGCGGCTATGTGTGGGATACGTCGGCGCACGCCCTGTCCGTGCAGTTCGCGGCCGTCCCCGAACCGACCACGCTCGCCGCCTGCGGACTGCTAGCCTTCGGCCTGCTGCGCCGCTCGCGGCGCAACATCTGTTGTTAAGACCAGCCCCTTGAGGATTATGATGCTTTCTATTCGACGTTTCCTTCTCGCCGCCGCCGCCTGTGTTGCGCTTTCGTTGCCGACGTTTACCTACGCGGACGCGCAGCCCTCGCTGCTGTCCAACGGCGACTTCACCACCGTTTCCGACAGCTGGCCCGCCGATTGGCCGAAGAACGACAACGCCGCCTGGCACGACGAGGGCGGCACGAAGTTCATCCGGCTTACCTCCCCCGCCCCGGGCAAGACGGTAATGCTCTATCGCCGGATGAAGCTGCCCCAGCCGTTGCCGCCGGCGCTGGAGCTGCGCGTGAAGGTGCAGTACGACGTCAATCCCGGCAAAACCAAGTGGCACGACGCCCGCGTGATGATGAAGTTCGTCGACGACAAGGGCGAAGAGCTCAAGCCCGCACCCCCGGTGCCGAGCTTTCACGGCAAGTCGGAGGACTGGGTCACCAAGAGCACCTTCATGGCCGTCCCGAAAGGCGCGGCGTTTTTGGACGTCATGCCCGCCCTGCTGCTGTCGGAAAGCGGCACGTTCGACCTGGCCTCGGTCGAAATCTTCCCCGCCAGTGAAGATCAAGCGCCGAAGCCCCCGCCCATGATCCCCTCGCAGCCCTACGTGCCGGCCGACGCGTCGAAGTACCCGCCGGAACTGCACGTGGACGGCAACGAGCTCAAGACGAAGGACGGCAAGTTCGTCCAACTGCAGGGCCTGTGCGTCGACAGCCTCGAATGGTCCGGCGGCGGCGAGCACCTGCAGCAATCAATCCCGGTCGCCATCGATCAGTGGCACGCCAACGCCATCCGCCTGCCGATGTCGAACAAGTTCTGGTGGGGTGTCGGCCCGTACCAGAAGAAAGGCGAAGGCGGCCTGAAGTATCGCCAGATCATCGACGAATGCGTCGAGGCGACGGCCAGCCGCGGCGCGTACCTGATCCTCGATTTGCACCGCTTCGGCGTGATGGACGATGATGACATCGCCTTCTGGAAAGACGCCGCCGTCCGCTACAAGGACAACCCGGCCGTCATCTTCGAGTTGTTCAACGAGCCGCATGACCTGTCTTGGAAAGCCTGGCGCTACGGCGGCCCGATCAACGACGGCAGCCACAAGGACAAGGGCGCGGTCGAGAGCAACGAAAAGGTGACCAGCAAAACCACGGTCGGCATGCAGGCCCTGGTCGACGCGATCCGCTCGACGGGCGCCAAAAACCTGATCGTCGCCGGCGGCCTCGATTGGGGTTACGACCTCAGCGGCGTCGTCGACGGCTACGCCCTGCAGGACGTCGAAGGGGCCGACGGCATCATGTACTCGTCGCACATCTACCCGTGGAAAAAGGGCTGGCAGCACGCCACGCTCGATTGCGCGGCCAAGTACCCCGTCTTCATCGGCGAAGTCGGCAACATCAACGCCTGGAGCGATTTCAAGTTCATCCCCGAAAACCAACGCGGCGAACCCATCGGCCCCGAAAGCCAATGGCCGATCGACATGATCGGGATGATCCAGAAGTACAAGCTCAACTGGACCGCCTTCAGCTTCCACCCGAAGTGCGGCCCGATGGTCATCAGCGACTGGAACTACACGCCGACGCCATACTGGGGCGTCTTCGTCAAAGACGCCCTGGCCGGCAAGCAGTTTGAGCTTCAGAAGCTTCGATAGACGGTGCGAGGTTCTTTTTGAACGCAGATAACGCAGATGGACGCAGATAAACGCAGATAGGAATTTTCAATAAACGCGATTCTTCTTCATCTGCGTTCATCCGCGTCATCTGCGTTCATCTGCGTTAAAATAAGACCTCTAAACAGCAGATCGACTCGCCATCTTGACACCACGCGCCCCCGCCCGAAGATCAAGCCGACATGAGCAAAGCAGTCATCCTTCAGCACGTGCCGCACGAAGGGCCGGGGCGGATTATCAAGGTCTTCCGCGATTTCGGCATCCAGACCGACGTCCGCCACCTCTACCGCGGCGACAGCGTGCCGACCGATCTCGATGAAATCCGCACCCTCGTCGTCCTCGGCGGCCCGATGGGCGTCGCTGACATCGGCAAGCCGGAATACCCGTTCCTGGCGCAGGAAGTGGAACTGCTCAAGCAGCACGTGGCCCTCGACCGCCCGGTGCTGGGCATCTGCCTGGGCGCCCAGCTGCTCGCTCACGCCGCCGGCGCCCGCGTTTACCAGAACGTCAAGATGGGCCCGCCCGGCGGCCCGGGCCAGCCGCCCAAGCCGATCGAACCGATCGAACCGCTGCCGGAAATCGGCTGGGGCCCAGTCAGCTTCCCCTTCCCGGGCGGCACCGAGCCGATCGTCTTCGGCACCATCGAAGGCACGCCGATGTTCCACTGGCACTTCGACACGTTCGATCTACCGGCCTTCCCGAAACCGCAAAATCCCCCGCCCGGCCCTCCGCCGCCGACGGGCAATGCACTGCTGAGCACGACGCGCACCTGCCGCAACCAGGCGTTCCGGTTCAAGAACCGCTTGTTCGGGTTCCAGTACCACATCGAACTGGATCGGGCCGGCATCGATACGCTGATCAAGGGCAATCTGGAGCAGGCCAAGCAAGTCCTCGGGCCGGATGCGGAAGCGAACCTGAAGGCGGACACCGAGAAGTTCTATCACCGCTACGAGGCGGCGACGGACAAGATCCTGGAGAACTTCGTGCAGTTCCTGAAGGCGTACACCGAAGCGGCGGCCTAAGCGGGTGGCCGACGATCGCGACCAGCCCTCGCCGTCCGTGGTCGACTACGCGCGGCCCCGGCCGGTCAAGAAATCGCCAACGTTCGAACTCCGCGTCACCCTGGCAATCGTGATCGGCGTGCCGATGGCCGCGATCGGGATATTCTGCTTGGTGTTCGGCGTCAGCCTCATTGTTGACCTCTGCCACCGTCTCGCTCGCAAGATCTACGAAGAAGACATCACACAGGCGATCTTCTGCCCGCTGCTCGGTCTGATCTGCATCGTCGCCCCGGTTCGGTGGCTCCGTTCGCTGATCCGCGAAGCACGGCGGCGGGAGTATGAGCCGGAGGATCAGTAGGTAAGACGGATGTCTCCACAGCCAAAATCCGCCCATTTTTCCGCCGACAAGGCGAATGCTTCGGTGCGCTGAACCGATCCCTACAGTTTCACCGTCTGCCCCGCCGGCACGTCGACGGGCTTGCCGTCAGCGATTAGCGTCACCGTGACCGCCGATGGGTTGTAGGCCGTTCGCTTGTTCGCGGCGACCACGACGCGCTGCCTCGCGGCCTCGTAGTCGAACAGTTCGAGGTTCGTGCAGTACCAGGTGTCGCTATGCCCGCACAAGGGCTTAAAGCGCGTTTCGAGCTCGGCCCAGCGGTCGCGCGGGCGGGCGAATTCGTACGAGTGGCCCCAGATGAAGTAGACGCCGCCGGCCCGTGGGTTTTCGCGCAGCTTGGTGAAGCGCTGGCCGACGTCGAGGCCGTCCTTTTCGAAGAACATGTGCCCGTTCGCCGGCCAGGCCAGCGGCTCCTTCGGCGGAAAGCAGTTGTCGGCCTGCTCCACCGTGCGGCAGTAGACGATGCCGAGCGCCCGCAGGATCTCGATCACCCGCGGCGAATACGTGCCGTACGGGTACGCCATCCCGCGGACCGGATAGCCGACGATGTCCTCCAGCATTTTCCGGTCTTCGAGCACCTCCAGCGCCACGGCCGACGGATCGAGCATCGGCAGGTGGGGGTGCGTACTGGTGTGGATCGCCACCTCGTGGCCGCGGTACAGCCGCTCCACCTCGCTCAGATCGAGCCGGCCTTCGGTGCTGGGCTTGCCTACGTTCTTGAACGTCTGCGAATTGAGGTTGAACGTGCCCTTCAGGCCGTTGGCGTTCATCCACTCGATCAGCGGGCGGTCTTCGATCACGCCGTCGTCCCAGCTGGTGGTGACGGCGAAGCGCTTGTTACCGGGGAAGCGGGCGATCTCAACACGTTTGGGGGCCGGGGTGGAATCCATGCCCGCGGATCATACGGCGGCCTCACCCAACCGCGAACAGCGACTGCGAACGCCCGGCCACAACGGCTTCGTGATCGAGCAGCCATCGCTTGACCGGCAGGCCCCCGCCGAAGCCGGTCAGCGATCCGTTGCTGCCGATCACGCGGTGGCACGGGATGACGATCGCGATGCGGTTCGCCCCGTTCGCCCGTGCCACGGCCCGCACGGCGGTCGGCCGGCCGATGGCGATCGCCTGCTGGCCGTACGAACGGGTCTGGCCGTAGGGAATATTCAGCAAGGCCTCCCACGCCAGCCGGCCGAAAGGCTGATCAGGCGGTGCGAGCGGGAGATCGAACATCTGCCGCGTGCCGGCGAAATATTCGTCGAGTTGGCGCTGCGTCTCGCGGAGGATCGGGTGAGCATTGCCCGACACCGTTGCTGTGGGAACTTCCGCCTTCGCTCCGAACGTCAGTTCAACCAGCGAATCGTCGGATGCCACCATCGTCAACGGACCGACAGGCGACTCAACTTCGCATACGTGCAGTCGCGTCGCATCCGGGCAACTTCGAAAGACCGTGTCGCGTTGTGGAGTCGTCATGCGAACATCGTAACGTCTGGCGTCGTCAGCTCCGACTCTACAAGCGTCAGGAACCAGGGTCTTCGCCTGTTTAGCCCGCGAGCCCGCTTGCGCTATCCCGACGACCGCGAGCGGGCTCGCGGGCTAAACCGCTGCCTCGGTATCGTTTGAAAGCTGTTCGACGCCCTCGAAAATGCTACAATGCCCTCAGCATGTACGACCCGCATCACCTGCCGGACAACATCCTGACCACCCAGCTCAAGCGCGTCGCCAACTGGGCCCGCCGCAGCAGCCTGTGGCCGATGCCGTTCGCGACGGCGTGCTGCGGGATCGAGCTGATGGCGACGGCCTCCAGCCGCTACGACATCGCCCGCTTCGGGGCCGAGGCCATGCGTTTCAGCCCCCGCCAGAGCGACCTGATGATCGTCGCCGGGCGTGTCACGATCAAAATGATGCCCGTCCTGCAGCACATTTATCAGCAGATGACCGAGCCGAAGTGGGTCATCAGCATGGGCGCCTGCGCCAGCACCGGCGGCGTGTTCGACGCGTACGCCACGATCCAGGGCATCGACCAGTTTATGCCGGTCGACGTCTACATCCCCGGCTGCCCGCCGCGGCCCGAAACGCTGATCGAAGGCATCATGGCCATCCAGCGCATTATCGACGAAGAAGGCATGCCCCCCGCCGGCCGGCGTCGCCCGATGCAGATCGCGATCGAGCCGAGCTACGTCCCGCGTCCGCAGCCGGTGCCGCTGAACATCGGCGGCAAGCCGTTCGCGGCGCACCGCGGGTAATCAACCACCGCCCTCAAGGCACAATGAAGTCTTCCGGCGGCGCGCACCAGATCCATATTCCCACGCCGCGAAACGGCAGTTCCCAGAGATTCGCCGCGTAATGTGGGGTGATGCCGATCCCCCCGCGCACCACGATGATCGAATGCAGCGGCCGGATCACCAGGTAAGTGCCGCTCTGGCTCCAGCCCCAGTAGAGGATCGTCGAAAGATAAAACACCACCGCGAGCACGCCGACGAGGGCTGCCCGGAAGCGAAGCCTCCGACCGCCGCGGTATTTCTGCCAGAAGGCGTACGCCGCCCCGGCGTAGAGCGTTAGCTGGAACAGGTTGCTGGCGATCACCCGGCCGATCGTCTCGTCACGCCAGTTCGGCCCAAAGACATCCGACGCAAACCCGTAGAGCGTGGCGACAACCAGCAGGCCCTGCCAGTCAAAAATCCGGGCCACCCGCTCGTTGAAGGATCGGCACGCGAGGGCCAGTCGCGACGGTTCATCAACCGATGACCGGTAATCCATCACCGGTGCCGCAGCACCCTGATCACCCGAGCCCAGTTCACCCACTCACCCGCCCTCCCCTCGAAGCTTACCGCCGCAAGCACCGGCCGACCAACCCCGGGTCGCGGCGCGCACGGCTAAGGGTAACCCCGCACCCATAAACTCGCTTGCGTTCCGGCGACACTTACGGTGCGATAGCCCCCGGCTCGGGCGACCGCCCGAGCCAGTTTTCCACCGATCCAAAAAAGGGGGATCGGACGGGCTGTTTGTCCGGACGTGCCGTTTAACAATCTGGCTTACCCATGCCCGTCCTCCTTGTCGCCGGGTGTTGTCGGCTTGTGGACGCCGCTCGGTCGAACCGGGAGGGGTTTGGCGCAAGATTGCTTACATTGCTTAGGATTTTTTCCTAACTGCAATTTAGGCTCAATTGTACCGTTGTATTGCCAGAGGGCCTCGCGCCGCGGCCCGGCCGGAGATTGTTCGACTTGGTCTCGCACCGCTGTGGTTCATTCATGCTGGCTCCGAACAACGTCGTTCTCACCGCCGTTCCGACTGCCAAGACAGCGCCCCGGCTTCTGGCAATCGAAGCCACCAATCGCCGCCTGCTTGAGCCAGCGGCGTTAGGGTGCGTGCTCTTGCTTGCCCTGTTCCTGCGGTTCTGGGGCATCGACAAGCACTGCTTCTGGCTGGACGAGGTCTACAGCATCCAGAAAGCCGCCGGGCATTGCACCTGGACGTTCGCGCCGCCGACAAACCAGTATATTTCGCGCGGGTTCGTCTCGACCGATCCCTTCAACGGCACGCTCGCCGACGTTTTCGCGGCGATGAAGACCGACACGCATCCGCCGCTCTACACGCTGGTGTTGCGGTACTGGCGGCAACTCGTGGGCGTGACCGACGGGGCGACGCGGTCGCTATCGGCGTTGTGCGGGGTGATGGCGATCCTCCTGCTGTGGTACGCGGTTCGAACGCTGCACGGATCGACCGCGGCGTTCTGGGCCGCCCTGCTGATGGCGGTGGCGACGCCGCAGATCGATTACGGGCAGGAAGCGCGCAGTTACGCGATGGTGACCATGTG
>Ga0070658_10003190_pt1 | contig 13538 bp, 11 predicted proteins | sample KBSC13metaG_FD_64664 | JGI IMG/M metagenome (GOLD analysis project Ga0070658, IMG submission 64664) | Corn rhizosphere microbial communities from Kellogg Biological Station, Michigan, USA - KBS C1-3 metaG | ecosystem: Host-associated > Plants > Roots > Rhizosphere > Soil ... | reverse complement strand
CCCTCTTCGAGGACGTACTGCAGCGCACCGACGCCGACGGTGAGCAGCCCGATGCCGAGCCAGTCGACGTCACCCTTCTTCGCCTTCTGGTCAGGCGGGTCCTGGAGGAAGCTCCCGACGAGGAACACCGACGCCATCGCGATCGGGACGTTGATGAAGAAGCACCAGTTCCACGTGTAGTTGTCGGTGATCCATCCGCCGAGCGTCGGGCCTAACGTCGGGGCGACGATGATGCCGAGGAGGAAGACGGCCTGGACGAGGCCCTGCTCCTCGAGCGGGAAGATCTGCCGCAGCGTCGCCTGCGCGGTCGAGAGCAGCGCCGCGCCGCCGGCGCCCTGGATGATGCGCCAGAACACCAGCTCGACGAGCGAGTGCGACGTTCCGCAGAAGAACGACGCGACGGCGAAGAGGATGATCGAAACGACGAGATACCGCTGCCGGCCGAAGCGTTCGGTGAAGAACGCGGTCATCGGCAGGAAGATGACGTTGGAGAGGATGTAGCCGGTGCTGACCCAGCCGATCTCCTGCTGCGTCGCGCCAAGGTTCCCGGCCATCTGCGGGAGGGCGACGTTGATGATGGTGGTGTCGAGCACCTCCATGATCGCGGCGGTGATCAGCCCGAGCAGGATGAGCCAGCGGTACTTGTCGACGTGGGCGGCGGCGGCGCGCATCGCGGCCGAGCTGCGCGGAGTCGGGGCGGCGGGGCGTGGCGGTGCTTCGGGTGCGAGCGGTTCTGCAGAGGTACTCATCGAGTCGTGAAGACGTATTCAGTCGTGATCGGGCGACAGGCAAGCTAACGAGTTAGTGACCCGAAGGTCACTAACTCTGCGTCGTCGGCGATGGTTCCAGCGATTTTGCGCCCGCTCAGGCGCCCTCGATCCCCTGCTCGACGAGCTGCTGGCGGACTTCGTCGGCGTCGGGGTCGCCCTTATCCAAAGCCCCGGCGAGCTTCTCCTGAGGCTTCGGTTCGAGCTTCGGCGGGAGCGTCGGAACGTTGGCGTCGACGCGGGCATCGATCACGAACGGCCGGTCGGCGGAGAGGGCGGCACGCCAGGCGCCGGCGACGGCCTCGGGCCGCTCGACCCGCGCCCGGCGAGGCCGAGCAGCTCGGCGTAGCGGCTGTACGGAACGTCGGGGAGATCCTGCGAGGAGGGAAACTTCGGCTCGTCCTCCATCACGCGCTGCTCCCAGCTCACGTAGCTCAGGTCCTGCCGGTGAACTCGGCGTGCGCGGTCGCCATCAGCGACGCGAGCTCCTCGTGCGCGACCTGGAGGAACTCGATCGCGCCGTCGCGGCGATTCATCGCCCCGAGGACGCCGTCGATGCCGTCGCCGGGATATCCGAAGACGCGCCTAACGTTCCACTGCAGCAGGCGGTCGACGACGAAATCCGCGACTGTGGGTTGATCGCGCTTTCCGGTCGATGCTGGCATCCGAAGCTCCCGTCGAGGCCGTCTTGGCGAAGATTCACCGCGGCTGGAAGCAAGGCAGGGGCGGTGCCAGCGGTGGTGATCCACGCGGTCCGCCGGTTGCAAAGCATCGGGCAGACTCAACACCGAACCCGCCGGGAAGGAGACGCATCGTGGCAAAGAAACGGAGTGGCAGCGAGCGCGCGCAGCGCGAGCCGGACGAGCGCGAGCCGTCGGCGCGCCGCGCGTCGAGCACGACCGAGGAGTACCGCACGATCCAGAACAGGATCGACGCGAAGGACAAGGCGAAGTCCGGAAAGGACTCGTCGGAGAAGAAGGGCGCGGTGCACGCCGGTGACCGGAAGCAGCCGGAGAAGATGCCGGCGCAGCACCTCGAGAAGCCGGGGATCGAGGCGGACCTCGAGCTGCAGCCGCGCTATCTCGCGCCGACGTACAAGGGATCGGAGAAGCTGCAGGACATGGTGGCGATCATCACCGGCGGCGACTCGGGGATCGGCCGCGCGGTGGCGGTGCTCTATGCACGCGAGGGCGCGGACGTCGCGATCGTGTACCTGCCCGAGGAACAGGAGGACGCGGAGGTGACCAGGCGCGCGGTGGAGAACGAAGGTCGCAGCTGCCTGCTCATTCCGGGTGACGTCTCGCGCTTCGAGTTCTGCGAGGAGGCCGTCGAGCGCACGCTCCAGGAGTTCGGGAAGCTCGACATCCTCGTCAACAACGCCGCGTTCCAGGAGCATGCCGACTCGATCGAGGACATCACCCCGGAGCACTTCGACCGGACGATCAAGACGAATCTCTACGGCTACTTCTACATGGCGAAGGCGGCGATGCCGCACCTCAAGCGCGGGAGCTCGATCATCAACACCGGGTCGGTGACGGGGCTCGAGGGGAACGACACGCTGCTCGACTACTCGACGACGAAGGGCGGGATTCACGCCTTCACGCGCTCGCTGTCGGAGAACGTGCTCGAGAAGGGAATCCGGGTGAACGCGGTCGCGCCGGGGCCGGTGTGGACGCCGCTCAACCCGGCGGACAAGCCGGCGAAGGCCGTGGCGAAGTTCGGGTCGGACACGCCGATGAAGCGTCCCGCCCAGCCGGAGGAGCTGTCGCCGGTCTACGTGTTCCTGGCCGCGCCGTCCTGCTCGTCGTACATCACCGGCGAAGTGATCCCGGTGGTCGGCGGTCACAAGGGCGCCTGAGCGAGCGCTGCCTAACGGCGAACGCCCGGCGCCGCCCGCCTAACGGCGGGCGGCGTCGACGATGATGTCGCCGATCGTGCGGTAGTCGCGGTCGAAGTGATGATCGCCCGGCAGCTCATGCCGGGCGATCAGCGCCGGGTCGGCGTCGCGGCACGGCGACCGGTCTTCGTCGTGGCCGAAGATGCAGAGCATGTGCTGGCCGCGAAGCTTCGCGAGCTCGGGGAGGATCGGGAGGTCGGTCGGGCGCTCGATGTCGCGAAAGAGGTCGGCGAAGTGGAACTGGAACGACGCTCCGCCACTGAGGCCGAGCATCGCGAGCAGCCCGACCCGTGCGGCCAGGTCCGGAGCGAGCCGCGTCGCGACGAAGGGGATCAGGTTGGCGCCGTGCGAGTAGCCGACGAGCAGGATGCGCTGGCGATTCCATCGCTGCGAATACGCGCGCGCGACCCGTCCGACGTCCTCCGCCGCCTCGGCGGGAGTCCGCTTGCGCCACAGGTACGAGCGGGTATCGAGCGCGACGACGGCGATGCCGCTGTCGGCGAGAATGGTCGCGACCTGTTTGTCCAGTTCGGCGAAGCCACCGTCGCCGGTGAGGAAGACGGCCACTGCATCGCCGGCGCGCCTGGCGGGGATGGTCGTCAGTGGAAGTCCGCGCACCGCGGTATCGGACGGCGACGAGCCCTGCGCCGGGAGCGACGTCGCCCCGAGAAGGGAAAGGCATGCGATCGCCGTACGAGACGCCATCCGCACCGAGCGAGAGAAGATCGGCGCCAAGCGAGTCAGTGAGCGACGACGCCGCGCAGCCCGCGCGAGATCAGGATCGAAACGCCGGCCAGGGCGCGAGGGAGTGCCAGCCCGCCCGGGGACGCCAGGTATCGCGGCTCCCACCGGGGATCGAACTTCGACTTGTAGCGGCGAAGTCCCTGGAAGTTGTAGAAGTGTTCGCCGTGGCGGTACAGCCATGAGCCGGCGCGATTCCAGAGCGGCGCGAGCTCGCGGCCCTCGATGCCGGAGAGTGATGCCATTCCAAGATCGAAGGTTTCGTACCCCGCGTCCCGCCCCCAGAGCATCATCGACACGAAGAGATAGTCCATCACGCTCGCCGGCGCGTCCGAGGAATAGCGCATCAGGTCTACGGACATCTCGCCGTGATCGTTGGCCATCCAGAGGTTCGAGAACGCGACGAGACGGCCGCCGACGTGCACGCACGCGACAGGAAACGCGGACAGGTAGCGTTCATCGAAGTAGCCGAGCGAGAATCCCTTCTCCCGGGTGTTCTTCGCGGCCAGCCAGTCGTCGGAGACGCGGCGCAGCTCGGGGAGGATCGCCGGCACGCCGTCCGCCGGCACGACGCTGAACGTCGCGCCATTCGACTCGACGTCGCGCATCGCCTGCCGGAGCCGCCTGCGGGCACCCCCTTGCAGCGAGAACTCGCGGAGCGGGACGATCGCCCGCTCGCCGATCTTGACCATCGACAAGCCGAGATCGATGCAGAGTGGAAGCGAAGCAGCCGAGACGAGGTAGAAGACGGTCCAGGCATCGTGGCGATCTGCTTCCTCGCGGAACTTCCAGGCCAGCTCGGCCAGCTCCGCCGGCGGGCCGACGGGGTCGCCTAACGCGATCCAGCTCCGGCCGACGACGCCGTACATGATGAACGCGTGGCCGCTGTCGCTGAAGAGGAGTCGCTTGTCGCCGAGGAGCGCGAGGCTGGCGGTGGTGTCGGGTGAGCTGCGGATGATCGCTGCCGCCCTGGCGAGGGCGGCATCGTCGGGTGAGGCGATCTCCGGAGGCGCGACGCGAAGGAGTCGCAGCGTGGCGTAGGCGGCGAGCGCGACGACGACGCCGGCGCTGGCGCGAAGGAATCGGGCGGCGTCGGCGTGCGGCGCGAAGCGGAGCCAGAGCGCGTTGGTGACACCGACGTGCCGGAACGAGATCGCGCCGAGCCAGATGCTGGCGGCGACGACTGTCGCGACGGCGACCACCCACTGCGGGGTGAACGGCTCGTTGAGCAGCCTGGTGCGGCGGTAGAAGGCTCGCCGCGCCGGCACGAGCACGACGATGACGAGGGCGAGGGCGGAGGCCTCCTCCCAGTCGAGCCCCTTGAGCAGCGAGGTGACGATGCCTAACGCGAGGAGCCCGATCGTGATGTGGTAGGCGGCGTCGAGCCGGCGGCGGATCCCCCAGGCGACGACGAGGAGCGCGGCGCCGGTCAGGCTGGCGGTGAGGTGCGACGCCTCGATCAGCGCGAGCGGGAGCGCGTCGTGCAGCAGCGCGAGGCGCGAGCGCACCGACGGCGTCGCGCCGGAGAAGAGGAGGATCGCCCCGGCGACGAACGTCACGATGCTCAGCGCATGCGGCACGATGGCCGGCATCAACCGCCCGGCGGCGCGGCCCGCGACACGGAGCGGAACGTGAATCCGCGATTCGCGCCCCGTCAGCAGGAGCACCGCGAGCACGAATGGGCCCAGATAGTAGATCAGCCGGTAGGCGAGGAGCGCGCCGACGACCTCGCGTGCACCGAGCGTCGGGGCGAGCAGCGTCACCATCAGCGCCTCGAAGACGCCGAGCCCTCCCGGCACATGGCTGACCAATCCGACGAACTGCGCGAGGAGGAAGACCCCGAGGAAGGGAAGGAGATTCGGGCGCGTCGTCGCGGGGAGCAGCACGTAAAGCACGGCGCCGGCGACGCTCCAGTCGGCGATCGCGATCCCGAGCTGCCTGACGGCGGTGGTGAACCGCGGCACCGGAATCTCGGCGCGCCCGATCCGCACTGGTTCGTGGCGAAGCGCGCTCCAGGCGAGATATGCAGCGACGATCGCGATGCAGGCTGTGCCGACGACGCGGGCGACGACGAGCGGCACGTGGAGGAGCGCGACGGTGCTGACCGGTTCGATGATGAGCACCACCCCGGCGATGGCGACGACGCCGAAGACGAACGTCGTCCCGGCGAAGGCGGCCGCGCGCGCGATCTCCGACGTCGAGAGTCCCCAGGAGGACCAGAACCGGTAGCGGACCGCGTTGCCGGTGAGCGCGGCGAAGCCTAACGTCTGGCTGAGGCCATAGGCGATGAACGAGCCGAAGGCGACGCGCCGGAGCGGCACGCGCCGCCCCGCATAGACCAGCGCCAGCGCGTCATAGGCGGGAAGGATCGCGTAGGCGAGGACGGTGAGCAGGGCGGCGAGCGCGATCTGTGGATCGGGAATCTCGTGCAGCGCGTTGGCGAGATCGCGATAGCGGTAATGCCGCAGCGCGCCGCGGAGGACCTCGAGCGCGAGGGCGACGATCGCGAGGACCGCGAGTGGACCGATCCAGCGGGCGATGCGTCCGCGACTGCCGGGGACAGCCGGGAGCGGCTCGAGCGCGCCGGGCTGCTCGGAGGGAATCGACGTGGCAGGCGTCGGCTCGTCGGGTTCGACAGTCACGGGCGCGGCTTCACTCGGCGGGTCGGCTCGGCCTCGAGCGGATTCTCCGGCCAGTGGTGGCGGGGATATCGTCCCCGCATCTCCTTTCGAACATCGAAATAACTCGTGCGCCAGAATCCGGCGAGATCGCGGGTGACCTGAACCGGCCGATGGGCCGGCGACAGGAGCTGGAGCGTCAACGGCACGCGGCCGCCGGCGATGCGCGGGGTATCGGTGAGACCGAACAGCTCCTGCAGCCGCACGGCGAGGACGGGGGCGGCGGGGTCGGAGTAGTCGACCGGGATGCGCGATCCACTGGGGACCACGACATGGGTCGGCGCGAGCTCGTCGAAACGGCCGCGCTCGCGCCAGTCGAGGCGGTCGAGGAGCAGCGTGCCGAGATCGAGGTCGCGCAGGTCGTCGAGCCGGCGAAGGCCGGAGAGCGCCGGGGCGAGCCAGGCGCCGATCGTAAGGCCTAACGCGTGGTCGGAGACGTCGGGCCAGTCGGGAAAGTGCGCGTGGAGAAAGGCGAGCCGCTGCCGGACGCGGCGAGCGGCTTCCGACCAGGGCAGGGCAGCGACGCCACGGGCGACGACTTCGCGGGCGAATGTGTCGGCGACGAGCGCCGGGTCGGGCGTCGCGCTCGTCGACTCGGCGAGGATGATCTCACCCAGCCGCTCGGTGCGGCGAGCAACCACACTCCCCGTCCGCTCGTCGAGCTCGACGGCTTCCGATCGCTGGATGTCGGCGGCGAACAGGCGGCGGACGTCGGCCTCGCCGACCGCGGTCGCGAGATGGATGCGCGCTTCGGTGCGGCGGCCATCGAGCTCGGCGACGGCGAGCCATTCGCTGGTGGTGAGCGCCTGCTCGGCGGCGAGCGCCGCGCCGGCGCCCGAGCGCAGGAGGTAGCGACCCGACTGCCCGAAGCGGCGACGCGCCACGCGATCGGGGTAGGCGAGCGCGACGAGCGCACCGAGCGGCAGCTCGCCGCCGCCTGACGTTCGAGGAAGCGGCGCGCCGCGCCGCAGCGCGTCGCGGACGCGGTCCTCTATCTGGCGGGCATCAGCACGGGCGCGACGCAGTCCGTCGCGATCGACCGTCGCACCGGAGATGTGAGAATGGTCGTGATCTCCGGCGATCATCTCGACACGCGTTGCGATGTCGACGTCGGCGCCGGCGCGGCCGGTGCGGATGAAGTCACGATCACCGAGGAGCGCCGCCAGCGCCGCTGCCTGACGGATCGCGCCGGATGCGGCGGCGTGGAGCAGCATGTGCGACATGCGCGGGTGCGCGCCGAGGAGCGTCAGCGCGCGACCGTGGGCGGTGGCGCGGCCGTGACCGTCGATCGCGTCGAGCTGGCGGAGCAGCTCTCGCGCGTGCGCGAGCGCACCGTCAGGCGGCGGAGTGAGCCAGCGGAGCGATGCCGGATCGTCGATGCCGGCGACGGCCAGCTCGAGGGCGAGCGCGGTGAGGTCGGCGGCGCGCATCTCCGGTGGCGACTGGTCGACGAGGCCGTGATGATCGTGCTCGGACCAGAGCCGGTAGCAGACGCCGGGTGCGGTACGCCCGGCGCGTCCTCGCCGCTGCTCCGCGGACGCCCGCGAGACGCGCACCGTCTCGAGCCGCGTCATGCCGGCGCCGGGGTCGAAGTGCGGGCGTCGCGACAGTCCGCTGTCGACGACGACGCGCACGCCGTCGATCGTCAGGCTCGTTTCGGCGATCGAGGTTGCGAGGATCACCTTGCGCCGACCGTCAGGCAGCGGCGTCAGCGCGCGATCCTGCTCGGCGCCGGGGAGCGCGCCGAACAGCGGGATGACTTCGATGTCGCGGGGCAGGGAATCGCCGAGCATCGCGGCGACGCGGCGGATCTCGCCGGCACCGGGGAGAAACGCCAGCAGGTCACCGTCGCTGTCGGCGAGCGCGGCGCGGATTGCCCGCGCCATGGGCGCCTCGATGCGATCGTCGGCGGGTCGGCCGAGCCAGCGGGTCTCGACCGGGAACGACCGGCCTTCGCTGACGAGCACGGGAGCGTCGCCGAGCAGCGCACCGACTGCCGCGCCGTCGATGGTCGCCGACATGACGAGCACGCGCAGGTCGGGACGAACCAGCGACCGCGCGTGCAGCGTGAGGGCGAGCCCGAGATCCGCGTGGAGCGATCGTTCGTGGAACTCGTCGAAGATGACGACGGCCACACCGTCGAGCGTCGGATCGGTCTGCAGCATTCGCGTGAGCACGCCCTCGGTGACGACCTCGACACGCGTGTCGCGGCCGACGCGCGTGTCGGCGCGCACGCGGAAGCCGACGGTCGCGCCGATGTCCTCGTCGAGCAGGTTGGCCATCCGCCGGGCGGCGGCTCGCGCGGCGACGCGGCGCGGCTCGAGCACCACGATCGTCCCATCGCCGAGCCACGGGGCGTCGAGGAGCGCGAGCGGAACGCGGGTCGTCTTGCCGGCTCCTGGCGGGGCGACCAGCACCGCCGCGCCGTGGGCGGCGAGGGCGTCGGCGATCGCGGGGAGGACCGGTTCGATGGGGAGCAGCGGCACCCGTGCAATGTCGTGGGCGCGCGGATGGCCGGGAAGCGGGCGACCTCCTGGTCGGCTCCCGAATCGGGTGGCGCGCGAATGGCGAGCCGTCCCTAGATTGGGCGGATGTCTTCGGCAGAAACCGGGTCAGCGGCCACCGACGTCGCGCTGACCCCCGCCCCAGGCGTCCCGTCAGCCGACGCGCCCCCGCCCGGCTTCACCGCCGCGCTGCGCGAGGCGCTGCGCGGCTCGCACCGCGACTTCACCAGCGGACCGTTAGGCACGGCGATCCTCATCCTCGCCGTGCCGATGGTGCTGGAGATGGTGATGGAGAGCGTGTTCGCGGTCGTCGACGTGTTCTTCGTCGGCCGGCTCGGCGCCGACGCGGTGGCGACGGTCGGGATCACCGAGTCGATGCTGTCAGGGGTGTACGCGATCGCGATCGGACTCTCGATCGGCGCGACGGCGATGGTGGCGCGCCGTTATGGCGAGGGCGACCGGGACGGGGCCGCGCACGCGGCGGCGCAGGCGCTCGGACTCGGGCTCGTCGTCGCGCTGGCGATCGGCGTCGGCGGCGCGCTGCTGGCGCCGCGGCTGCTGTCGACGATGGGCGGCTCGCCGTCGGTCGTCGCGTCAGGCAGCGGCTACACGCGGATGATGTTCGCCGGGAACGCGAGCATCCTCCTCCTCTTCCTCGTCAACGCGGTGTTCCGCGGCGCCGGCGACGCGGCGATCGCGATGCGCGTGCTCTGGCTGGCGAACGCGCTGAACATCGTGCTCTCGCCATGCCTGATCTTCGGGATCGGGCCGTTCCCGAAGCTCGGCGTCACCGGCGCCGCGGTCGGGACGACGATCGGTCGCGGGATCGGCGTGCTGTTCGCGCTGTCGCGGCTGCTCAACGGGCGCGGCCGGCTGGTGGTGCGCCGCGAACACTGGCGCTTCGACCTTCCGCTGGTGCGCAGGATCGTGAAGCTGTCGTCGAGCGCGACGGTCCAGGTGTTCATCGGCACGGCGAGCTGGCTCGGACTGGTCAGGATCATCGCGGCCTTCGGCAGCGACGCGGTCGCCGGCTACACCATCGGGCTGCGCGTGATCATCTTCGCGCTGCTGCCCGCGTTCGGGATCACCAACGCGGCGGCGACGATGGTCGGCCAGGCGTTAGGCGCGCACAAGCCGGAGCGCGCCGAGCGGGCGGTCTGGGTCGCCGGCGCCTACGCGACGGTCTTCCTCGGCACGATCGGACTGGTCTTCTTCCTGCTCGCCGGCCACATCGTCGCGATCTTCACCAGCGACCCGAACGTGGCGCGCTACGCGACCCAGTGCCTGAAGACCATCGCGCTCGGATTCCTCTTCTACGGCTACGGGATGACCTTCACCCAGTCGTTCAACGGCGCGGGGGACACGCGGTCGCCGACGCTGCTGAACCTGTTCTGCTTCTGGATGTTCGAGCTGCCGCTGGCGTGGCTGCTCGCCGATCATTTCGGGATGGGCCCGCGCGGGGCGTTCATCGCGATGGCGGCCGCGTTCTCGTCGATGGCGTTCGCCGGCGGCTGGCTCTTCCGCCGGGGGGCGTGGAAGACGCGGCGTGTCTGAGCCGGGCGGCCGGCGCGATGCCCCGTCGCCGGTCGAGGGTCCGGTCTGGGCGGTCGGTGTTCCGCCGTTAGGCCTCACGGCGCTGGCCGGGACCGCCAACGCCGACGCCTGCGTCGTCGGGCTGGGCGGAAGCGGGCTGTCCTGCATCGGCGAGCTGCGCCGGCTCGGCGCGTCAGTGGTCGGGATCGACGCCGCCTCGGTCGGCGGGGGCGCCGCCGGGCGGAACGGCGGGTTCCTGCTCGCCGGGATCGCCGCCTTTCACCACGACGCGGCCGACATCCACGGCCGCGAACGGGCGGCGCGCGCCTGGCGCCTCACGCTGGCCGAGCTGGAACGAATCGCCGCCGAGACACCGGACGCGGTGCGGCGTACCGGCACGCTGCGCATCGCGGTCGACGACGAGGAGCTGGCCGACTGCGAGGCGCAGCTGGCCGCGATGACGCGCGACGGGCTCCCGGTCGAGCGCTACGAGGGGTGGGAAGGGCGGGGCCTGCTCTTCCCGCGCGATGGCAGCTTTCAACCCCTGCTCCGCTGCCGGCAGCTCGCCATGCGCGCGATCGCCGACGGCGTGCAGCTGTTCGAGCGGACGCCGGCGCTGGCGATCGAGCCCGGGATGGTGACGACGCCTAACGGCACGGTACGGGCGCCGGTGGTCATCATCGCCGTCGACGGAGGGCTCGAGCGCGTCGTCCCGGCGCTGGCCGGACGGGTCCGAACGGTGCGGCTGCAGATGATCGGGACCGCGCCGGCCGACGACGTCCATTACGAGCGGCCGGTCTACTCCCGCTATGGGCTCGACTACTGGCAGCAGCTCAGCGACGGCCGGATCGCGCTCGGCGGGTTTCGCGACGTCGGCGGCGACACCGAGTGGACGCACGACGCGCGGCCGAGCGCCGAGGTGCAGGCGGCGATCGAGCGCTGTCTGCGCGAACGAGTGCGGACCACGGCGCCGATCACCCATCGCTGGGCGGCGCTCGTCTCCTACACCGCCGACGGGCTGCCGGTGGTCGAGGAAGTCCAGCGCGGGGTATGGGCGACCGGCGCTTATAACGGCACGGGGAACGTCGTCGGTGCGCTGTGCGGCCGGGCCGTCGCGCAGCTCGCTGTGAGCGGGCGCACAGAGTTGCTTCTCTGACCCGAACGCGACTCTGGCGCAACGACGCTCGTGCTGCAATTTTGTGGCAGAAATTCCGAACGGGGGACGAGGTTGATGACGACGACTTCAGAGCAATCCGACCGCGACCGACGCCTGCGTCCGCGCTTCCGAGCGCTGATCGACGAGATGATGGAGCAGATCCGCCAGGTCGCGCGTGAGGCGCCTGAGGATGCGGAGGCTCGCGCGCAGGCGGAGGCGGACCTCGAGCGGATCATGAGTCAGGTGCGGCGAGCAGCAACGCAGCGCGACGACCAGTAAGAACGTCACGAAGTTGGAAGAGCGGCGCGAGTTTCCTCGCGCCGCTTTCGTTTTCGATCTCATGAGCCCGAACCGCCGCGCCATGAGGCGCGCGGCAGGGACATGAGACATGAGACAGGAGTCAGGGACGCGCGGCAGTTGTTGACACGACGGGAGCAGCGATCGATGTTGGGCGCGCTTCCGGCGGCATTGCGCGGGAAGACCACACGCCAACGATCCGATGTCTCCTGCTTCGCCATTCACGCTCCGCGCGGCCACTCCCGGCGACGTACCCGTCATCCTCGCCTGCATCCGCGGGCTCGCCGAGTACGAGAAGCTCGCGCACGAAGTCGTCGCGACCGAGGAGCTGCTGCGCGAGTCGCTGTTCGGCGAGCGCCCAGCCGCCGAGGTGATCCTCGCGTTCGACGGCGACGAGCCGGCGGGCTTTGCGCTCTTCTTCCACAACTACTCGACCTTTCTCGCGCGTCGCGGCGTGTACCTCGAGGACCTGTTCGTCTTCCCGCGCTTTCGCGGGCGCGGGCTTGGCCGCACCCTGCTCGCGCGTCTCGCGCAGCTCACGATCGAGCGCGGCGGCGGACGCCTCGAGTGGGCGGTCCTCGATTGGAACGTGGACGCGATCCGCTTCTACCAGAGCGTCGGTGCGCAGGCGATGACCGATTGGACGGTCAACCGGGTGACGGGCGATGCGCTCCGTTCGCTCGCCACGTCCGGCGACGGCGGTGGCAGACCGGTGCGGACGCCGCGGTGACGAGTCCGCGGGCGCGCGTGCGTCGCACTCGAACGCCGGACAACAGCACACGCCAGCTGGTACGCGTCGTCGCCGCGGCGATCGTGCTCGCCGGGATGCTCGTGCTCTGCGCACGCGGCGTCGGCCCCGTCCCGCCGCTCGGGCCGCTGGTCGATCCGTCGGCGGGAATCTGGGCGATGCCGGCGGTCGCCGAGCTCCCCCGCACGAGCGAGGTGACGGTGGCCGGCACGCGCGCACCGGTCACCGTGCTCTACGACGACCGGGCGGTACCGCACATCTTCGCCGAGAGCGAGCCGGATGCCTATCGCGCGTTAGGCTGGGTGGTCGCGCGCGACCGGCTCTTCCAGCTCGAGATGGGGACGCTGGCGGCAACGGGCCGGCTGACCGAGATCGGCGGCCGGGCGCTGCTCGCCGCCGACCGCGAGACGCGCGGCCTCGGGATGCCGCGTGCGGCCGAGCGTGCCTGGGCCGCGCTCGCCCCCGGCTCGCCGGCGCGCGTCGCGGCCGAAGCGTTCGCCGACGGCGTGAACAGCTACATCGATTCGATGTCGCCGGCCGAGCTCCCGCTCGAGTTCCGACTGCTCGGCATCACCCCCGAGCGGTGGGAGCCGGTGAACACCTTTCATCTCCTCGAGCGGATGGGATGGACGCTCGCCTACGACGACGACCTCGCCCGGGTCGCGACGCGGGCCCGCGTCGGCGACGCCGCGGCCGATGCGCTCTTCCCGGTGCGGAGCCCGATCCAGGAGCCGATCCAGCCTAACGGTCAGACGAAGCCGCGCTTCGACTTCACGCCGATCCCGCCGCCTGGCGCCCCCGACACCGCCGCCGCCGCGCTGCTGTCGCTGCTCGACGGCATCGCACCGCGCCTGAAGTCAGCCGACGCATCGGCGGCCGGCGACGCGCTCGGGAGCAACAACTGGGCGGTGGCGCCGCGCCGCACCGCCGCCGGCGCGGCGCTGCTTGCCGGCGATCCACACCTCGAGCTGACGCTCCCGTCGATCTGGTACGAGGCGCAGATCACGGTGCCGGGGGTCGTCGACGTCTACGGCGTCACCATTCCCGGCGCGCCCGGGATCATCATCGGGTTCAATCGCGACATTGCCTGGACGTTCACCAACACCGGCGCCGACGTGATGGACTACTTCGCCGAGACGGTGGACGACAGCGTGCACCCGACGCGATACCTCGTCGACGGCGCGTGGAAGACGATCGAGCGGCGGATCGAGCGCTAC
>Ga0070658_10003188_pt1 | contig 13543 bp, 14 predicted proteins | sample KBSC13metaG_FD_64664 | JGI IMG/M metagenome (GOLD analysis project Ga0070658, IMG submission 64664) | Corn rhizosphere microbial communities from Kellogg Biological Station, Michigan, USA - KBS C1-3 metaG | ecosystem: Host-associated > Plants > Roots > Rhizosphere > Soil ... | reverse complement strand
CCGGGAATGTCGACGAAGACCCGGAGTCTCGTCTCTGCTTCCCAGACGGTGGGCAGTAGATCCTCTGGGCAGGGCTCGATGAGCGAATCGGGCTCGACATTGACGAACAAGCTCATCGCGGCCGGCAGTTCGGCAGCCATGAAGCGGTCGAACGCGAGAGCTCGACATATCCAGTCCAGCTCACCGGCTCGGCCCGCTGCCCGTGCTGCCGCGAACAGTTGCACTGGTGAGGCTAGGGAGCCTTCGGGCCCCCGGGCGAGTGCCTCGAACCCAACGGTCTGATCCCTTTCGGCGTCGACGATTGGTTGGAAAACGACGTCCACCGATCGCCGGTCGATGATGGCGTTGATGTCGTTGCGGACAGCCCCACCCTTGCTACGCATCTGTGCTGGACGCCGCTTTGGCCGCGGCGCCTGCGCCCGCTGTTGCTGCCGGTGCGTCGTTGTATCGGCGGCAGCCACGCGCGAGGGGACCGTCTTCGGGCGCACAGTGGCCGGAATCCGGTCGCTCGTCACCGGGTCGTCGAGACAAACGGCGTCGTCCGACGACGCTGATTGTTCGTGGGCGATTTGTTCGTGGGCGATGTCGACCGCGTCGTACCCGGCCGAGGCGCGATCCGCAAGCGGTCGCTGCCCGTGGTCGTCCGGTTCGTCGCGAGACCAGAGGATCCATCGCGTCGATCCGGGCACTTGGTCACCGCCTCTTAACCGCTGTCTGTTGTTCTATCGGCAGCTCTCCAGGGATTTGAGACGATTTGCGACTGCCGTACTTTCGGCTTGGTGCTTCAGGCCGCAGCGAAGTCGGGGTCGAAGTGTTTACCGGTTACGGGGAACCGGGAGGGGCAGCTGACATCCCCGTAGACGATCACTTGAAGTCTCCGATCGAAGGCACGCGGTCGGGGGCCTCCACACGGTTCAGGTCGCGTTTACGTGCGTCACGCACCTGAGTTGCCAAGGAGCGGGGTTTTTCGTGGTCTTTCGTCAACCGGTGCCGGTGCCGATGCTGCATGGTGCTCACCTCTCGCGACTGTGGCCCGGCCAGGGTGGCCTGACGTTTTCTACAACAACGACGATAAAAAAGAATAGCCCGTTCGAGCCGGTGTCTTTGCTCACATTCCGTAGGGTCGAAGGGCACGGTGCGCAAGCACTGATGTGGCGGGATTGATCGGCGCACCACGGGGCATGGCAAGCTCATGACGGACGCCGGTACTTCACCTGTTTTCGGCTTTCCACGCAGGGGTTCTGCGGGTGTGTCGCCGGGGTCGGTTGGGGAGTACCGCCCCAAACATGCCCGTGGCGTTGTGGCGGCTCGGCTTTCCCCCGCGCGCGGCCGGTCGTGGCCGCTTCTGCCGGTGCGCACTAATGCGGGGGCGCAGGCTGACGCAGCGATGCGGTCGTTGCAACTCGCGCTGAGTGCCTACATTGCAGCTGAACGGGCAGGCGCAAGTGATGACATCGCGTTGTCATGCGCCGATGAGGTGATTCATCGCAGGCTGGTGCTCTACGGCATGCTCGCGCGTTTGGGCATGCGTCCCGCCGGTCACTTCGACATCCAGCTAGTACGGGACGCCGCACTACTGCGTTACCGGTCGCCGTGAGCGACGCCGGTACGCCGCTTGTCGACGTGCTCGCGCTGTGGCAGCGCGAGGCGCGCGCATTGCTGCCGGCGATCGCGCCGGTGTCGCATCCGGAGGGCGTGTTGCCCGCGCAAGAACTTGCCGGCCGCAACCGTGCGGTTCAGCATCTGCGTTGGACGATGATGCCTCGCGAAACGCGAAAGCAGCGGTTCTTGTGGCCCGCCGTACGCGCGCACTTTCGTACCGATGTCGAACGGCACGACGGCACCTCGTTCACCGCAGGTGGTGACGAGGTCATCGAAGAATTGCGTACCCGTAAACGAAATTTCGAAGAGGTACTGATCCGGCTCAGGTGGGCCGATGACCGCTCGAAGCATTTCGAGCATCGACTCGACGAGCTCATCAATCGGATCGAGTCGTATATCGGGCTCGAAGAGCAACTGCTTCGGCGCATCAGCGCCGAGATTCCCGCCGCTGAACAGGACCGTATCGTCGCCCGGCTCCTCGAACACCGTCCCCTGTTGCCGGTGCAGGCCCATCCTGACCTCCCCGCTCTGCCGTGGATGGCGGCCGTACTGGCCCCGGTGGCCGGAGTGGTCGACCGGCTTCGCGATCGCTTGACCACGGCTCCTGGTTGAGTAGCGGTCGGTTGGGGCAGGCACCGAGCATGATCGCGCTAGAACTCGTGTTTTGGTGGGCGCTGATGATCGGCGTCTGGGAACTGACGCTCTCGGGCACGACGCTGCCCGAGATTTGCTGCGAGATCGCCGCCGCGCTGCTGTCTGCCATCATCGCGATTATCGGTCGTCGAATCGTCGGCGGTCGTTGGCTTCCGCACCCGGCCTGGTTGCGCTGGCTTCCGTTCATCGCCGCCTCGGCAGTCGTCGACACTGTGCTCGTCTTCTGGTTTCTGCTACGGCACGGACGGCGACGCCATGCGACCGGAAGCTTCACCGCCGTCCAACTCTTGAGGCTCAAGCTGGTGGACGACGGAACCGGCGACAACCATCGCGCGTACGCAACGCTTGCGATCACTTGCACACCGGGGTCTGTGGTGTACGACGCCGACGTGGATTCACACCGGCTCTATGCGCACACCCTGGTCGAAGGGCCGCCCGATCTCACTGGCGCGGTGGCGCGATGACGGTCTGGTACATCGCGAGTATTGCTTTGTTTATCGGGGGTCTCGTACCCGCAACGCTGATCGGTTCGCGGGGTGGTCCGACCGACCGGCTCATCGGTTTGATGCTCGGAAGTTCGGTGAGCGTGCTCTCCATGTTGGCGCTCGCTCAGGCCTACGACCAGAGTTCATATCTGATCGTGCCCCTCGTGCTAGCGGTGCTCTCGGCGACCGGTGTGCTGGTCTTTACCCGACTGCTAGGACCGCGGTAGGCGGAGGTGGTCGATGCAGATTCTCATTGACGTACTGCTTTTTCTCGGTGTCGCAATCATCGTCGCATCATCATGCGCGGCGTTGTGGCTTCGCGGGGTGTTCGTGCGACTCCACTACTTGTCGCCGGTGACCTCGGTCGGTGCGCCACTGATCGGCATCGCTCTCGGGCTAGAGAACGGATGGGGCCTCACTACCGGGCTGATTCTCTTCGTGGTGCTTCTCCTGGCGATTTCGGGCCCTGTCGTCGAGGTTGCGACCGCTCGGGTGATGGCACAGCGAGAGGGGATCGTGATCGAGGAGTCGCCGCAGTGAACGACATCGTCTTGATCGTGGCGTTGACACTCGTAGCGGTGGGCGGAACAGCTGTTGTCATGACCAACGCGCCCGAACGGCAGGCAGTGACACTCGGCTTGTACGGCGTGCTGCTGACAGTGCTGTTCTTCGCGTTGCAAGCGCCCGACGTCGCGCTTTCGCAACTTGCCGTTGGCACGGCGTTCGTTCCGCTGATGGTGATGCTGGCCATTCGCAAGATTCGAGGTGGCCGGCAGTGACAGGGGGGCGACCATGAGCCGAAGCGTTCGCTACACGTTGTTCTTCGTCGGCGGCGGGTTGGTTGCGGTGTTGTTCGTCTGGGGCGTCGTCGGCATGCCGTCGTTTGGGTCGAACTTCCACCCATACCGTGATCTCGCTATCGGTGCCACGATTGCGCACGGCACGGCGAACGCGATCTCGTCGGTCAACTTCGACCAGCGCGCAATCGACACGCTCGGCGAGGAAACCATTTTTTTCGCATCTGTTCTAGGCGCCGCCGAACTTCTCCGACCGTCGAAGGAGGAGCGAGAGCGAAGGGGCGACCACACGGGCGTCCGCCACGTGATGGCTTCGACTCGGTTCGCGGGCTATGTGCTACTTCCTGTCACGCTCCTCGTCGGACTCGACGTCGTTGCGCATGGCCACATCACGCCTGGCGGAGGATTCCAAGGCGGCGTGGTCCTCGCAACGGCCGTGCATTTGCTGTATGTGGCAGGAAGTTACGACGCCCTCGAACGCGTTCGTCCGGTGCACCTTTACGAGTACGGGGAGGTGGCGGGCGCGCTGGCTTTCGTCGGCCTCGGATTCGCCGGTATTGCGATCGCCGGCTCCTACTTGTCGAACATCATTCCCTACAAGGGATTCGGTCACCTGATTTCAGCGGGCAACGTCGAGGTATTGAACTTCGCCGTCGGGATTGAAGTCGCATCAGGCGTCATCGTAATGCTTTCCCATTTCCTTACGCAGGCAATCGCGCTGCACGGCGGCCCGCACGAATGAGCTACTACCCGTACTTCGTGGCCGGCTGGCTGTTGCTCATCGGCGCATTCGGAATTGTGCGGAGTCGCAACCTTGTGCATGCCGTCGTCTCGCTATCCGTTGCGCAATCGGGTACCTACGTATTGTTGCTTTCAGCTGGCTACCAGCGGCATGCGCCTGCACCGGTCTTCGGCTCGACGACCAAGCCGAACCTCCAGGTAGTCGACCCCGTCGTCCAGGCGTTGACGCTCACCGACATCGTCGTGTCGGCGACGGTGACGGCGTTGCTGCTCGCGCTCGCAATGCAGATCGCCAAACGGCACGGCACCGTCGATCCCGACCAGCTTTCAGCGTTGGAGGGCTGAGTGTCGGCGGCCACTTGGGCGCAGCATTTGCTGCCGCTCATCGTGACGATTCCGATCGCGATGGCCGCGTTGCTGGTTGCTGTCGAACGTCACCTGCCGCGCCAGCTCGTCGATCTATTGGCGACGGGGACGGCGTGCGCGGTCGCCGTCCTGGCCTGCTTCTTGACGGCGGCTGCGTCACACGGCCGGGTCGTCACTTGGCTCGGTGGCTGGCGACCGAACAAGAGCTACGACACTGTCGGGCTCTCGTTCATGGGAGACCGACTGAGCGCAGGCTTGGCCGTTCTCATCGCGGTTTTGATGGCCCTCGCATTGCTGTTCGGTTGGAAGTTCTTCGACGAACTCGAAGGTCACTTCCGCCCACTAATGTTGCTATTTCTCGCGGGCATGGAGGGCTTCGCGCTCAGTGGCGACCTCTTCGACATGTTCGTCTTCTTCGAACTCATGGGTGCCGCCGCCTACGCACTGACGGGATTCAAGGTCGAAGATGCCTCAGCCTTGCAGGGCGGATTGAACTTCGGCATCATCAACTCGCTCGGCGCGTACTTCTCACTCACGGGCATCGGAATCCTTTACGCCCGCACCGGGCATCTGCAATTGCCGCTGCTCGCGAAAGACGTCGACAAGCAGGGACTCACGCCGCTCATTCTAATTTCGTTCGTCTTCATTATGGCGGGCCTGCTCGTCAAGGCCGCGATGGTGCCGCTCCACTTCTGGTTGGCCGATGCCCATGCGGTTGCACCAAGCCCGGTGTGCGTCTTGTTCAGCGGGGTGATGGTCGAGCTGGGGGTATACGGCGTTGCTCGCGTCTACTGGGTCGTCTTCTCGGGTTCGGTGCCGCATCACGCGATGCGTGGCGCCTTCGTCGCCCTCGGCACGCTTACTGCCGTGGTCGGTTCGGTCATGTGTTTTTGTCAGCGGCACCTCAAGAGATTGCTGGCTTACTCGACGATTGCTCACGTCGGACTGTTCCTCGTTGCGTTTTCGATGCTGGACGACGACGGCACCGCAGCCGCGATCCTTTATGTCATAGGGCATGCCGGTGCGAAGTCGGCATTGTTCTTGCTCGCCGGTGTGGTGCTGAACCTGTACGGCTCGGTCGACGAGATAACTTTGTTCGGGCGCGGCAAGCACGCGAAGTTGATGCCGGTGCTCTTCATCGTCGGCGGGATCGCGCTGGCCGCGTGTCCACCGTTCGGTACCGGTCTCGGCAAAGACATCGCCGAAGCCGCAACAATCAATGCGGGTTATGACTGGCTGCCTGCACTGTTCACCATCGTGTCGGCGGTGACCGCCGCGGCGATTCTGCGTGCCGTGTTGCGCATCTACTACGGTCTCGGTGACCTGCCTGCCGAACTCGACCAACCGGAGTCAACCTCGGGTGACGAAGAGAAGCCCGAAGTCGAGGGCACTCTGAACCATGTGCCCGTAACGATGCTGGTGCCGATCGTTGCGCTTCTCGCGGGCAGCCTGGCAACCGGGCTCGTGCCTGGGTTTGGTGAGAGCGTCGGCAAGGCCGCACACGTGTTCATCGATCGCGGTGGTTACGTCTCACAATCGTTGACCATGGCAAAAGCGGCGCCGATACCGCACATATCTGAGATGCATTGGAGCGCGCTCGGGCTCGGGCTTGGGTTCGCTTCGACGCTGCTAGCCTTCGGAATCGCCTTCACCGCGCTGTACGCGCGCCGGTTGCCGACAATCGTGCGAGCGGCAGCAACAGCAATGGCGCCGCCGCTTCGGGTGGTGCGCCAAGCTCATTCGGGGCACGTCGGCGACTACGTCGCCTGGTTCGTTGTCGGGATCGCGCTGCTCGGTGGGCTTATCGGCGTGCCGTTGCGTTGATGCGGCCACTCACAGCGTTGATGCGCAGGCCGAGGGCAACTGCGGCGCCGAGCGCACCGACCACGGGCCCGGCCGTACGGGCGACGCGGCGCGCGAGCGGCGGCCGTGGCTTCGACGCCGGCGCATCGTCAGGGCCGCTCGCTGGATCGCCATGGCGCGCGAGCGCGATAACCTCGGCCAGATGCAGTGCCCGACGGTTGGTGTCGGGAGCGTGTTCGATCTGCGTCTTGCACGAGAAACCGTCGGCGACGATGAGGGTTTCGCGATCGGCATTGCGGATCGCGGGAAGCAGTGCCTGCTCGCCGCAGTCGAGCGAGATCTGCCATTTTCCTTCTTCGAAGCCCCATGAACCGGCGAGCCCGCAGCAACCGCCAGTGAGTGGTTCGACGTCCAGGCCCATGCGCTTCAGCACTTGCTCGTCGGGCTCGACACCGCCGGTGGCCCGCTGATGGCAGTGACCCCACAGTTTGGCCTGCTTGACCAACTTCGGCGTCTCGATCTCGAACTTCTCGAAGAATTCGCCGAAATGGTAGGCATTTCGCTTGAGGCGCTCGGCGTCATCGTCGTGTGGCAACATCTTGACGAGCTCGTCTTTGAACACGGCCAGGCAGCTGGGTTCCATGCCCACGATCGGCGTGCCCGCGCGCACGTGTTCGCGTAACTGGTCGAGACTGTCGTGCAAGTAGCGCCGCGCGGTGTCGAGAAATCCGTAGTCGTACAAGGGCCGCCCACAACAAATGTGGCTTTCGGGCATGATGACCTGCCAGCCTGCGGCCTCGATCGCCTCGACGCATGCCACACCGACGTCGGTGTGGAAGTGGTTGTTGAACGTGTCGGGGAAGAGCACTACCGGCCGACCGGTCGGGTTCGCCGCGCCGCCCCGCTTGCGGAACCACTGCTGCAGCGTCATCGGAGCGAAAGCGGGCAGTGGCCGATGCTGATCTATACCTGCAATCAATTTGGTGATCGCCGACAAGCCTGGTGTTTGGGTGGCGAAGTTCGCGAGCTCAGGAAATCTCGATGCGAGCCTGCTCGCTTGGTCGATGAAGCCGAAGGCGTACGCATACCGTGGCCGCCACCGCTTCCACGACTTGTAATGGTGATGCAGGAACTCCGACTTGTACGTCGGCATGTCGACGCTCACCGGGCAATCGCTCGTGCAGCCCTTGCAGGCAAGGCAGAGATCCAGCGCGTCGTACACCTCGCGTGACTGCCAACCGTCGGTGATCACCTCGCCGTGCAGCATTTCGAACAGTAGGTGCGCGCGGCCCCGGGTCGAATGCTTCTCTTCGCGGGTTACCTGATAGCTCGGGCACATCGTCTGCGCCGGCTCTGCGACACGGCACTTGCCGACACCGACGCAGCGCAGTGCCGCGTGCGCGAAATCGCCTTTGTCTTCGGGATACCCGAACGCCGTCGACGGCCGCGGCGGGTTGTAGGTTATGCCCAACCGTAGGTTGTCGCCGATGCGGTAGGGGTCGATCACCTTGCCGGGATTCATCTTCCAGTCGGGATCCCAAATGCGCTTGAACTCGCGCATCGCATCGATCAGCGTTTCGCCGTACTGCTTGACGAGAAACTCTGCACGCTGCTGACCATCGCCATGCTCGCCCGAAATCGATCCGCCGTACGACACGCAAAGGTCTGACGCCTCTTCGAGAAATGCTCGGTAATTCGCGATGCCGTCAGGGTTGCGCAGATCGAAACTGATCCGCGAGTGCATGCAACCCTGACCGAGATGACCATACATGGCACCCGACAGGTCGTGCTTCTTGTAGAGCACTTGTAGGTCGCGCAGGTAGTCGGCGATGCGGGTCGGTGGGACGGCGGAGTCCTCCCAGCCCGGCCAGTGGTCGAGCCCGTCGGGGGGAAACGCGGTCGAGCCGAGGCCGCCCTCTCGGATTTCCCAGAGGTCCTGACTGCGCCCGCCTTCCTGCGCGCTTTTCATCATCTCGAGCCGGTCAGCCGCGTAGCCCTTCGCGTCGGTCAACCAAGCCATGAACTCTTCGGCCTGACGCACCGAGTCGGCCTCGTCGTCCGACCCGAACTGCACCATCAACCAGGCGCCTTCTTCTTCCTCGTTGTGCGGCAGTTCGTTGATGTCGCGCACGTGCACGTTCTTCACCCGCTGGTCGAAGATCAGCCGGTGGTCGATGGCTTCCAAAGCGATCGGCCGCCAGTGGTCGATGATCTCGACCACGTGGCTCGCGGCGTCCGGCACAGTGGGGTAGTAGACGACCACGAGGGTGCGTTCGAACATCGCCGGCGTCAATTTGAGAACGCCTTGCAGTGCGGTCACGCAGGTGCTTTCTGTGCCGACGAGCGCGCGGGCGACGTTGAACCCCTTCTCGGGCAGCAATTCATCGAGGTTGTAGCCGGACACCCGCCGTGGCAACACGTCGACCGGTGGGTACATCCGGCGGATCTCGGCAGCGTACCGATCGCGCAGGTCGCGCAACTTCGCGTAGATGTCGCCTTTCGAACCGCCCGCCGCGATGATCTCGTCGAGTTGGTCTTCTTCGTCGCAGCCCACCCAGAAGCGGTCACCGCGATAGGTCACGATTTCCATCGCCTGCACGTTGTCGGACGTGCGCGGACCGGGACCGTACAGCTGTGCCTGAACCGAATGCGTGCCGCACGAGTTGTTACCGAGGTTGCCACCGATCGTGCACCTCGAATGCGACGACGGGTCGGGCCCGAACACCAGGTTTTGCTTGCCGGTCTTGACGTTCACCTGCTCATTGATGGCACCGGTCTCGACGGTGACCAGCCGGTTCACCGCGTCTGTTTCACCGATCTCGGTCAGGTATTTCGAATGGTCGATCACGATTGCCACGTTGACGGTCTCACCAGACAAGCTGGTACCGCCGCCGCGGTTCACGATCGGTGCGCCGAACTGGCTGCAAATGCGGTGCGTGGCTACGACGTCCTCCAATGTCTTGGGGATCACGACGCCGATCGGCACCTGACGGAAGTTCGACGCGTCGCTGGCGTACATCGCCTTGGTGCCAGGGTCGAACCGCACCTCGCCCGCTATTTCCTTGCGTAGCGCCCGCCGCAGGCCGATGACATCGACTTCATCGCGCCCGTAGACCCCTCCTGGGATCCGCGGGTCGCTTTTCGCCGGTACCGCTTGGCGTGGGTGTTCGACGATCGCGCGGATGGCCATCTCGCTCCTGTCTCGCTGCTCCGTGGCTTCTTCGGAGCCGCTACCCAGAACTGATCCCTAAATGCGTGTGGAGTGTTCTGTCGCGGCAGAACGGGCAAGGGAAGACCGACACCGACGACGCAAAAGCAGGACGACGAGGAGATGCCATGCCCGATGTCGCGCACTACATGCTTGAACGGCTCCGTGAATGGGGCATCCATCGCCTTTACGGCTATCCAGGTGACGGAATCAATCCGTTCTTGGGCGCACTCGCGCAGGTGGGTGGGGATCCGTACTTCGTGCAGACGAGGCACGAAGAGATGGCGGCGTTCATGGCGTGTGCGCACGCCAAGTTCACCGGCGAGATCGGGGCCTGCATTGCCACATCGGGGCCTGGCGCCATCCATCTGGCCAACGGCCTGTATGACGCGAAGCTCGATCACCAACCGGTGATCGCGATCGTGGGCCAGCAGAAGCGGCAGTCGGTCGGTGCGCACTACCAGCAGGAGATCGATCTTCAGTCGTTCTTCAAAGACATCGCCGGTTTCGTCTCGACGGTCATGGACCAACACTCGGCACGGCACGTGCTAGACCGCGCGATCAAGTCGGCGCTGACAGAGCGGCGGCCGGCGGTCGTCATCGTCCCCGAAGACGTTGCTGAGATGCCTTATTCTGACCCGCCGCGCGCGCACGGCTCGGTGTTCACGAGCGCTACTTGGAGCAGGCCGCACATGACTCCTGACAAGGAGCTGTTGCGCCGGGCGGCCGACATTCTCAACGACGGCAGCAAAGTTGCCTTCTTGATCGGCCAGGGTGCGATGGGTGCCGGCCCAGAGGTTCTCGAAGCCGCCGACATCTTGGGCGCAGGCATCGCGAAAGCGCTGCTGGGAAAGGCGGCGATCCCCGACAACCTGCCGATCATCACAGGTTCGATCGGGTTGCTCGGCACCGAGCCGAGCCACAAGATGATGATGGGCTGCGACACCTTGTTCATGATCGGCACGTCGTTTCCGTACGCCGAATGGCTGCCCGAAGAAGGTAAGGCGAAGTGTGTCGAGATCGACATCGACGGATCGATGATCGGCGTCCGTTATCCCAACGATGTCTCGCTTGTCGGCGACTCGAAAGACACTCTGCAGGCGCTGATCCCGATGTTGAAGCGCAAGGACGACCGTAAGTGGCAAGACGGCATCAAGGACGAAGTCGCCACCTGGTGGCGGGTGCTCGAAGACCGCGCCCACCAAGACGGCGACCCGGTCAACCCCGAATATGTTTTCTGGGAACTGAACCGCAGGCTTCCCGACAACTTGATCACGACGTCCGACTCGGGTTCAGCGACGAACTGGTGGGCGCGCCAACTGGCGCTGCGCGAAGGAATGATGGCGTCGCTGTCAGGAACGCTCGCCACGATGGTGCCCGGAGTTCCTTACGCGATCGCGGCGAAATTTGCGCACCCAGACCGCCCGGTGATCGCGTTCACGGGTGACGGCGCGTTCGAGATGCTGGGCATGAACGAGCTGATCACGGTGAAGCGGTACGTGAAAGAGCTTTGCTCGAAGAATCCAACGCTGATCTTCGCCGTCCTCGTGAATGAAGACCTGAACCAGGTGTCGTACGAGCAGCGGGTGCTCTCAGCAGACCCGAAGAATCCGTCGACGCAAGACGTCCCGTACATTCCTGCCGCCGAATTCGCCCGGATGCTCGGGTTCGAAGGCATCAAGGTCGAGAAGCCGGCCGATGTCGGTCCGGCGTGGGACCGCGCGCTCGCGCACGACGGCCCGGTGCTGCTCGAGTTCATCACCGACCCGCAGATTCCGCCGCTGCCGCCGCACGTCAAGCCCGCGATGCTGAAGAAGACGATGATGGGCTTGATGCACCACGACGAAGATGCGAAAGGCATTGCGGTCAAGGGATTCAAGGGCAAGATGTCGGAGCTGAAAGAGCATTTGCCAGGTGCAAAGAGCTGATGCCGACAATCGACTCGCTTGACGTCAGCGTTTATACGATCCCAACGGAGACGCCGGAGTCAGACGGCACACTCAAATGGGATTCGACCTCGATGCTGGTCGTCGAAGCACACGGTGGAGGCTGCGCCGGACTGGGATATTCCTACACCCAGGTCGGTGCCGCCGACGTCGTGAGCGGCAAGCTGGCCGGCGTCGTCAGTGGCCTCGATGCGATGGATGTCGGGGCCGCATGGGCCAAGATGCTCCACGAGGTACGTAACTTCGGGCAGACCGGTATCGCGGCGATGGCGATCTCTGCTGTCGATATCGCGTTGTGGGATCTGAAGTCTCGAATCCTCGACGTTTCGTTCGTCGTAGCGATCGATGCGATTCACGATTCGACGCCGATCTACGGCAGCGGTGGATTTTGCAGTTACAGCGATGAGCAGCTCGCAGAACAACTGTCCGAATGGGCAGCAGCCGGGATTCCGCGCGTCAAGATGAAGGTCGGTCGCGAGCCCGCGCGTGATGCGGAGCGGCTCGCTGTCGCACGCAAAGCGATCGGCGACGACACCGAGCTGTTCGTTGACGCGAACGGCGCATACTCGCGTTCTCAGGCGCTGCGATGGGCCGACATTTACGCCGACCACGACGTGCGCTGGTTCGAAGAGCCGGTGAGTTCTGACGACCTCGAAGGGCTTCGGTTGTTGTGCGATCGCGCGCCGGGCGGGATTGACATTGCGGCGGGGGAGTATGGCTGGAATCTGCCGTATTTCCAACGCATGCTCGACGCCGGCGCGGTGCGCTGCTTGCAGGTTGATGTGACGCGTTGCGGTGGCATCTCGGCATTTGTGCGGGCAAGTGCGTTGTGCGATGCGCGTAATCTCGACCTCTCTGCCCACTGCGCGCCGCAGGTCAGTGCGCACGCGTGCACTGCCGCGTGGCACTTGCGTCACCTCGAGTATTTCCATGACCACAACCGCATCGAGCATTTCGCATTCGACGGATGTCTCGAACCCGAATCGGCTGGCGTGTTGAGACCCGATCGTTCCCGCCCCGGTCTTGGGCTCAGCCTGAAACGCGCCGATCTCGAGCAATGGCGGGTGCGTTGACCCAATCTGCTGTGAAACGCCTCTGGCTGATCCGGCATGGGCAAAGCGCGGGCAATGTCGCCGACGACGCCGCGAAGGCCGCAGGTAGCCCGACTGTCTCCGTCGGCATGCGCGATCCCGACGTACCGCTGACCGATCTCGGACGACGGCAGGCGGCCGCCCTCGGTTCGCTATGGCGGCCGCGACCGGGCGAACAATCGCTCGATGTGCCAGACGCAGTGTTTTCATCTCCGTACATACGCGCCCACGACACCGCCCGAATCGCCGTCGAAACTGCCGCAGCCGACGTTGCGATCAGCACCGACGAGCGACTTCGCGAGCGCGACCTCGGACTCTTCGATGGCTTGACAGCACAGGGAATTCGCGAGCGTTATCCCGAAGAGACGGAACGCCGTGCGTGGCTCGGGAAGTTCTACTACCGCCCGCCGTACGGCGAGAGCTGGGCTGATGTGGCGCTTCGGGTGCACGCCTTCCTTGCCGACATGCGATCCGGGGAAGGCGAACGGATCACGATCTTTTCGCATCAGGCCGTGCTTTTCGTGTTCCGTTATGTAATCGAGCGGCTAACCGAGCAGCAGATCCTCAGCATCGATCGTGGATCGGGCTTCCACAACGGCGGTATAACCAGCTACGCCACCGATTCCGACGGCAGACTCCAGCTGGTTGCACACGACGCCATCGATCACCTGCACGACCAGGAGGCGCCCGCCACGATGGGCCACGGCAGCCACGTCGAGGTGTGAACGTGGAGCAGCGTTCGGCGACGACGGTCACTGCAGGGCTACTTCGAAGTTGGCCATTGCCCGCTGTGTCGGGCAGCAAGAACGAAAGGGGCCGTGTTCTCGTCGTCGGCGGCGCCGTCGAGACG
>Ga0070658_10003186_pt1 | contig 13552 bp, 9 predicted proteins | sample KBSC13metaG_FD_64664 | JGI IMG/M metagenome (GOLD analysis project Ga0070658, IMG submission 64664) | Corn rhizosphere microbial communities from Kellogg Biological Station, Michigan, USA - KBS C1-3 metaG | ecosystem: Host-associated > Plants > Roots > Rhizosphere > Soil ... | reverse complement strand
GCCTGGCGTAAGGCAGCCCGAGGTAGCGGGTGACCGCGCCCCCCAGCAGCGGCGCTCCGGTGACGGCGCCTTGCGCCAACCGAACATTCGAGGCGGCGTGCGCCGGGCCCCCGGCCAGCAGGGCGGCGGCGCCGACCAGCGCCGTCAGCGACCGACAGACAAGCGTTCGCATCGGGTCGCTCCTCTTCGTTGGCGGGTCTGGCCGGCGCCGCGGGGGGAGCGCGCCGCCGGCCGCGGGTCAGAAGCTCGCCTTGAGCTCCACCCCGACTTGGCGTGGCGCGCCCCAGCTCACGAACCGGGAGCCGAAGTTGTCCGACGAACTCATCCGCACGATGTAGTCCTTATTGCCAAGGTTCTTACCGAACAGGCGCACCTGGTACTTGTCATCAGGGCTGATCCAGATCAGCGACGCGTTCAGGATCGTGTAGGCCGGTTGGGAGTCCGCGGCGTTGTTGAACTCTCGGAAATAGATTTTCGAGCGGTAGCTGACGTCCGCCAGGGCGCGGATATGGCCGCCCCACGGGATCGGGTCGCTGTCGTAGGTGACGCCGAGGTTGGCCGAAACCTTCGGGGCGTTCGCCAGATAGTGGCCCGACACGTCTTGCGGTCCCAGCGCCGGGGCCAGGGAATCGGTGTTGACGAAGTTCGTGAACTTGGCGCTGAGCAGCGAGAGGTTCCCGTTCAGGGTCCAGTGCGGCTCCGGCCGCCAGGTGCTCTCGAACTCCGCCCCCTGCACCCGCGCGGCGGCGGCGTTGGTGATCAGCGAGGTCAAGCCGACCACCTGGTTGAGCTGCAGGTTGGTGTAATCGTAGTAGAAGACGTCGGCGTTCAGCAGCAAGGTCCCGTCGAGCAGCCGGTTCTTCCATCCCGCTTCATAGGAGGTCACCTTTTCCGGCAAGAAGGTCTGGTTGCAGCCGGCGAGATTGAAGCCGCCGATCTTGAAGCCCTTGGAATAGGTCGCATAGAGGTTACTGTCGCTGCTGAGGTCATACTGCGCGCCGAGCCGCGGCGTGGTCGAATGGAACTGAATCTCGTTCTGTTGCAGCGGGCAGGTGACGACCGGAGGGGTGGCGCCGAAGGTCAGGAAGTTGCGCTGCAGATCGCTCTGCCGATCCTCGGAATAGCGCAGGCCCGCGATCAGCTTCGCCTTCTCCGTCAGCCGCCAGGTGGCGTCGGCGAACACCGCATAGGATTTGGTGATGTAGTCGAAGGACTCGAAGTCCAGCACGCTTTGCGCCGGGAGCGGGAAGATCCCCAGGTTGAAGTCGTAGTGCAGCTTGTCGTAGGCGTTGTCGCGCATGTAGAAGGCGCCCACCACCGCATCGACCGGTCCCACGGTTCCGGAGACGTTGAACTCCTGCGTGAAGGTGTTTGAGCGCGCCCAGCGGTGCGAGGGGAAGGCGCTGACATTGATCGCGTCGTCGTCGCGGTCTTCCTGGTCGGAGAGGCGCTGGTATCCGGTGATCGACTTCACCTGCAGGCCGGCGACCTTCCAGGTGATCGTGGCGGCGGCCGCGCCGTAGGATCGCTCCGCCCCGATGGGGTCATTGGAGGCGATGCGGCGAGGCTCCAGTGGCACGATAACGTTGGCGAGGTAGGGGTTCTTCGCAACCGCGTCCGCCGTCGGCCTGTTGAAGAGCGTGAAGTAGGATGTCGGGCCCGAGGCCTGCAGAGCCGTAGCGCTCAGGTCGACGGTGAGGTTGTCCAGCACGTCGACGGCGACCTTGAGGCGGCCCGAGTTGCTGCGGCCGCGATCGACGTCCTCGCCGCCCGGCAAGACGTTCTTCACGAAGCCATCTTCCCGATCCCAGTGGTCCAGGACCAGCCGCGCGCGGAGCCTGTCGTTGACCGGCAGGTTGACCACGCCTTGCAGGCGGCTCTCATCATAGGTGGCGTAGCTCCCGAGAATGTAGCCTTCGAACCTGTCGGTCGGGTCCTGGGTGACGAAGTTCACCACCCCGCCGTTGGCGTTGCGGCCGTAGAGGGTCCCTTGCGGGCCCCGCAGCACCTCGACCCGCGCGATGTCGATCTGGGCGAGGTCGCCCATCGACGGGCGGGGCTGGTAGACGCCGTCCACGTGGATCGCCACGCCCGGCGAGCCCTGGTTCAAGCCGACGCCGCGGATCGTGATGGCCGTCTGGCCGAGCAGGCGTCCGGCCTGCATGCTGGGGACGATGAACTGCAGATCCTCGGGCTGGGTGAAGCCGCGCTGCTGGAGGGCGGTGCCGCTGACGGCGGTGATCGCCGCGGGCACTTCCTGAATGTTCTCGGAGCGTTTCTGGGCGGTGACCACCAGCTCCTCGAGCGTGGCGCCGCTCGCGGTGTCGGCCTCGGCCGCCAAGGCGGGCGGAGCGATGAACCAAGGCGCCAGTGCAGCGGACGCACACAGCAGACTGCGGACGGCGTACTTCATGTTTCCCCCTTCGAGGCGCCCATCCGGTCAGCGGTCGAGCGCGGTGGCGCACCAAGTGTTTTTACGACTGAGGACCCAAATTTCTCTCGATCGTCAGTTCTGTCAAGAGATTTGACATTCGAGTGTATCAAATCCCGCGAATGGAAGGTCGCGGTTGACAACATCTATCAGGCGGAGGAAGTTTTGCACCCAAACGTAAAATGAGTGAGATCAGGTGGGACCAAGTCGAAACGGTATGGCGCTCGCCGGCGCCGCGTTGGCCGCGCTGGTCGCCGCCGGAGCGCTGGCCGCGCCGGCCCGCTACAAGCCCCCGCGCAACGGCTTTGGTCAGCCGGACCTGTCAGGCGCGTGGAGCAACGCCACCCTGACGCCACAGGCGCGGCCTGCGAAATTCGGCGGTCGCCTCGTGATGACGCCGGCGGAGGTCGCCGAACTCGAGGGCGCGGCGGACGAAGAGGTCCGGCGGGGCAACGAACGCAGTGACGTCAACGCGCCCGTGGTGAAAGACGGCTCGGTCGGCGGTTACAACCGTGGCTTCCTGGATCCCGGTTCGCGCGTGATGCGCGTGGGCGGCCAGCCGCGCACCAGCCTGTTCACGACCCCGGACGGCCAGATCCCCGCACCCTTGCCGGGCGTGGTCATCCCGGCCCTCGCGCGGCAGGCGGCGGCGATGGGGACCGTCTATGTGCTCGACAAGTTCGGTTCGGTGGGCGGCACGACCGAAGGCGACATCGAAGGCCAGGGCAAGAGTTACGACAATCCGGAGGAGCTCTCGCTCGGCGAGCGATGCCTCACGTCATTCGGACGCAACGGCCCGCCGCCGATGTTCGCGAACGGTTTCTACAACAACAACTATCAGATCGTGCAGAACCGGGACGAGGTGCTGATCGTGATCGAAATGGTCCACGATCAGCGCCACATCCGTCTCGGTGCGACGGACCACCTGCCGCCCAGCGTCCGGCCGTGGTTCGGCGATTCCCTGGGACGTTGGGACGGTGACACCCTGGTGGTTGAGACAACCAACCTGCCCAAGGCCCAGGCGTTCTACGGCGCCTGGGAGCACCTGAAGGTGACCGAGCGGTTTCGGCGGGTCGGCAAGGACCGCATGCTCTACCAGTTCTCCGTGGAGGACCCGAACGTGTGGTCGAAGCCCTGGGGCGGCGAGTACGAATTCGCGGCCCTCAAGGGGCGGCTCTACGAGTACGCCTGCCACGAAGGCAACTACGCCATCGTCGGCATCCTGGGCGGCAGCCGGGCCGCGGAGCGCGACGCTTCGGCCCCAGGACCGGCGACCAGCCACTGAGCCGCAGCGCCTGCCAGCGTCCGATGGCCTGGCGCGGTCCAATGCGGGTCAGGTCGGATGACGTCGCTGACCGCCCAGCCAGGTCTCGCTGACGCCGATCGCGCCGATACGGTTCGGCGAGACCGTCGTGGGGCCCTGGCGATCGCCGACAGGCCGCGATTGCCGGCGACGCAGATGGTTGGCTCTCCGCTGGAACCGCCTGGACGCGCCCCGAGGCCGACGAGGGCTCGGGCATAGCTCAGCGGGTTCGCTCTAAACCACACGCGGGGCTGGCGTTCAGCGGCGCCGGAGGCCAGCGCAACCGAACCCGCCCGCGAAGCTCGCGGGATAACCTCTGAACGAGAGCTGATCGTCAACCCAATCGACGATGGGGTGCACAAGGACCGCAAGTGTCCGTCGATCGATTTCCGCTTCAGGGGATCGTGGCTTCCGGGCTCGGGACGGCTCCTGGCGGCCCCCAAGCGGTCACTGGCCGCATTTTTATGCCAGGCGGCTTGACGGCATATGTCGAAGTGGGGATTAACTGCACTAAGACGTCAATTTCTGCGCCTACGGGCGCCGACCAGTCCCATCGCCGGTGGTGACTTGCGACGGATCACTGGAGGATGATGTGAGCCCGACCCAAGACGCCGCGGTAGATTTCGATCCGGTCGCGTTACGGGCGAAGTACCGGGCCGAGCGGGACAAGCGGCTGCGGAAGGACGGCACGGCCCAGTACCGTTCCGTCGACGGCGCGTTCTCGCATTTCCTCGAAGACCCCTACGTCGAGCCGGGGTTCACCCGCGAGCCGCTGGCCGACGAAGTCGACGTCGTGGTGATCGGCGGCGGGTTCGGCGGCCTGATGGCCGCGGCGCGGCTGCGTGAGGCTGGTGTCAAAAGCATCCGCATCATCGAGAAGGCCGGCGACTTCGGCGGCACCTGGTACTGGAACCGCTACCCGGGCGCGGCCTGCGACATCGAATCTTATGTCTACATGCCGCTGCTTGACGAGCTGGGCTACATCCCGACCGAGAAATATGCGCGCGCGCCGGAAATATTTCGCCACAGCCAGGCGATCGGCCGGCATTTCGACCTCTATCGGGACGCCTGCTTCCAGACTGAGGTGACCGAACTTCGCTGGAACGAGGACCTCGGGCGCTGGATCGTCTCCACCGACCGCGGCGACGCGATGAAGGCGCGGTTCGTCTGCATGTCGACCGGCCCTCTGCAGCGTCCGAAGTTGCCGGGCATTCCGGGCGTCGAGAGCTTCAAGGGCCACGCCTTCCATACCAGCCGATGGGATTACGCCTATACCGGCGGGGACGCGCAGGGCGGGATGAGCGGCCTCAAGGACAAGCGGGTCGGCATCATCGGCACCGGGGCGACGGCGGTTCAGGCTGTGCCGCATCTGGGGACGGCGGCCAAGCATCTGTACGTCTTCCAGCGGACGCCATCGTCGGTGGACGCGCGCCACAACCGGCCGACCGATCCCGCGTGGGCCGCGAGCCTGGCGCCCGGCTGGCAGCAGGCGCGCATGGACAACTTCAACCTGCTGGTCAGTGGCGGGGTCGCCGATGAGGACATGGTCGCCGATGGCTGGACCGAGATCCTTGGCGGCATCGGCGTGGAAATGCGTGTGGCCGGAGACGCGGTCCAGCGCCTCCAGCTCAATGACTTCCGGCGCATGGAGCGCATTCGGGCGCGGGTGGACGAGGTCGTGAAGGACGCGGCGACCGCCGAGGCGCTGAAGCCCTACTACGATCAGATGTGCAAACGCCCGTGCTTCAATGACGACTATCTGGAGACCTTCAACCGTCCCAACGTCACCCTGGTCGACACTCAGGGGCAGGGCGCAGAGGCGATCACCGAGCGCGGAATCATCGTTCAGGGGAAGGAGTACGAACTCGATTGCCTGATCTACGGCACCGGCTTCGAGTTCCAGACCGACTATGCGCGGCGGACCGGGTATCAGACCTTCGGACGCGGCGGCCTGAGCCTGTCGGAGAAATGGAAGGACGGGGTGTCTTCCCTGCACGGCATGACCACCCGCGGGTTCCCGAACATGTTCGTTCTGGGCAATGCGCAGTCGGCCAACACACCCAACTTCACCCACATGTTGAACGAGGCGAGCCAGCATATCGCCTACATCGTGAAGTATTGCGACGAGCAGCAGATCCGCGCGGTCGAGCCGAGCCAGGCGGCGGAAGACGCCTGGGTGGCGGAGGTGATGTCCTTCGCCGGCGTGCGCCGCGCGTTCGATCTGGAATGCACGCCGGGCTACTACAACAACGAGGGAATGCCTTCGGACACCAGCGTGCGGAACAGCTTCTACGGCGGGGGCCCGATCAAATTCATCGAGCTTCTGAAGGCCTGGCGCAAGCAGGGTGACCTGCCCGGCATGGAGGTTGTCCGAACCTGATTTCGGCGGCCGCAGCGTCCATCCAATCGAATTGGGGCACAGGAAAATGGCGATGATTCAAGTTGTGCGAGGCTCTGCGTTGCTCGCTTCGGCCTCCGCGCTGGCGATCCTGTCGGCGTCGCCGGCCGCGGCGCAAGCGCCGGTGGCGACCGCTCCCGCGCCCACCTTGGCTCCCGGCTACGCGGCACGGCCGCAGGCGCCCAAGGGCGCGCCGAACGTGCTGATCATCATGACCGACGATGTCGGATTCGCCGCGAGCAGCACCTTCGGCGGGCCGATCCCCACCCTAACCTTCGACGCCCTGGCCGCCCAGGGGCTGCGCTACAACCGCTTCAACACGACAGCGCTCTGTTCCCCAACCCGCGCAGCCCTGCTCACCGGCCGCAACCATCACTCCGTGAACGCCGGGGTGATCAGCGAAATCGCCACCGGCCGGCCAGGCTACAACGGCGTCCTGCCGAACGATGCGGTGACCTTTGGCCGGGTGCTGAAGGACAATGGCTACAGCACCGCCTTCATCGGCAAGAACCACAACACCCCGGATTGGGAAGCGGGTCCCGACGGCCCGTTCGATCGCTGGCCCAACGGATTCGGCTTTGACTACTTCTTCGGCTTCAACGGCGGCGAGACCAACCAATGGGCGCCGGCCCTGGTCGAGAACCGAAATCTCATCGAGCCGCCGACCAACGACCCCAAGTACATCCTCGACCACGACCTTGCCGATCATACGATCAACTGGCTGCGCACGCACGCCTCGGCGGCGCCCGACAAGCCGTTCCTGGTCTACTACGCGCCGGGCACGGCGCACGGTCCGCACCATGCGCCGCGGGAATGGATCGACCGCTTCAAGGGGCGGTTCGACCAGGGCTGGGACAGGATGCGCGAGGAGAGCTTCGCGCGGCAGAAGAAGCTCGGCGTGATTCCGGCCGACGCCAAGCTCACGCCGCGGCCGAGCCAGATTCCAGCCTGGGACTCGCTCAGCCCTGACCAGAAGAAGCTCTACGCCCGGATGATGGAGGTCTATGCCGGCGCTCTGGCCTACTCCGACAACCAGATCGGCCGTGTGATCCAGGAGATCGGGCAGGAAGGCAAGCTCGACAACACCCTGATCATCTACATCCAGGGTGACAACGGCGCGAGCGGCGAGGGCGGCCTGGGCGGGACCACCAATGAGATCGCCGGTCTTGGCGGCATCTACGAGCCCCTGGCGTTCACGCTTTCCAAGATCGACACCTTGGGCGGCCCCATGGCGTTCGGGCATTATCCGGTGGGCTGGGCCTGGGCGATGGACACACCATTCCAATGGACCAAGCAGATCGCGTCCCACCTCGGCGGCGTGCGCAATGGCATGGTGATCTCGTGGCCGGCGCGGATCAAGGATGTCGGCCAGCTGCGCTCGCAATTCGCCCACGTCATCGATATCGCCCCGACCCTCTATGACGTGATCGGGATCAAGGCCCCGGCCAGCGTCGATGGCGTGGCCATTAAGCCGCTCGACGGCAAGAGCCTGGCCGCGTCGTTCAGCTCCAAGACCGCCCCCGGCCGCGAACTCCAGTATTTCGAGATGTTCGGCAACCGCGCGATCTACGATCATGGCTGGATGGCGTCGACGACCCCCGAGCGCTATCCTTGGACGCCGGGCAAGGAGGTCGATCCCAAGAAATTCAAATGGGAACTCTACAACCTCGACAAGGACTTCTCCCAGGCTGATGACCTGGCGGCCAAATATCCCAAGAAGCTAGCCGAGTTGCAGGCGACCTTCGAGGAGGAGGCCGAACGGAACAATGTCCTGCCGGTGCAGGCCTCGATCTCGGATCGCATTGGCGGCGCCAACCGGCCCTATCCGCTGGGCGGGAAGAACGAAGTCCGGTTCTTTCCAAGCGCGACGCGGTTCCCGAATGGCGCATTTCCCGACATCCGCAACCGCTCCTGGAAGATCTCGGCGGCTCTGAAACTTCCGGCCGGCGGAGAGAGCGGGACCGTGGTCACCCAGGGCGGCCGGTTCGGCGGCTGGGGGCTCCTCATGCTGTCGGGCAAGCCGACGTTCGTCTACAAGCGATCGAGCCTTCCTGAGGACCTGTTCCGACTGGAGAGTCCCGTGGCCCTGGGCGCAGGGGAACACCGCATCGAACTGGTGTTCGCCTATAGCGGCGGCGGCGCGGGCAAGGCTGGCGACCTGACCATGAGCGTCGACGGCGCGGAGGTCGGGCGCCTGCGGATTGAGCGCACCGTCGCCGGGGCGTGGCCCCTGGAAGGCGCCGCGGTGGGATGGGATAACGGCACGCCCGTCGTCGAGGACTATCGCGTTCCGTTCAAATTGCCGGGCGTCGAGCATGTCGACTTCAAGCTCAACTAGCCGCCGCTCGAGCGCGCCGTCCGGCATGGTCTCCATCCCGGGCGGGACCTTTGTCATGGGCTCGAACGCACACTATCCCGAGGAGGCGCCTGAGCGGGAAGTGCGCGTGGCGCCGTTCTGGATGGACGTCGACCCCGTCACCAACCGCGCGTTCGCCCAGTTCGTGGCGGCGACCGGATATGTGACGGAATGCGAGCTGGCGCCGGATCCGGCGCTCTATCCAGACATGGACCCGGCGCTGGCGGCGCCCGCGTCGGCTGTGTTCTGGCCGCCCGAGATCCCGACTGCGCCGGAGCGGATCACCGACTGGTGGCGGCTTGAGCTTGGGGCCTGCTGGCGCCGGCCGCTGGGCGGCGAGAGCGGCCTGGACGGGCTTGAGGACCATCCTGTCGTGCATGTGACCTTCGCCGACGCGCTGGCCTATGCCGCCTGGGCGGGAAAGAGCCTTCCCACCGAATCCCAGTGGGAGTTCGCCGCCCGCGGCGGGCTCGATCGCGCGGACTATGCCTGGGGCCAGGTGTTCGAGCCCGGCGGAATCCCGATGGCCAACTATTGGCACGGGCGGTTTCCCTGGGAGAACCTGCTTGAGGACGGATTCCTCCGGACCTCGCCCGTCGGTGCGTTTCCCCCCAATGGTTACGGTCTGCGCGACATGATCGGGAATGTCTGGGAATGGACTATGGACGCGTTCGACGAGCCGCCGCCGGCGGCATGCTGCGCCCCCTCCGCGCCGACGGCTGCCCCTGAGCGCAAGGTGTTGAAGGGCGGCTCGCATCTTTGCGCGCCGAACTACTGCCGCCGATATCGACCGGCGGCACGTTATCCGCAGCCGACCGACACCTCGACGTCCCATGTGGGGTTCCGCTGCGTGGTCCCTGCTCTGATTTTACGTCCGGGTGTGCATGGGGCGGTTGACGTCAGCTCGGGCGCGTGGTGAACCACGCCAGGTGAAGGTATCTCAGGCCGCAGATCGCTCAACCCGAGGCGCCAGGCGCGCTCGTCTGCTCAACGAGGCGGCTGTGGCGCTGAACAGTCGGGGCATTTCGCAAACCTCGCTGTCGGAGATCGCCCGCTCGGTCGGCGTTTCGCGCGCCGCGATCTACTACTATTTCGAAGACCAGCAGGACCTTGTCTTCCAATGCTACCATCGCTCGTGCGACGTGATGGCGCTGCGGCTCAGCGAGGCGATAGCCCACGGCGGCGACGCCCTGAGCGTGCTGATGGCGTTCGTCGACAGCATGCTCGCCGAGGACGAGCCGGAGTTCGCCTCCCTCAGCGAAGCGGCATACCTGCGGCCCGACCAGCACAGCATCATTCTGGGGCTCTATGAGACGCTGCTGGCGGGGATCGCCGAGATCCTGCAGACGGGCGCGAGCCGCGGCGAATTGCGTCCCTGTTCGGCCGCTGTCGTCGCGCAGTCGATCCTTGGCCTGGTCTCGTGGATCCCGATGGCGCGGCGCTGGCGCTCCAGCCAGGGGCTGTCGCATCGCGACATGGTCGAGGCGATCAAGGCGCTCCTCGATCACGGAGTCGCCGCCGACCGAAGGGCGCCCAGGACGTACCAGCCCTACGATTTCTCGTCGGCCGACATCCGGCTGAATCGCGTGTTCGACGCGGAGGCCCTGGCGGCGGCCAAGCAGGAGGCGCTGCTCGCTTCAGCCTCCTGGCTCTTCAATCTGAAAGGGGTGGACGCGACCTCCCTGGAGGAAATCGCCGCGCGTGTGGGCGTCACCAAGAAGGTGATCTACCACAACGTGGGCGACAAGGAGCGGCTGGTGGTGGAATGCTATCGCCGGTCGTTCCGGATGTGGGAAGGCATCGCGCAGTGGGCCCGCGCCTCCCAGGGTTCGCGCCTGGACGCGCTTTGCGTCTCGATGCAGGCCGGGGCGGAAGCCAGCCTGCGCGAGGATCTGGCCACCCTGTCGCCGCTCGCGGGGTTCGAAGCCCTGCCGTCGGCGGCGCAGGAGGAGATCAATGCCTCTGCCGTGCGGCTGATGGACGCCCATCTGGAAATCTTCGCGATCGGACGCGCCGAGGGCTCCATGTCGGCCGCCAATCCGCGCGGCGTCCTGGCCATCGTGCCGGGGTCCTACCAATGGCTTCCCAAGTGGTTTGACATCCTCTCGCCCGCGGACCGCAAATTCGCCCCCCGCGAGGTCGCCGACCTGATAGCCCTGGGCCTGCGGCCGCTCTAGGCGCCGGTCCCTGCGACCGTGGGGATTTCAGGACGTCGTCCTTGCCGGCTCGCCTGAAACCCGGCCTTTCGCCTGCCTCCCAGAATCGAAACGGCTCGGTTCGGTTCGTCCGATGCGCCCGTGCCGAGCCCTATCGCCTTGCCCATTGACAGATCCTGATCGGACGGGGATGGTGTGCACCACAATGTCAAATTCGGAACGGCTCAGGACGTTCGGAAGGAGGGCGACATGCGCGGCGACGGCGATCCGGATATCGAGGCGTTCAAGGCTCAGCTGGTCCAACTGACCGCATTGCGCACCTCGGCGCCCCCCAGCGTCGAGGCCGAGCGGCAGGCGTTCGAACAGCAGCACGGCGCCGTGCCGCCCGCCGAGGACTGCGAGGTTAGTCCCATCGCCGCGGGACAGGTGCGCGGCGAGCGGATCACGCCACGAGGCGCCGATACCTCCAAGGCCCTGATCTACCATCACGGCGGGGGCCATATGTTCGGGAGCGCGCTGAGCCACCGGCATCTCGTCTCGCGGCTCGCCGCCGCGGCCGGCGTCGTCGCCTTCAACATGGACTACCGCCTCGCGCCGGAGGCCCCCTATCCGGCCGGACTGGAAGACGCCGAGCGCGCGTACCGCTACGTGCTGGGAGAGGGGTTTGCGCCGGAGGCGATGATCGTGGGCGGCGAGTCCGCCGGCGGCAACCTCACCGCCGCCCTGCTGCTCAAGCTGCGCGACCTCGGCCTGCAGCAGCCGGCGGGCGCCTACCTGCTCAGTCCCTGGCTCGACATGAGCCAGAGCGGCGACTCCTATCAAGCGCGCGCGGCCCACGACCCGATGATAACCCAGGCCGCCTTGCAGGCTTGCTCCGTCGCCTATCGGGGCGGCGCTCCGGCGGACGATCCGCTGATCTCGCCCGTCAAGGCCGATCTCGCCGGATTGCCGCCGTTCTTCATCCAGGTCGGCGCCGACGAAGTCCTGCTGAGCGACTCGCTCGAATTCGCCCGCCGCGCCGCGCTGGCGGGGATCGACGTCCGCCTGCATGTCTGGGCCGACATGGTGCATGCCTGGCCGCTGTTCCACTTCGCCCTGCCGGTCTCGGGCCTGGTCGCCATCGACGAGGCGGGCGCCTGGATCGCCCATCGCCTCGGCGCCGCGCCAGGGAGCCCCGCATGCGATTGAAGACGCCCAGAGTACCGCCGCTCGCCGACGGCGCCTTCACCGAAGAGCAGGCCGCGATCCTCGCGCCGCTCGCAGGGCGCACGCCGCTGCTCAACATCTTCCGGACGCTGGCTCGCACGCCCAACGCCCTGCGCGGGTTTCTGGCCTGGGGCGGCTACATCATGTCCGCAGAGAACAGCCTTTCGCCGCGCCAGCGCGAGATCGTCATCCTGAGGATCGGCTACCTCTGCAAGTCGGGCTACGAGTTCGCTCAACACGCCGAGATCGGCCTGCAGTCCGGCCTTGCGCCCTCGGAAATCAAGGCGGTCAAGGCCGGCGCCGACGCCGGCTGGCCGCCGGAGGAGGCGGCGCTCATCCAGATGGCCAACGAACTGGTGGCCGGCCACTTCGTCAGCGACGCGACCTGGGCCCAGCTTCGGGCTCACTTCGACGAGAAGGCGTGCATGGACGCCGTCTACACGGCCGGCCAGTACACGCAGGTCTCGATGTTCCTGAACACCTTCGGCGTCCAGCTTGATTGCGGGCAGACGCTCGACGCAGATCTGAGGCCTTGAAAATGACCCGCAGGCTGAAGGGCAAAAAGGCGATCGTCGTCGGCGCGGGTCAGACGCCCGGCGACACGATCGGCAATGGCCGCGCCATGGCGTTGCTGTTCGCACGCGAAGGCGCCGAGGTGCTATGCGTCGACCGCGACGAGGAACGCGCCAACCAGACAGTCGCCATGATCGCAGCGGAAGGCGGCCGCGCAACCGGGCTTCAGGCCGACATCGTCAAATCCGATGACGCCAACGCCATTCTGACGACCGCCGTCGCTCGCATGGGACGGGTGGATATCCTGGTGAACAACGTCGGCATGGCGCCCACGGGCGCGCACGGCGACGGCCCGGTCCACGTCGCCACTGAGGAAGGCTTCGATACGACCCTGGACGTCAACCTCAAGGGGATGTGGCTGACCATCAAGGCGGCGATACCGATCATGCGCCAGGACGGCCGCGGATCGATCGTCAATATCTCGTCCCTCGCGGCGGTCGCCGGCGACAGCATGATTGCTTACATGGTCTCCAAGGCGGCGGTGAACCGCTTGACGGTGGCCGTAGCCAGCGCCAACGCCGAGTACGGCGTGCGCTGCAACGCCGTGCTTCCCGGCATGATGGACACTCCCATGGGCATCGTCGCCAACGTGGAGATGTCCGGGCAATCCGCCGAGGCCGTACGCGCTGCACGCAACGCGCGAGTTCCTTTGAAGGGTGGCATGGGCACCGCCTGGGACACCGCTCATGCGGCGCTGTTTCTGGCCTCCGACGAGGCGAAGTACGTGACCGGTGTCCTTCTGCCTGTCGATGGCGGCTTCACGACCCGGGTCGGGGCGGTGGATCGCTAGCCGCGCCTCGACGCAGGCCGGACGGGGCGCATGCGGGTGGTCGATCGCGCCCTCCGCATCGACGCCCCGGCTTTTGGCGTCCTCGTGCCGAATGAAGGTCTCGCTGATGGAGTGGCCCTTTCGGCGGACCTGGATGTGCCAAGTCCCGGATTTTTCTCGGAGAATCGTGGCCATTTCTGCGCGCAAATCCGTAGGCCGAAAGGCCCGTGCCGGTTCGATCCCGGCCGCCCGCACCAGCCTCGGCCGGTTTCCGGCTGGACCTTGGCCTCGACCTCTTGCTCAATGGCGCGCAAAGCAGGGGGGAACGCAGATGATCGAGATGAACCGGAGGACCGCCAT
>Ga0070658_10003185_pt1 | contig 13554 bp, 8 predicted proteins | sample KBSC13metaG_FD_64664 | JGI IMG/M metagenome (GOLD analysis project Ga0070658, IMG submission 64664) | Corn rhizosphere microbial communities from Kellogg Biological Station, Michigan, USA - KBS C1-3 metaG | ecosystem: Host-associated > Plants > Roots > Rhizosphere > Soil ... | reverse complement strand
GCCTCCCCGTTGAGACGACCAGTCGCCATGCGAAGCGCCATGCGCATGGCAGACTGCATGTTGCGGCAGTCGGCGCGGCCCTGGCCGGCAATGTCGAACGCCGTCCCGTGGTCCACCGATGTGCGGATGATAGGAATACCGAGCGAGATGTTTACGGTCTGCTCGAAGTCGATGAGCTTCATGGGAATGTGTCCCTGGTCGTGGTACATCGCTACGATCAGATCAAACTCCTTGCGCAACCCTCGAATGAAGATGGCGTCCGGCGGATGCGGGCCGGTACAGTTGTAGCCGAGGCGACGCGCTTCTTCCACGGCAGGCACGATGACCTCGGAGTCCTGACGGCCAAACATGTTGTGCTCGCCGGCATGGGGATTGAGACCGGCGACGCCGATGTTTGGCTCGCGTTTAAGCATCAAACGCATGGCTTCAGCCCCGAGCTCGATGGTGCGCACGATGCGGTCCTTCTCGAGCCGGCAAGCCTGCTCCAGCGCAATATGCGTGGAGACATGGACTGTCGCGAGCTTCTCGCTTGCCAGCAGCATGCGGGATTCGGTGGCGCGGCAGAGCTCGGCGATGTACTCGGTGTGCCCGGAGAAGTGCTGACCCGACATGTTGACCGCTTCCTTGTTGAGTGGCGCGGTGACCATTGCATCGGCTTCGCCGGAGAGACACATCTCTGTGGCGCGGCGGACATATTCGACGGCAGCTTTGCCGTAATCGCCCGAGAGTTCACCGAAGCGGATGGCACTCCCTGGTTCGAGTAACTGCGGCGAAACAAAGCGAACGTGGCCATTGAAGCGCTCGCGGTAATCCGCCTGTACAGCGCGGAGTGCTGCGTCATCGCCGATGAGGATCCATTCGGCCGCACCGAGGGCTTCGTGGTCTGCGAGAGCTTTGAGCGCGACCTCGGGGCCGACGCCGGCGGGATCGCCGATGGTGATTGCAATCCTAGGCAGGCTCACAGATCCTCCGGGAGCAGAAGTTGAATGCATGGACAAGGGTGTCGCGCTGGCCGAAGCCGCCGGATTTCGTGATCACGCGGCAACCATCCGCGTCCCCTCCCTCGATGAAGCCCCACGGGATGCCAAGAGCGAGTTCACCGGCGAGACGAATGGACGAGGCATTGAGGGACGTAAGGACGAACGCGGCGGTGTCACCACCGGTGAGGATGAGGGTTGAGACTGGACTCTCCTGAAACACCGCACGAAGAGTTTCGGCAGAAGTGCCGTTCCACTCAATGCGATGGATGTGACCCGCGGTTATAGCCGGGTCGCGATGAAGCTCATTGAGTTGGAACTGGGTTACAGGGTGGTCGGTTCCGACGAAGAGCAGCGTGCGACCCTCGGGCGAGATTGGCTCGCATGGCTGCTCGTCGTCCCGCGTCGCGAACAACGATGCGAGGGAGCGCGCCAGACCCGCCGAGCCGGTCCAGAGTATTGGCTGATCAATGCGGGACGCAGCCATCGCAAGGTGGTCAAGGTCCTGCTGGGCGATCGCGTCGCAGAGAAGAATTCGGATGCCGCGCTCCATAGCACGCCGGATTGCCTGCTCCAATTCGGGAATATCTGCTGTGGGCAACAGTTCAAGCTGGTCGCGGTGCGAGGCTGGGAACAGCGACGGCAGATTCATCGAGGCATCCTGATGGGCCGAATCGCGAATCTGCAAGGTGCCATCACTGACGGTGCGACCTGCGGCCGGAAACGCCGGTGCAACTAAAGCGAGCGCTGCTCCAGATGATTCCAAGGCAGCGAGAGTCTCGGCAGCCAGGTGACCGCGCCCCGCAGAATCAATCTTCTTGAAGAGGATCGAGCTACTGCCAGCATGCCCAATCGCACGGGCAACGCGTTCCACTGCTTGCGCGGCTTCGGACGCGCCCATATTGCGGGACTCGGTAGAAAATGCGAAAACCATACCGGGCTCGAGCGCGATGGGCTGATCCGCTACGCCGTTTTTAAGAGACACCCGTACGGTTCGAGCCTTCTGAAGAAAGGCAACAGCGCTGTCGGACGCGCCAGTCAAGTCATCCGCGATGATAATGACAGGCGGCAGCGCGCTCGGCGCTGGAGCATCCTGCATCTGCGGAATGGAGATTGGTTCCGGCATCAGTGGCTGCTCGCTCCCTTTGCTACGGTCGTGGTCTCGGCGCGTGCCGCGGCCGTTGCACGCTCTACCAAACTGGCATAGATGAAGTTTGATTTGAGGGCATCCCACGCAGATCGGCCGAGTACGTTAGTGTCTGTGGCCGTCAACTGCGGGACATCGCCCGCGATGGCCTGAATACCCGCATCGCGGTCCTCGCGGGCATAGCTCTTCGTAAGGGGATAACCAACTGAGGCGGCCCATTCCCGGATGGAGACCACAGGCAGCTTGGCAACTGAGGCCTGCGGCCAGTTGGGAAAATGCAGCTGCTGGTCAAGCCATTCCGCGGCGGTGCGAGTCATCCACGACGGGCGATGGCTTGCGCCGGTGTCGAAGTAGGTGGTGAAGACGCCGCGTTCACTGCCGTTGAGATCGATCACCCGCTGTCGCAAGTTGGCGAAGAAATCCTGCGCGTGATGTGGGATGTCCACGACGGTGTCGTTTGTGCCGTTGATGATGAATGTGGAGCCGCGGCGGGCGCTCATGGTGTAGAGCACGGCCGGGCGGTCGCCCATGAAGCTGAGCGCCTTGTATGGAGCGGACTGGCACATAACAGCGTGGCTCGCATCCCAGTAGCCGCCTGGGCCATCAAGGTCGCCGCCGCCGACCAGGAGCAGTGCATGGATGCGGGGATCGGCAGCGCCCGCAAGTGCAGAGTGGAACGAGCCCATGGAGAAACCCATGACCGCGATACGATGTGGATCAACATCGGGCCGCTCACTCAGATAGGAGACGGCCTGGAGGATGTCGGTGACCATGAGACCACCGACGCGGACGGGCATGGAGGCCGGGGCAGAGATGAGTTTGTCGTGCTCTCCGGTGAAGTCCTTGTGGTCGTCGTTGCGCTCGCCCTCACCGATGGGGTCGTACGTAAGGACGACTGCGCCGGCGCGCGCGTAAAGGATTCCCGTGTACCAGGAGTACCAGCTCGACTTGTCAGCTCCATGCCCATTCACAACGACGATCGCGGGCATTTTGCCGCGCGGTTTTGTGGCAGGGCGGTACACGATGGCAGGGACGCGGAGGTCATACGCCGTGCGGTATGTGACGCGCTCGGCGATGACGCCTGGGGTCGGGCTGAAGCTGCCATAGGATTCCGGCGAGGCCGCAGGAAGCGGATCCGGGATGTAAAGCGCGTGCCGCATCTGCTGGCGCCATAGCCTGATCTGGGCGGCAGTCGCGGGCTGCGCGGTGCCTCGAACCGAGAGGGCGAGAATCAACATCAGCAGGAGGACGAGTTTGCGTCCGGCGGCAACGGGGCTCATTGGCTCACACCTTTCGTGCTGGTCGTAAATGTGTACTCGCCGGGACGGCTGAGGTTGACGAGGGAGCGGGAGCCATCTTCCGCCGCGGCAGCTGAGACGACGCTCCCGTTTTGCGAAATCTGACCGCGGTTTGCAGCGAACGGAAGGCTGACGGTTGCGGTGGTCTGTGGCGGAAGAGTGATCCGAACACTGTCCCGCTGCACGTCGACACGGATGAGGCCCCGCGGAGTGGGTTCCGCGCCGCGCGCCCACTGCAGGCCTGAGAGGTCTGGGCGGATGCTGACGGTGTGGAACCCGGCAGCGGTGGGCTGGATTCCAAGGACCTGCTCCATCAGCCAGGCCGTGGGACCGCCGGACCAGCCGTGGGCGAGGCTGACGTAATAGCCGGTTTTGTTATCGGCTTCAAGATGTGCGTGGAAATCCTGCTTCGGCCAGCGTGGGTCGTAGGCCTCCCAGAAGCTGGTTGCGCCTTCGCCGATCATGCCACCCCAGTATGTACGCATCCAATCGAGCGCCTCGCAGCGATGGTTGAGAGCGGCCATCGCGGAGAGTACGTAATAGCCGTAGTACGGGGTGACCACCGTGTCGGGACCGCTGGGTTTGAGTACGTGTGAGAGCACGCCAGTCCAGATTGTCTGTTGCTGGGCCCGTGTTGCCGCGCCCGAGAGGACAGCCATGGCATTTGTCTGCCATCGTGTGCCGAAGGTCGTGGTGGATGCATCGAGCAGATGAGCCTGGGCCGCGCTGCGGAGCTCGTTCTCCCGAGCGGCGTAGGTTGCGGCGTTCGCCTTGTCACCGAGCTCAGTGAACAGATAAGCCGCTTCTTTGTAGCCGACGGCGTATTCAAAATGCGTGGCGGCGCGTGCTTCGGGGGTCTCGACATTGAAGCCGCTGGACCAGTCGACAAAGATCTTGCGCCTCTGAGGATTAGTGAAGAGGCCCGTGGAATCGAGGTCGGAGTCCATTACATGAAGGAGTTCAAGCAGGCGCTGATGCTGGGCGCGAAGGTAATCGATGTCGCCGGTGTGGCGATAGAACTCGGCCTGGCCGGTGATCCATGAGGGAGAGTAGCCGGCAATGGTGTTAATCGGACGTTGGACGGGAGAGTCGCCGATGATCGCCGTCATGGTGGATTCCATCAGATCACGTTCGCCGAACACGGCATTGACGACACGACCAATAACATCGAGGTCGCCCATCCAGCGGCCGCGATCACGTTTTATGCCATCCCAGATGCCCTCCTGCATGCAGAGGTGGGCAGTGTAGGCGCCGGTCTCCCAGATGCGGTTGACCAGCGGGTCGGAGGACTCAAACGAGCCCTTGTACTCGACCGGATACGTAATGCCCTGCACGTCGATTTTGTTCCACGTGGAGCGTGTTTGGGCAGGAAAGACGAGGCGTACATACCGGAAGCCGCTTTTGGGACCGAAGACTTCGCCGCGAGCCGGCACGGTGATACTGCGGCTGCCGAGATATGGATGGTTGAGAGCCTCTTCGGCTGATTCTCCATAACTGGTTGCCACGGTAACGGGCTGATCCGAGGCGGAGACCAGATGGACGCGCCCGCTGAGTTCCTTACCAAAGTCAAGCGTGAGGGCTGCAGGGGCGCCGGCTGTGACGCTTACGACCAACGCGCCGGGTGCGGGTCCCAGGAGAGCCTCAGGATGATTGAAAGCACTCTCTCCAGTGACGTCGCGAACCGCGACCGGCGCAACGCTGAAGGTCCGCATGCTGGAGGTGATGCCGGAGTAGCCGGGCCAGGCGTAGAGTCCTGCGTCGGCGTTCCACTGCAGAAAGTCGCTTCGGCTGCCGAGTGCGCCAAGGGTCTGGACCTCAGGCCAGGAGGAGTCATCGAAGGCTGCGGACGACCAATCTTTAACTGGGTCCAATGTGCTGCGCCATGAGGCGTCCGAAGCCACCAGCGGGGCTGCATCCTGGGCGATACCGACAGGAACAATCTTGACGGCGAGTACCTCACCGTAGGTGACTTGGTTGATCACCGGGCTCGCGCCTGTATGGAGCGAACTGTGGCCCCGAATCTCCTGAATCGCAATTACGTTTTCACCTTGACGGAGAGCCCTGACGACATTGGCCGTCATGACGTGGAAGCCCTTACCGGACCCGGCATCATCGCCGAACTCAAGCACTTTAGCGCCATTCAGGAAGACGATTGCTGAACGCGGACCGGCAACATACAGGGTCGCCTCATGAGGAATGGAGGCCACATTGAAGCGTGCGCGGAAGTAATGCGGGACGGTCTTGTCGTCCTGCCCGCGCACTTTGGCCTGGTAGGCAGGATTAAGCGCCGCCGCGTCGCCTCGGGTCCAGATGAACTGCTCGGGCAGTGCGGTAACTGGGGGCTTAGTGAGAATGGACAGGTCACGCGCAGGATCAAGATAATGGAGAGGTTTGCCGGATTGGGCGTGCGCGGGGCATGCAACAAGAATCGCAAGTAGGCAGGAGCATGCGAACCATAACTCTCGCATATACAGCCGTTCTTTCTTCCTTGCGTGCAAGAACCCACCGCCCATTTCAGCGAAAGATGATTGACTTCTTCCCCAGCAGGGCACAGTATATGCACGTAAATGAAAATTAGCGAGTGCTTTTGAAAGAAGATTCCAATATGAGTGTGCTTTTGACATTTTCCCGAGGGAAATTGCCTATTTTAGTGACATTTGCCGCACTGGTATCGGGTGCAGCCGCATGTCGTGCATTGACCTGCGATGTCCGACATGCCGGTGCAAAAGGCGACGGGCAGACGAAAGATACGGCAGCCATCCAGAAATCGATAGATAGATGTGCCCAGGCCGGAGGCGTGGTTCGGTTCGTTGCAGGAACTTACGTTTCGGCTCCTTTGACCTTGAAGAGTCATACGCACCTGCTGCTGGAGAAAGGGGCGACCCTGCTGGGATCGGCAGACATGGCCGACTACCCGCTACGAACTGACAAGCCCTGGCGACGCGTCTCGCTGTTGCATGCGGACGATGTAGAGGACATTGCGATCACCGGCGAAGGCACGGTCGATGGCAACGGCAAAGTCTGGTGGGAAGCGCAGATGAAGCGGGTGAAGGGCTCGAAGGAGAACCAGCGGCCGCTGCTAATCGACCTGACGCGCACGAAGAAGATTCTGATCGAAGGCGTCACTGTCCAGAACTCGCCGCAATACAACATCACGACATTCTGGTGCGACGGGCTGACGGTACGGAATGTCCGGATTCTGAATCCTGGCCGGGGTGCGCCGAACACGGACGGCATTGATCCTGTGTCGACGAGCCACGTGTTGATCGAGCATGCCTTCATTGACACCGGCGATGACAATGTTGCGATCAAGTCCGGCCTGGTGGAGCGTGGCGATCCGAATGTGCCGAGCACAGACATTGTGATTCGCGACTGCATTTTCCGCGAGGGACATGGGCTTTCCATCGGCAGCGAAATTGCGGGTGGTGTGCGGAACGTGACGGTGGAACGTGTGACCTTCACCGGTACTCGACAGGGCATCCGCATCAAGTCGGCACGTGGGCGTGGGAACGATATCGGCAACTTCACTTATCGCGACATCCAGATGGATGGAGTGGAGACACCCATCCAGATCACCTCCTACTACACGGGTGTAGTAAAGGATGATCCGGGTCAGCCGGTGACCGAGCACACGCCGAAGTTCCATGACATCACGATTGAGAACGTGAAGGCGACCGGAGCGAAGAACGTCGCGGTGATTATGGGCCTGCCGGAGAGCCCAATTCGCAACCTGGTGCTGCGGAATATCCGTCTCTCGGGAACCAAGGGAATGGTGATCCAGTACGCCGATGTGACAAAACAAAATGTTCAGGTGCAGGCGGAAACCGGGCCGGCAATCCAGGCCGGTCCGGGCGCCAATATCAAGGAGCAGTAGAAATTCAGCTGCTGACGTCGATCTTGTAGCGGGGCCACTCCGGACGAATGAGGTGGTGGTCAACCATGGGCGGCGCATCGCATTCAACAGCGATCACAGTGATGGGAGAGTCCGGTGCCTCCGCAGGTAGGCCGGTGATACGAAGTGAGGTCGGAGTTTGATCGATTTGGAGTCGCTGACCGGTCTTGAGCACGCGCGCGGAGAGTGCTTTCGCTCGAACTCCGCCTATAGCGACGACAGTGGGCGGCTTGTAGAAATCAAGCCACTCAGCCGCTGGAGTTCCACCAGGCCAGAAGTAGACGTGAATGTACAGCGTGTTCCCCTTGCGCGTGAAGTTGTCGTAGTTGCCAAAGCTGACGGAAGCGCCTCCCTGCGTGCCGTAGATCGAATCGCCATTGGTCTGCAGCCAGGCCCCAACTTCACTGAGCACGCGAACCGATTCTTCTGGGACGGTGCCGTCGGGCGTGGGTCCGATATTGAGCAGGTAATTGCCGCCCTGCTGCGCGCACGTGGTGAGGTCATTGATGATCTTGCGAGTACTCTTCCATTCAACGTCGTTCTTTTGATATCCCCAGCCGAGGTTCATGGTTTCGCAGGTCTCCCAAGCGCGAGCGTCGGCCTGGATCTTGTGCTCGGGGGTAGAGAAGTCGCCGGCGAGGCCATTGCGGTTGTTCACGATGATTTCCGGCTGGAGAGCGAAGACCATCTTGTTCATCTCCTCGGCACGCCATTGCTGGGTGTTGAGTGGCCAGTCGACGTCGTACCAGAGAATGTCAATTTTGCCGTAGTTGGTCATGAGCTCACGGACGAGGCCGTGGGTGTAGTCGACGAAGCGCTTGCGGGCTTCGGGATCGGTAGCGCAGCGAGCGCCATCGGGATGATGCCAATCCATAAGCGAGTAGTAGAAGCCGACGCGGAGACCCTCGGCGCGAGCGGCCTCGACGAATTCGCGGACGAGGTCTCGCTGCGGCCCCTGCCTGGCAGCGCAGTAGTCGGTGAGCTTGGTGTCCCAGAGACAGAAGCCCTCATGATGCTTGGTGGTGAGGACCATGTACTTCTGCCCTGCCCGCTTGGCAAGTCTCGCCCACTCACGCGCGACACCCGCACGAGGCCTGAAATGCTTCGCAAGGATTTCATATTGCGGAATGGGAACGCCCTCGGATTCCATGACCCACTCCTGGTGGCCGATGATGCTGTAGAGGCCCCAGTGGATGAACATACCGAACTTGGCCTCACGCCACCAGGCAATGCGTCGCGCTCGCGAGCTGATCGCTTCTGCCGGTTCGGCACTGTGCGACTGCGCGGTTTGCGGCGCTCCGGCCTCCTGTGCGGCTGCCGCAGCCGCGGCGGGAACGAGAAGACTGCTGGCCCCAAGGCCGAGCATGAAGTTTCTGCGAGAGAGTGGGTCGAGTGGCATATCGGGAAGGCTCCGGGAAATCGGTTTGACGCAAGGCATGTTAACAGAGGCGCAGAGTCCGACTCTATAGCAACACGCCTGGAGTTGTTGCTGTTGACAAGATTCGACGCCAGCGTGGGTAATGAGAGCGCAATGGGCAGTGTCGTTAGGTCTGCAAGGAGAACGGGATGATGCTTGGTCGGGGAATGGCAACAGCCATTGCCATGTGCATAGTGTTTGTGCCTGTGGGCGCGCGCGCTCAGGGCGTGGTGACTCTGCCGGCCACCCCGCACATATCGGAACAGAAGGCCCAGGAGTTCTCGTTTGCTTCAGACGGACCTGTGGGGCCGGGATGGAGCAGACCGGATGAAGTTGCGCGAACGTATTTTCAGGAACGGCTTCCAGCATTGTTTCGTCGGACAATCCAGCTCGATGATGCGGTACCGGCGCACACGAAGTTGTCCTGGATCTTCACGGGTCCACATGCGGGCTTCACCTTGGAGCTGACGTCCTCGAAGGTACGGCTGCTCCAGCGGTATTACGATTCGACTGGTCTCTACTCAGGTCAGGGAAACTTTCCCGAAAAGGTGGTCCGCGATGAGGAGCAGCAATATATAGGAGAGCCGAGGACGCTGACCGTCGTTCTGGACTCGCATTTATCGATTCAGGTGCTGCTCAACGGACAAGTGATACTGAAACAGGCATGCGTGTTCGACGTGACACGGCACCAATTGATGTTTTCCGGGCCGCGCAATCAGCACCTCTTATTGTCTGGGGCTCTGCTGAAGTCTCCGTCTGAGATGGGTTCGATCACAGTTAACAGTGGGAATGTACACCAGACGATGATCGGATTTGGGGGCAGCCCCAGCATTCCGACTTACGCGGAATTGAGCGACGAGGGCAAGAAACAGTATTGGGAGATCCTGCGACGCTACAACCTGCTGCTCGACCGTGAGTATCCGATGGGGGCGCAGTTGAAGCCGGATCTTTCGAACATGGAAAACCTCAGCGACGCGACACCTCACTATTATGGTGACAATTTCCCGAACGGTGAAGTTTCAAGCTTTGAGTACAGCAAGCATGCGCTGGCACTGGGAGGCGAAGTGATCTACGAGATGTGGGCGCTGCCGGGCTGGGCGACTCAGGCTTACGCTCCGACTGGCAAGCCGTTCATCGACGCCTGGGGTCGGCCTGTAAAGACGGCAGCGAAGCCCGAGGAGTACGCACGGATCGTCGTAGGCTACTGCCGGCTTGCAAAGGAACAAACCGGGCGCGCTCCAGCGATTGTGGGGATACAGAATGAAGTGGAGCAGCCACCGGAGGTGTTTACCGCAATGGCGGTGACCCTCAGACGCGAGTTGGATAAGGCAGGGTTCCAATCGGTAAAGATCCATATGGCCGATGCCAGTTTTATGTACATGGGGGTCGATCGTACACGGGAGTTGAAGAAGGATGTTGTGGGGTGGAAGGCAATCGACTATACGGCAAGCCACGAATACGACTGGCAGGAGTTCCTGGCAAATCCGGACATGTTCGACGCTCGCCTGCGTGCCATGAATGAGGCGCGCGGCAAGAAGCCGTTTCTTGCTACGGAGATCTGCATCAATGATCCGCATTATCAGGAAGCTTCGTACCGCATCGCATTCAATGTGGCGCAGCTCTATCAGAAGAACCTGACCGAGCTGGATGCGGCTGCTCTGATGTACTGCTGGCTGCTGTTGGATGTAGAGCAACCTAGCTTTGGAGCTTCACGCTCACTGCTGGTCCCAGACAGAAGGCGGGGAGAAATTCCAGTCGCATCAAGCTTTGAACTGAGAGTGCTTGGCGCGTTTAGCCGTCATGTTTTGAAAGGCATGAGACGGGTAGACGCCGAACCTTCTGATGCGGACCTGCTGGCGGCGGCGTTTGAGGATGGAGCGAAGGCCACGCTAGTTGTTCTGAACCGTTCGACAGAGCCACAGCAACTGAAGGTGCAGTGGCCCGGTAAGCAATGGCGCGAAATGGAACGGACAAACTTTTATTCAGAGAACGAGACAACGAGTTCCCTGCCGTCTGAACTTATTGTGCAGCCGGGCGAGATCGTAACGCTTTCGACTTTTTCTGCGAACTGAACGATTGAGAGAGAATACCTTGGACTTTCTGAGAAAAGTATCGTGCATCACACTGTTCGCCACATCGGTGGCATTCAGCCAAACGAAACCGGATGGCGAGTTCATCTTCGAGCCCGGCTCCACTTCCTTTCCCTCTAGCCACGCGTCAACGATCGTTGCTCTGAAGAATGGGGAGCTGATGGCCGCCTGGTTTGGTGGCACGCGCGAGCGCGCACCCGATGTCGCAATCTGGGGTTCACGGCGCGTGAATGGGAAGTGGACGCCGCCGGTGGAACTCGAGCGCGAAAAAGGCGTGCCGTCGTGGAACCCTGTACTCTTCCACACGAGAGACGGGAAACTTTGGCTCTACTACAAGGTGGGGCCTTCCCCCAGTCAGTGGGCGGCTGGTCGTATGTATAGCGAGGACGAAGGCAAGACGTGGTCCAAAGATGAGCGGCTTCCTGCAGGGCTGCTGGGACCGATCCGAGCGAAGCCTCTAGTACTGGAGGACGGAACCATCGTGAGTGGATCATCCGTGGAGGCGCACGAGACGTGGGCTGCATGGGTGGAACGGAGCACGGATAACGGCAAGACATGGTCAAAGATTGGACCGATTACGGTTTCGCGTGAGGCAGACGCCGCTGAGCCTCCAGCTGCAGACCCTCCGAAGGATGCGCCGGGCTGGGCAGCTGATAAGGGCCCGCGCAAATATGTGGGTATTATTCAGCCCTCAATCATTTCGTTAGGAGGGAGTCACCTCCGCTTATATGCGCGCTCGCAGACTCTTGCCTCCAAGATTGCCGTCGCCGATTCAATGGACAACGGCGCAACGTGGACACAAGCTCGATTCATCGATGTGCCGAATAACAACTCGGGTATCGATGCGGTAAGGCTGAAGGACGGCCGAATCGTGATGATCTTCAACAATACGACGGTTGGCAGAACGCCGTTAAACCTTGCGGTCAGCAATGACGGTGAGCATTTCCGGGTATTCGCGACACTGGAAGATTCGCTTGGGCAATATTCCTATCCAGCAATCATTCAGAACCCAAATGGGGATCTCGACATCACCTATACCTGGCAACGGAAGACGATCAAATTCATGCATTTTCCCGTCGCTGACGTACCCGCAAGATAGGCCAGACCAGGAGTAGAGCCCAGAGTATGCAAACTATTACCCTGCACCAACCTCGCCGTCTCGTCTTCGGCCGAGGCTCCATCGCAGATTGCATTTCTTATCTGCGGGAACTTGGACCGGCACATCTGCGCATCCTCACGAGCCCATTCCTAACAGAAGCTGCAGGAAGGATAAAGCGTGAGCTTGCGATAGACGGAATTGGCGTCTCGATCGATACGTCGATTGTCGGAGAACCGACGGTGCAGGACTGTCATGCCGCGGTGAGCGCAGCAGAGGCAATGGGGTCCACCTGCATCCTGGGGCTTGGCGGAGGCAGCGTATTGGATGTCTCCAAGCTTGTTGCCGCGTTCGTTCGCGGAGAGCAGCAGCTCGAAGAGACCTTCGGCATCGGTCTACTGCGTTCGCGAGGATGCCACCTGGTGTGTATGCCAACAACATCTGGGACAGGTAGCGAGGTTTCGCCGAACGCGATTCTGCTGGACGAAACAGAGAAGCTGAAGAAAGCCGTTATCAGCCCGCATCTGATGCCTGACGCGACGTTTATCGATCCAGAGCTGACGAAGACTGTGCCGCCAACGATCACCGCAGCAACGGGGCTTGATGCGCTCGCGCACTGTTTGGAGGCATACACCAACAAATTCGCTCATCCGATGGTAGATCTGCACGCACTCGAAGGCATCGCCCTCTGCGGGCGCTTTCTGCTGCGCGCCGTGCAGAATCCCAACGATATGGAAGCAAGGGAGGGCATGGCGCTCGCCAGTCTCTATGGTGGAATGTGCTTAGGACCCGTAAACACTGCCGCAGGCCATGCTATTGCATATCCGCTTGGTAGCGAATACCACATCCCGCACGGAGTAACTGTGGCCCTGGTGCAGCCGCATGTGTTCCGTTTTAACGCAGAAGCAACACCGGAGCGGCACGCTGACGTTGCCTTGGCGCTTGGCGTAATGGATGAGACCAACGCACTGGATACGGCGCATGCTGGGGCTGCAAAGCTCACTGAACTGACCATCGACTGCGGCATCAATCCCAACCTTGGCAGCTATGGGATTGAGGTTGAGCGGCTCCCGGCGCTCGCGGTATCGGCGATGAAGGTACAGCGTCTGCTGCGCAACAATCCACGGGACGTCTCGGAAGCGGACTGCATGGAGATCTACAAACGATGCTTCTCGGATGTGAAGCTTAACTAGCTTTGGCACTGCACGTATAAAGCCATTGGCTCACGCGCGTTCCGATGCGTGCAGATATACATCCCACCCCAGATAGGTGCCGAGCGCTTCTGCGACAGGCGCCGCACAATGGCTTCCGTTCATAGCGGCGTGATGTTCGAAGCCGTTGAGGCAGATGTGCTGCATCAGTTCGCGCAAGCGAGGTATTTTTGCAACTGCACGGGTGCCAAATGTGTTCAGCGGATCATCCGTGAAGTAGCCATCGCCGACATAGGCGCGAAGCTTGCCCGAGACGTCGTCGGTACTGACACGTCCAAACGTCATGGGGCCAGAGGGCGTTCTGCCCTCCAAAGCGCCCACGGTATTTTCTTCCCCAAGCATGGTGCCAAGGATTGGAGCCGTTCCGATGCGGATATCGGGGAGAAAATCTTTGGCCCAGTTTCCGCAGTGGAAGAAGACGCATTT
>Ga0070658_10003184_pt1 | contig 13555 bp, 16 predicted proteins | sample KBSC13metaG_FD_64664 | JGI IMG/M metagenome (GOLD analysis project Ga0070658, IMG submission 64664) | Corn rhizosphere microbial communities from Kellogg Biological Station, Michigan, USA - KBS C1-3 metaG | ecosystem: Host-associated > Plants > Roots > Rhizosphere > Soil ... | reverse complement strand
TATTCCCCACCAACAGGCGATTTGATCGCCAAAACAGGTCACTGAGGGCCACACCGGCAATCGGCTTCTTATGTGTGCCAGACGTTCCGTCGGAGGCGCGGGAAAGGCATCTTGTCATGGTAACCCGGGCTCGTGCGGGGGACGCAACCAAGAGACCCGTCGGGGTCGGCGCTCCGGCCGCTTGGCAGCCGTCACATGTCTCCAGAGGCGGCCAGTAAGTCCATCAGGTTCTGCGCAGCTTCCCGGTCGGCTTCGTCTTTGAAGGCAACATCGAGGTCAGGTTCCTGACCAGGCATGTAGAGCAATGACCATAGAGCGAAGCGCCTAGGGCGGTCTGTTTCGAGGCGTAAGTCTACGCGCAGCCGATCGACACCTGCTTCTCGCACAGCAGGCGAAGTTTCGGACAGGTCGGACGTGCCGAAGTAGCGATGCAGGAGATCATCGAGGTCCATCTCCCCGGGTCTTATGATACAATCGAGGGCATGTTTAGATTAGTTCAACTATGAGCGTCGCCTTTCGTCGCGAGAGCGACGAGGAGCACCTTGAGCCTCGGTTCGAATTGCCGATCCCGCCTGGCCCAAACTTGGTGACCGCTCGTGGCCTCGAACAAATTCGGACTCGTCTCGACGCCATTGAAGCAAGGCTGCAAACTGAGCTGTCCGAGGACGAACGAAAGACGGCGTTGCGAGACGTTCGTTACTGGCGCCAGCGGCAAGCAAGCGCTCAACTTGCCCTGACCCCCGCTGGCGATCGCGTGGCCATCGGGACATGCGTCAGCTTCCTTCAAGATGGCCGAGCTCGCATGATCGAAGTAGTTGGACATGACGAGAGTGAACCTGCAGCAGGCCGCATCGCCTTCACGGCTCCCCTGGCGCGCGCTTTGCTGAATGCAGAAGTCGGAGACGAGGTCGAATTTGGTGAGTGCAAACAGCCTCTCACCGTAACCACGATCCAAGTCTCACCAAACACAGACGATGCGCGATCCGGGACGCCTCGTTAGGGGGCTGGTGAGGTGCACCGGCACAAACGCGACTAATCGGACTTCAGCAGGCTGGAAGTGGCCGTTTGCAGATGGTCTGCTTACGGCAGGCTTGGACGCGAAGCAGACATGAAGAGGCCCGCCAAATCGAAGCCCGACGGGCCGATAACCGTTGAGCTGTGCGGTGAGTTACTCTTTGCCCACGGTAGTTGCGACGCTGGTGATCTGGTCATCTTCTCCGGCCACGATGATGGTCTCGTGACCATCAGCGCCCTGTAAGCGAAGAATGCGACGGTTCTGCACGCTACGCCAGCCCACAGCTACGATGATCGCAAAGACGCCCAAGCCGAACAGAATGGCCAAAAGGTTAGCTGCCGAATGCGTCATTGATTTACTCCTGTGATCTTATCGATGTTGAGGCGCAAACGACGGCGCTGCCTCCAAGTTTACGAGGCGCAGTTCAGCTTCCCATTCTGAAACAAACGGGTCACCCTTCCTCGAACGGGATCCGTGATGCGCTCGGCGTCAAAGCAGCGGCAGTGATCTCCGCAAGCGAGACACGGAGGCCAGACAATCAGCAGGTCGTCTCATCCAAGGATACGAACGTCGTTTGGTGGGTTCTACGATCCCGATGGCCACACAAACTATTCGGCTGAAGCACCTAGCTCAGACGTTCGCGCTCGCCGCATTCGCCGCAACGGCCCATGCACAATCCGCATCGGCCGTTTCGCGGTACGCGTGCCCAAATAGCGCCGGAGATTTGCGAGTGGAGCGCTCGGGAGGCGCTGCTCGCGTCACCTTAGGAGGTCACACGTATGCTCTGACGCGCAAACGGTCGAGCATAGGTGACAAGTTCATCTCATCGAACGCCGCGCTTATCATCGATGGAGAGAGCGCAGTCTTCGTTAGCGAGGATCACCTGAACCTCGGTGCGTGCACCAAATCCGAGCCTATAGCGGCAACCGAATAAGTCAGAGACGCGCCGTCGCGGCGACTAGAAGCTGCGCGACGGGCCGAACACGAGTCCGAAGATCAACAGCGCTGCCGCACCCGCCACAAACAAAGGCCAGCTTCTGCCAACCACAAAGTTCGCCGCGGTTTGCTCGGGCCGAGTGGCAAAACCAATGCTAATCATCCCCGCCAGGCCACCGAAGGATGATGCCGCAGCTGACATGATCGTGATCACCGCGCCGACAGGGTTCAGCAATCCGATAAGCACGGCCGCCGCACCGACTGTCGCATAGTATCCATGAGCGATGACTTGGCGGACTGAGCGCGTCTCGGGACCGTTCCCAATCATCGTTGCCAAAGCCTTGATCGCTCTCATCACCATCAGCACGTAGACGGTTGCTCCGAGTGTGAACTCTCCGATCCGCCACAGGATGGGGTCGGGGACCGCGCCCAAGCCTTCTCCAGCCGTGCCGGTTGCCAGATCACCAGAGCCAGTCACGCCGGAAAAACAGAAGTACCCGGCAGCGACGAAGCCTTCGGACACCCAGATAAGCCACAAGGCAAGTCGGGCCAAATCCGAGCGAGCGCCGCGCCAAATGACGTAGGCGATTACCGACAATATCGCGTTCACAAGCACGCCTGCGCAGGACATGAGAACACGAGCAGCACCGGAAAGGCCTTCGCAGTCCACGTAAAAGGCTCCGATCGTTCGGACATGGCCGCCCTGGATCGCGCAGAATGCGGCATGGCCACCGATCTCATGCCACATCGTAAGCAGCGGCATCAGCAGCATGCCGAGGCCCATGATTGTGATCGGATCAACGCGTCGGGTCATCGGCACAGGATGCGTGACGAATGCTCATGAGACAATGGAAGGAATCGCTGGAAAAGCTTTCATAGCTGGTCGGCTCTGACGGGCGCGAAATGGCCGATCGCGCACCGAGCGCTTTCGGTCGCTTCAAACAATCGCAGTTACAAACAATGAGCTCACCGGAGAAGGAGTGGTCGCCGCGCAGCCGGGTTGCTTTCCACGCGCGAAATCCCTCGTTACTTACCTGTTATGCTGAAACCGACTCTCGCCGTCCTCGCTGCAGTTGCGATTGCCTCGCCTGCCCTTTCAAAACCCGTCGCCAAGACAGTTCGTGCCGCTAGCATCGGCCAGACCGGCGAACCCGGCGCCGCCGTGCGGTTGCCGCGGACCGTCACCCCGCTGACCTACAAGATCAGCATCACGCCCGATGCGCCCAATATGACGTTCAAGGGCGCGGTGACGATCCAGGTGCGGGTGAACAGCCCGGTGAACGCGATCGTGCTGAACGCGAAGAACCTGACCTTCTCGAATGTCCAGCTTGATGGAAAGATTGCCGGCACGGCGACGCTGGACGCCGCCAACGAGCGGGCGAGCCTTGGTTTCGGCCGGATGATCCAGCCCGGCGACCATACCCTCACCATTGAGTATGCGGGCAAGATCAACACCTTCTCGGCCGGGCTATTCGCGCTCGATTACAACACGCCAAAGGGCAAGGAGCGCGGCCTGTTCACCCAGTTCGAGAACGCCGACGCGCGTGCGTTTGTGCCGTCGTGGGACGACCCGGACAGCAAGGCCGTGTTCCAGATCAGCGTGACGGCGCCGTCCGACCAGATGGTGGTCAACAACGAGCCGGTGGAATCGAGGGAAGCGCTGCCGGGCGGGCTGACCCGCACGACCTTCAGCCCGACGCCCAAGATGTCCTCCTATCTGATGTTCCTGGGTGTTGGCGACTTCGAGCGCATCCACAAGAACGTCGACGGCGTCGATGTCGGCGTGGTTGTCCGCCGCGGCGCCACCAACAAGGCGGAGTTTGCGCTCGACACCGCCGCTGAGATCCTGCGCTACTACAACGATTATTTCGGCTACCGTTTTCCGCTGCCCAAGCTGGACCTGATCGCCGGGCCCGGTGTCGGCGGTTTCGGGGCTATGGAGAACTGGGGGGCGATCTTCTACTTCGAAGACGATCTTCTGTTCGATCCCAAGTTGTCGGCGCAGTCGGACCGCCAGCGCGTGGCGATCGTCATTGCCCATGAGATGGCGCACCAGTGGTTCGGCGATCTCGTCACCATGAAATGGTGGGACGACCTGTGGCTCAACGAAAGCTTTGCGGAGTGGATGGAGGCCAAGGCGGTCGATCATTTGCATCCGGACTGGAAGGCAGGCCTCAGCGAAGCGGACTCACGCGAGAGCGCGTTTGCCATCGACGCAATCTCCGCGACCCACCCCATCGTGCAGCCGAAGAACACGGTCGCCGAAATGAACGGGATCGGCGATGCGATCACTTACGAGAAGGGTGCCGCCGTCATTCGCATGCTCGAAGCGTACGTCGGCCCGGACAACTGGCGGGCCGGCGTGCGGGCGTACATGAAGGAGCACGCTTATTCCAACACGACCCACGATGACCTCTACCGGTCGATGGAGGCTGCCGCGGGCAAGCCGCTGATGCAGATCGCCCGCGACTTCACGCAGCAGGCCGGCGCGCCGCTGATCAGCGTCGACATGGTCCGGCCCAGCGCGAGCGGAGTTTCGGTGACTGTTCACCAGGGCCGCTTCGGGCTGGACGCCCCCTCGAAGACGCCGAAGACCTGGCACGTTCCCGTGAACCTGGCTTCGGTCGGCAATGGTGCCATGGCTCAAGCGGTGATCGCCGGCGCTCAGCCGCAGTCGGTGGCGCTCGCGGGTCCTGAGCCGATCGTCGCGAACGCCGGCGAGACGGGCTATTACCGCACGCTCTACGCGCCGACGGCTTTCGCGCCGCTCGCTGCCAACATCGGCAAAGTCAGCGATTTCGACCAGATGTCCCTGATCCGCGACACGTGGAACCTGGCGGATGGCGGCTATGCCCCGGTCAGCGAGTTCCTGACTCTTGCGCAAAGGCTCCCGACGACCTCGGAGCCTTTGGTCTGGAGCGCGCTTGCGAACCAGCTGGCGATTATCGACGTTCTTTACGACGGCCTGCCTGCGCGCCAGGCGACCTTCCGGACCTTTGGTCGGAGCGTGCTGGAGCCGGAGCTCGCGACCCTCGGCTGGGACGCGAAGCCCGGGGAATCCGCAGGTGCGAAGGTGGCGCGGGAAGCGGTGCTTGTCGCTTTGTCCAACTTCGACGACCCAGCTGTCATTGGGGAGGCGCGCAGGCGCTTTGCCGAATTCCAAAACAATCCTTCAAGCCTCTCGGCTGACATCCGCGAACCGGTGTTGAGGATCGTGGGTCAGCATGCCAGCCAGGCTGATTACGACGCGCTGCGCGAACTGGCGAGGGCATCGACAGACGCTCAGGAGAAGCAGCAGTATCTGACATCCATGGCGCAGGTGAGCGACCCGGTACTCTCGGCAAGGATGCGTGAATTCGCATTTTCTCCGGAGGTCCCTGCTTCACTCGGGCCTCGGCTGGTGCTCTACACCGCCATTCGCCACCCCGATGCCGCCTACGCCTATGCGATGGCGCACCGGGCCCAAATTGACGCCGTGTCCGACACTTTCAGCCGGCTCATGATCATCCCTCTGATGCTATCGAATGCCTCGTCGGCTGCGCTTGCCGACCAGTTGCACGCGTTCGCTGTCAAGAACTTCCCTGTGGGCGGCCGCGCGAGTTCCGACAAGGTTGAAGCTGGGATTCGCCATCGCGCCGAGGTGCGGGCCCGTGCACTTCCGGAGATCGACGCCTGGCTGAAAAACCATGCTTAGCTTGAGAGAGGCTTCACTAGCTTAGCACTCGCAAAGGGACCCGTCGGCTTTTGCTACCGGCAGTTTATGGCCGCTAGCGCACGGTCTGCTTAGGGCGGCCTTCGTCGATTGCCGGACATTCGCTTTACCCTGAGCAGAGTGCTCCTGCTGAGACGACAGCCGTCTATGCTTTGGTCCTCGCGAGCAGCAGCGCCGCATCATACGGGAGAGCCAGCAACTCTCTCGCGACCAGTCTAGCGACACCGAACCAGCTCAGTCGACCACGGCTTGTCGGCACCCGTGGCGAAACCACGTCATACCCGAGCATTCTCAATAGCAGTGCGCACCGCGGCTGATGATAACGGCTTGTGCAGCAAACGACGCGACCACAGTCTCCCCTCCGCTCCATGATGACATGGCAGCACCGAACAGACTGGAGCGTATCGCGTCCTTTCAACTCCATGATGATGCGGCGCGCCGGGACGCCTCTGTCTATTAGTTCCTGCTTCATCACCTTGGCCTCTGCAGGGCCGTGCTCGCCGGTAGCGCCTGTTGGAATCACAATCGAGTTCGGATGAGCCTTCGCCCATGCTGCCGCATTGTCGATGCGGCGGCGAAGAGCTGCGCTTGGACGTCCGTTCCGACGCACAGCCGCGCCAAACACGATCACATAGTCGCGCTTTGCCGACGCGTGAGCAGAATGTGCTTTCATGCCCGACCAACTACGCCTGGAGGACTTCGTGCCCTTAGACCTTCTGCTCGTGAGCCCATGAAGAATTAGGATTCACGCGCCTGTCCTAGGGTTGCCGTTCAAAGCTGCAGCGAGAGACACTGATTCACGTCCGGAAGCATCATACCATTTCTGTTAAGGATCGGCGATGACCTGCCCGGCCTTTCATATGAGTTGCGCTACTGATCGTCGCCATAACGATTGTGCGGCCAGCGAAACCTCGGACGCTCGCTAAGCAGCGATCGTAGCGCCGTCGGCATCCTGAAGCTCAACGGCATCGACCTTGCTGATTGTCAGGTATGCCACGAGCGCAACTATAACGACGATGAATGCCGCGCTCACCGACGTCGTGGAGAAGCCAAGTCCCCCGTCTTTTGGCTGCTGGGTGAGATAGTCGCCAATTGATGCGCCCAAGGGTCTTGTAAGGACATACGCCGACCAAAAGGCCAGAACGGGTCCGATCAGTTTGGCATAATAGCCAGCCGTGATTAGCGCGATCAGTCCGCCGAATATGACGCCGGCGATAATGTAGCCCATGCCCAACTGCTCAGATACCAGGTCTCCCGCCGCCGTGCCCAGCGCGAAGGTGAATAGGATGGCGAGCCAATAGAAGCCTTCACGGCGTGATGTCGTGATGTCGTGTATCGACAGCGTCTGCTCGCTGCAATGCCAAGCGACGAAAGTTGCCGCGAGCGCAACGGCGAACACGACGGTCGACGCATAGAGACTGACGCCGAAGTTGTCGGTGAGATTGTCGGTGATCAGCGTCCCAACGATGCTCAGGAAGACGACCGTCATCCAATAGATCCATGGGACATAGCGATCCTGGCGCATTTGCAACCACAGGAAGCCAATTAGAATGACCGCGGTGATCAGCGAGGTCGCGGTAAGACCGAAGCCCAAATTGAAGTTCAGGAAATCTGCACCCGTTTCACCGACCGTCGTGGCTAGGATCTTGATGACCCAGAACGCGAGCGTGACTAGAGGCACCTTGTTGAGCATGTGCTGGTCTTCTGGTGTCTTCGCCGAGGTCATTGCGTTGCATTCCATTCTGTTGCGACACCATTCGACGGCCTGGCAGAACTCGCCGCTGATCGCAGCTTGTTCGGCGATGCCCGGTGCTTTGATTTGTTGGGCTGCGAACGGTCTGTCCGGAGGCGAGGTTTCAAGGTTGGGACTTTTCAATGTTGAGGAAAGCTAGGCCCAACACTCGTCCAGGCAGTATGGCTTCATCAGGGGAATGAGGACTGGAGAAGACATGCTGAAAATCACGATTCTTGCCGCGGCCCTGCTAGGCGCGACCACCGCAGGCGCAGCAACACCTCGTCACTTTGCCGGTGCCGAACTGATGCCCCAGGCGAAGATTACGCTGGCCAAGGCGCGGGCGACGGCCGTTCGGGCCCATCCGGGCGTCATCACGGACCAGGAATTGGAAAAGGAGCGCGGCGGAACTGGCCTGCGCTATTCCTTCGACATCAAGAGCCACGGAAAGACGTTCGAAGTGGGCGTGGACGCGCGCACCGGCGCTGTGCTCGAGAACGACGCGGAAGGCCCCAATCCGGACTGACGAACGAGCGCTGGCGTCGCGACCTTGCTTGCGGCGCCAGTCGCTGCCGAGAACTTCGGCATTCGAGGGAGGAGCAGAATGAAGATCCTTGTGGCCGAGGATGACAGCGATACCGCCGGGTTCATCTCCCGCGGACTCGATGAAATCGGTCACAACGTCCTGCTGGCGAACGATGGCCTCGATGCCCTGCACCTTCTGTCCACCGAACAGATCGATGTTGCGATCCTTGATCGCATGCTGCCGCAGCTCGACGGGATATCGATCATTCGTCGAGCCCGTGCTGCAGGCATTGAAGTTCCCACCCTCGTGCTGACGGCGCTTGGCAGGATCGAAGATCGTGTCCTCGGCCTCGAAGCTGGCGCGGACGACTATCTTGTCAAGCCATTCGCCTTCTCGGAATTGGCCGCGCGGGTGACCGCCTTGGGGCGCCGCAAGCCACTCCATCAAGACCAGAACCGTCTGCAACATGGCGAGTTGGTGCTCGACCTGCTGAAGCGGCAGGTGTTTCGCGGCGACACACCGATCCTGCTGCAAGCACGCGAATTCCGGATTCTCGAGGAATTGATGCGCGAAGAGGGCAAGGTGGTCACCCGCACAATGCTTCTAGAACGGGTCTGGAACTATCATTTCGACCCGCAGACGAACATCGTCGACACGCACATCAGCCGCCTTCGTTCGAAGCTCAACGAAGGCGGAAAGCCGGACCTGATCGAGACGGTCCGGGGCGTCGGCTACCGAATGGCGGATCATGCCTAGGCGCCGTTCGAGCGCGGCTTACCGCATTGCGTTCACCAGCCTTGGCGCGATGCTGATCGGCCTCGCGCTACTTGGCACGATCGTCTTCTTCGCCATGCATTTCGCATTCACGCGGCAGCTTGATGCGACGATCGCCGGCGAAGCTCAGACGCTGGTCGACGAGTATCGCTCCGATGGCGGTCGCGAACTTGGCGAAGGCATCGCGGAACGCGAAGCCTCAACGTCCCCGCAGCGGCTCATGTATGCGGTGTTCGCCCCAGATGGACGGCGACTTTACGGCCATCTGCAAACCGTTCGACCGCCGCTCGGGGTGCACAACCTGCAGTTCGTGGACCCGTCCGAGGGGTCCGACGCCGGACGCGGACTCGGGATCGATCTATCGCGAGGCGAGCGATTGTTGGTCGCCGCGGACAGCGAGTGGGTCGAACGAATCGATGCCACCTTGATGGAACTCTTCGGGATAGCGTTCCTAGTCCTGTGCCTACTCGGATTTGCTGGCGCGCTCGTACTAGCCAAATATCTCCAGCGCCGGTTGCAGACGATCAGCGGCACGGCCGAGGCAATCATCGGCGGCGATATCCGCGAACGCATGCCGGTGGGTTCGCGCAACGATGAGTTCGACCAGGTCGCAGCGACGCTCAATCGTATGCTCGACCGGATCGAGGGGCTTCTCGAGAATCTTCGCCAGGTCTCGAGCGACGTGGCCCATGACTTGCGGACGCCGCTGGCGCGATTGCGCAACCGCCTGGAGCGGGGCGCCGCCGAAGACCCGCGGCAAGCGATTGATGACGCGATCGTTCAGGTCGACGAAGTGCTGTCCCTGTTTGCGGCAATCCTCCGGATAGCCGAAGTGGAAGCCGGCCAAACCCGCCGGTTCTTTGAAACCGTGAACCTGTCGGAACTTGCCACGGAACTGGCGGAGAGCTTTGCGCCGTCGGTCCAGGATGAGCAGCGCACCTTGTTGTGGTCAATCGAGCCGGGCGTCCGCGTGGAAGGCGACCGCGAATTGCTTGCTCAAGCCTTCGTGAATCTTTTGGAAAACGCGCAACGTCATACGCCACCGGGGACCATCATCAGGATCGCTTTGGTCGAGGGCAACGGGCGGAGCTGCTTCACCGTTCGCGACGATGGACCGGGCGTTCCAAAGTCGGACCTGCCTCGACTAACCAGGCGATTCGCCCGCGTCGAAAGCAGCCGAAGAACGCCGGGCTATGGTCTCGGGCTTAGCCTCGTCGAAGCCGTTGCGAAGCTTCATGGCGGCAGATTGCTGCTGCGCAACGAGAAGCCCGGCTTTTCCGCTACTGTCGAGTTGCCTCGGGGGATCGCGGCGCCCGAGCCAACTGCGGGGACAGAGCTCGCGTCGGCGGAACATTGAGAAAATTCAATTGGACCGAGCGCTAGTCCGATGCGCTTAGCCACTTTGGAGGCAAGATGACGGACGAGCAAAAAGACGTTCTCAGTAAGGTCCCGGCGGTGACGCTGGGCTTCTGGATCATCAAGATCCTGGCGACGACGCTGGGCGAAACCGGCGGCGACACCGTGACCATGAGTTGGCTTGGCGAGACCACGCCGCACCCCGTCCCGAACGGTTATCTTATCGGGACGGCGATCTTCGGCGTGCTGCTGATCGGCCTGGTCGTCGCGCAAATCCGGGCGCGCGCGTTCAACCCTTGGCTCTACTGGGCAACCATCGTGGCTTCGACGACCTGCGGCACGACCCTCGCGGACTTCGCCGATCGCTCGCTTGGTATCGGTTACCCGGGTGGGTCGCTGCTGCTGCTGACAGCGGTGCTCGTCTCTCTGTTCGTCTGGCATCGTGCGCTTGGGACGGTGAACGTCAACACCATCACGCAGCCTCGCCAAGAGATGTTCTACTGGATAACGATCACCTTTTCGCAGACGCTCGGCACCGCGCTCGGCGACTGGGCCGCGGACGATGCCGCGTCCGGTGGATGGGGTCTCGGTTACAGCGGTGGTGCGCTTGTATTCGGCGCTGGGCTAGCTGTCCTGGCGATCCTCTACTTCACGACAAACGTCAGCCGGGTGTGGCTGTTCTGGGCAGCGTTTATCCTTACCCGGCCGCTGGGTGCGACCGTCGGCGATTTTCTCGACAAGCCCGCGGCGGCCGGGGGGCTCGAGTGGAGCCGTCCACTGGCCTCATTAGTGCTCGCGGTGGTCATCATGGGGCTGGTCCTGCTGCTCCCGCAGCGACCCGGCCAACATCCCGGTCAGGCCGAAGCGACGACGTGAAGCGTGTCTTGGTTGCCGCGGTCGCTTTGGGCGTCGCGGCTCTCGCGTTTGCCGGTCCCCCATATCTGACGGACGATCCAGTCCCCACCGACTTGGGCCATTGGGAGATCTACGCGTTCACGGCCGGCGAAGAGCTTCAGTCATCGATCGACGACGGTACCGGGCTCGACCTCAATTACGGCGCCCTGAGAGGCGTTCAGTTGACCGCCACTCTGCCGGTCAGCTTCGCCAGCGAAACCGGTTATCGCTGGCAACCCGGGACCAGTGATATTGAACTCGGCGTCAAATATCGGTTGCTGAACGACCCGAAGCACGGCGTATCCGCGGCCGTGTTTCCGCGCGTGATCTTGCCGACCTCGACGCTCGCTACAGGGGAACGGGCGCGACTGCTGTTGCCGATCTGGGTCGGCAAGGATTTCGCCGACGGCACAAGCCTCTTTGGCGGTGGCGGTTACGAACTCAATCCGGGCCAAGGTAATCGTGATTTCTGGCACGCCGGTGCGGCCGTCACTCACGATGTCAGCGAACACGTCTCGCTCGGCGCAGAAATCACTCAGCAAAGCCCGGACGCGATTGGGCACACCTCGCAAACCCGGGCCGGTGTTGGCGGGATCGTCAAGCTCGGTGGCCCGAGTTCGCTATTGTTCTCGGCCGGTCCAGCCTGGGCCGATCACCACACTGGCTACCACGTTTACGCCGCGCTTGGCCTCAACTTTTAGGGCGCGACTACCAGCACCCGAAAAGTGCTTGGGATAGCCTTGGGCCGTTCGTTACCGGTCGCCGGCGCCAGCCTCGCCGACGGCAGGTATGCCCGCCCGGTTGTTGGATCGACAGCGATCGTCCGGGCGCTGACTGCCGTTGGAATCTGAGTGATCACGCTCGGCTTCGGTAATAAGCGGATGACCGAAATATTGCCGCTGCGCCCGGCCGGAACGAGCACCAGATGGTGCACCGGGTCTAAGGCAGCGCCGTCCGCGCCGTTGCCGATCGGCAGGCTGGCTACCCGCGTGCCGTCAGACCGTGAGACGATCGCGACCGCATTGCCGCCGCAGGCGGAAACCACCTCGCGAGCGCCTGAATCGTAGGCGATCCCGGTCGGGCCGTCACAGCCAGTCAACGCTACGTGACGCACGACCTTGCGTGTGTGCGTATCAAGGATCACGAGCTCGTTTTTGTCCTCGACATTGACGAACATGCGACCGTGGCCGTCGGCGACGCCAAGCTCCAGCGAGCCGCCGACCGAAATGGTCGCCACCACCTTCGCTGCCGCCGCATCAATGACAGTTATATCGCCGCTGCCCGGGTTCATGACCCAGATCGTTCGCGTTGCGGGATCCCATGCAGCCGCGTCTGGCTTCGTCCCCGTCGCAATCGTTGCACGGACGCGCGCTGTCTGCCTCAGCTGTAGATACTGCAACTGCTTCCATGGACTTCACCTCGGCAAAGCCCCCCGGCCACGGCGATAGTGCCCGCGGCTGATTGGTCAACCGGAAGTCCAGTTTGACTTCTGCGATGGAGCCAACGACCGCGCGGCCTGAACGAACGGCCGGTCGAAGTTGCCACAAGAGCCCTCAGGCTCGCAGATGCGTTGAGGCTTCCTCAATTGGCGCTCGCCGCATTTTCTCGTACCCGCACGTTCATGAAAACGCTCGCGCTTCTATACGATGCGGCCGGTCATGACCGGAAGGTAGACGACCTTGACAAGGTTGACCCCTCCTCCCTCGGGCCAGAGCAATTACTTTGGGTCGACGTCAGTGAATTCGACGACGGCCAGTTGCACGGGCTTCCTCCGCATCTCCCAATGGCCGAGGTCTCATTGGAAGAGCTAGGCAACCTTCAGATCTTCGATGATCATTATCGATTTGCGATCCCCCTGCACGACAAACAACAGTCGCAGTTGGGCTTCGTCGTGGGTAAAACCTGGCTCCTCACGTTGAGCAAAGTGCGCCCGTCATTTTTCGATGATTTCGTCGAAGCGGACAAGGGCGAGACGCTTAAGGGGCGAATGTCGCCAACAGCCCTGACCGCGACGTTGTTGATGAGGCAGCTAGACTCGTATCGCAATGAACTCGCATTGGTCGATACCGCCATCGACAAGCTCGATGAGACAATCCTGCGCTCTCGGGAAAAGAGGACCCCGCTTGGCGTGCTCGCCGCCCTTCGACGGCGAGTGGCCGGTCTAAGAGCCGGCTTGGGCCACCAGCGTGATGTGATTCACAGTCTCATTGGACCCGACTTCTTTGCGCACGTCACGTCTGCCGACCAGCCTTTTCTCGTTGAGACAAATCGTGTTTTCGAACGTGTCGAAGATGACGTGGCCCGCGCTCGCGATACGATCATTGGAAGCTTCGAACTTTATGCCAGTCGGGTCGCGCAAGATACCAACCAGCTGCTGAAGGCACTCACCATTGCAACGGTTGTCACCGGGATCGTGGGTGCAGTTGCGGGCATTTTTGGAATGAACTTCGATACACCAATTGCGCACACCGGACTAAACGGCTTCCTTCTGGTTACTGGCGCGATGCTGTTCGCGTCGGTAGCGCTTCTCGCAGTCGCGTTTTGGCGGCGTTGGATCTAGTCGGCCTTACCACAGATAAGTCGGCGTCCTTGGCAGGGAATGGATGAACG
>Ga0070658_10003183_pt1 | contig 13557 bp, 9 predicted proteins | sample KBSC13metaG_FD_64664 | JGI IMG/M metagenome (GOLD analysis project Ga0070658, IMG submission 64664) | Corn rhizosphere microbial communities from Kellogg Biological Station, Michigan, USA - KBS C1-3 metaG | ecosystem: Host-associated > Plants > Roots > Rhizosphere > Soil ... | reverse complement strand
GGGGGTCATGACAATATTTTAAACTTAAAGCGATCTGGGAATTGAAGCAACGGCTAAGCCCTGCCAGATGCGGCTTGTCACTCGAACCGACAGGAAGCTGCGCGAATGCTTACAAGTGATGGGGACCGTCGCGACGGCTATCAGCCGCATACGAAACAGTCGCTCAGGCTGTGGCTGCGGTTGCTCGACACGGTGACGGTCGTTGAGAAGAATGTCCGCTCGTACCTGAAAACCAACTGCGACAGCACGCTGCCCCGCTTCGATGTCCTCGCAGCGCTTGACCGGTCCGATTCGCCGCTGACAATGAGCGAGCTGTCGCGGCGGCTGCTTGTGTCCAACGGCAATGTCACCGGCGTGATCGCTAGGCTCGTCGAGGATGGCTATGTGATCCGCCAGACCGACAAGTCGGATCGCAGGACGCAGCGTGTGTCATTGTCGAGGCGCGGGAAGCGCCACTTCGTCGGCATGGCCAAGAAACACGAAGCGCTTGTCGATCGAATCTTCGAGGACGTCCGTGACGTCGAGATGGAGCGCCTGCTGAAACTCCTCACCAAGCTCAACAAATCGATCCACGAAAAGCTCGGCGAAGACGACCGCTAGCGCGCACGCAAGCGATTCCGGCGGCGGCGCCGCGATCGGATCCCTTGCGTCGCTTGACACCCGGCCAAAATCATTTCAACCTTAAAACATCTCATGGCTGCGGTCGGCGGGAACGGCTCGAAAAAACGTTGCCAACCGGTGTCGTGAAAGCTCGGTGGAGGTTTCATGCTTGGGGATCACGGTCGCGCGCATTCGCGTACTATCAGGGAGCATATCAACCTGGTCGCGTTAGCGGTTGGAATTGCCGCTTACGCGATTCCGGCAGCCGCACAGGCGGACCATCCGATCGCGCAACCGGCCGCGGCACCGAGTGCCGATCAGGCCGCCGCGCAAGCCGTCCAGCCCGCGCCCGCCGCAGCAGCGCCCGCCGAGTCGACTGTTCCTCCCGGTGAGATTGTCGTTACCGGTTCCCGCCTTCCGAGCGGCACTCGTGCGCCAACGCCACTGACGGTCATCGGCTCGCAGGCGATCGAGAACCGCCAGCCGGCGACTGTCGGCGAACTGCTCCAGCAAATCCCGAGTTTCGCCGGCATGGATTCGCCCAACACGGCCGGCGTGACCTCGCGCGGCGGGCAGTCGCAGATCAATCCCGACCTTCGCGGTCTCGGCGCCACCCGGACCCTCGTTCTGATCAACGGCCGGCGCCACGTCCCGACAGCGACCAACAATTCCGTCGACCTGAAGGTCGTCCCGACGCTGCTCGTCAGCCGCGTCGAAGTCGTCACTGGAGGCGCGTCCGCGGCCTACGGCTCGGACGCCGTGTCGGGCGTGGTCAACCTCGTCCTGAAGGACGATCTCACCGGTATCCAGGGCAATGTCCAGGGCGGGATTTCGGGGCATGGCGACGGCAAGGAGCGGCGGCTGTCGCTTGCGGCCGGAACACGCTTCGCCGACGGCCGCGGCCGGATCATGGCCGGCTTCGACTATGTGAAGATCGGCGGCATCGGAACGCAGCTGACCCGCGACTGGGGCCGGCGCGATGTCGGCGTGATCACCAACGCCGCTTTCGCGACCAACGGGCTGCCGAACTTCATCATCTCTCCCAACGTCCACTCGGCAACCACGACGCCGGGCGGACTGATCGTGAGCGGCCCGCTCCGCGGCACTGCCTTCGGGCCGGGCGGGACGACGTACGCCTACAATTTCGGCCAAGTCTTTGGCTCGACGATGATCGGCGGCGATGGCGCGAACCAGAATGAGAACCTCCTGGCTCTCATCGGAACGCCCGTGGAAGCGATCAATGGGCTTGCCTCAGCCAAGTTCGAGGTGACACCCAAGGTCGAGCTGTTCGCCGAACTGTCAGGGGGTTTTTCCAATTCCGGCGGCGCCACCCAGGAACAGCGCGACCGTGGCAACCTGGTGATCAAGCGCGACAATGCGTTCCTGCCCCAGTCGGTGCGCGACCAGATGGTTGCCAACAATTTGCAGACGATCACCATCGGCCGCGTCAGCAACGACATCGGCAAGATCAAGCTCGATCGCGATGATTGGAACTATGAAGCCGTTGCCGGAGCGACGGGTCACTTCGGCTCGTGGACCGCCGATGCCTACGCCCAATATGGCAAGAACACCTATGTCCTCGACATGGGGCCGAACAACCGCAGGCAGCTCGAATATCTCAATGCCGTCGATGCCGTCGTTGGTCCGGGCGGCACGATCGTCTGCCGCTCGAGCCTGGCCAATCCGACCAACGGGTGCATACCGGTCAACGTCTTCGGCGAGGGATCGCGCACGCTCAACCCTTATGTCGACGGAACCGCTCACTTCCGGCTGGTCAACACGCAATCGATTGCCGCCGCGAACCTGCGCGGAACGCCCTTTTCGACCTGGGCGGGCCCGGTGGCCGTGGCGATGGGACTGGAGAGCAGGCGCGACCATGCCGTCGGCACGTCCGATCCGATATCGCAGCGGGTCAATGCCAACGGCTCGATCGGTGGCTGGCTCCTCGGCAACCAGCTTCCCGAAGAAGGCACGATCAAGGTGTTCGAGGCCTATGCTGAAGCCCAGGCTCCACTGCTCACGGATGCGCGCCTCGCGCGCGAGTTGAGCATCAACGGCGCCATCCGCCGCACCCATTATTCGCTGAGCGGCACCGTCTACACATGGAAGCTCGGCGGGAGTTACGTGCCGGTCGACGGCATTCGTTTTCGCGCAACGCGCTCGCGCGATATCCGTGCGCCGAACGTCTCCGAGCTGTTCGAAAATGGCGGAAGCTCGAACACCAATGTTTTCGACCCGGTCCTTGGGCGCGCGGTGCAGGTGCGCGAGATCAGCGCGGGCAACCCGAACCTCAAGCCGGAGAGAGCCGACACGCTCACCGCCGGAGCGGTGTTCCAGCCCGGATTCCTTCCCCGGTTCAGCGCCTCGATCGATTATTACGACATCAAGATCAGGGACGCGATCGCCACGCTCGGGGCGCCGACGCTGGCGCAGGGATGCTTTGCCGGGAACGCGCTCTATTGCGAATCGATCACCTTCAACCCGGACGGCAGCATTGCGTTCATCACCAATACCCGCCTGAACCTGGCGCAGGCGGCGACACGCGGTATCGACTTCGAATTCAACTATACGCGGCCGCGAATATTCGGTGGTCTCCTGACGACGAAGCTGCTTGCGACGAGGGTACTCAAGCTCACCCAGACCACGCCCAACGGGGTCCATGACTATCTCGGCCAGGTCAGCAATTTCAATCGCGTGCCGGGGGTTCCCAAATGGACCGCTGACGCGTTCCTCGACTATAGCCGCGGCCCGGCACATCTGGGGCTTCAGGCCCGCTATCTCGGGCACGGCAAGTTCAGCACCGACTTGCACGAGGGCACCGGCGCGAACTCGGTCAATGACAACAGCGTTCCTGCCTTCCTCTATCTGAATGCGACCGCGAGCTACCGCTTCCACTTGGGCGAGCGCCGCTCGGTCGAGCTGTTCGGAATAGTCAACAACCTGTTCGACAAGGACCCGCCAATGATCCCGTCCGGCGCCGCCGGCGGAATCAACGAGAGCAGCACCAACGGGCAGCTCTACGACGTGGTCGGCCGCTTCTTCCGCGCCGGCATCCGCTTCACACTCTAGACGAAGGGTACGGATATGTTGCGCTCTATCTCCCTTGCGATTGTGGCCCTGGCGTCATCCACGGCGATCGTCGCTGCGCCGGCCGACCTTATCATCCGCGATGCTCACATCGTCACCGTGGATCCGGGCTTTTCGACCGCCACTGCCTTGGCGATCCAGAACGGCCGGTTCATCGCCGTCGGCAGCGATTCCGAAGTGCTCAAGACGAAGGGGCCGGGGACCCGCGTGGTCGACCTCCACGGCCAGACCGTGCTCCCCGGCTTCAACGACACGCATGTTCACCTGACGTCGGGCAAGAACCTCGAGATCCAAGTGGATCTCACCAACATTCACTCGATCGCTGAGATCCAGCAGGCGATCGCGGCGCGCGTGCAGCGCTCGCAGCCGGGCGAGTGGGTGATCGGCACCCGGGGCTGGTGGGAATATGACCTGGCCGAGGGCCGGCTTCCGACCCGGTTCGATCTCGACAAGGTTGCACCGAACAACCCGGTCGCAATCCCCGGACCCCACTACACGATTGCAAACAGCCTCGCGCTCAAGCTTGCCGGAGTGACGCGGGACACGAAGGACCCGCAAGGGGGGCAGGTCTGGAAGGATCCCAAGACCGGTGAGCCGACCGGCTTGCTGATGGATAACGCCGGCCGCTTCGTCAGTCGCTTCTATCCCAAGCCTACCCACGAACAGCAGATCGCCGGGCTCCGCCGCGTGCTCCAGCTCGTCAACAGCCATGGCCTGACGAGTGCCGGCGATCCCGGCGGGTCGACCGAGGACGCTTCCCTGTTCCGCGAGTTGCACGACAATGGTCAGCTGACGATCAGGGTCGACTTTTCGTACAGCGTCGATCCGGCCGCGCCGCTCGACCAGGTCGAAGCCCAGCTCAAGACCCTCCCGCCGCCGGGCACGACCACCGGCGACGGGATGTTTCGCTCGGACGAGCTTGGCGAAGTCGGTCTCGACGGCGCCGAGCTGACGGCGTTTCTCGGCCAGGATTATCCGGGGCGACCGGGCTACCGCGGGCTGCAGAAGGTCCCGAACGACCAGTTCGCGAGTTTTGCGGTTCTTGCAAACAGATATGGCTGGCGCCTTCGCCCGCATGCCGTGGGCGATGCCGCGATCGACGAAGCCTTGCAGGCCTTCGAGGCGGCAAACCGCGACAAGTCGATCGTCGGCCGCCGCTGGATGATCGACCACGCCTTCCTGCTTGGGCCGCAGCACTATGCCGCGGTCAAGCGGCTCGGAGTCATCATCAACTCTCAATACATGCACAATTACCAGCTTGGAGCGCTCATCCTGAAGGCCTGGAAGCGACCGCTCGCGGACCGCAGCGAGCCTTACGCCGAGTGGCTGAGGAACGGCATCATGTTCGCCGGCGGGTCCGACGGCCCGATCTCCTACCACGCGGAGCCTTTGCTCGAGATCTACGGCGAGGTGACACGCGGCACCGGCTGGGGCGGAAGGCTGGGTCCCGATCAGGGCGTTTCGCGCAAGGAGGCGATCAAGTCGGTGACGATCAACGGTGCGTTCACCAGTTTCGAGGAGAAAGTGAAGGGCTCGATCGAACCCGGCAAATATGCCGATTTCGTCATTCTGTCGGGTGACATCCTCAGTGTTCCGGCGGAGCGCATCAAGGACCTGCATGTGGTGACGACGGTGCTCGGCGGGCGCCCGGTCTATGGCGAACTTCCAGGGATGACCACTCTGCCCCAGTCCGGATCGCCGACGGAGCGAGGCCGCTAGGAGCAAGCTCCATCCGCGTGGCGGCGCGTCCATTCCCTACCCCCGGGACGGACGCGTCGTCGTTTGCGGCGGCGCGCACGTTGGGGGCATTTCCCGCTGCCACATGCCTGCTGTCCTGAGGGTGGCCGGGGCGGGAGGGTAGCCGAGCAGGACCGGCTTGCAGAGGCCCCGGGAGCGCGCCGGATGCGATGATCCCGCATTCGGACAGTGACGTTCGACGAGAATGCGCGCTGGCGCGCTGCGCGTTTCGAGCGCGACGGTAACGAGAGTACCTGGAGCTTGATCCTAGGCTGGACCCGACGGAGTTCGTAGCGAGAATCTCTGGAGCTTGCCGGTCGCGGTCCTTGGCAGCTCGGCGACGAACTCGATCTCCCGCGGGTATTTGTAAGGAGCGATTGTCTCCTTCACGTGCAACTGAAGCGCACGGACGAGCTCCGCGCCGGCCTCGAAGCCTTCGGCGAGCACCACGAACGCCTTCACTCTCTGGCCTCGTTCCTCGCAGGGGGCGCCGATGACAGCGCATTCAGCAACCGCCGGGTGGCAGTACAAAGCGTTTTCGACTTCGGGCGCGGCGATGTTGTAGCCCGCCGAGATGATCATGTCGTCGGAGCGTGCAACGTACCAGAAGTAACCGTCTTCGTCCTGCCGGTAGGTATCGCCAGTGACGTTCCAGCCCGCCTCGACATAGACCTTCTGCCGCTCGTCGTCGAAATAGCGGCAGCCAGTCGGTCCGCGTACCGCGAGGCGGCCCGTGCCCTGAGGAAGCACCGTCCCACGTTCGTCGACGATGCGCGCCTCATAGCCTGGCACGGCTCTGCCGGTCGCGCCGGGCCGGATTTCATCGCCCGATGCCGAGATGAAGATGTGCATCATCTCGGTCGCTCCAATGCCGTCGACGATGCGCAGACCGGTTGCCTGTTGCCAGGCATGCCAGGTTGCGGCGGGCAGGTGCTCGCCGGCCGAAACGCAGGTTCTGAGCGACGAGACATCGCGGCCCCCGATCATCCCGAGCATGGACTTGTAGGCTGTCGGCGCAGTTGCCAGCGTCGTGACCCGCCATCGCTCGACAGCGTCGATCAGCGGCTCCGGCCCGGGCTTCTCCACGGTGACGGCCGCCCCGCGAAAGCGGAACGGGAAGATGAGCAGCTGGCCAAGGCCGAAGGTGAAGGCGATCGGCGCGGAGCAGGCCCAGCGGTCCCCGGGCCGAGGCTTCAGAATCGTCCGGGCAAAGGCATCGGCGCAGGCGAGGATGTCGCGATGGTATTGAACGCAGCCCTTGGGGCGGCCGGTCGTCCCGGACGTGAATGCAATCAGCGCGATATCGTCGCGCCAGGTTGCGATCGGCTCGAAATCCGGCTCGACCGAGGCGAGCCTGGTCTCGAGCTCGCCGCCGCCATGGTCGCCGCGGTACTGGAGCACCGAACGCAGGGCCGGGACCGACGCCGCAGCGGTTTCGAAATCGCCGATGAAGCGGCTATCGACGATCGCATGGCTGATGCACGCGCGTTCAAGCAGCGTCTTGATCTCGCCGGCCCGCAGGATCGGCATGGTCGTCACCACGATCCCGCCGGCCTTCAGCACGCCCAGCCACGACGCGAACAGCAGCGCGCCGTTCGCACCCCGCAACAGCACGCGATTGCCGGGCACCAGCCCCTCCTGCTCGACGAGCAGGCGCGCGATGCGGTCCGACAGGCTCTTCATCTCGCCGTAGGTCCAGACGCCTTGGTCGTTGATCACGGCGACGGCCTTCGGATCAGCCCGGTCGATCAGCTCGACCGCGGCGTTCAGCCGCTCGGGATATTGGAGTTCCGGCAAGTTGAAGAGGAAGTCGGGCTGGCTGGCGACCGGCGGAAGCCTGTCGCGCGCGAATGTGTCGACGTGGGCGGTACGGATCCCGCTTGCCGCGCCGGCGGCGCCGGCCGCGCTGGTCACGAGCCAGCCTCCGGGCTTTGCCGTCCGAGCACGGCCTCGATCCGCTTGCGCCACTCGTCCGGCCAGGCGACTGACCGGGCTTCAGCCATGTTCATCAGGACCTGGGTGCAGTCGATCGTGAACCTCGCCTCGCCCCCGCACGCCGCATCGATCGACAGCTGGACAGAGCTTCTCCCGATGGCATGTACGGCGAGCAGGAGATCGAGACGATCGCCGAGCCGGCTTGGCGCGGTGAATGTCGCGCGCAGCTCGACGGTCGGCAGTGCAAGGCCAAGTTCGAGATGCAGCACGCGGCGCTCGACCAGCACAGCCTCGCACCAGTCTTCGACGACTCCGTCGCACAATTCAAAATAGCGCGGGTAATAAGCGATCCCCGCGGGGTCGCAGTCCGCGAACCGGATCTGGCGCGTGACCCTGAACGGTTCGCTCATTGGGCCGCCTGCGCGAGATGCTGGCGAGCGATCACGATCTTCTGCACTTCAGAAGCACCTTCGTAGATGCGCAGGGCGCGGATCTCGCGATAGAGCGATTCGACCGGGACCCCGGTCGCGACCCCGAGGCCGCCGAAGATCTGGACCGCTTTGTCAATTACGGCCTGTCCGCGGTCGGTCGCATGAAGCTTGGCAAGCGCGGCCTCGCGGGTGGTCGGTTGTCCTTTGACATCCCGCAGCCATGCAGCCCGGTAGACCAGCAATGCCGATGCTTCGACGTCGAGCACCATCTCTGCGAGCTTGGACTGGGTGATCGGATTGTCCGCGAGCGTGCCGGCGCCGAGCCGGCGGCTTCTTGCGCGGCTGGTCGCCTCGTCGAGCGCCCGGCGGGCAAACCCGAGCGCGGCGGCTCCCACGGTTGTGCGGAAGACGTCGAGCGTGCTCATGGCCTGGGCGAAGCCGTGGCCGGGCTCGCCGAGCAAGGCCGACTTGGGAAGCCGCATGTCGCTGATCTCCAGGGTGGCAAGCGGGTGGGGGGCGATCACCTCTATCCGCCGGCTGTCATCGAGGCCGGCAGTCTTCCCTTCGACGATGAAGGCCGAAAGTCCTTTGGCGCCCGGAGCCTCGCCGGTTCTGGCGAACAGGACATAAAAATCGGCGATTCCCCCGTTGGAGATGAAGGTCTTGACGCCGTTCAACAGCCACCCGCCCTCGAACTCGTCGGCGCGGGTGTCGATCGCGGCAACGTCCGACCCGGATTCGGGTTCGGTAAGTGCAAATGCCGCGATCTTCCGGCCGCGGCCGACCGCGGGCAGGTAGGCCTGCTTCTGCTCCTCGCTGCCGAACAGCGAGATCGTCCCGGAACCCAGGCCCTGCATGGCGAAGGCGAAATCGGCGAGGCCCGAATGGCGGGCCAATGTCTCGCGGATCAAGGCGAGCGAGCGCACGTCGAGGGATTGGTGGACGCCGCCATAAGCTGCCGGCACGCAATAACGCAGCCAGCCTTGGTCTCCGAGCGCGGCGACCAGCCTTCGGCAGGCGGCATCGACGTCGGTGAGCTCGATGCGGGGCAGGTCGGACTCGCACCAGCGCTCGAGCCTTGCCGCCAAAGCGCGGTGACTATCGTCGAAGAACGGCCAGTCGAGGAATGATCGGTCGGCCATCAATTGCCCTCGAATTCAGGGGTACGCTTCGCCGCGAACGCTTCGAAGGCGCGGCGGAAGTCGTTCGTCGTCATGCAGATTGCCTGCGCCTGCGCTTCCATCTCGATCGCGGTCTCGACGCTGACGTTCCATTCCTGGTTGAGCTGCATCTTGGTCATGCCGTTTGCGAAAGCAGGGCCGCGGGCCAATTGGAATGCGGTCGAGCGCGCTTCGTCCAGCAGGTGTTCGGTTGCGACGATCCGGTTGTGGAACCCCCACCGCTCGCCTTCCTCGGCGTCCATGAAACGGCCGGTGAAGAGAAGGTCCGAGGCGCGGCTCTGGCCGATCAGGCGGGGGAGGATCGCGCAGGCGCCCATGTCGCAGCCGGCGAGTCCGACGCGGGTGAACAGGAAGGCGGTACGGGCGCGCGGCGTGGCGAGCCGGAGATCGCTCGCCATGGCGAGGATCGCCCCGGCGCCCGCGCAGATCCCGTCGATCGCCGCGACGACCGGCTGCGGACACAGGCGCATGGCCTTGACCAGCTCGCCCGTCATCCGGGTGAAATCGAGCAGGCCCGGCATGTCGAGGCGGGTCAGGGGGCCGATGATCTCGTGGACGTCGCCGCCGGAGCTGAAATTGCCCCCGGCGCCGGTGACGACCACGGCCTTGACCTCGCGGCAATAAGCGAGCGCGCGGAACGTGTCCCGAAGCTCGGCATAGCTGTCGAAGGTGAGCGGGTTCTTTCGCTCCGGCCGATCAAGCGTAATTGTCGCAATGCCTTGTTCGTACTCCCATCGGAAGTGCCTGGGGCAATGATTGCCGGGTTCGAGCATCATGTAACTTCTCCGCCGCTGACCGATATCGCCTGGCCGTTCATCGACCGGCTTTCCGGCAGGCAGAGCCAGACGACGGCCGAAGCAACCTCCTCGGGCGAGATGAGCCGGCCCTGAGGGTTGAAGCGGACGAGCTCGGCGCGCGCCTGCACTTCCGACCGGCCGGACTTCCCACTGATCCTGGCCACAGTCTTCGCCACCAGTTCGGTGTCGGTGAACCCAGGGCAGACGGCATTGACGGTGAGCGAAGTGCCTGCGAACTCGGCTGCGAGCGCGCGTGTCAGGCCAAGGGCGCCATGCTTTGCTGCAACATAAGGAGCAGTATAAGCGTAGCCGCGGAGCGCCGCCGTCGATGCGATGGTGACGATGCGTCCGTCGCGGGCCTCCAAGAGGTCCGGCAAGGCGGTCTGGCAGCAATAGAAAAGCGCTTCGAGATTGACGGCCATCATGTGCCGCCAGTCTTCGCCGGTGACCTTGCCGAAGGGTGCGCTTTCGGCCGCGCCGGCATTGTTGACGAGGATCGTGAAGGGGCCCTGAGCGGCCCGCGCTCGCGCGAAGCTTGCGTCGACCTGGGCCCGGTCAGTCACGTCGGCAGTCGCGACGAAGCTGTTGGAGCCGGCCCCGGCGATTGCATCGAGCGGTGCCTGCCGGCGGCCAACCAGCGTGAGCTTCGCGCCTTCGGCTGCAAGCGCGCGTGCGATCGAAGCGCCAATTCCGGTACCGGCGCCCGTGACGACGGCGTGATCGCCGGCGAGCCTCACGCTTTCAGTGCGGCGGCCATTTCCTGGTCGCGCTTGAGGTTGCGTGCGAGCTGGGTCATTCCGCCGAGATATTGGGGGGGAATGGCGACGTCGCGATAATCCTGCGCGGCGGCCGCGCGCAGGGTCCACATCGGATCGACAAGATGGGGACGGGCCATGGCGACGAGGTCGGCGCGGCCGGCCGCGAGGATGGAATTGACGTGGTCGGTCTCGTAGATGTTGCCGACCGCCATGGTCGCGACATGGCCTTCGTTGCGGATCTGGTCGGCGAAGGGGGTCTGGAACATGCGCCCGTAGATGGGGCGGCATTCAGCCCAGGTCTGCCCCGCCGACACGTCGATGAGGTCGGCGCCCGCATCGCAAAAGGAGCGTGCGATCAGCACCGCTTCGTCGGGTGTGACTCCAAGTTCCCCCATCCAGTCGTTCGCCGAGATTCTGACCGACATCGGCTTGGCGGCCGGCCAGGCCTCGCGCATGGCCCGGAAGACCTCGAGCGGGAACCGCAGCCGGTTCTCAAGCCTCCCGCCATATTCGTCGGCCCGCCTGTTGGTGAGCGGCGTGATGAAGCTCGAGAGCAGATAGCCATGCGCCGCATGAAGCTCGCACATGTCGAAGCCGGCCTGATCGCCCAGTCGCGCAGCGGCGACGAACTGGTCGATCACCTCGTCCATGTCGGCGCGGGTCATTGCCCGGGGGACCTGGTTGTCAGGCGACCAGGGCACGTCGGACGCGGCCATGAGCGGCCAGTTGCCGCTGTCGAGCGGCACGTCGTAGCCCTCCCAGCCGACCTTGGTCGAACCCTTCGGACCGGAGTGGCCGAGCTGCAGGCAGAATTTCGCACTGCTGTTTGCGTGGACGAACTCCACGACCCGCTTCCATTGGGCGAGATGTTCCGGAGCATACATCCCGGCGCACCCGGGCGTGATCCGGCCGTCGGCCGAAACGCAGGTCATTTCCGTATAGACCAGTCCCGCGCCGCCCTGCGCCCTGGCGCCATAGTGGACGAGATGGAAATCATTCGGCGTTCCGCCGCGCGCGGAATACATGGCCATCGGCGACACCACGATCCGGTTATCCAGGCGAAGGTCGCGCAGCCGGTAGGGCGCGAACATCGGGGGTGCCGGTTCGTTGACCGGCCGGCCGCGTGCTTTGGACTGGAACCAGCGCTCGACTGACTCCAGCCATTCCCTGTCGCGCAGCCGGAGGTTCTCGTGGCTTACGCGTTGGGAGCGGGTGAGGAGGGAATATGCGAACTGGATCGGCTCGAAGTGGAGATAGCGTTCGAGCGTCTCGAACCATTCGGTGGAATTGCGGGCACTGTTCTGAAGCTTCAGCACCTCGAGGTTCCGCTCAGCCTGGTATTCGGCCAGCGCCGCGTCGCGTGCGAGACCGGGCCTGTTGAGCACTTCGGCGAGCTTGATCGCATCCTCAAGCGCGAGCTTGGTGCCCGAGCCAATCGAAAAGTGCGCGGTGTGGGCGGCGTCGCCCAACAGGATCAGGTTGCGGTAGAACCAGGTGCCGCAGACGATGCGCCGGAAATTGAGCCAGACTGCCGAACCGCGAAGATGCGAGGCGTTGGAGATGAGCTGGTGCCCATCGAGATATTTCGCGAAGATCCGTTCACACCAGTCGATCGCTTCAGACTGCTCCATCCCTGCCAGACCGAGCCGTTCCCAGGTCTCCGGCTCCATCTCGACGATGAAGGTCGATAGGTCGTCGTCGAAGCGATAGGCATGAGCCCACACCCAGCCCTCGGGCAGGTGCTCAAAGGCGAATGTGAAGGCTTCGAAGACCTTGTGCGTGCCGAGCCAGATGAACTTGTTCCGGCGCACCTGAATGTCGACGCCAAGATGCTCCTGATACCGGTCGCGTATGCGGCTGTTCGCTCCGTCGGCCGCGATCACCAGATCGTAGCCGGCCCAATCGTGCAGGTCGGAACTGGCTTCGCTTTCGAAATGCAGGCCGACACCCAGTTCCCGCGCCCGCTCCTGGAGGATGTTGAGCAGCCGCTTGCGGCCAATGCCGATGAAGCCATGACCTGACGAGCGGATCGTTTGCCCGTGGATGTGGACGTCGATGTCGTCCCAATGAGCGAATTCATCTCGGACCATGGTGCCCGAGGCAGGGTCATTGGCCATGAGATTGTCGACGGTTTGATCGGAGAACACCACGCCCCAGCCGAACGTATCGTCGGCATGATTGCGCTCGAATATGTCAACTTGGTGCTTGCTGTCGCGAAGCTTCATTGAGATCGCGAAGTAGAGGCCCGCCGGCCCGCCGCCGATGCATGCAATCCGCATTAGATTCCCTCGAATTGCTTTAAGCTTAAAATAGTTTGACAGGATGCGCAAGCAGTCACTATCGGTGGGCGGTGGTTACGCCGGAACAAGCCCTGCCGTTCGACTGGCAGGATCCGTTCGATCTCAATCACCAGCTGACCGACGAGGAGCGGCTCGTCCGCGATACGGCCGAGGGCTATGCGCAGGAAAAGCTGCTGCCGCGCGTCACCTCCGCGTATCTCGACGAGCGGTTCGACCGCGAGATCATGAGCGAGTTCGGTGAGTTCGGCCTGCTCGGAGCAACCATTCCGCCGGAATATGGCGGCGCGGGTCTCGGGTACGTCAGCTACGGCCTCATCGCGCGCGCGGTCGAGCGGGTCGACAGCGGCTACCGCTCGGCGATGTCGGTCCAGTCGAGCCTCGTGATGTATCCGATCTACGCCTACGGCTCGGAGGATCAGCGCAAGAAATACCTTCCAAAGCTGGCCAGCGGCGAATGGGTCGGCTGCTTCGGCCTGACCGAACCCGACGCTGGCTCGGACCCCGGCGGCATGCGCACCCGCGCGCAGAAGGTCCAGGGCGGCTACGTCCTCAGCGGCACCAAGATGTGGATTACCAATTCGCCGATCGCCGATGTGTTCGTGGTCTGGGCCAAATCGGATGCGCACGACGGGAAGATCCGGGGATTTGTCCTGGACAAGGGCGCGAAAGGATTGAGTGCGCCGAAGATCAAGGAGAAGCTAAGCCTTCGCGCCTCGGTCACCGGCGAGGTC
>Ga0070658_10003180_pt1 | contig 13562 bp, 14 predicted proteins | sample KBSC13metaG_FD_64664 | JGI IMG/M metagenome (GOLD analysis project Ga0070658, IMG submission 64664) | Corn rhizosphere microbial communities from Kellogg Biological Station, Michigan, USA - KBS C1-3 metaG | ecosystem: Host-associated > Plants > Roots > Rhizosphere > Soil ... | reverse complement strand
CGGCAGTTTCCGCAGACGTCGAGGCGGCCTGCGCATTGCCGGCCGCGAGCTCGCGAGTGGCGCTACTGAGGGCAAGGCTGCCACGTCCGCGAGTCAGGCCCCAGGCTGCGCCTATGGCGAGGACCGCGATGAGCAGCATGATTGTCCGCGGTTTGGAATTCTTCGTTTGACCGGGGGGAGTCTTCGTCGATCCGCCGCTCTTGCTCATCTACCATGCCCTCCAGGCTGTGCGCTGCCAACTATACCATTTATACCATACGGAAGGCCTGTATGGCTAGGGGGATGCGGCTACCAGGCGCCGTCGAGGCCGTGGGGGTAGAGGGCGCACTTGAGGGCGTCGCCGCTGAGCATCAGCTCGAATGCGGTCTCGAACTCTTCAAGCGGGAAGTGGCGAGTGATGAGCGGGCGGAGATCGACGCGGCCGGTCTCGACGAGACGCTTGGTCTGATACCACGTGTCGAACATCTTGCGGCCGGAGATTCCCTGTACGTTCGCACCCTTGAAGACCACCGTATTGGTGAGGTCGAACTCGGCGATCGGGCGGCTGCAGATTCCGAGCAAGACGGCCGATCCACCAAATCGAAGGGCGGCAAAGCCTTGCTTGAGCGCGGCGGGATTGCCGGACATCTCGAGGAGCACATCGACCCCCACACTGCCGGTCGACGCCATGATGCGGTCGATGACGTCGGGCGCAAGGGCGTCGAGGACCTCAGTCGCGCCGAAGGCCATGGCCGCTTCTCGTCGATGCGGGGCGGTGTCGGTGGCGATGATCGTCGCGGCGCCTGTCGCGGAAGCGATCGCGATGGCCATCAGTCCGATCGGGCCACAACCGGTCACCAGGACGGTGCGGGCCGCGAGTGGGGTAGAGAAGGCGGTGTGGACGGCATTGCCGAAGGGCTCCTGAGCGGCGGCAACAGCGGGTGGAAGGTCGCGTGAGGTCGGCCAGGCGTTGTAGGCGTCGATGGAAACGTACTCGGCGAAGCAGCCGGGCCGGTCGACCCCGAGAATCTTGACGTTTTGGCAGATGTGGGATTCGCCGATACGGCACTGGTAGCAGTGGCCGCACACAAAGTGGCTTTCAGCGCCAACATAGTCGCCGACCTGGAGAGTGGTGACGTCTTCGCCCATCGCGACGATGTCGCCGGCCATCTCGTGACCGAACGGCATGGGGGGCTTGATGCGGCTGGCGGCCCACTCGTCCCAGCGGTAGATGTGGAGATCGGTACCGCAGATCGTGGCGGCGCGTACGCGGACGAGGACCTCGCGAGGGCCGATCGACGGTATCGGCAGCGTCTCCAGTGACGCACCGGTTTCGGGACGCATCTTGCAGATCGCCCGCATAGTCTCGGGAAGCTTGGACGTCACGTCGTTGTCACCTTCGAGGCGAGTGCGACGCCTAGACCTCGACCGGCTCCTGCGCGGCGAGACGCTCAAGGTCGGACGCATGAACATTGCGGAACTCGTTAACCAGTCGCAGGACCCGCGCGATGCGTGGTCCACGTAGCGAGTAGCTGCGAGCCACGCCATCGGGAGTCACTTTAACAACGCCTGCGCGGTTGAGAATTGCCAGATGTTGCGACGCGTTCGGTTGAAGGATGCCCAGGCACTGAGCGACTTCATTGACTGTTCGTGCATTGATGGTCAACAGCTCGACGATTCGGAGACGCGTTGGGTGAGCGAGAGCTGAAAAGAGCGTAACAGCAAATGCGAGAGTTCCCTCGTCCATTACGGAAACTTCATCAGTGGTGGTTTGCTGAATATCCATTCGATGCTTGGTCCTGTCGACAACGGTTTGAGCAGTACGCCAAATGCTGTTACCATGTCTGGGTGCGGGATGTCTATACTAACTTCGGTGTACCCTTGCCAGATATTGTACAACACCCAGCGGGCATTCTAGCTATATCGTTTCGAAATTCGAAGCGAAAAGATAAAGAATTGTAGTAAATAACAATATGCTTATGTTATAATATAATCAGGCGATGGCTCAACCTCCTCCGAGCCTCCCGCCGCAACGCTGTGCCGGCCTTTCGGGGCGACCTCGTGTCGCCTGGAGCGCCGAAAGGCCGACCGGCCACATCGCCGTCACCGTTTCTATATCTCTCATCTCTTGTCTGCTCGACATCGCCCTTCGTCTCGTGTACAATATGTGCGTTTGGAGCTGTACCGGCCAAATCTCCGCCACGCAGTCTCGGTGCGTGGCGCGCCGTAAGTAGTTGCCGGCCCTCAGTTCGCCGGCTCAAAGGAGACGCACATTGATCAACATGCAATCGCCGCAGCAAGGCCCACTGCTGGCGCAGGTTAAAAGTAGTTCTACCTGGTTCTACTGGATCGCCGGACTGTCCATTCTTCGTGCGTTCATGAATGTCTCGAGCCACCAGGCTTCGATTTCATTTTACAGCATGGGAGTAACTAACCTGCTGAGCACATCCACTGTTGGGTTGGTAGTCGCGCTTGTGATCTGTGGGTTAGTGATTGTGCTCGGGGCTGTCGCCGGTCAAGGCAAAAAATGGGCCTTCATAACCGGCATAGTCCTGTACACTCTCGACGCCCTACTATTGCTCCTACTCGGTGTATTCGGCGGGGGGACGTTTAGTTTCGTAGCTGTCGCGTTTCATGGCTACGTGATCTACCGACTGTTCCTGGGTGTTCAGGCCTGCAATCAGCTCGGGGCGGCGCAGATGCAGGCTTCAAGCCCTGGCTATTACGGTGGCGCGCCGGCTCAACCGGGCGCGTGGCCTCCGCCGCCAGGGCAGGCACCGCCGCCGCAGTTCGGGCAAGCGCCGTACGGTCAGGCTCCGCCTCCGGGGGCGTATCCCGCGCCTGCTTCGTATCCGCCTCCTGCTCAGCCAGTACCGGCCCAACCGTACGGACAGAGCCTCGACGGATCGTCGACGGAAGCGCCCGCTTCCGACTGGTCGCAGCCGGCGCAATCGCAGCCGCTGCCGAGCCATTGGCCCGCTCCCGCTCAGCCCGCGCCGTCCAGGCCGGCTCCTGAAACCGATCAGACGCCTAGTTAGGCGCGAATCGTGACAGCGTGAATCGCCTAAGATCGTATTTGGTATCGCCGTCGACCGCAAGGTCGGCGGCGATTTTTCCGAGAAGCACCGTAAACTTGAAGCCATGTCCTGAGCAGCCGCTGACCATCCACACGCCCGGTATCGACGGCACGCGGTCGACAATGAAGTCTTCGTCGGGTGTCACCGTGTAGAGGCAGGCAGTCGACTTTGTGACGGCGGGTGCGGCAAAGCGGAAGCGATGCGTGGCGTACTCCTCGATCCGGGCGGCGATCGACGGAGGCATGGTATCGGGCAGTGCGTTCGGGTCGGCGGCCGGGCCGAACTGGTGCATGGCGAGCTTGACGCCGTCGATGCGACCGTCGTGTGGAATGCCGTAGAAGACCTCGGGAGAGCGGAAGTCGATCCAGGCGGGGAACCTGCCGGGACCGGCGACGTTTGCATCGACACCGCCGACGTAGCCGACGTACTGCCGGGTCACGCGGACGGGCAAATTCATCGACCGCAATATCTCCCCCATCCACGGTCCGGCAGTGACGATTGCGCGGTCGAAGCGGTCGTCGCCGCCGGTGCTTGAGATCCGGACGCCGTCGCCGTCTTGTGTGATGGCGTCGACGCGGACGCCTTCTTGGATAGTCGCGCCAGACTGGGCCGCGAGGCGGGCATTGGCGTCGACACAACTCGACGCCCGTAGAAACCCGGTGTCACCTTGATAGAGGGCGACTTCGTCGTCGCTAAACCGGAAGTCACGAAAGCGGCCGGCGGCCTCGACGGAACTCAGGAGTTCGTAGCCGCACCCCGCGGCTTCGAGGGATGCCTGCGTGTCGACGATGTCGGCGCTGCCGGCAGCCCCGATGAAGATGCCGCCGGTGGTGACGAGGAGTTCGCGGCCTGCCTGTGCCTCCAAGTCGCGCCAGAGCGGGTAGGCGTCGCGCATCAGGCCGGTGTAGAGTGGGTCGGGGTAGAGGTAGCGGATGATCCGCGATTCGCCGTGGGAACTCCCGCGGTCGTGCCCGACTTTGAACTGCTCGTAGCCGACAGCCTCGTGCCCGGCCTCCGCCAGGAACCGCAGCGCGGCGCCGCCTGTTCCGCCAATTCCAATGACTGCAACTCTCATTGTTCTTATCCTGACGGCTCACGCGTACCACGACGATAAACGTCATGGCTATGCCGCCTTGGGCGAAACGTCCGTCCCGGACTAAGGAAGGGTGGCTTCGCGCTCCCTAGATCGCGATTACTTTGTTGTACCACACGAGCCGCGTAGCGCGCGGGTATAATCTGTCCACTCACTATGATCACTGTCGAGGATATATCTAAGCAGTACGGTAGCCAGACCGCGCTTGCGCGGACGACGTTGGCGCTTGCTCCGGGGTCGACGACCGTTCTCATCGGGCCAAGCGGTTGTGGTAAGTCGACGCTCCTGCGCATCATGCTCGGGCTGATTACGCCAGACACCGGACGCGTACTATATGGCGATACGCCGATGACGTCGTCGACCGCGGAGGCGTTGCGTCATCGGGTCGGCTATGTCATTCAGGACGGTGGGCTGTTCCCGCATCTCAGCGCGGAACGGAACGTTACGCTGCTCGCACGGCACCTGGGCAGACCGGCGGCCGATGTCGCGGCTCGCCTGTCGGAACTCGCCGACCTCGTTCAGTTGCCGAGCACGCTGCTCGCGCGCTATCCCGCGGAACTGTCCGGCGGCCAGCGCCAGCGCGTCGGCTTGATGCGGGCGTTAATGCTCGATCCGGAAGTCCTTCTCCTCGACGAACCCCTCGGCGCACTTGACCCTATCACGCGGAGCGGTCTGCAGACGGAACTCAAGTCGATCTTCGAGCGCCTGCAAAAGACGGTGGTGCTGGTGACGCACGACATGGGCGAAGCGGCGTATTTCGGCAGTGAGATCGTGATGATGCGCGCCGGCCGTATCGTCCAGCGTGGCTCCTTGAACGACCTGTTGACGAACCCGGCTGAACCGTACGTCACCGATTTCATCCGCGCGCAGCGCTCTCCACTGCCCGAGATCCCCGAGGCCGTTTCCACTGTCTGAATCTGGGTAGATTGATCGTTATACCGCGACGATGGGGGCCGAACAATGGGGCTGACGATCGACGATTTGACGGTGAACTTCGATCACCTTCCACAGACGACGCTGCTTGAGGATTGGGAGTGGCTGATCGGTACGACGAAGCAGCCGATTCTGCTCACGGCGGTGGGCGACGCCTTTCTCAAGGACACTGTCGACGGCTCCATTCACTGGCTCGCCGTTGGCAGCGCCGACTTTCGACCGATCGCGTCGGATGTCGAGGAGTTCCGATCGCTGCTGACAGATGAAGCGTTCGTCCTCGACTACTTCGCCGTCGAGGCCCTGCTGGCGCTTAAGGAAGCCGGTATCACGCTCGGTCCGGGCCAGATCTACAGCCTCAAAGTGCCGCCGATTCTCGGCGGTAAGTATGCCCTCGACAACATTGCACCAACGAATATCTCCGTCCACTTTTCCCTTAGCGGCCAGATCTACCGGCAGGCCAAGGATCTGCCTCCCGGCACTAAAATTACCGGCTTCGAGATTACATAGCGGTCGGAAGCACGCGCTCGTAGATGTCGGCCAGATGCAATTCGCCGTCGATCGATTTGATCTGGAGCGATTTGTCCATCCCTTCCACGAACTGCATTGTCCAGAGGGTATGCGACTGCCGGCTTCGATGCTCTACCTGGCACTTGTCCTGAGAGACGAGAATGTAGTCCGTCAGCGTGTCGATCCGTCGACAGTACTCGAACTTGCCCCCACGATCCCAATCCTGCGTGGTCTTCGATAGTACCTCGATGATGACGGTTGGGTTGAGGATGACGTCGTTCGCGCCGTAGGTGTAGACCGGCTCGCCGCAGAATACGAGAACGTCCGGGTAGAAATATTTGTCCTCTTCCGACTTGACTTTAAGACCGGCAGCCAGCGCCTCGCATCGAGATTCCTTCAGATGGTTGGCGAGCGCAACCTGAATGTTCCTCACGATTCTTGCGTGCGGGATGCTCGGTCCCTGCATTTCAAGGACGGTCCCAGCCACATACTCCGCCTTCGCCTCCGAAACTCGTTCCGCCTTAAGATAGTCGTCCGGTGTGATGTAGTCACTCATGATATTCCGTCTCCTAACCGAATACTCGAACCCAAATCCGAAATCCGGAAGGCGAATCAGGACAATCTTCGCAGCACCTCGATGAGTAGCTTCCACGTGCTCTTGACTGACTCGGGGTAGACGGCCTCCTCGGGCGTGTGCGCGCCGGTGATGGTGGGGCCGAAGGAGATGGCTTCCATGCCGGGGACCTTGGCGGAGATGACGCCGCATTCGAGACCGGCGTGGATGACCTCGACAATGGGCGCTTTGCCCATAATGTGCTCGAAGGCCTCCATGGTCGTGCGAAGGAGTGTCGAGCTTGGGTTCGGTTCCCAGCTTGGATAGGCTGAAGAGACGGTGAGAGATGCTCCGGCGGCGTCGGCGAGTTTGCGCAGGTCGTTCTCGGCCGCCTGGATGTCGGCGGCGACGAAGCTGCGGATGCTGACCAGGATGTCGACGGCTGCGTCGCTAGTTTTCACGATGGCGAGGTTCTGCGATGTTTGTACTTTGCCGCTGAAGACGGGGCTCATGGTGATGACTCCGGTCTTGATCGCATACAGCATGTCGATCACGATAGCCGTGTCATCGACGGATAGGGCTGTTTGACTGGTTGCGGTTCGCTCGATATCGACGGTGAGGCCGGGCTCGTTCAACCGGGAGCGTTGTTCGTCGATAAGCTTGGAATCGGGGCGGTATCCTGCCCACTCTTCGGTGCGCTCCGGCGGCACGCAGAACTGCGCGGTGGCTTCCTTGGGAACGGCATTGTGGGCCGAGCCTCCGGTTATCGACGCCAGACGTAAGCCTGGAGAACGCCGGAGGGCGTAGTGGATCGCATTCGTCAGGTTCTTGTGGATTTCGACGCCGCTGTGGCCGCCGCGGAGGCCACCGATGCGGACCTCCCAGGTTGACCAGTCGGCGGGAACCGGCTCCATGTTGACCGGCACAGTAATCGTCACCGCCTCGCCACCGGCGCAGCCGATGGTGAGGGTCGACGGGTCCTCGCTGTCGAGGTTGATGAGCGCCTTGGACGTCAGCAGTGACCCGTCGAGGGCGGCGGCGCCTTTGAGGCCGGTCTCTTCCTCGACCGTGAACAGCAGCTCCAGCGGACCGGTCTTAAGGCTGGTATCGGTAATGAGGGCGAGTGCGGCGGCCGCGCCGATGCCGTTGTCCGCGCCGAGGGTCGTGCCGGTCGCGGTGATGCGGTCGCCGTCGCGCTGGGGGACGATGGGGTCGGTGTCGAAGTCGTGAGTGACGCCCGGGGCGGTCGCCTTGACCATGTCGAGGTGGGCTTGAACGCAGGTAGGGAGTGGGGAGGTTGATGCGGTGCGGCTGGGGACGTAGACTACGATGTTGCCGTAGCTGTCTGTTCGAAAAGTGCAGTTATATTCAGAGGCTACATGCTGAACGTATTGGCGGGCCCCGGCTTCGTTGCCGGACGGCCTGCCAATTCGATTGAGGGCGTCAAAGTGTCGCCACAGCTCGCCGGGTTCCAGGCCCGAGTACACGTCGTTCATTGTTGCCTCCGAGAACGGTTTTGTTCGAGGCAAGTATACCCGTGACGGGGCGGCGTGGGCTGCTGCTGCAGCGGTTGAAGACCAACGGCGCAGGTCCGCCAGGAGGGCATTTTTCAGCGACGGTGAGGTTGAAGTCGACAAAAGCGCCATCGGTAAAGCCGACGCGCATCAGTTGCCGGCCAAGGGGCAGGCGGAAGGCGCTGGCGGCAGAAAGCAGCACCAGCGTGCAGCCGGGGGACGTCTGGGCGATTACGTTATAGTCCATCTTCTGGCCAACCGGCAGATGCGAAAGACCTGATGTCGACCCGTCGACACTGACGTATTGTATAGTTCGCCCATACGATAGGACAGCCAGCGGGAGGACACTGGGCTTTGAACGGTAGAAAGTGCACTGATGCATCGCGATCGACGGTGCAGGTCGCCTGATCGCAGGTTTTGTGCTCACCGCTTGACCTGAACGCGCGAGTCCGACAAGGTTTGGCGCTAGCGCCACGATCCATACCAAAGGCAACAATCCCAACAGTTTTTTGTACATGGAATCTCCGGCGACTAGTTTTTTATAGCAGTCGACCTTTAGTATGACAGCAAGAAACCAGCCAATCTACCAGGCAAGCAGTGCCTAACCGGTTACGCGAAAAATCCAATCGTTTAGATGGAAAAACAGGTAAATTTACTGATGAAAGCGCATAGGAATGCGTGATTTTTGCCGACGAAATACGACGGACAGGGTGGACGGGAAAGGTTCGGTGAAAGGTGATCGGGGCCGCGGCTACACTGCCGTTGGCCTGCTTATCGATTAGGGGGCGTCAGAGGGTTGTTGCCGGTCGTCCGTCGGCAACCCGCGTAGGATACTGTCGATCTGCGGAAACGACCAGATTGTAGTCCACAAACGAGTGGTCGGTCATTGTGAACCGGAGTCGCTGCATGCCGATCGGAAGTCGTTCGAGGCTCTGAGGAGTGAGTAGTACCATCGACGACTGGAAGCTGGTTGTGTGCGGAATATAGGTGTACTCCACCTGCCGGCCATGGGGCGGGTGCGAGAGGTGGGTCGCAGAGCCGTCGATCGTGACCGATGCGATCGACCGACCGCTGAGGCTGACGTAGACGGGGATGGCCTGAGGACGTTCCTTGTCGAACACGCCGTACGGCGGGTAGACGCGCGGGTCACCACCGGCGTAACTCGTCGACTGATTCGCCATCGAAGGCGGGCGTCCCGAATGGGATAGATGATGTGCCAGAACCGCTAGCCCGACCAATGGCAGCAATCCCAACAGTTTTTTATGCATAGTTGCCTCCTTACCGCTTCCTCTCTAGAGAAGTCGGTCAAATAACATTTCATGCAAAATCCCTGCCAAAATGGCAGGGCAATCGTGCACGACCGCTTATGCGTACAATTCCGGCTTTTAGACCATGGTTAACGCAAGGGGGCGTGGCAAATATATGAGTTCTAGGCCGCCAAATATCACGACCAACTCGATCTTTGTTCAGTCTGGGGTAGTCTATTACCCAATGAAGGCTAAGCTTGGAAACCTATGCAGGATGGCTCTGGGGGCTGTCGCACTTGTGGCAGCGCTCGCCGTGCCGTCGACGGCGAGTCCAACGTTTACGGTGGGTTCCAAGCAGTTCACGGAATCGTATGTACTGGGTGAAGTCATTCGGCAATTGGCAAGCCGGGTAGGGGAAGCTCGGTCGGATCACAAGCAAGGCCTGGGGACGACCGGGATCGTGTTTGCCGCGTTAAAGACGGGCAACATCGACGTCTACCCCGAATATACCGGCACCATTTCGCAGGAGCTGTTGAAGAACAAGACCATGGTGAACGACGACACCATGAACGCTCAGCTCAAGCCGATGGGGCTGGCCGTCGGTATTCCGCTCGGTTTCAACGATACCTACGCCCTGGCGATGCGATCAGACATGGCGGAGAAGTTCGGTATCCGCACGATCGGCGATCTTGCGCGTCACCCCGAGCTCAAGTTCGGAATGTCTCACGAGTTCATCAATCGCGCCGACGGGTGGCCGGGCGTCAAGTCGACGTACGGTTTGACACAGGCGCCGCGCGGCATCGAGCACGCCCTTGCCTACGAGGCCCTTGCGACCGGCCAGATCGACGTCACCGATATCTACTCGACCGACGCCAAGATCGACAAGTACAAACTGCGCGTTCTCGATGACGACCACGGCTATTTCCCACGGTACGATGCCGTTTTGCTTTACCGGGCCGATCTGCCCAAGCGACTCCCGCGGACGTGGGCGGCGCTGGAACAGTTGCGCGGCAAGATCACCGCGGACCGTATGATCTCGCTGAACGCCGACGTCGAGCTTCGGGGGCAAACGGTGGAGCAGGTCGCCAATAATTTCCTGGCAAAGGACCTCAAGATCGGAAAGTCGATCGGCAGTCCCTCCCACGCCTCGCTCTCACGGTACTTTGGCGACAACTTCCTGATGCTGACGCTGGAACATCTCTACCTCGTCTTCACCTCGCTACTGGCCGCGATCCTGGTGGGTGTTCCGCTCGGCGTCCTCGCCGCCCGCTCGAAGACGGCGGAGCGGCCGATCCTCGGCTTTGTCGGCGTCGCGCAGACGATCCCGTCGCTCGCACTGCTCGCCGTTCTCATCACGATTGTTCGCCGCATCGGCGATCCGCCGACTCTGATCGCCCTGTTCCTCTATTCGCTCTTGCCCATCGTCCGCAATACCTGTTCAGGCTTGATGGACATCCCCGCGGGCCTACGCGAATCCGCGCTGGCTCTCGGGCTGCCACCGCTTGCGCGGCTTCGTCTGATAGAGTTGCCGATGGCGTCGAGGTCGATCATGGCGGGCGTGAAGACGTCAGCCGTCCTCAATGTGGGCACCGCAACCATCGCGGCGTTTATCGGCGCGGGAGGCTACGGCCAACTCATCGTGATCGGCTACTCCCTTGATGACTATAACAAGCTCGTCGGCGGCGCCATCGCCGTCGGCGTCCTCGCCCTCGTCGTGCAGAGCGCCTTCAACCTTCTCGACCGTTGGATCGTTCCCAAGGGGCTCCGCGGCTAAGCGGAACAATGTGCTACGTCGAAGCGTCTGTTTCGCTCGGTAGAAGTGATTCATTTGCGGAGGGCACATGCGCAAGGACCTGCATATTTATAACGAGGCGACGGGTTTTGTAATCACGTCGAAATCCCTCAACGGCCGCCTCAAGAAGCCGATTGTGAACGGTACCGACGACTGGCGTTCCGAGATCCTTCGAGGCACGTTTATCCCGTTGTCGCTGGCTCAGGACGACCCGGTCAATGTGCGCGTCATCGTCGACGAGCCGTTGACCGAACAGGAAGAATCCGAGGCCTGGGACCGCTTTGAGGCCATGCTGGCTGTTCCCGATGGAAAGCTCGCCATCGTTGGTGGCGGCGAGTACGTCGAGGAACAGACAGCCGACTACATCAAGGATTACGGGCAGCTCCTCAAAATCCCTGCCGGCAACTACGCCGCTACAATCCTCACTTACTACCACAGCCCCAATGCGCTCATCTATCCCGAAATCGACATGGCCGCCTTCTTCCAGCGGACGCGTCCCAAGAAGAAAATGCCCAGGTGGATCGAAGGCGACGTCGACGATGAGACGGACTACATCAGCTTTGTTCTGCACTTGCGACCCGTCGACGCGATCGTCGACAACCCGATCCCCATCGGCGAAGAGGGCTGGGTGCCGGAGATGGTCGATATGCGGCAGCCGGAGTTATGTCCACTTGGTCTGGTGTCCAAGAAGCTTTTCGGCAAGCCGAGGGTCTACAAGCAGACGTCGCTCAACTATCGCTTCAAGGTGTTCGAGTCCGTGTCGACACTGCCGCTGACATCTGTCACGGGCGACGGGGTGTCGATGCCCGTCGATAAGATCGTTCAAGTGCATTGGATCGCGTTCATGACCGGCGAGACGCATCCTGCATTCCGCGTGACTACTTCAGGCGAATGGAATCCGGATTGGCCCGGCTTTGTAAACGGGGTTCTGGAAACTCGAACCGACCAAGGATGGACGATTGAGATTGAGGGTATGAACGCGCGCTGGAGTCCATTCCGGCATATGAAGACGGTTGGCGAAATACTCAGCAGTTTGCCGGACGGTAGCATTGTTGAGGCCGATTGGGGACAGGATGAACTGCGAGAGAGTGGTAATGGGATGCTGAGGCTCCGGGGGCCGGTGACATCGGGGCAGTGGTCGATCGAGGAAACGTACCCATCGCTCACCAGCGACGCGCTGGTGCGTATGCTCGACTTCGCCGTTGAGGCCGAAGCTGCTAAAGGCTTCGTAATGCCGACGGAGGCCGCGCGGGATGCCATGGTGGAGCATTGCCGGCAGCACTCCTACTTTTTCAAGAAGGTTCCGCCGGCAGTCGAGGGTCTTCGAATCTATTCTGAGGACGAGGCCTACAATGCCTTTCTCGCTGCCCAGATCTTTCAAGACCGATTTAAGGGAACCCTGCCGATTATGGACTGGGACGACTAGCGTCGAGCATATCGACGAGTTTCTTCGGCGCGACCGACCGATAGGCGTCCTCGACAATCTGGGCGATCTCGTCCCAGTCGATGCCCTCGACGTCGAGGTAAACGCCCAGCCATCCGCGGACGCCTACGTACGGTGGCCGGAAGTACTTGCCTGGCTCAGCGGCGATCATGGACGGCTGAACGCCGTCGCCGGCCGCGCACCAGAAGGCGATTCGGTCGTCGTGGTGGCGGTCGGCAAACATCACGAAGCTCTTCTTGCCCCGGACGAACCACGTCGGTTCCCCGTGGCTTGGTCGCTCCTTGACCTCCGGCAGCGCGACGCAGAGAGCGCGCAGGCGCTGTTGGGTTTCCATGTCGCCAAGTTTACCCCCCTTTCCATTTATAGGTCTTTAGTCGTCTCCGAACAAATCCTGGGTGCGTGCGTCATAATCTAACTAATCGATTAATCGGAGGTTCTGGCGTGAAGCGAACGAACTATGCGGGCTGCTTGGTCTTGCTACTGATCGCGACGTTGCCGGCGACGGCTGCGTCGACGAAGAAGGGGATCGGGTTGTCGACGTACGATGGTCACTGGGCGTCCGAGGTGGCGGCGTCGAAGGTGAGTTGGGTCTATACGTGGGGGCAGGATCAGCCGGCGGACTTGCCAAATGGTGTCGAGTTCGTGCCGATGGTATGGAGCGACCATGTCGCGGACCACCTCAAGTTGCCTAAGAACGCGAAAGAAGTGCTGGGGTTCAACGAGCCGGACATGCCGGATCAGTCGCACATGACGGTTGACCGGGCGGTCGAAGAGTGGCCGATTTTGACCCAGACGGGGCTTCCGATCGGCAGTCCGGCGCCGGCGTGGTGGAGTACGAAGTGGATGCAGCAGTTTATGGACGTAGCGTCGACGAAACCGCTCCGCGTCGACTTTGTGTGTATTCATTGGTACAACGTGCCCAACCCCAAGTTCTTCCTCGACACCATCGACAAGATACACGACACCTACCACAAGCCGATCTGGATCACCGAGTTCGCCGTTGGGGTCTTTCAGAAGGATGCCCCCACGTTCACGGCTCAGCAGACCGAAGACTTCATGCGCGCCGTGCTTCCTGAGCTTGAAAAGCGGGACTACGTCCAGCGCTATGCCTGGTTCCCGGCACGCATCGGTTCCAAGCACCTGGGATCGTCGTCGCTGTTCAACGAGGATGGCTCGCTCACGGATCTCGGCAAACTCTATGCGTCCTTCTGATCGATGTGCTAGAATGGCGTAGGCCAGCTGATTAGAAGAAGGTTTGCGTATCTATTATCGAGGGCCGACCGCCGCGCGCATTGTTCGGTTTGGGCGACAGGACGGCCCCACGCGCGCTCTGTTCGGCCCTCCTGGCTGCGGCAATTGATGAACAAACGCGTTTATATTCTGCTCGTCCTCGTTGTAACGATCCTCGCCGCCGGCCACGTAT
>Ga0070658_10003177_pt1 | contig 13566 bp, 7 predicted proteins | sample KBSC13metaG_FD_64664 | JGI IMG/M metagenome (GOLD analysis project Ga0070658, IMG submission 64664) | Corn rhizosphere microbial communities from Kellogg Biological Station, Michigan, USA - KBS C1-3 metaG | ecosystem: Host-associated > Plants > Roots > Rhizosphere > Soil ... | reverse complement strand
TCCGCGCCAACCGCCATGGACCGGAACTTGAACATGCGGAACGACGTGCCGTTGTACCCGACACGGTCCTGCATGAAGAGTACCGGGCCGCGGCTGTCCAGCTTGATCACCATCGCTACTGCCAACAGCAAGGGGAAGAGAAGAGCAAGGGCGACTATCGACAGCGCGACATCGATCAATCGCAAAGCGATGGACGTCAGTCGATACGACGGAGTCCGGCGGGATCGCACTCCGAGGGATTCGGGCCAGGCATCGACGTCGACGCTCGACGGCGCCCCCAGTCCCCAACTCACGGGGCTACATAGATCTACTATCGTGCGAGAGACCGACGGGCGACGATCGGCGCCGGCATGTTCGAGAGGTGCGACACGTGCCTGATCGTCGGCTGCGACATCCGCCTGGCTCGAATCGACCTCGGGTTTTGACTCAGACTTCGCAGTACGGGTGTGGTAGCCGTGCTCGAAGATAATCGGTGGTTCCATGGATGCTGTCACGTCTTTCGTTTGTCGGATGCTGCCTAGGCTGCGTCCGATACCAAGTCATGCGGCAGGCAGGCTGCCGCATGCGTTACGAATATCGACTTAATTCGTATTCCAACCTGTACCATCAATCTCTCCCACGGAAAGAATGCGGGCGACCAGTTGATAATGCGAATTAACACGAAATTGGACGTTTCCACACGCACGGAGTGAAATGAAAGCGGAGCATCTCCAATGGAGACTTCTACCTCGCCTACACCGTAAATTCACCTACTATTTCTGCTTAGCTGTAATCTTGCAGCCAGACTGTCATTAATTGCCGTCCACTCACCTCTGTCGATGGCGATTCAACTCTGAGTGTTCGCGTGAGTCGAATACATGCTCTAAGGCCCGAGAGGACGTCTTAACACGCGAAGCGTTCGTATAACCATGACGTATCGTGTCGTGGCCTGCATACTGCTTTTGCCGCGCCGTCTTCCAATAAACTAATAGTACGTTCGCCAGAAAAGGGTTACATCATTTTTTTGCTATCAACGATATTTAAGAACGGTGGTTTAGCTAACACGTTGTAGGTCGACCGTGCAATCGATTGCCGAATCACGCCTATTCGACGCCCGCCGTCGACGTCAAGGTATAATAGCGACAGGCCGTCGCGAACCTGCGGCAGGTCCTCAGTTTGCGGTTTCGCCACGAGGCGGAATACGAACCCACCCGCAGCGGGAATAGAAATATCAGGAGATCCGCGAAGGTCGCAGCTCGGCCGCTCGCAAAGCCACTATGGGCGCAATTCTCGTTACCGGCGGCGCCGGTTATATCGGCAGCCACACTGCCAAGCTTCTTATCAAGAAGGGCTACGACGTCGTCGTGTACGACAACCTCGAATATGGACACCGCGAAGTTCTCAAGTATCTTCCCGGGGCCAAGTTCGTGCAGGGCGACATTGGCGACGGAAACCTCGTCGCCAACACGATCCACGACCATCAGATCGACTCGGTCATTCACTTCGCCGCTTATGCGTCGGTGCCCGAGAGTGTCGCCGATCCCATCAAGTACTATCAAAACAACATCGTCAAGACGCTGACTCTGCTCGACGCGCTCAAGGCCAAGGGTGTTAAGCACGTTCTCTTTTCTTCTTCCGCCGCGACCTTTGGCGAGACCCAGTACGTGCCCATCGACGAGAAGCATCCGCAGTTTCCCACCAATCCCTACGGCCAAACGAAGCTCGATGGCGAGCACATCTTGCACTGGTACGACGTCGCATTCGGCATCAAGAGTATCTCGCTCCGCTACTTCTGTGCCGCTGGGGCTGATCCGGAAGGCGAGCTTGGCGAAGACCATACCCCGGAAGCCCACATGATCCCGTTGACGCTACTGACTGCTCTGGGGCGTCGGCCGGACATCAAGATATTCGGCACCGACTACCCCACTCACGACGGTACCGGCGTCCGTGACTATATCCACGTCAACGACCTCGGCGAGGCGCACATTCTCGGCCTCGAAGCCCTCAAGAACGGCGCGGACACCACCGCCTACAATCTGGGCAACGGCAAGGGATATTCAGTGCGCGAGGTGATCGAGACAGGCCGGAAGGTGACGGGGGTGAACTTCACCGCCACCGAAGCCCCGCGTAGACCCGGCGACCCGGCTGAACTGGTGGCGTCGAGCGCCAAGATCGAGAAAGAGCTCGGCTGGAAGCCCAAGTACGGGGACCTTCCAACCATCATGCGGACTGCCTACGAATGGTTCGAGAAACATCCCAACGGCTTTGCAGGCGAATAACGCAAAAGGCCGTCGACCACAAAGTCGACGGCCTTTATCAGCTATTGTCCGGCTCGGGAATAGGGGCGACATGGAGGGCACGGAGCGGGCGTTTCTTCGACGTTAGCGCAATCGCCGTGCCCGGAACGTCGCCCGTTCCTGCGGCGCCTTCACCCGGAAAGCGTACTTCGAAGGCGGAGGCAAATCTAGCCAGAAATCTGCACCACCACGCACGTGATGTTATCTTGACCGCCCTTGGTCAGCGCCATCGACACGAGCTTCTGCGTCAGTAGCGCCGTGTCGAGTTCCTCCATCGACGCCTCGCGGATCTCCTGCGCATTGAGGCTGCGCCCGACGCCATGGAGCCCGTCGGTGCAGAGGATGAAGCGATCGTTGGGCGCCCAGAAGAGTTCGTGGTTGATCTCCGGATCGTTCGTTCCCACAACCCCCACCGACCGGGTGAGCGCCCGCATCTCCGGATCGAGCATCGCCTCTTCTTCCGTCATCTGCCCGGAAGCCACCTCGGCGCCCACCAGGGTGTGGTCGACTGTCAGGGGCCGCATGAACCGTCCGTTGATGCGCAGGACCCGGCTGTCGCCGATGTGAAATACAATCGCGACGTCCGGGGCAAAGAGAGCCAATCCGGCGACCGTCGTCCCGCCTTCCTCCAACTCGCGCTTCTTGTTCAGACGATTGATGACGGCGTCGCACGCCATGTTGAGACAGTAGCGCAAGAACTCGCCGGCGTCGGCGCCCGAGAGACGAGGAAGCGTCTTGGAGTAAAACGTCTTCGTCAACGCCTCAAGGAACGTGCGGCTTGCGATCTCGCCGCCGGCATATCCGCCCATGCCGTCGGCAACCGCCAGAAGCACGCCATGGCGTTCGAACTCCGCCGACGTAGTTTCTACGGTCTGATGGAGAGATGTCTTCTGCGAAACCGCCTGACCAATGGAAAAATGGTCGTCGTTCGAATCGCGTACGTTTCCGGGATGACTGAGGCCCGCGATCTGTATCTTCATTCCGCCCCTGCCCGTGCCCCGAATAGAGGATGCGCTAACTCTACTGTCAGTAATTCGCGCGAATCCCGTCCGCCGTTAATCAGATTTAAAATAGGTGGATACGTCATTTCTACCAAGCTACCCCAATCATAACATCGTGAGACAATCGATGTCAACGGTAGATCCGGATGGACTTGGCAATCTGTCCCGCTTCTCGCGTAAGAGCGTTAAGCTTCCTTGCATTCAATCGTTGCCAACGCGTTAAATCTATCCTGAAGAGCCGGGTAGAGCGTTCGATAGAAATCCATCCTCGGCCGGTAGGCCGCTGCCAGTGCCGGATCGGGCTGCGTCACCGCGTCGACAGACGTCAGCCGCGCTCCCGCTTCCCTTATCGATGGCCAAATGCCGATGCCGACACCCGCCGCCATCGCCGCGCCGAGGCAAGTGGCGGACGAGACGCCGGTGATGGACAAAAGCCTGCGCTCGAAGATAGCGGCAAGGATCGAGCGCCACAGAGGACTACTCGCTCCGCCGCCGAGCTGCCGCAATTCCGGCAGAGGATGACCATTAACCGCGTAGACGTCGAGGATCGACCTGAGCGCGTAGCCGACACCTTCGAGCACCGCGCGGTACATCGACGCCCGCCCATGCGCCGGCGTGATGCCAATGTACACCCCGCGTGCCGCGGCGTCCCACAGCGGCGCTCGCTCACCCTGAAGATAAGGCAGGAAGAACAGGCCGTCCGACCCCGCCGCAACGCCCGCGGCCTCCTTGTCGAGCGTCGCAGCGCCCTCAACCCCGAACGCAGTCAGGAACCATTCGAGGCTGGTGCCTGCCGCCTGCACCGTGCCAAAGACGGTCACGCCGTCGTCAAGGCTGCAATAGTGCGACAGCCGGTCGTCGTCGACAGGACGAGTGCTGCTGAGGCCGATCCACGAGCTGCTCCCCAGATAATGGTAGGCCTCACCACGGCGCACCCCGGATCCCGCCGTTGCGCAAGGACCGTCACCGCCGCCGGTCACGACCGGAATGCCCGCGCGAATTCCAAGCTCTCGCGCCGCCTGGTGGGTGACTTCGCCGAGGACATCCGTCGACCCCGCCACTGCCGGCAGCAGACGCTCCGGCAGCCCGGCCTCGGTCCACAGTTCGCGCACCCATTGTCGCCCACCCACATCGAATGCCCCAGTCAACGAAGCATCTGAGGGGTCGGTGATGCCAATGCGACCGGTCAATCGGCCCGTCAGATAGTCTTTCGACTGCACGATCGATGCAGCCTGCCGTAGTGTCTCCGGCTCGTTCTCCGCAAGCCACATCGCCTTGTAGAGGCTGAGCCGGCAATCCGGCCGGTTGTGTGTCGACTGCCAGATTTTGGACGTGCCGAGCAGTTCAGCGAGCCGTGCCGACTGACCGGCGGCTCTCGTATCGGCGTGGATGATCGACGGTCGAATGGAATGGCCGGTGGCATCGACTACAACGACGCCGTTCATCATGCCGGTGCAGCCGATCGCCACCACATTCTTGACGGCATCCGGGCAGCGCTCCGCGATCGCGCGGCATCCGTGCACCGTGGATGCCCACCAGTCCTCCGGCGACTGCTCGAACTTGCCGCCGGGACCGCTCGAAGTCGGGTAGCGCGCCGTTTCGCTGTCGACGACCGCGGCCGAGTCGACATCGATGAGTACCACCTTGTTGCCCGTGGTCCCAAGATCGAAGGCAAGCAAATAGTCGTGGGAAGACTTATCCATATTGCCTGATACCCAAGATAAGGCAATCCTCCATCCGAGTCCATTGACAGGCGACGGGGACTCTGCCGCGGACAGACGATCTTGCTTCTTTCAAAGATGACCACGCGATCCGCTCCAGTTGACGCAGGTCGACTTTGCGTCCTCCTGGCCGCGAATCTAGAGCTAATTTCAACATCTACTTATTGCGAACCCAATCGCGCTTTGGACAACTCAATGCGACCATTATTTGCAGTCGGCCGTCGACCTTGTCTCGGCCCTGCCCAGGCCTGCACTAGTTTGATAATTAATGTAAACGAACCTTAACGGGCCAACTGTAATGTTTCCGATACTATGTAGGCAAGTTCGAAATTACGTCTTTGATAAATGTAATTTTCTGAATTATATACATAAATTTAGTCGATGGGCGTATTCGATTGTTCAACGTTATATCGCAAGAGGACTAACGACTAAACCAAGTTATTACCACTTATAATCAATAGATTAACCGGCGAAATGCTTCGGCTGAAGGAAATCTTCGGCGTAAAGTTTTCAGAGCGGTAATTTCAGAAAATATTCAGAAAAAACTACTTGACAGCAGTGCCCTGTCATGATATGATCTAATCATGGTCAGCATCCTGGAAGTCGCCAAGCAAGCCGGAGTTTCAACAGCGACAGTGTCCCGAACGTTCAGTACGCCGGGTCTACTGCGTGAGGAAACTTGCGCAAGGGTGCTTGAAACCGCTAACCGACTCAACTATCGGCCGCGACGAGGACGAAGCGATAAATCGCCGACGGCGAAGTCATCGCAGGGACAGAAACTTGTGACGGCCGACACGATTGGCTTTCAATTCTTCGGTCAGGATGAGTCGGATCTCGTCGGCTCGAACCAGTTTTACGGTCCGGTATTGGCCGGCGCCCAGTCGGAAGCTGCAAATCTCGGTATGCACTTAATGATGCATGCCACGCACCGGTACGAACTACTGGAGCGGCTACCTAAGATGATTAAAGAGAAATCGGTTTCCGGTTTGCTCCTTGTCGGTAGCGCCGATCCCAAAGTAGTCGATACATTTGCGCAGCACGTGCCGCACATCGTTCTTGTCGACAACCTCGACGAAACCGGACGCTTCGACTGTGTCATGCCCGATGGGTTTCGCGGCATGTACGGCGCGACGAAGTACTTGATTGAATTGGGGCATCGAAAGATCGGCTACTACGTCGATAGTTCGCCCAGTCCGACTTTTAAAGACCGGCTGCATGGGTACATCTGCGCTCATGTCGATGCCGGTTTGACACCTGGGCCGCAGCTTGTCGTTCCGGAAGATCGGAGCGCGCATGTTGCGGTGATCTGTGAGTATCTTTCGTCGCCGACAAGACCCACCGCGATGGTGGCTGCGAGCGACTGGCTTGCCCTCGATCTGGTCAAAGCCTGTCCGCTCATCGGTTTGAAGATACCGCAAGATCTCAGTATCGTTGGATATGACGATATTGAGATAAGCGCCATGACGGACCCTGCACTGTCGACGGTTCGCGTGGAAAAGGAGTTGCTCGGGCGGCTCGCCGTCCGGCGGCTGGTCCATCATATCGAGCGTGAGGCGCGAAATTCATCTCGTGCACACGCCAGTCCGGCTAGCTCCCGACGTCAGGAGCTGCCAATTCATATTACGGTACCTGTGTCCCTTATCAAGCGGCAGTCAAGCTGCGCGATAAAATGACCTTGAGGAGGTTTTACTAATGAAACGTGGGTTTACACTGATCGAACTACTCGTCGTTATAGCGATCATAGCGATTCTCGCTGCAATTCTTTTCCCCGTATTTGCCCAAGCGCGCGAAAAGGCTCGCGCCATCTCCTGCTTGAGCAATCTTAAACAGATCGGTCTTGCGGTGACCATGTACACTCAAGACTACGACGAAACCGAACCCAACGGATACAACAAATGGGGCAGTGAAAACGGATGGGCTTGCCAGGTCTTCCCGTATGTCAAGAGTGTCGGCGCCTTCGCCTGCCCGGACGACTCCAGTGTCGGTAATGCCTCTGTTGGCGAAGTCAAGTCGACGTCGTATGGCCTGAACTCGAACTTCGGCATCAATCCGTGGCCGGCTCCCGCTACTGTGCCGATGGGAGTTGGCTTGTCGACCTTTGGCTCGCCTGCAAAGACCGTTATGCTCTTCGAGGTCGCCAATGCCAATTGGGTCGACATCACCGCGCCCTTCGGTTCCGGCGGCCCGTCAGGCAGCAACTGGTCCGGCTACGGAAACTGGGATGGTTTCTTCAACGGAATGTCACCGACTGGTAACGGTATGGGCAACCCGGGCGCCGACCCAGGCGGATCGAACGCTGGAACCGGCGCAACGAGTTTGAAGTACGCTACCGGCTACATGATCAATAGCTTCAAGGGAACCGCCCCTGCCTCGTCCTTCGCGGCGGCAACCGGCCGACACCAGAACGGTGCGAACTACCTGATGGCGGATACTCACGCGAAGTTCCTGCGTGGCGATCAGGTGAGCGCCGGCATCAATAGCGACCTCGACACCTGGGGCGGCATCTGCGGCTACTTCTGGGGTGGATCGGGCGCCGGCGCGACGGCTGCATCCTCCGCTCAGTGCAGCGACGGCAAGACTGCGGCTACGTTCAGCGTTCCGTAACAAGACACTCGTAATATTCGCCTCCAGGCGAGATCGTTCTCGCCTGGAGGTTTGTAGGATGGTTAGGAAGAGTTACGTATGAGATATTCGGCAAGGCATATCGGGGCGATGGTGGCCCTTCTCGGAGTCCTGGGCGCTGCGGGGTGCCACAAAAGTGACGTTGGAGCCGACGGTTTTCCGCCGCCTCAACCGGAGCCGGCCGCTGCCAAAGCAGCCGCGGCCGCAGCCGCGGCTCGCAACGGAGGCGCGCCGCCCGGACCACCAAGCAAGCCCGCTCCGGGAGCGCCGGCCGCGAAGCCATAGTGCGTCCTCCTTTCTCCTGCCCAGATCTTCATTGATCGAGCCTGATTGGAGCGTTCGAATTTCGCCGTCCTCAGCAATGAGACCGTCGGAAAGTGGGCGCTCCGCTTTTTTACGTCTGTCTAATTCTCCTTCGATTACCTCGTGAATATCAGAACAGGAATATTCATCCCTATGGTTGAAGCGCCTTTTCTCCGAGAATCACACAGGGCGACGTAGACACCACGCATGTCTGCGTCGCCTCACTTGCAATCCACCACGTTAGTCGTCACCGCGTCCATAGCAACCATTGCCCGCCGTATTCTTGAGCATCTCACGTAAGGCCGGGGTGTGGCTTTCCACTACATTCCACGCCATCGCTTTGCCCAGGTTCCATGTCCGCCAGTCGATATGCGCCGGCGGCGTCGACGACAGCACCGACTGTGCGACAGTCGCCTGTTGCGCCGGAGTGAGCCCCGGCAGCGCATCGACAAGGGCGGGGACGGCGTCATCGCTCAGCGTGGCGGTATAACAGCCATCGAACCGATGCGTTGTCGCCGCCAGTCTAGTGTTCGTCGCCGCAATCAGCCCGTCGGGATTGACGACGTGCACGCAGAACAAAACGCCAAACGCCGCCATCAGCGCGCCGAACGCGAATCGATCCGTCTTTCCACGCAATACCGAAGCCGCAAGCCACACAAAGACTATCGCCAGCCAGCCCATAAACGCCACCGTGTAAAGGCGCATCTCCGTCAATCCGAACGCCGTCTCGTACAGGTGCATTCGCAGCATTGCGCTGGACATCACTACAAACAACAACGCGATCTGGATCGTAGCCAGTACACGGAAGGCCTTGACGGCGCCGGCGTCCGTCTGGTTTGTCGCCCAATGAAGGCCGAGTAGAACCGGGAGTAGAAGCCCGGATGCCGTTGCCAGCTCGAAGAAGCCCGCCCGCGCATAGTCCGCAAATGTCATCCCGATCGTCGCGTGTACAAGAGCCGCGCCGCCGAACATATAGCGCACCTGAACCACGACGAAGCTGAGGAACAGAAGGTCGAGCATCCCCAGGACGGTCGACACCTCCACTCGCCCCAGTATCCCCACTCGCTGGGAGGACGCGGGCGTTGCCTCGTTCTTCAACATCGCAAACCGCAGAAAGCCGATCGTGATCCACGCCAGCCCCGCTATCCAGGCAATCCGTATCGCGACATCGGACAGATCCCACGAGAACAGCCTCGAGATTAGGTGCGCGTACACCGGGTCTGCGTTCGCGAATAGACTACCAAAGACCAGCAACAACGGCGCCGCAATCAGAAGGCCGCGGATCACCGGCGTCACATTCCTCTTCAGTGGCGTCTCCTTCGCCACCGACCGGTCCATGTCGACCATCACCGTGACGGCGCACCCTCCGATCATATTCCCGATCGACAACATACATGCTCTAAAATACTGCCAGGTACTCGACCGGGAAACGTGGCCGGCCAGATTGTATCCCGCCCACAATGCCAGCGAAAAGAGAATCGCCACGACATCGAGAGCGTGTAGCATCGTCGAGTCCCGCCACGCCAGGCCCACCGAGAAGATGGCCACCGGGACGAGGAGGAACTTCCCATCCCCCGCGTACGTCAAACCGGCCCATCGTCGCATCCACTCCACCGCGCCGAACAGGGCAACCATCCAGCCGAGAACATTGATGCCCAGGCCGCCGACACCTTGAAAGAGAACGTCGCCCCAAACCCCGAGCCCCACGCCCGCGACAATTGTGGCGATGGCGACCTTGCTGGTCAGCGATGCCGGCCGAGAGGAGCTTGCCACCTGAGGCCTCGCTGCCTCGGCCAGACCCGCCAAAGTTTCCTGTTCCAAATCCACGAGCATATCTCCTAACCCGGCGTAGCCGGAACCAAAAGCCGCGGAGCGGCGTTCTTCGCGCCCAGAGGGCGTTTGGCGCTTCGCCTGTCAGCCACGTTTTTCATAAGCGTGGTCCGATGGATCTTGTCCTTTTCGCGAAAGATACTAAGTTGTTATATTAAATAACTTTGTGTTACAAAGTTAATTGTACCACATCATTCTCGTCCTCAATTCCTTAACGTTCCATCACTTTTTTGGTTTCGCCCTGGGCTCATGGCCGGCGAATTCCTTAGCCCCGCCCGACCTTTAAGGTTGGACGCGACCACGACTTACCATTCGATTGACTCCTGACAGGTCGATATGCTACATTCCGTCAAGGTTTACGGTAGTAAGAGGACAGGACATGACTTTCGATTTAAGGGCACTCACCCAGGACGATAGGGCACAGTTGCCCCAGCTGATGAACGACGCGTTTGGCCGAGGCCGAATCGCCACGCTGCCGTCGCCTGACGAGCCAGCAAAACCTCAGTCTTTATGTTGGGGCATCTTCGACGGAGGCCGTCTGGTGGCCGCGGCGACAATTCACGATTTGACGCTCCTCTGGGGCGACACCCCTTTTCGCATGGGCGGCGTCGCGGGCGTCGCCTGCGTCACCGATCAGCGCGGTCGAGGCCATGTCGGTCGACTCCTCAAGCACTCACTCGTCGAAATGCGCGCCGCTGGTCAACCCCTCGGCGGCCTCTATCCGTTCTCCTACGCCTTCTATCGACGCTACGGTTGGGAGTGGGTGGGGGAGAAGCGACGCTACACCGTCCCACTCTCCGAGATCCCGTCCTATCCCGAAGCTACGAACACGTCGATGGTCACCGTCGACGATGTTCTCCCCGAACTCAAGGAATGCTACGCCAGGTACGCGCGCCGCTACCGGGGAATGACCGACCGAATGCCGGAAAATCCCAACTATTGGAACGGCCTTCAACAGCGCGATAACCGGCAGACCTACGTCTTCGCCTATCGTAATCCGTCGAATGACTCCCTTCCCTTCAGGGAGGGGGTGGGGGTAGGTTCCAACACCATCGACGGCTACCTCAGCTTCCGCTTCCCCGACGATGGCGACACCGGCCAGATCGGCGACTTCTTTGCAAACACGCCCGAGGCTTATCGCGGATTGATGTCGATGCTCCACTACTACGGCACCCAGCTTCGCAAGGCGACCTGGACCGCTCCCGTCGACGATGCCCTTCCGCTGCACGTGATGCATCAGGACCTGCAGTCACTGAGCCAGCCTCTCTTCATGGGCCGTCTCGTCGATATCGCCGCCGCCTTCGAAAAGCTGACGCCCCCGTCGACGGTCACCGGCAAAGTCGTCATCAATGTCGACGATCGACATTGCGACTGGAACACCGGCCCACTAGCGATCGAAGCCGAAGGCGGTCACATCACCGTCCAGCGCACCACGGACGAGCCGGGCATCACCCTCGACATCCAGGCACTCTCCCAGGCATTCTGGGGCCAACCGGGGCTCACCATCCTGCGCAACGCCGGCCGCCTCGCCGCCGTCGACGAGCGTCAATTCGCCATTCTCTCGCAGATCCTCCCGTCAACTATCTGCTACCTGCAAGACTTCTTCTGACGCCCGCGCACGTCCGATTTCGCGTCCGAAGGACGCTTAGCGCCTCGCTCGCCAGTAAGGTCGTTCACCGGCCTGAATGGCACCCTGCGAAGCCAGCCCACACAACGGTCACAAGCCCCTCGCCCATTCCGATGGAAGAGGGGTGGCGAAGCCGGGGTGAGGGGACTGGCACGGTTCTTGCTACGTCCTCTTGCTTGGGTGACGAGACCTGCACTCCTCCGACCTCCACCAAATCTTAAGATCACACTGCCGACCATGGTGAAAGGACGCGCTCCCATGTCGCCGAATCGACGTACTCCGCAGTACTACGGTCGTATTGCAATCTTCACCGCAATTATATCTGCTAGCTTAGCCGCTTGCGCCATTCGCCCAGCCGCCGCCACCGACCCCAACAGTCCCATCTTCTACGGCGCGGGCGGCACGTCGAGCAACGGCGCCGTCGTCTTTCGCGGCGTCAACACTCGCACCGGCAATTACTTCTACTCACACGCCGATCTTTGCCTGCGCGGCTTTACCAATCCACTCAAATTATCGCGCGCCTACAACAGCCACGACGCCTATTCCGGCCCGCTCGGGCACGGCTGGACCCACTCCTACAACATCGCGTTGACGATCAACGGCGACGATACCTATTCGCTGAAGAACGTCGACGGGTCCGTGTTCTTGTTCGTCTTCGCAGGGAAGGGACGCTACTACCCGGCCGGCGTGGCTTACGAGTACATCAAGAAGAACACGGACGGCACCTACAGCCTGATCCACTTCAACCGCAGCTCGATGCTCTTCTCAGCCGCCGGCAGGCTTCTGTCGATGACCGACCACAACGGCAATGCGCAGACGCTCCAGTACGACGGCGGCGGCAAGCTGGTGAGCGTGCACGATCCCAGCGGACGGTCGCTGACATTCACCTACAACGTCGACGGCCACATCACCGGGGTCACAGCCTCGTCCGGCCGGTCCATCGCCTACACCTACGACGCGAGCGGCAACCTGACGTCGTACACCGATCCGATGGGCCGAGTCACCACCTACACCTACGACGCCAGCCACCAGCTCACCGTGGTCACCGATCCGCTCGGTCGAACCAAGAACGCGCAGTACGACAGCAAGCACCGCGTCACTTTTGTCGACCCGCCCGGAGACTTCGACCTCTTCCACTACGGTGTCGCTCCCGGCGCAACTGACGTCACCGACTCCCTCGGCCACGTCACCAGATACACCTATAACCACGAGCTCGAGCTGGTTTCCGAGCAGGATGCGATGGGCCACACGACGACGTACGATTACAACCCACGCGGCTATCCAACTGAAGTCACCGACCCACTCGGCCAAACCACGACAACGCTGTACGACAGGGAAGGCAACGTCCTCCAAACCACCGACGCCCTTGGACACAGCGTGACATATACCTACTTCGACGACCGCGACCTCACCGGCGTCGTCGATCGCTCCGGCAACACCACAACGAACACGTACGACACCCGCGGCAACCTGTTGACCACCACGGACCCGCTCGGCCACACCACCACATACACCTATGATCGATTCGGCCGCGAGCAGTCCGTTACCGACGCAGACGGACACGTGACCAAGTACGGCTACGACGCGAGTGGCGATCCGGTCAAGGTTACCGATCCTGTCGGCAAGGTGACCACTACTGCCTACGACGCGGACGGCGAAGTCACCGAAACCACCGATCCACTCGGCCGCACGACGACCACCGTCTACGACGCTGACGGCGAAGTCACAGAGACCACCGACCCAATGGGCCGCACCACCACCACCGTTTACGACGCTGACGGCGAAGTCACCGAAACGATCGACCCAATGGGCCGCACCACGACCACTCTCTATGACGCCGACGGTGAGGTGACCGAGACGATCGACCCGATGGGCCGCGTCACCACCACCGCCTACGACTCGGACGGTGAGGTCACGTCGACCACCGACGCCATGGGCCACATCACCACCTACCAGTACGACGCCCGCGGCAGCGAGACATCGTCCACCGATCCGCTCGGTCGCATAACGACCTATCAGTATCAGTACGGCGCCGGTGACGGTGAGCTCACGCAGGTCGTCAACCCGGACGGCAGCAGCGTCACCTACACCTACGACCCGCTCAATCGCCGCACCTCCAGCACCGATGGAGCCGGCCACACCGCGACCTACACATATGATCCGAACAGCAACCTGACCTCGACAAC
>Ga0070658_10003176_pt1 | contig 13566 bp, 6 predicted proteins | sample KBSC13metaG_FD_64664 | JGI IMG/M metagenome (GOLD analysis project Ga0070658, IMG submission 64664) | Corn rhizosphere microbial communities from Kellogg Biological Station, Michigan, USA - KBS C1-3 metaG | ecosystem: Host-associated > Plants > Roots > Rhizosphere > Soil ... | reverse complement strand
GCCTCTTTCATGCTCATCGTCGCCCACCCGGACGATGAGGACAACGGCATGCTCACCTATCTCTCACGTGGCAAGGGTGTTCGCGTGGCCACCCTCACGCTCAACCGCGGCGAAGGTGGCCAGAATCTCATGTCGGCCGACTTCGGCGATGCACTCGGCCTCATCCGCACGCAGGAACTCCTCCTCTCCGACCGCTACATGGGCGTTGACCAGTTCTTCGGCACCGAGGTCGACTTCGGCTTCTCCAAGACCAAGGAAGAAGCCTTCACCAAGTGGACCCACGACCGCGTCCTCTATGACGCTGTCCGCGCCATCCGCCTCTATCGCCCGCTCGTCATCGCCTCCGTTTTCATCGGCGAGCCCTCCGACGGCCACGGCCAGCACCAGGTCGCCGGCGAGATCGCACAGGAAGCATTCAAAGCTGCTGGGGACCCGAACGTCTTTCCCGACCAGATCGCCGCTGGCCTCTTACCCTGGCAGCCACTCAAGGTCTACGCGCGCGCGCCCTTCGGTCGCATCGACGAGAAGGGCATGTACGACTACGCAACCAACCAATACGTCCCCGCCCGCTTTGAAAACTATGTAACCGGAAAAGTCACAACCACTGTGCCGAAGGCAAACGTGGTCGTCCCCGAAGGCGATACGGATCCGCTCCTCGGCGGAGTTTCGTACGCGCAGTTCGGCCGCGAAGGCCGGAGCCTGCAGCGCAGCCAGATCGGCGGAGGTGGCGCTCGAGGTGCGCGCGGCGGACGCGTCGACGTCTCATACCACCGTTACGGCTCCATTCTCCACCAGGCCGACGGCGAAGACTCCGGCCTTGAAAGCAGCTTCTTCGACGGCATCGACATATCGTTCTCCGGCATCGCAACACTCACCCCTGAAATCGCTGATAAATTCCGCCCGACGCTCGAAAAGATCGATCAGCAGCTCGCACATGCACAAAGCAACTTCGATCCCGCCAAACCGGAACTTACCGCTACATATCTGCGCGACGCGCTCCGCGGCCTGGACACATTCATCCGTGAACTAGAAAATGGAGCTGTTAACGATCTTCCGCCCGCCGAGAGCTTCAACCTTCTCCATGAACTCCGTATCAAGCGCGTTCAACTCAACGAAGCCCTAATCCTCGCACATGGCATCACCCTGAAGGCTGCACTCGACGACGGCCTGCCCGGCCAGAACCTCCTCACTACCCAGACCTCTGTTCGCGTAAACGTCACGCTCGCTGCCGACAAATCACTCCACGTCGAGCACGTCTCATTCGACGCGCCGGACGGCATCCGCACCAAAGCTACCCTCTCCGGCAACTCCGCGCACATCGAACTCGCCACACCCCGAGGCCTGCCAGCCACTCGTCCATACTTTTCGCGTCCGGGGATCGAGCAGGCCTACTACAACGTCTCTGTCCCGGCGCTCCGCAACGCGCCGACGACACCTGCTCCGTTAACTGTCACCGCTACCCTCACGGACGACGGTGTTCCCATTACAGTTCGCGCCACCGTTGCTAAACCGCAGCAAACCGGACTCGCCCTTCCCGCCGTCGTCGTTCCACCGATCTCCGTTTCTGTTGCGTCTTCCGTCGGCATCGTCACGCCCAAAGACCGCAGCTTCAACGTCACTGCACAGGCACGTTCTAATACAGGCACGACGGCCTCCGGCGACATTACTCTTCTGCTTCCCGACCAGAAGCCCGCCGATGGCGGCCCGCAGAAATTTTCCTTCCAGAAGCTCGACCAAGAAGCCCAGTTCGCCTTCGCGGTTCCCGCAACGGCCATTCCCGGCCACCCGGTCGCCCTCTCAGCCACAGCGACGGAAGACCACCACAACTATGCGGAAGGCTTTCGTGCCGTCGGCTATCCCGGCCTCACACCGACCAACTACTACACGCCTGCCGCCTACAAAGCCGTTCCCGTTGACGTGCACACTGCACCCAAGCTGAACATCGCTTATCTCCCCGGCACCGGCGATGATGTCCCAGCGGGCCTCGACCAGCTCGGCATCCATGCCCACCTCATCACCGTCGCCGATATCGCCTCCGGCAAGCTCTCGCAGTACGACGCCATCATCCTGGGCGTTCGCGCCTACGCCGTACATCCGGAACTCGCGGGCAAGGGATCAGCTCCTCTGATCGATTACGCGCGCAACGGCGGAGTCGTCATCGCCCAGTACAACAACGCCCGCTACGGCAACGCCGAAGCTCCCTACCCGATCGCAGTCGCCGCCTCGAGCGGTGACCACGCCCACGACGTCGTCGACGAGACGGCGCCCGTCACCATCCTCGTTCCCAATTGCCCCGTCCTCACCTGGCCCAATCACATCACCACCGCCGATTTCGACGGCTGGGTAGAAGAGCGCGGCCACAGCTTCGCCGCATCCTGGGCCCCCGAATATCAACCGCTGCTCGAAACCCACGATCCCGGCCAGCAGCCGCAGCAGGGTGCCCTGCTCCTCGCCCATATTCGCAAAGGCTTCTACGTGTATCTCGGTCTCGCTGTCTACCGCCAGCTTCCTGAAGGGGTGCCCGGCGCCTACCGCCTCCTCGCCAACCTCGTCAGCGCCGCCAAAAACCCCCAAGTCACCACTAGTACGAAGTAGTCCGCCTATCCCTGTCAACGTGGTTCTGCGTCTGCCTTCAACAACTCTTGTCATTCTGAGCGCGTAGCTCAAGAATCTAGCGGAAGTGCTTTGACGAAGGTTTATGCGATCACCGAGGGAATCAAGGTTTAGGCCGACTTCGCAAACTACTCCCGGCCCCGCTTCTTGATCTCCACATTCAGCCGCTTGATCTTCTGGTTCAGCGTCGAAAGCGGGATCTTGAAGTACTCGGCGGCCTCGGTCTGGTTCCAGTGGCACCGCTCCAGCCGGTCCGCGATAATCCGACGTTCGATCTCCTCCATGAGGTCGAACAGGCTCGCATCCGGCCGTGGTCCAGCAGCGTCGCCGAATAGGTGTTGCCCGTCAGCGAAGCTGGCAACAGGTCCGGCGTAATCTGGCTCGATGTAGCGAGCACGACACCGCGCTCCATCGCGTTCTCTAGTTCGCGCACGTTACCCGGCCACTCGTAGTCCATCAGGATGCGCATCGCCTCCGGCGCCAGCGACGGCACCGGAGTCCCATTCTCATCCGCATACATCTTTAGGAAGTGAGCTGCAAGGAGAGGAATGTCCTGCCTCCGCGCGCGCAGCGGCGGAAGCTCCATGCAGATGACGTTCAGCCGATAAAACAGGTCCTCGCGGAATCGCCCCTCGCGTACCGCAACCTGCAAATCCACATTCGTTGCCGCAATGATGCGCACGTCGACCTGTATCTCCTGCGTCCCACCCAGATGCATAAAGCGGCGATCTTGTAACACGCGCAGAATCTTGGCCTGCATGTCCATTCCCATGGTGCCGATCTCGTCCAGGAATAGGGTCCCGCCGTTTGCCACCTCGAACAGGCCTTTCTTGGCCGCAATTGCCGAGGTGAACGCGCCCTTGACGTGTCCGAACAGTGTCGACTCCAGCAGGTCCGACGGCACCGCGCCCGTATTAACCGGCACAAACGGCTTATCGCGTCGCGGAGAGTTGGCATGCAGCGCCTTCGCGATCAGTTCCTTGCCGGTGCCGCTCTCGCCCTGAATCAACACCGTCGACCGACTCGGCGCTACTTGGGCCACCAGGTCGAACAGCCGCAGCATCGGTTCGCTCTTGCCGATTATGTTCTCGAAGTTGTAGCGCTGCTTCAGCGTCCGCTTGAGTTGGACTACCTCTTCCTCAGCCCGCCTCCGCGCAATTGCCGCGCGAATGTCCGCCAGTAGCTTCTCGTTGTCCCACGGCTTCTGAACGAAGTTTTCAGCGCCGGAACGAATTGCCTCGACGACATTCGACACCGTTCCAAACGCCGTAATCATGATGACCGGCATGCCCGGTTGCATCTCCAGGATCTTCGGGAGTAGGTCCATGCCGCTCTCGCCCGGCAGCGCGAGATCCAGCAGCACCAGGTCGAACTCACGCTGCGCAAGCTGTTCCAGGCCCGCCGCTCCGTCCACCGCCATGACCACCTGGAACCCTTCCATGGTCAGAAGCGTCTCAAGCGAATCGCGAATCGCGGCTTCGTCGTCGATGATCAGCACACTTGCAGGTCCAGCGAGCCGGGGATCCGGCGGCGTGGTGCGCGTTGCTGTCTCTTCCATATTCAAAGTTGCCGCGTCAGCCATAAGCTTCACCGCTGCTCTTTCCGATTGCTTGCAGCTCCATCATGCATTCACCGCGCTTCCGACCGCTGGCTCAGCGCTTTCACCGGTCCCGTTCTCGCGCAACAGCGCTGCCGCCGCCGGAAATTCCAGCCGGAAAACGGTGCCTACGCCAACCACGCTCTCCACGTGCATCTTGCCGCCGTGCTCCTGCATGATGCCATAGCTAACGGCGAGACCCAGTCCGGTGCCCTTGTGCTGGCCGTTCCTGGGCTGTGTCTTTGTCGTGAAGAACGGATCGTAGATGCGCTTCAGGTTCTCCGGTTCAATGCCCGTGCCGAAGTCCTGCACCACCACCGAAACCCTCCCCGCCGATACGTGCGTCGTAATCCTGATGCGCGCATCGGCACAACCGTGCATCGCATCGCGGGCGTTCAGCAACAAGTTCAGGGCTACCTGCTGCAGTTTGCCCTCGCTGCCATGGATCCGGGGCAGCTTCGGATCCAACTCGGTCTCTACTCGGATGCCCGCTGTTTTGAATTGGTGCTCCAGCAGCGTCAGCGTGTCACGTATCAGGCGGTTCAGATCTACCGAGGCGAACTCAGTCCCACTGGTCCGCGAGAAGTTCAACAGCCCATTCACAATTTCCGACGCACGGAAGGTCTGCTGAGTAATCTTCTCCAGCACCGGACCCAATCGCTGGTTCTCTTCCAACATGGGCCGCATCTGCTTGGCAAGCATCTGGGTATAACTGGAGATCACGGCCAGCGGCGTATTCACCTCGTGCGCTACTCCGGCGGCCAGAAGGCCGATAGACGACAGCTTCTCCGCCTGCGTCAGTTGAGTCTCGAGCTCGATACGGTCGGTGATGTCATCGACCAGCACGATCCTGCCGACCACCTTGAAGTCGCGCGTCAGCAGCGGAGCAAAAGCGATGTTGGCCACACGGATTTCACCGGTGGGCAGCGGAAGCCGGGTCTTGTAGAACGTGTGCGTTCCCTGCTCATCACGCACGCGGTCGAACTGCGCGATGAACTCCGCAGGGAAGATCGACGACATCGGCTGACGGAGCGCCTCCACGCGGGACTTGGCGTACATCACCTCCATCTCCGCGTTCCAGCTCTCGATCCGGTCTTCGAGGTCCACCGCGAAGATGCCGACGTGAATTGACTCGACGATGTTCTCGTGGAAGTCCTTCAGCCGCTCGAACTCGGCAATCTTCTGCTCCAGCCTTCGATAGAGCTGGGCGTTCTGGATCGCGATGCCGATGTACCCGGCCAGTGAGCCGAGCACCTCCATGTCCTCGCTGGAGAGGAAGTCGCCCGAGTCTGTGCGCCCAAGTCCGATCGCCGCAACTGTTCGCGTGCCGGCCCCCTCGCGGTTCGCCACACGGCACGGCAGGTAATAGTTCAGGTCCAGCAGTTGTGCTGAGCGCTGCTGCGCAGCCGGAAGCCGCATCATTTGTTGTGGGTTCTCAAGGAAGATGTGGTCGCCCACAGAGTGTGCGTCGAACTCCAGAAAGCCGAGGTCCAGCCCGCGCAAGTCCGCCGCCTCAAGATTGGTGATGCCGTGCGATGCCGCCAGCTCAAATTGCTGGCTCTCGCCGCCGCCTTCCCTCGCCAGAAATACCGCCACCCGCGTCACCAGCAGCGTCTGCGGCAACCGCTCAACGATCGAGTCCAGCAGCGCCCGCAGGTCCGTCTGCGAGTTCAGGCTTCGGCCGAAGTCAATCAGCGTTTCGCGATAGTCGAAGTTCTTGCGCTCGAACAGGCGGTCCACTCGCGCCTGGATCATTCGCTTCAGCGGATCGAACGAAAGCCCCACGACAATAATCGCGGTAATTGGTCCCCAGCGGCCGAAGATCGGATATCGCGTGTGAATGACTTCCGACGTGAGGCCCACGATACCAAAGTACGCACCGGCCAGCGCCGCCGTCGCGAGCGTATACGCCACGCCGCGCTTGATGATCAGGTCCACGTCCATCAGCCGGTAGCGAACGATAGCCCAGCTGAACGTCAAGGGCAGAAACACCAGCGACAGCAGCGCGATCTTCTCAAGCGCCGCCGGCACCTGAAATCCGAGCACGTATGGCACGGCGTACAGTAGCGTGAACGGCCCAATCGCTGTCAGCGTGCCGCGCGCCAACCACTTCAACTGCTGCCGCTCGAGCGGCGAGCTCTCCCGCACATACCGCAGGTGGAAGACAACTGCCGCCACGACGTAGTACAGCGACATATATCCGAAGCCGATCTGGTCCAGCCGGTGATTCAGCACTCCGGTGGCCGACCACTTCGCGAGCGCCCAGATCTGCAGCCCGGTCAGGAATGCGCCTGGAACGTACAGCGCGACCGCCAGCGCCTTGTGCCGCAGTCTGGCCTTCTCTTCCTCCGTGGCGGCCCCGGTAAAGCTGATGGCGAAGTGCAGGAACAGCGCAGGCTGCAGCATGTTCGCAATCAGATTGCCCCAGTAGATAATCCGGTCCATCACCCCCGGATTGCCCGTCCAACGGAAGGCGTACAGGACAAACGACACCAGGCAGAACAAGTAAAAGTGCGTGGACTTCGGCGCCGTCCATCGTCGCAGCAGCACGTACAGTCCAATCGCCAGGTAGACCAGCGCGATCAGCCGCTCGCCATAATTCTTGCTGCGATCCTCTGGCTCGAGGATGACCTGGATTGGGAAGTGCGAGGCTTTGACCGACGCCTCTCCCGCGGAACGAAAGATAGAGTACGTCGCCGCATTCCAGTTGCCCACCCGGTACATCGCGCGGGTCTGGGCAGCTACCCGGGGTGTTGGCGATCCGTTCACGGCCACGAGTATGTCGCCCTCGCGGATGCCGGCCCGGTAACCAGCCGAGCCTGGCGGGACTCGGTCCGCCCACAACCCACCCTGCGCCTCCGACCAGGTCACGCCATCTGTCGGAAACTCTGTACCAAGCTCGTCAGATAGGTTGAAGCCCGCAAAAATACAGGCCCCCAGCGTCGCAACCGCAAGCGCGAGCGCCAGTATCCGGGTCTGAAAGGCGTTTCTCATGGCCTATACACAGGCGGAGTGACCGCCGGAATGCGTGCCCACCAAGAATGCAGATGAAGCCTACTCTTTGTAAGCAAGCGAGTAGCCAAATCGCAAAAGCAGGAATCTCAGGAGACGCGGGGCAGTCTTTTTCCTTTCTCTACACATAATCATAAATGCTTCCGTTTTGTGGATCATCGGTTCGACCACAGGCGCTTTCTCTACCTCGCTGCAGCCTTCCGCCCAGAACCGCCGAAACCGTTATGATGAGGGGCGGCATGACCTCTCCTCCCGCCCTTCCCAGCAACTTCAACGAGTTCCTCGGAAACACCGCTGCCGTCGAGTCCCTCCGCACCGCCATCGCCGCGGGTCGCCTGCCCCACTCCCTGATCCTCGCCGGCCCGGCCGGCTCCGGGAAATACACACTGGCGTTGATGGTCGCGATGACCGTCGAATGCCAGCGCCAGCCGCGCGACCTCTGGTCCAACGGACAGGTCCTCGCCAGCTTCTGCGGAAGTTGCGCCAACTGTACCCGCATTGCCGGCGCCGCTGACCTCGAGCAGCAGGTCGACGCAGCCGTCGCCGCTCGCGAAGAGCTTCGCGAGACTGACAAAAAAGAAACGCGCGTCCTCATCCAGCCGCATCCCGACGTGCTCATCATCCCGCCCGATCCGCCGCAGCTTCTCATCAAACTCGGCCAGGTACGCACGCTTATCCAGCGTGCCCACTACCTTCCAGCTGAAGCCCCCCGGCGCATCTTCATTCTCACCGCCTCCGCCATGATGAAGGAAGCGGCCAACTCCATCCTGAAGGTGCTCGAAGAGCCTCCCGCCACCGCCCATATCATCCTGCTCGCCGAGAATCCCGGCGAGCTGCTGCCGACCATCCGCTCCCGATGCGCAATCGTCCGTCTGGGCGCCCTCCCGGTCGAAGAGATCGAGATGCTGCTGACCGACCGTCGTCCCGAGGTTCCGCCGCAACAGCGGGCGTTGATCGCGCGCCTCTCCCAAGGCGCAGCCGGACGGGCAATCTCTTTTGACTTGGACGCATACACGGCCGCGCGAGCTGACGCCATGCTCTTCCTCCGCAACGCCGCAGCCGCCGTTCAGGACGCTTCCGGTGCCCGCGGCTCGGCCGAACTCGATCACACGGCGCTCTTCAAAATGACCGAAACCTATCGCGCCGGCGCCGACGGCCAGCAGAAGACCATAGCCATGCTTCGGGCCCTGGCGCTGTTGCTGGAAGACATGCTGCTCATCGAGGCCGGCACGCCGGAGCTACTGCGCAACACAGATCTCCGTAATGAGCTGACGCAGCTCTCCCAGGTTCTGCACTTCCACTGGATCGAGCAGGCAACGCAGGCACTCGACCAGGTCTACTCCGGCATGCGCCGCAACTTGCTGCGCTCGCTCTCGCTCGACGCCTTCGCCAGCCAGTTGGCGTCGCCGCCGCTCTAGCTATTCGGTTCGCGCCGCTTTCTCCAGCCGCTCGCGGACGGCATCGGCCAGCGCTCCTTCGGCAGTGGGCACGGGGCATACAATCACCTTCATGCCACGGTCATCCAGCAGCCGGAACCCGAAGTACAGCAGCCGCGCCAAGATGTCCGGCTTCTCCCAAGGTCCCCAGCGGAAGCTCATCCCGGCACTCCCTGCATTCCATCCGTCAGGGAGCATTACCCCGACTTCTGCCGGCGCGTACTTCGCGACCTCATCCAGCAGCTCCCGCTGTCCTGGCACCAGGACTAACGGCGCAGTTGGCGCATAGTGGCGGATCCCCATACCCGGCGATGGCAGCGCTTCGGGCGCGCCGGTTTTCTTCTCATTGGCCGTGACCACCCGCACCTGTTCACCGATAGCCCGCGAAATCATCTCCGCAGAAATCGCCCCCGGCCGGTAGATCGCCCGCGCCGCGAGGTCAAATACCGTAGACTCCACACCTACACTGGTCTGTCCGCCGTCGAACACCGCGTCGATGCGCCCGTCCAAGTCGGCCAATACATGCGCGGCAGTCGTCGGACTAGGCCTGCCAAAGCGATTGGCGCTCGGAGCCGCAATCGGCACACCCGCCCGGCGAATCAGCTCCGCCGCCACGGGATGCGCCGGAATACGTACGCCCACCAGCGGCCGCCCGGCCGTTACCGCGTCCGGCACCTCGGATGTTCGCGGCAGCAGGATAGTCAGTGGCCCGGGCCAGAACTCCGTTGCAAGAGCAGTCACCTGCCCTCGTAAATCATCAGACACAGCCGCGACGCGCTCCAGCATGGCCTGATCACCCAAGTGGACGATCAGCGGGTCCCAGCCCGGGCGCTCCTTCGCCGTAAATATCTTTCCTACAGCCACCGCATCCAGCGCGTTGGCGCCAAGGCCATACACCGTCTCGGTGGGAAACGCGACCGTGCCGCCTTTTTGAAGTAGCTCCGCTGCGCGCGACATCGCTGCCGCTGCCGTTACTCCTTCCGCCTTTAGCCGCTCAGTCCGCAGGGCCTGTACCTTTCATCGCGCTCTTCTGCTCATCATGCGCCATCAAGTCTTGTTTGACCCAAACCTCGGAAACCTGCGGCGTATACTCATGCCATGCAGAACGCCGAGATTGAACTAAAGTTTCCCATTTACGATCTCGAGCATCTTCAGTTTCGTCTTCCTCTCCTCGGCTTCAGACTCGACACGCCGCGCACCTTCGAGCAGAACACTCTGTACGATACGCCAGACCGCTCACTCCGGCAGACAACCCAAATTCTGCGAATCCGGCGCTATGGTGATATCTGGACCGTCACCCACAAGCGACAGCCAGGCAACAGCACAGAAGAGGCAGACACCCGCTACAAAATCCGCATCGAAACCGAGACCCGCGTCGACGATGCATCGGCGTTGGCCGCCATCTTCGAACAGCTCGGTTATTTCCCAGTGTTCCGTTATGAGAAGTTTCGCACGGAGTGGTCGCAGACCACAGCATGCATAGAAGGCCCACTGTTTCCTAACGTGGATCTGGCGCCTGAAGTTTCACGGCTTCCCAAGCCAACTCACCTGGTGCTTGACGAAACTCCCATTGGCGATTTCGCGGAGCTAGAAGGCCCACCTGCCTGGATCGACCATACACTCGCCGCGCTGGACATCAATCCAGCTACCTGCCTGACCTCGAGTTATGGCCGCCTTTTCCTTGAATGGAAGCAACGCACCGGCAGTCCGGCCGAGAACCTGACTTTCGATGAGATTCCAGGCGCGACAATGCCAAGGCTCGAGCCCGCGCTTCGGTAAGCTGACAAGGCGAGCTCAACCAGGCAGCCAGAGAGGTTCTGGCTGCTACCGCTGATCAGAAAATCTGGAAGTTCACTTCGACATTGACCTGCACTGGGACCGGCTTGCCATTCTCCATGGCCGGCTTAAACCGATACTGGCGGACAGCCTCAAGCGCCTTCTGGTCCAGCCCCATGCCGACTCCTCGTACAACGTGCACGTTCTGCGGCAACCCCTTGGTGTCGACGATCAGGTTCACCGTCACCACGCCCATGAACTTCGCCTTGCGAGCCTCTTCGCTGAACTCCGGCTCAACCTTGAAGATCACTTCGGGACTGGATACACCGCCGCCCACACGCCGCAGGCCGCCACCATAGTTTCCGCCAGAGCCCGGTCCAAGTCCCGAGCCGTTACCCGATCCAAGTCCCGAACCGCTGCCGTTACCCATGGAGGTACCCATCAGCGGAGAATTCGGCATGCCTAGATTCGGCATGTTGTTGTTCGCCATCTTGAGATCCTTCTGCACCTCGATGGTCGGATCGGGCATCCTGATCTTCGGCTGCTCCATTGGAGGAGCCTTTGGCGGAGTAATCTGCTGGTCGGCAAACTTAGGAAGCTGGCCCTTGCTGACGGGAGTAGGCCCGCGCTGGCCGCCACCGCCACCCATCCTGTCCTGCATCTTCGGCATCTCCGGTGGAGGCGTCAGGTTAGCGACGAGAATCTGCTTGACCGGCGCCGCGAAATGCACCTTTCTGTCCAGCATCCACGCGATCACCCCGATGAGAATGGCATAAATTACAAACGAAGCCGCGGTCGCCCGGGGGTCCTGCCGCGTCTTCATCCGGTCCGGTACGGGGATCGGCTTGGACTCAAGCACCAGGGGCGGCAGCTTTTGCGGGAAGAACACGTCGCGGATACTGCTGACCAGGGAGGCGAATGTACCTTCCTCCTGCATCAACATTCCGCCTTCGCTCAGCGACGAATCGATGCCGGCCCTCAATGCTGGTCCCGGCTTTTCCCGCTCATCCCTAGGCACTATCCCAAAACTAGACAAGATGGTTCGCCTCAACGGCAGGGTTGGGCCTCAAGCCTCTCTGCCTCTTCTCGAATCTCGCGCGCCGACTACTTCGGTCGCATTGCCGGTCTGCGCCGGTCTCTTCCATGCTTGCACGCGGGCTCTGGCCCCACGGACACATTCTACAAAAGATTACGCCGCCTTCGGCCTCCTCATCCCTTTGACGCAACATCCCATACGGAAGTCTCTCCCAGTATCTCCGGACAATCGTCACCAAAATGTTTCTGCATTGACATTTCACTGTTCCCAGATCAGAAACGCTCCTGGCGCCGATTCGGTTCCCCACCCCTATCTACCGTCGATTCATCCATCTCCACAGCCCCTATTACAATAGATATTTGGCTCGCCTCAAAATTGCGGCGACGCACGGCGTGCCGGGCTCCGCGCCCGGCCATCAGCCAGCACACCACTCGACCACTGAGGAACGAATGCCTGAAGTGCCCGCATCGAAGTCTGCCGTCGCCACGCCAGTAGAGGAGACCGTGACCGCCCCGAAGCCGCTGAAATCGACGCTCAACCTCCCGCAGACCGCCTTCCCAATGAAGGCCAACCTGCCCACCAACGAGCCCATTCGCCTCGCATCCTGGCAACAATCCGACATTTACAGCCAGATCCGCGCCGCCCGCGTTGGCTCCCCGCGGTACATCCTCCACGACGGCCCGCCGTACGCCAACGGCGCCATCCACCTCGGCCACGCCCTCAATAAGACTCTCAAGGACTTCGTCGTGAAGACCCGCACCATGGCCGGGTACGACGCCCCTTACGTCCCCGGCTGGGACTGCCACGGCCTGCCCATCGAGATCAAGGTCGACGAGCAGCTGGGCCGCAAAAAGCTGGAAATGGACCCCGTCCAGGTGCGCCGTGCCTGCCGCGAGTACGCTCAGAAATACCTCGACCTGCAGCGCTCCCAGTTCATCCGCATGGGCATCTTCGGCCGCTGGGCCAACCCGTACTCCACGATGGACGCCGAGTACGAGGCCCGCATCGCCGAGACCTTCTTCCACTTCTTCGAGAACGGCTTCGTCTACAAGGGCCTCAAGCCCGTCTCGTGGTGCATCCACGACAAGACCGCGCTCGCCGAGGCCGAAGTGGAATACCAGCAGCACACCTCGCCCTCCGTCTACGTCCGTTACAAACTGACCAGCGACCCCGCACAGATCGAGCCGGCACTCGCCGGGAAAGACGTCTACACGATCATATGGACCACGACACCTTGGACCCTCCCTGCCTCGCTCGCCGTCGCTTTTCACCCCGAGCTCGAATATGTCGCGCTCAACACGACATCCGGCGTCTACATCGTCGCCCAGGCGCTGCTGTCGCCGGTCATTACGCATTGCCATCTGCTGTCCGCTGCAAACCCGGGCGAGCCCGCCACTCAGGCCGACATCCTCGCGCTGTTCAAGGGCACGCAGCTCGAACGTACCAGCTTCCAGCATCCGTTCCTCGATCGTACCGTCCTCGGCACCAACGCCGACTATGTCACCGCGGATACCGGAACGGGTGCCGTCCACACTGCACCCGCGCACGGCATCGATGACTTTGCCACCGGCAAGCGATATGACCTGCCCGAGGTCCAGTACGTCGATGACTCCGGCCGCCATATGCACACCGAGCGCTTTGGCGGTGGCCAGCCGCAGCCCTACGAAGGCCTCACCGTCTTCAAGTCGAACCCGGTCATCATCGAGCTCCTCAAAGAGCGCGGCGCTCTGCTCGGCGAAGGCAAACTTGAACACTCCTACCCGCACTGCTGGCGCTGCCACAACCCCGTCATTACGCGCGCGACTGAGCAGTGGTTCATCGACATGGAAACTCCAGTGAAAACGCCCGGCGGGACCGACACCACCTTCCGTCAACGAGCCCTGGAAGAGATCAAGCGCGTCACCTGGGACCCTGCCTGGGGCCAGGAACGCATCACGAATATGGTCGCCAGCCGGCCCGACTGGTGCATTTCGCGCCAGCGTGTCTGGGGCGTGCCGATCGTGGTGTTCTATTGCGAGAAGTGCCGGCATCCGCTGACGGACAAGAAGATCCTGGACAGCGTCGTCGATCAGTTCGCGGTGCATTCGGCCGATATC